>OAUU01000109.1_pt1 | contig 91808 bp, 84 predicted proteins | sample 1501381 | NCBI WGS metagenome assembly OAUU01 (sample SAMEA2580057, study PRJEB22360) | human gut metagenome | reverse complement strand
TTTTAAATAGTAGTGGAATTTACTTTTTCACTGGAATTTAATTTTTCAATTCAGCGCTATTCATTTTCTTTTATATAAGATAAAATTCCTTCTGCCACTGCTTCTGCTACTGATTTCTGATAATCTTCCGTAACCAGCTTCTGTGCTTCTTTATAATTACTCAAAAAACCACATTCTACGATCACTGTAGGTACTTCCGTCTTTTTTAATATATAATATGTATTATTTGCTTTTATCTTTTTGGTATTATCCGGATTTACCTTTTGTAAAGCGTCCTGTATTATCCCCGCAGCTTTTTCTCCTTCCGTCGATGTCTGATAGTAGAAGACCTGCGCACCGAAAACATTTTCTTCATGATAACTGTTCTGATGTATACTGACTGCTAATATAGGAGAAACTTCATTCATAATCTTTACTCTGTATTTCAAATCTTCTACTTTACTTTGTGCAAGCTGTTCATCTGTTTCTCTGGTCATGATTACCTGTATATTTTCTTTTTCCAAAATTTTCTTTACAGAATTCGTAATCGTTAAATTGATATCTTTTTCTTTCACTCCATTGATTCCGACCTTCCCCGAATCAGTACCACCATGTCCTGCATCTAAAACAACTATCCTGTCTGACTTTTCAGCTTCTCCGATTGTCTCCATTTCTTCTTTTAATTCTTTCTGTAAGTTTTTCGAAACTTTCCAACAACCTGCGATAAGCCCTGTCATAATCAGAATCCCTATCATCAACCTGATTTTTCTTTGCAAAAAACGACCTCCCTTCACATATTCTATCTATATGCAATGAGAAGCCGTTTTTTAACTTATCTTTTATTTAATTTACATACTGAGAAATGAGATTCCATACACTGCTTTCTTCTTTTCCCAGACTCCATTCTGCCACACCTGCCAGTTTATTTTCCTGTATCACCTTCAGCTTTGCTTCCAATGATTGAGCATCTTCAAGCCAGATACGGTAGGTTCCGCCATCCGCAGACCACTTTGCATAGTTTTGCTGTGTCTTTTCATCCCACTGTGCTGTTGCTCCCGCATTCACAACACTCTGCGCTGCTTCTTCCATTCCCAGTGCCTTACTTGATACTTTATTCGGATAGGATGCTGCTTCTGTGCCAGCTTCTTCCGAAAGTTGCTCCGGGCTCTTTGCTGTCTCAAACCATAATCTTGTAAAAAATGGAATTCCGGCAATTACTTTATCAGCTGATACCTTTTTCAATGTTTTTTCTATTCCATCCTGCAAATAGCTGATCGACGCCACTGATCCCGCTTCATAGGATCCTTCTGTATGTTCATCATAAGCCATAATCACCACGTAATCTGCCACAATCCCCTGCTCTTTAAGATCATAATGTGAATTGTATGACTGTGGCACATAATTATCAACTGAAAATACAAGATTATTCTGGTGGCACTTCACAGACAGCTCTCTCACAAGCTGCACGTAATGCACACCACACTTGGAAGAAATCAATTCAAAGTCTAAATTAATTCCATCCACTCCTGCTGCCACTGCCGCAGCTACAACCTGATCTTCCAGTTTTGCTCTTTTTGATGTATAACGCAATGTCTCATAGGTCTCATCATAGGAATTCGTTCCACCATGAAAATCCCGGAATACAGCCCACACTTCCAGTCCTGCCGTATGTGCATAATTCACATAGTCCGCATCTGCAATTGAACTGATATTACCTTCCGTATCCGCAAGACTAAACCAGGTTGGCGCGATCGTCGTAAGTCCACTGGTTGATGCAAGTACCTGCTGAACCGCATTATTTGCTGCCGCATTCGTCACATTATGCCATGCCATATTGATCGAATGATCTTCTGTCATGTCTGAATAAACCGGTTCCGTAAAATCTCTGGATGTTTTTTCTTTTTTCTGGTTCTTTAAAGATTTGGTCTTAATATATCCTACATAACCATCCGCTGTGGCAACTTTCATCCAGTCATCTTCGTCTTCAAGCACTGTCACCTTGTCCGATTTTTTAACTTCTGTCAGTATCGGACTCTTAACGCCACCAAGATAACGAACCTGTGTGTCTTTCTTCACTTCTGCTGTCTCGATCTCGCCCCACTTTGATGTGATAATTGCTCTGTTTGGTTCCTGTTCCACAGAATATTCCATATTCGTATACTCTTGTATGAACGGAAGTGCGATATATGCGATATCTCCATCCGTCTTAAGAATTACATAATCTTCACTTTTTGTTTCGTTCACTGCTGTATATTCACTGCTGTTCTCACTTACAGAAACATTTCCATCCGGCAAGGTATATAAAAGCACCCGTTCGTTCGCATCCCAGTAAAATCTGCTGTTTATCTTATCACGAAGAACCTGATATGCTACATAATATTGTCCATCAAAAACCTTACCCGGTATAACACTATCTGTAGAAGAACCGGAAGAAGATTCCGCGGAACTCTCTTCTTTTTTCACTACTTCATTATTAATGATCAATGCCAGATCATCACTGTTTTCTATTCCATAATATTGTTCTTTATCGGCTTCCTCATTTGATGAACCGTATCTCTTAAAGAAAACTGCGCCTGCTGCCAAAATCATGACCAATAATATGATGATCATTACGAAAAGAATTTTGTTACGTCTTTTCCGCGCTCTATTCACTTTCTTCGCATGTCGTGTTCCTGACCTTCCATTTCTGCCTCTGCCTGTTGCCATTGGTCTTCCCTTTCTCCGGGAACTCCCCGGATGTCCAGATTGTCCTTCTACTCTTCCCCTGCTTCGCGCATGGGTACTGCCTTTTCTTTTGTTCATGCCAACCCTCCTGATTGCAATTTTTATATCTCTGGCGCTTTCTTACACAAACAGTTCCTTACGCTCTGCTCTGCTGTGTGTATTTCTAATATCTCCACATCTCTGGATAAAATAATGATTCTGGAATTCATTATATCATATTTTCATCTTGCGTCATTAACAAATTGCATCTACAACAGTTGTACATATCAAAAAGTTGTTACACCTTAAATGTCTGTCCATCTTCTATCAATTATAACAGCTTACAAATATACTTCTGTCCGGCAGTTCAAGGGGTAATCTCTGCCTGTCTGTTATGATTCACATCTGTAAAAACCAATGATTCTATCCTTCCTTCCGGATCAATCACATAATCTCTCATATAAGTACCTTCTTCTCTGGCCATATATGCTGTCACAATCTGCAATGGACTCATCGGATATCCATCCATAACTATGTCCACTCCTTTTTCTTCATAACCTCTTAGTTCCGCATATAATTCCTTATATCCATCTTCCGTTCTCATATCGTATGTACTCCTTCTCTCCTGGGATCCTGATAAAACGATGTCCGCCATCTTCGACCATAAAAGGTATCTGTGACATACTGTAGAACAAGTGACGGACAAGAAGACAACCCTGATCTTCGGAGGGTCTCCTTCTCATAATTATTGTGAATTTTCCCTTGATTTCAGGGAATTGAATTTTTTTGAAAATCAGAAATGCTTTCAGTGCCTCCTTTCTTAACATTCTGTTTTATCAAATGGTGTGTCTTCTGTAAGTGCCATTATATGAGCAGCCTTTTGGAATTTCAATGTGTTTATTGTTGATAAGTGGGTGGGATTTGTTGATAACCTAAAATAGTTATAAACAATTTTCGTTTTCCTTTACATCTTTTCTTTTTTTGTTTATACTAAACGATGAAAAGATATATCTAGTTATGAACATAATGAACAGTTCTTAATCCACAGATTATCTTAATATCATAAGACATAAGGATGTGATCATATGAAAATTGAAAAAATCAATGACAATCAGATTCGTTGTACTTTGACACATGCCGATCTTGCAGCCCGCAATCTCAAGATCAGCGAACTGGCTTATGGTACCGAGAAAGCAAAATCACTATTTCGAGATATGATGCAGCAGGCCTCTTTCGACTTTGGATTCGAGACAGATGACCTTCCTCTGATGATAGAAGCAATTCCTTCTTCTTCAGACTCTATCACCTTAATCATAACAAAGGTGGAGGATCCGGAAGAACTTGATACACGTTTTTCCAAGTTTACACCTGCCGGAGATTCTGATACACTGAACAGCAATGTTCTTGAAAAGCTTCAGGGCGCAGATGAATTCTTTGATCTGCTTAACAAAGTGAAGGAAGTGGCTTCCGAAGCAAAAGATCCGGAACCTAAAGAAACAGTACCGGCATTTCCTGTCCGCCTGTTCTCCTTCGACACGTTAGATTCCGTAATTGAGGCTTCCCGCCTGCTTGCTCCGTTCTATACAGGTGCAAATACATTATATAAGGACGAGGAGAATAATAATACCTTTATCCTTGCGCTGGCACCTGCTGATGGCGCAGATCAGGAATTTAATAAAGTATGTAATATGCTTTCGGAGTACAGTTCCCCTGAGAAGGGAGATTCTTCTGTTCTTGCATTTCTGGAGGAGCATTGCAAAATCATTGTTTCCGCAGACGCAATTCAGAAGTTATCCACAATTTAAACAACGAATAAAAAAGACGGTCTGGAATTATGGGAATAACTTTTCCCACACTTCAGGCCGTCTTTTTCACTTGTTATCCACAAAAACTTTTAACGATACGAACAAAGAATGTGCCTTGCACATTCTTGCGCCTGCGGCGTTGCTAAGCGCCAGTGGCGCTTGTTTAGCAAGGACCGAAGTGGAAACGTAGACCGCTTGCGACATCTACATTGTACGCCGCAGTGCGCATCCTTAGCGGAGCGTTTTTTATATATTAGGAAAGCACTTTCCTAATATATAAAAAAGCTGTCATACTCTCTTTTTTGAGAGCACAACAGCTTCTTGTATATCTTTTCTCTTAATTATTTACCAGCGGCTGCCATTGCTGCATTGATCTTCTCTACAAGCAGATCTGCATCAATTCCATGAACCATAGCTGCTTCCTCAAGAGACTCCATCTGAGATGACGGGCATCCAAGACAATGCATACCAATCTCCATCAAAATCGGAGCTGACTCTGGAAATGTTACCAGAAGTTCGCCAATTGTTGTGCTTTTAGAAATTGCCATCACTGTTTCCTCCTTACATATTTCTATTTTCAATTAATTTCTGTCACCCTTGAACAGTAATTTTTATTATAATCCCTGATCTATGATTTAGCAACCTTATTTTCATTATCATTCCATGAAATTTTCTGAAATTTTCACACAACTTTTTCCGTTTATCACACTACTCAAAAGTCAATCAGTTTTCTTTTTTTTTTCGACAAATCGTCATTTTCATAACAATAACCAAAACGAATGTTCTTTTTATTTCCAAAAGTTATCCACACTATTCACATCTTTCTTTGTTGATAATGTGGATAACTTTCAGGAAATCTTTTATTTTTCCTCATTTTTTCGATTTTTCAATGTTGATAAGTTAAAAACTACTTTTTTTCATTTTTTTGCTATTTTGAATATTCTTGTCATATTTTGTGCATTTTGACTATCCGTATATTTTTCTTGGAAAATACCGATTTTAGAATTTACAGTCAAATCTTTCATTTCCCATACATATTCTGGACAATGCATTGTTTTCTTTCTATTATTCTTTAATAAATCCGTCTGACAGCCACGATATTTGTATACGTTGCACTGCTGATACCAATTCCCTGATCTTCGTTCATTGCATTTACAATCTGATCATTTCCTATATATAGACCAACATGTCCTTCATATAAGATAAGATCCCCCGGCTGTGCGTCTTCATAACTCACTTCATATCCTGCACTTCGCTGTTCATAAGAAGTTCGTGGAAGGCTTATACCAAAATGTGCATACACGGACTGGACAAATCCTGAACAATCCGCCCCATCTGTTAAACTTGTACCGCCCCACACATATGGATTTCCAATAAACTGACAGGCATAATCAATAACTTCCTGCCCTGACGCAACTGACTGAGCCGCCGCTTCTGCAGCCTGGGCTTCTGCTTCCGCCTCCGCAGCCGCAGCTTCTTCTGCTTCCATTCGTTTTTGTTCTTCCTCTTTTGTCTCCCCGTAAGAATAAGAACTTTCCTCTGTAACATAATCACCGCACACCCAGCCATTAACTTCACCGACCTGTATCGGATACCAGCCCTCTACAGGATCTTCTGTCACAAGATATTCTTCTCCCTGATTAATCTGGGTTAATACGGTAGTATCTGTCCCATGTCCTTCTCTGACATTCAGACAATCTGCTGTGACTGTTACATTCTCATTTGTATACTCATCTGACCTCGAACGGGCTTCTTCCCCTGTGAACAATGTTTCCGTCGGAACATACCCCTCTGCATTTCCCGACCGGATCTTTGTCCATCCATCCAGATATTCCAACACAACTGCCGCTGAATCAGAATATAATTTTCCAACCCATTCACTGTTTTCATCTGCTTCGCTTCTAATATAGGTATAATCCCCCGTATTAGAAAACGCTATATTCAAATACTCTCCCTCTTCTGTCGGCACCAGATACAGATTGATATTGTTCTTTATTTCTGTCTGATATGATGCTTCCAAAATGTTTTCAATTCCTGTAACCGGAACCAGACTCTTCTCACTGTCATCAGTTTCTGCCGCCTGTGTTCTGACTACACTCCCCGGAATTATGATCATCCCTGCCATCATTGACATGATAAGCTTATGCTTCATCCGCATGTTACTCATATAAAACCTCCTTTATTTCCAGCCTTATCTTTTGTGGGAAGTTTTAATTGTTACATAATTGTTAATTTTTGTTACGCCGTAATTTTATCAATCAACCATAGATGTGTCAACCGTTTTAATAGTTTTTTCATAATTATCACCCTCCACCATTTGTAATTATTCCCCTTTTTTATTAATCTTAACGTCCTTTTTGTTAATTATTTTGTAATATTTTGTCAGGAGAAATAGAAAAAACTTATTTTTTTCTATTGACAAATTTTAAAATATAAGTTATATTCTAATTACAGTAATCGTTATCGTTATTGATTCAATTTTAGAAAGAGGTGAATCTATGGCTGCAATTAAATATAGCCGACAACGAGAAGCTATCAAGCATTATCTTGCTTCAACAAAAGAGCATCCCACTGCCGACACTGTTTATCTGCATGTCAAAGAGGATTTTCCTAATATCAGTCTTGGTACTGTTTACCGGAATTTGAATCTGCTGACAGATATCGGCGAAGCAATCAAGATCCCTACACCTGACGGCGGAGATCGATTTGACGGGAATGTTATTCCCCACAATCATTTTCTCTGTACAAGCTGTGGACGGTTACTGGATCTGGAACTGGATATGAAGAGTATTGAAGAAGTGAACCGGCTGGCCGGGGAGAATTTCGATGGAATCATTACTTCAAGTTCCACTTTGTTTTATGGGGAATGCAGTGACTGCATTAGGAAGTCTTAAGTTAAAAAAAATTAATAAGAAAAAGGAGATTATCATTATGAAAAAATTTGTATGTACAGTATGTGGTTATGTTCACGAAGGAGATGCTGCACCGGCTGAATGTCCAGTCTGTCACGCACCAGCTTCCAAGTTTAAAGAGCAGGAAGGAGACAAAGTATGGGCTGCTGAGCACGTTGTAGGCGTTGCACAGGGTGTCAGCGAAGATATTCTTGCAGATCTTCGTGCAAACTTCGCAGGAGAATGCTCTGAAGTCGGAATGTACCTTGCAATGGCAAGAGTTGCTCACAGAGAAGGATATCCGGAAATCGGACTTTACTGGGAAAAAGCTGCTTACGAAGAAGCAGAGCATGCTGCAAAATTCGCTGAACTTCTTGGTGAAGTTGTAACAGACAGCACAAAGAAAAACCTTGAGATGAGAGTTGATGCTGAGCACGGTGCTACAGAAGGTAAATTCGATCTTGCAAAGAGAGCTAAAGCTGCTAACCTGGATGCAATCCACGACACAGTACACGAGATGGCTCGCGACGAAGCTAGACACGGAAAAGCTTTCGAAGGACTGCTTAAGAGATACTTCGGCTAAACAAACCTTATCAGCAGAAGCGATTGCTTCTGCTGTGATAAAACTGCCCATCAGGAATGTTACATTCCCAGTGGGCAGTTTTTTAATCTTCTTTCTCTTTTCTTTCATCTGATAATTTAATCTTTTTGCCGACAATGAGTTTCTGTTTCTCTTTTCTCCCTAACTGCTTAATTGCATATTCCCGCTTCATTGCCTGTTCTTTTGTCTCAAATTCCTCATAATAAGCCAATTCAACAGGTCTCCGTGCCTTCGTATATTTTGCGCCTTTCCCGGAATTGTGCGCCTCCACACGTTTTTCCAGATCATTTGTCCAACCCGTGTATAATGTTCCGTCACTACATTTTAGCATATATGTATAATTCAAAAACTCACCTCTGCTATCTCCCGCATTACTCTTTTGATGCATGTTATTTACTATATCATGAATCCTTTATCCAAGACCAATACTATATTATCAGGAAAACTTTTCTTAAACTTTTTCCTGTATCCAATACAATATAGTATAGTATTGGTCCTGCACCCGTAATCAAACTTCTGATTCCATCATTTTATCCAGATAAATACAACTTTACTCCATAAAATTCATTGGGTCAACCGGCTCTCCGTCTTTCATAATTTCAAAATATAAATTTGGTCCTTCGACACTATAATATTTCGTCGGTGAATTCAGGGTTCCCACTTCTTCTCCTGCTGCGATATAATCTCCGACTGCTGCCGCCACTTCATCCAGCTGGCCATAAATCGCAGTATATCCATTTCCCATATCGAGTGTCACAGTAGTTCCTGTCTGAGCAGTCAGATCAATACTCTCTACCACTCCTGCTGCCGCCGCGTGAATCACTTCTCCCTGCGTTCCACCAATAATCAGTGCAGGATTATATTTATACTGCTCCAATGTTGGAAAATATACTGTATGATCCATACTAAAACTCAAAAGTGTTGCTCCGCTTGCCGGCCAGGCAAGTGTACTTTCCTGAGTAAACCATACATCCTGCGTATTTGAAGATGCTGTGCTTTGAATTTCCTCTGTGGATGTATTTCCATTCTCCATACTGTTTTCATTCTCTTGCTGAACATCCTTTTGGGATTCCTGGTTTTCTTCATTATCCTCTTCTGAATCTGTGTCTGTAGGAAGAATATCATCTGTATTCGCCAATGTACTATCATCTTCTGTAAGCTGTTCTGCTGTTGTTTGCGCATCTTTGATCTGCTGCTCCATGTCTTTTTTGTAATGATTGTATGTGTAGCTTCCAACCATTGTAATTACCGCAACAAAACAAAGTACTGCGCCAACTGCAGCTCCCTTTCCTTTCAAAAAGGCCGGTCTTTCATTTTTATTCATAATCATCACCTCTGGCTATAGCATTGCCTGAAATGATCGATCTTATTCGTCTATATGGTGTAGTTCTGTTCCTTCATAAAAATATTGCAGGATCTCTTCATAATTTTTCCCATCCTTTGCCATTTCCTGTGCAGTCCACTGACTCATTCCGAATCCGTGCCCTTTTCCAACAGTTGCAATCTTCAACCCGTGTGGACTTTCATAAAAAGAAAATGAACTCGAAGGAAGTTTCAGTGCATCACGGAACTGATCTCCTGTACATATCGTCTCTCCAATCCTCATTTTTCTGACATAACCGGAAGAATCCCATTCCTGAATTTCAAAATCTTCGTATCCATACCCATTTTCTGCTTTTTTCTGTTCCTCTGCCACAAGGAATTCTCTACATCTCTTTTGTATCTCTTTATATTCTATCAAATGTACCTGAATTTCATCTTCTGCCGCCTTGTCAAGCGGACATTCTTTTGCTGTGATGTACGGATAATCTGCATTTCCAAGTACCTCCTGCACATCTCTGGTCTTTCCATTACTGGATTGATGAAACGGTGTCCATGCAAAGGTCTCATGATACCACAGTACAATTCCTTTTGTTTCCTGTGCTGCCTGTTGACATTTTTTCAAATTCTCTTCGTATTTTGTCCCCCACTTTTTCTTCATCTGAGTCTGCGTCAGACATTTATCCAAAAGAGTCTGCTTTTCTTTCTCTGTTCTGTACAACTCTGTACGTAGAACAACCGCTTGTGCCTTCAATGCTTCTATTTCACATCCACCATCTGTTTCTCCTGCGAGCATTTCTGCGAGATACACAGATGCATTATCGCTGTCAGCTCCCTGCACCGCATTTTTTCCGTTTATAAAAACAGAAATGATGTAAGGAAGTAAAAACAGTATGATAAGAAATGCAAAAAATAACTTTATTTTATTTCTAATTGTATCACGCATAAAAACAGCCCTCCATACTCTATTGTATGGAAGGCTGTCCTATTTTAGAACTTATCTGGTTCATTCTTCGTGTAATTGCTTATTCGAAAAGGTCCTGTCCTGATGGAACTTCAACCTTCTCCAGATGCCAGATATCACGCACATACTCCTCGATTGTTCTGTCAGATGTGAACTTACCGCTGCATGCTGTGTTCATCATTGCCATCTTAGACCATCTCTGCTGATCTCTGTAAGCTTCTTCTACTCTCTTCTGTGCATCTGCATAAGAACGGAAGTCTTTCAGAATGAAGTAAGTATCTGCTTTGTCTGTACACTGTGTATTGAGCAGTGAGTTATACAGATTGATATACATGTTGTGATCACCGTTTGAGTAGGTTCCATCCATCAGCTGATCTACCACACGTTTAACTTCCCAATCATTGAAATAGATATCTGTCGGGTTGTATCCGCCATTGTTCTCGTAATTGATTACTTCCTGTGAGCTCAGACCAAAGATGAATGCATTTTCCTCTCCAACTTCATGAACGATCTCTACGTTTGCTCCGTCCATTGTTCCAAGTGTCGGTGCACCATTCAGCATGAACTTCATGTTACCTGTACCGGATGCCTCTTTGGAAGCTGTTGAGATCTGTTCGCTGACATCTGCTGCTGCGAAAAGAATCTCTGCATTGGATACTCTGTAGTCTTCGATAAATACAACTTTCAGCTTTCCGTTGATGCTTCTGTCGTTATTTACAGCATCTGCTACGGAGTTGATCAGTTTGATTGTCTCTTTCGCACGAAGGTATCCTGCTGCTGCCTTAGCTCCGAAGATAAATGTTCTCGGATAGAATGACATCTCCGGATGTTCTTTAATCTGATTATACAGATACATAATGTGCAGGATATTTAACAGCTGGCGTTTGTACTCGTGCAGACGTTTTACCTGAATATCAAAGATAGAACGAGGATCTACATCGATTCCGTTATGTTCTTTGATGTATTTCGCAAGGCGGACTTTATTCTGATATTTAATTTCCATAAATTCACGTCTTGCATCTTCATCTTCTACAAGCGGTTTCAGTTTTGCGATCTGAGACAGATCTGTGATCCATCCGTCACCGATCTTATCTGTGATCCAATCAGCAAGGAGCGGATTTCCATGTGCAAGGAAACGTCTCTGTGTAATTCCGTTTGTCTTGTTATTAAACTTCTCAGGCATCATCTGATAGAAATCTTTCAGTTCCTGTTTCTCAAGAATTTCTGTATGAAGCTGTGCAACACCGTTTACAGAGAATCCTGCAACAATTGCCATGTTCGCCATACGAACCTGTCCGTTCATAAGGATTGCCATTTTGCGGACTTTCTCTTCATTTCCCGGATACATCTCACGAACCTTGATCAGGAAACGACGATCAATCTCCTGTACAATCTGGTAAATACGTGGAAGCAATTTAGAGAACAGGTCGATTGGCCATTTCTCAAGTGCCTCTGCCATGATTGTATGGTTTGTGTAAGCACAGGTCTTGCTTGTAACTTCCCATGCATCCTCCCAGCTTAATCCTTCTACGTCGATCAAAAGACGCATCAGCTCCGGAACCGCAACTGTTGGATGTGTATCGTTCATCTGAATAACAACTTTCTCGTACAGTTTTCTGATGTCTCCATGTTTTTTCTTATATTTCTCAATCAGAGCCTGAAGACTTGCAGAAATAAAGAAATACTGCTGTTTCAAACGAAGCTCTTTTCCTGAATAATGGTTATCGTTTGGATAAAGGACATCAACGATCAATTTCGCAAGGTTCTCCTGCTCTACTGCTTTGTGATAATTACCTCTGTCAAACTCATCAAGTTTGAAGTCTGTAATCGGTTTTGCATCCCATACACGCAGTGTATTTACTACATGATTACCATATCCAACGATCGGCATATCATATGGAACTGCCATAACAGACTCGTAATTCTCCTGAATAAATATATCTTTACCTGTTGCAGGGTCTTTCTCAAAACGGATATTTCCGCCAAAGCGTACTTCTTTTGCGTACTCTTCACGGCGAATTTCAAATGGATTTCCTTCTTTCAGCCAGTTGTCCGGAACCTCCACCTGATATCCATCTTTGATTTTCTGTTTGAACATTCCATAACGGTAACGGATTCCACATCCGTATGCCGGATAGTTCAGTGTTGCAAGAGAATCAAGGAAACATGCTGCAAGACGTCCAAGACCACCATTTCCAAGAGCCGCATCCGGCTCCTGGTCTTCAATCACGTTCAGATCAATATTCATCTCTTCCAGTGCTTCTTTTACATCTTTATATGCTGTCATATTGATGAGGTTGTTACCAAGTGCACGTCCCATAAGGAACTCCATTGACATATAGTATACTGTCTTGGCGTCTGTCTCATCATATCTTTTCTGTGTCTCAATCCAATCATCGATAATAACATCTTTGACTGCATAGGATACTGCCTGGAATAGCTGCTGCGGTGTAGCCTCATCGATTGTTTTTCTATAAAGTGTCTTAACGTTATCCTTTACTGCCGCTTTAAAAGCCTTTTTCTCGAATCTTTTACTGAACATGTTTATTACTCTCCTTTTTTCTCAACACCCATTGTAACCGCTTCGCCGTTGATCTTCCATTCTTTCACGTAGCCAGCCGGCTGTGCTTTTACAACTTCATCCGCAAGTACCTCACCTGCGATCAGTGTATTGTTCTTTTCGAAGACAGCTTCTGCCTTTTCACTACCCTCGTATGTAACTTTGATTCTGTCCATAACTTCGAAATCAGCTTCTTTTCTCATTGTCTGGATCTTGCTGATGATCTCACGTACAAATCCCTCTTCCAGCAGCTCTGGTGACAGGTTTGTATCGAGAACAACTGTGATTCCGTTGTCATTTACAGATTCATATCCTTCAATCTGTGCTGTATCGATCAGAAGATCTTCCTTGAAAAGTTCAATTTCCTGTCCGTTTACATCCAGTTTGAGTGCACCTGTAGCGTTGAGCTCATCCATTGCTGCATTTCCATCGATGTCGTTAAGCGCCGCTTTGATAGCACCTAACATCTTACCATATTTCGGTCCGACTGTCTTTAATTGTGGTTTAAAACTATAAGACGTAAAGTCTCTTACATCATCTGTAAATTTAACATTTTTAACATTCAGCTCGTCTGCAACGATCTCCTGATAGAATTCCGGAAGATCAAAGTCTGCTTTCACAAACATCTTTCCGATCGGCTGACGGTTCTTGATGTTGGATGCATTACGGCATGCACGTCCCATAACAACAAGGTCAAGAACATGTTCCATGTTATTTTCAAGTTCTTTGTCAATCTGATCTTCATGAACTTCTGGGAAGTCACAAAGATGAATACTTTCCGGAGCATCCTTATCAATGCTACGAACCAGGTTCTGATAAATCTCTTCTGTCATGAACGGGATCATCGGAGCTGCTGCCTTAGATACTGTAACAAGAGCTGTGTACAGAGTCATGTAAGCATTGATCTTATCCTGCTCCATTCCCTTTGCCCAGAAACGCTCACGGCTTCTTCTTACATACCAGTTACTCAGATCATCTACGAAGTCTTGAAGCACACGTGCTGCCTCTGGGATTCTGTAATTGCCAAGATTATAATCTACATCTTTTACCATTGTGTTCATCTTGGAGAGGATCCACTTATCCATAACCGGAAGTTTATCATATTCCAGAGTATATTTTGTTGCATCAAAATTATCAATGTTCGCATAAAGCACGAAGAATGCATAAGTATTCCAAAGTGTTCCCATGAACTTACGCTGTCCTTCCTGAACGGCTTTTCCGTGGAAACGATTCGGAAGCCACGGAGCACTGTTGATGTAGAAATACCAGCGGATCGCATCTGCACCGTATTTCTCCAGTGCATCAAACGGATCAACGGCATTTCCTTTAGACTTACTCATCTTCTGTCCATTTTCATCCTGAACATGTCCAAGAACGATAACATTCTTATATGGAGCCTTGTTGAACAGCAGTGTTGAGATTGCAAGCAGAGAGTAGAACCATCCTCTTGTCTGGTCTACAGCCTCGGAAATAAAGTCTGCCGGGAACTGTCTTTCAAACAGATCCTGATTTTCAAATGGATAATGATGCTGTGCAAATGGCATTGATCCACTGTCGAACCAGCAGTCGATAACTTCCGGTACTCTGTGCATCTCTTTACCACACTCCGGACACTTGATTGTTACAGCATCAATGTATGGGCGGTGAAGCTCGATATCATCCGGACAGTTATCAGACATTGATTTCAGTTCTTCAATGCTTCCGATAGAGTGCATATGTCCACACTCACACTGCCAGATATTCAGTGGTGTTCCCCAGTAACGGTTACGGCTGATTCCCCAGTCCTGAACGTTCTCGATCCAGTCACCGAAACGTCCTTTACCGATACTTTCCGGAATCCAGTTGATTGTGTTATTATTTCTGATCAGGTCTTCGCGAACTGCTGTCATCTTGATGAACCAGGACTCACGTGCATAGTAGATCAGTGGAGTATCACATCTCCAGCAGTGAGGATAGCTATGCTCGAACTTCGGTGCATCATAAAGAAGTCCTCTTGCATCCAGATCCTTTAATACTTCCGGATCAGCCTTCTTCACAAACAGACCGGCGAACGGTGTGGATTCTGCCATATCACCCTTCTCATCTACAAGCTGTACGAATGGAAGATCATATTTTCTTCCTACATTCGCATCATCTTCACCAAATGCTGGTGCGATGTGAACAACTCCTGTACCATCTGTAAGAGTTACATATTCATCACATACAACATAGAATGCTTTCTTGCGCTGTTTTGCTGCCTCGTCTGCTGCACACTGATACAGCGGCTCATACTCTTTTCCTTCCAGATCAGTTCCCTTGTAAGTCTCAAGAATTTCATAAGCATCTTTGCCTTCTTCTGCAAGTCTTCCAAGAACTGTATCAAGCAGTGCGCAAGCCATATAATATACATGTCCGTCTGCTGCCTTAACCTTTGCGTAATCTTCTTTCGGATTTACACAAAGTGCAAGGTTGGATGGAAGTGTCCAAGGTGTTGTTGTCCATGCAAGAATATATGCATCTTCATCTTTTACTTTAAAACGAACGATTGCTGAACGCTCCTTAACATCCTTGTATCCCTGTGCAACTTCCTGTGCGGAAAGCGGTGTTCCACAACGCGGGCAGTAAGGAACGATCTTAAATCCTTTGTAAAGGAGTCCCTTATCCCAGATCTGCTTCAGAGCCCACCATTCAGACTCAATAAAGTTGTTATCATAAGTTACATATGGGTGCTCCATATCAGCCCAGAATCCAACTGTACCGGAGAAATTCTCCCACATTCCTTTGTATTTCCATACACTCTCTTTACATTTCTTGATAAATGGTTCAAGACCATATTTCTCAATCTGATCTTTTCCATCAAGACCAAGAAGCTTCTCAACTTCAAGCTCTACCGGAAGACCATGTGTATCCCATCCGGCCTTTCTTGGAACCATATATCCTTTCATTGTACGGTATCTCGGGATCATATCCTTAATAACACGAGTTAAAACGTGTCCGATATGCGGTTTACCATTTGCTGTCGGAGGTCCGTCATAGAAAATATAATCCGGACATCCTTCTTTTTCATCCATACTTTTCTGGAAGATTTCATTATCATCCCAGAACTTTTCAACTTCTTTTTCACGGCTGACAAAGTTCATGTCAGTTAAAACTTTCTTATACATGTTCTTATCCTTTCCTGAGTTTATTTTATGATTCTTAAAAAAAGAAAGGCTTCCGTCCTGTAATAGGACGAAAGCCTGAACTTCTCTCGTTAAACCACCTGTTACATCATACTTAGGCCTGATTTCTGACCTGCATATGGTATCCTTTAACGCCGGACACGCGTCAGTCCTTACTCTCTCTTTCTGCAGAAACCTCTTTTCTGCATCTGTTTCAGGAACTGCTGCTCTGGAGTGATCTTCAAAAATCTCTTACTTGCACCGGACTCCCACCATCTCCGGCTCGCTGTAACGTTCGGATAAATCCTACTGTCTCCGTCATCGCTTTACCTGTGAACTTCTACACACGGCTTATTATAAAGAGATTCTTGGCTCTAGTCAAGGTTTATTATGATAAAAAAAGTGCGAAAAAACGTTGTTTTCAGCGTTCTTTCGCAAATTTCTGTTTTCTTATCTGCGGCGTTTCTTCTTTCTTTTCACATTACCACTCTTTGCATTTCTTCTTTTTCCTTTTTTTCTTCTGCGACGTCTTATCTGCTTCCGGTAATTCGCAAGTACAACAATGATAATCAATAAAATCACAACTGCAATCACAACTCCGATCACAATTTTCATAAACTTTGAAATCCCGGTTACGACAGTTGAAGTTGTCTTATCTTTCTTTTTTCCCAAAACAGCTGCACTGCTTTCCTCTGTTTTTTCTATCGCAGCTTTCACACTGCCTACTTCCTGCCCTTTATAAGTAAATGTTACTGTTCCGGATCCATCCTTGTTGCTGTCTTCCTTCACTTCTGCTTTCACATCAGAAAATTGTGCACTCTTCGGAAGTACGATATAAGCATCTTCGTCTTCATAAGACTTCACACCTTCCGGAAGCTTCTGATCCTTCAAAGATATTTTTGAAAAATTACTGTAAGCATAATCAAACATGGCACGAGTATCTATATAAGCATCATTTCCAAAATCATAAAGTACAACCGCAACAAGCTGCATATCTCCGTTATCTGCCATTGTCACAAGCGTTGTTCTTGCCTGATCTGTGTAGCCGGTCTTACCGCCCTTGCAGTATTCATAGTAATTATCATTCTGTGGCCAGAGCATCTTGTGCTTCTGCTGAAAAGTACGTTCTTCATTCACCAGATTCGTTGCCGGAATCGTATGGCTTAACGATTGGGAAATTGTCCGGAACGCTTCCTTCTGATAAACTGCTGCACCAATTCTTGCCATATCATGCGCCGTTGTATAATGTTGTTCATCATGAAGTCCGTTCGCATTCGTCCAGTGTGAACCTGTACATCCAAGTTTTTCTGACTCATCATTCATCGCCTGAATAAATGTGTCATAACCCCCACCCATCTTCTTGCCAACACTCTCAGCTACTGCATAAGAGACCTCATTTGCTGATGCCAGAAGAACGGCATAGAGCGCATCTTCCATACTGATCTGCTCCCCCGGTGTCATGCCGATATGGGCATCGCCATATTCCAGAAAGGAGATACTGTCCTGGGAAAATTCTACCGTATCTGTAAGCTCTGCATTGTCCAACGCAACCAATGTTGTCAGAAGTTTTGTAATACTCGCCGGATAATGCTTCTTTTCAATCTGCTTGCTATATAAAACCGCCCCACTGTTCATATCCATAACGATTGCAGAATCCGCATAAGTTGCCGGTCCCTGTGGCCAGTTCTCCACACTGTTTGAATCCGGTGCGATCGCATAACAGTTCTGACGCTGTGTCTCCCTGTCTTCTCCCGCTGTCTGAGTTGAATCTGTTGTGGCTGCCGCCGTTTCTTCCTCAGCAAATGTCTGTACTGCCGGCATTAATATCATAGATGCCGCCAGAAAAAGAGACAGACAGCGCTTTCCGTATTTCTTGAAATTTATCATAAAGGAAATCCTCCGATTGTTTGAATTCATAACGCAAAAATCCCCACAGACCTTTCATCTGTGGGGAATCTGTGACTATTGTTATTATAATTCTACTGAAAGTTTTTTTCAATAGTCCAGAGGCTATTTTCTTTCAACTATCGAATCTCTTCCATCATGATCTCTGCTCCCGCAGCCTCTACCGCAAGACTGTCTTTCTGTGGATAGAACCGTGTGGTGAATACATACTCTCCATTATTTACAAATACTTCCACCGAGGATTTATCCACAAGAATTTCAACACTTGAAATTTTATCTACATCAACATAACGCATTCCTCTTCCTGCAGATACAGAATTTTTATCCTGACTTGTGAAATGCATCTCGAATCTTCCATTTTTGTACTCAAGAATCAATTCTTCATCAATCACTGTCCTGAATTCATTGTTCTGAATGCCCGAGATATTCACATCATAGACTTTATATCCATCTTTTTTCAACATTCCTGTAGACTTATCCACAAAAGTTTTCCTCTTCTGTAATTCTCTGACAGGTCTCTGACAAACTTTGCCGTCTTCCACAAACACTTCTCTCGGGAAAGTGAAACAATGCTGCCACCCTTCTGCGATCGTCAGATTAGTATATTCTTCACAATCCGGCATTCCCATCCAGCTGATGTGAACCCTTCTTCCATCTTCAGTCTCAAAACTCTGCGGTGCATAGAAATCAAATCCGTAATCCCAAAGCATGTATTCTGAAAGTTTATAATCATCTAAAATATTTCCATCAACCATGAAATATCCTGACTGATAAACATTTCTGTCATCCCATACTCCGCCTTCAAGTCCCTGCACAGAAGCAGAAAGAATTTTTGTCCCATCTACTTCAAAGTAATCCGGGCATTCCCACATATAACCAAACGGTTTCTCTGATTCCACACGGCTTCTGAACTTCCAGTTAATCTTATCTTTTGACTCGAAGATCAATGCCTGTCCGACATCTTCTTTTGTACGTGCACCCTGAATCATGTAGTAAATATCTCCGTCTTTCCACACCTTTGGATCGCGCACATGGCAAGTCAGATCTGACGGGTAATCCACATTTCTCATCAGTTCTTTTTTTGATCCAAATGTCTTTCCATCCTCACTGACAACAAGAACCGTATTCGACTCACGACCTGTATTGATGTAATCGAAATCTCCGTCTTCCAGCTTTACATTGCCTGTATAGTAAACATACATTTTGTCATCTTCAATAAATGCTGATCCGGAGTATACACCATGACAGTCAAATGGCTGATCCGGATATAACTTTACTCCCTGGTATTCCCAGTCGATCATATCTTCGCTTGTATAGTGCCCCCACATCTTCACGCCGCCTTCGGCATTAAATGGAGAATACTGAAAAAATGCATGATAGATCCCATTCAACTGGCACAATCCATTCGGATCGTTGAGCCAGCCAACAGGAGGCATCAGATGCAGCTTTTCACGATAAGCTGTGCCTTCTTTCTGCTCTTTTTCTTTCATCATCTCTTCCGTCATATCTACCAGTTTGATCAGATCCCTTGTTAATGCATTCATGCTCTTGTCTCCCTTTTTCCATTTACAGCCGTTCTATTCTGCAAGAATTCTTCTTTGAATAAAACGGCTGTATCTTTTTAATCACTGTTCAATTTATTTCTCAATCTTCATTGCGAGATCAGCTGTTGTAACTGTTCCCGCTGCTGTCTTCTCTACTTTGCTGAAGTCATCTGCATTCGTCAGTATCATCATCGTAGTTGCCGGATGTCCTGCTGCTTTGATAGCATCCAGATCTGCCTCGATCAGCACATCGCCCTTGCGAACTTTTGCTCCATCTGCTACTTTCTTTACAAATCCTTTTCCATCCATGGAAACTGTATCAATTCCAATGTGGATCAGAAGCTCTGCTCCTGCTTCCGTTGCGATGCATACTGCATGCCCTGTATCGAAGATATTCATTACTTCACCGTCACATGGTGCTACAATCTTTCCATCTGTTGGCTCAACTGCAACAGTTGTTCCAAGCATCTCTGATGCAAATATCTCATCTGCTACTTCTGCTGTCGCAACAACATTTCCGTTTACCGGGCTTGTAATTTCTTCTGCTGAAACATTTTCTGCTTCTACTACATTCTCTGTCTCTTCTGTTTTCTCAACTGTTGTCTCTGTTGCGGCTGTCTTAACTACCGGCTCTTTATCTTTGTAAATCATGAAGGAGATCACAAATGCTACTCCTACTGAAATTGCCATCTCGATAATGTACTGAAGCGGCTGATTCAGGCAAAGCAGGATACCGAAGATACCTGTTACTCCAGTTCCTGTTGCTCCGAGATGTACAAGTGACGCATACAATGCTCCGCATCCTCCACCAATACATCCTGCGATAAATGGTTTGAAGAATCTTAAGTTTACACCAAAGATTGCCGGCTCTGTGATTCCCATAAATGCACTAAGTGATGACGGAAGTGCAAGGGATTTAATCTTCTGATCTTTTGACTTAACACCAACTGCCAATGCTGCTGCACCTTGTGCTACATTCGCTGCACTTGCAAGTGGAAGCCAGTAAGTTACTCCGTATTTTGCCAGCTGACCAATATCAATGGCTGTGTACATCTGATGAATACCTGTTACTACTGTCGGTGCATACAAACCTCCCATGATCAGACTTCCAAGTCCGAGCGGAAGTGTCAGCATCCACTGGATTGCTCCAAGGATCGCATTCTCACCCCATACGAAGATCGGTCCTACGATAGAAAGTGTAAGATATCCTGTCACGAATACGCTGACAAGTGGTGTTACAAACAGGTCAAGTGCTGCCGGAACTACCTTGTGCAGCTTCTTCTCTAATACAGAAAGGATCCATACTGCAATAATAACCGGGATTACATGTCCCTGGTATCCAACCATGTCGATGTGATACAGTCCGAAGAATACGCTCTGTGTCTGCTGTACACCTTCTGTTGCAACTGTATATGCATTCTGCAGTGACGGATGAATCATGATCATACCGATAACAGCTCCAAGATACTGGTTTGCACCAAATGCTTTCGCAGCTGAAAATGCAATCAGAATCTGCAGAAATGTATAAGCGATATTACTGAACAGATTCGCAAACACATAAATAGAACTGCTTGTATCAATTGCTAAAAATCCATTTGCATTCATGAAATCCAGCGCATTCATGATTCCCATCAGGAAACCACTTGCTACGATGGCCGGAATGATCGGTACAAAAATATCACCTAACAGCTTGATGGCCTTCATAAACCAGTTCTGCTTCTCTGTCGCTGCTTCCTTTGCCTCAGCTTTTGTGCTTGCTGTAATACCTGCGATCGCGATAAATTCATCAAACACCTTATTCACTGTTCCTGTTCCAAGAATAATCTGAAGCTGTCCAGATGCCTCAAATACTCCCTTTACTCCATCCACATTCTCTATTGCCTCTTTATCTGCCTTACTATTATCTGCGATAACAAGACGAAGACGCGTTGCGCAGTGCGCTGCGGATACAATATTCTTACTTCCACCTACATATCCCAGAATCTCCTGGGCTGTTTTCCTGTAATCCATGATTACTCTCCCTTCCTTCTATGTTTTATGTGTAATCGTTTTCATATCTTATGATTTTATATTAAATAAAAAAATGCCATTTGTAAAGATGGCATTTTTACTAATTCTGATTCTTCTGTTTTGTTTAACTTGCACTATACTCTTAGTTACGTTCATTCAAACCTATTCACGATCTGGAATCCCAGCTTCATATGCACCGGCACCGGATTTTTCTCTTCAATCTGTTCAAGTAAGAGCTCTGCCCCCTTGATTCCACTCGTTTTATACCCAAAATGAACCGTTGGAATACCGCCTGTCACAGCCCTTAACATCTGATTATCACCAAATCCTGTGACACAGATACCAGACTGTTCCAAAATGTGTAGCATCCTTGCACCAGAATTCTGAACCGACTCCGGAACCGCCTTTTTACTCTGTGCGATCAATGCCTCGATTGCTCCTGCTGCAATCGTATCTGTTGCGCATGATATGATATCGATTCCATTTTCTTCACTCAACAAATCCACTACTGCTTCATATCCGCCGCTCATTGTAAATTCTGATTCGCGTCTGTACCGATGATCATCGAAAGTAATCCCTGCTTCCTGAAGTCCCTTGCGGAACCCGTCTTCTCTGGCAGCACCTGCTGCCTTATCTTCACGAGTAACACCAATATATGCAATCTTGCAATCTTCAGGTCTTCCACCATTCCGCTTCAGTGCTTTCACCGCAACTTCTTGTCCCATTGCTCTTCCCGCACCAAAATCATCATGATAGATACAGCTTGCCATTTCTGTCTCCTGTCCCACAATCACAACCGGAACCTTTGATTCTTTTAAAAATCTCCGATGCTCGTCTGTAAGCACTGTACCGATCAGTACAATTCCATCTACCGGATAACTTTCAAAGATTCTCAGATAAGTCAGCTCATTCTTTGGCTGATTATCCGTGCTTGCAAGAAGCATCTGGTACCCTCTTGCCGAAAGAACCTGTTCAATTCCCGCTGTGATCCGGCTGATTGATTCTGAATTGATCTTCGGAGCCACCACACCAACCAGATGTGTACGTCCGGTTCTTAGGATTCTTGCCTGAGTAGACGGCTGATATCCCGTCTTCTCAATCACTTTACGGATCTGCTCCTTTTTCTGTTCACTCACATATCCGCCATTCAAATATCTTGATACTGCTGCGCTGGACACCCCGGCCATCTGCGCAATCTCTTTTATCGTCATTGTATACTGCCTGCCTTTATTTCCCTGATTTTCGAAATTATCCAGATCCATTTTCGCTCTTTTTCTAGCTTTGACCTGAACCTGAATGACATTCACATTTTAACATTCAACAGACAAATATGCAACGGCGTTGCGCTACATCATTCTTTATCTACCTGTCCCTATTATATAAAAATCCATAAAGTATTACTCTTCCATTCGTCTGATCGTTAGAACAAGTAGATAAACCAATGATCCTGTTCCACCCCTCTTTTCCTTTTTTCTCAGGAAGACGATACTGCACGGCATGTGCCTTTATATATTCCATCAGTTCTTCCAGATTCTCTTTCTTATAATCTTGTGGATTATAAATAACTTCATCATACGCATCTGTCTCCACACAGGCGAACCACTGGATTTTTTCTAACTGTTCATTCAAATATAGCGTACCTGTTTTGTGCGATTCAAAATACTCCTTTTCTTTATAATTCATCACATCCCCAAACATTGCGCCATTATCCATATGGTGACCATATAATAAACTGTAACTGTCAATAAATTTTCTGTCATTTCTGCTATCCAGAAAAATACTTCCTGAAAGAGCAAATTCTCCATAAATATCCTGATTGATATATTCCAGATTTGTTTCTCCCTGCACAACCGGATAATCAATCTTTGTTCCGTCTACCGTCAGCCAGGCACACACATCCGGATTGATTTTCTGAAGTTCCTGCAGGGACGGACTTTCATCCGTTTTCCCTGCAGGTTTATATTTCATCAATTCTCCACTGATAAACGCACGTCGGTTGATTTGGCAGGTATCCCATAATGAATATGCACCATAAAGAAGCATAAGAATAATAAAGAGCGCTGCCAGAATTTCCAATATCTTATTTCCCGCTTCTATAACTTTAAAAAACAGCTCTTCCCTCTGCTCCCCTGCCTCCTGACCTTCTGTCGTTTCGTTTATCATGCTCTTTTTCTACGAAAGAAAACTGATCCAAATGCTCCTGCCGCACCCACAAGTAGTACGTATGGTGTGTATTTCTTTGCAACGCCTGTTACTACAGCCGCATCTTTCTCATTCACATACTGAACTACTGTATCATCTTCTTTTGTAGTTCCTGTCTTTGTTCCGGTCTCAGTTGTTTCTCCATCAATCGTAGTAGTATATCCATCTTTATTCGCATCGGTCTCTGTTACCGTGTATTTATCAGATTCTGTCAATCCATAAATTGTAATTGAACCTGTATCAGAAATCTGATAAGAAGTTTCTGCTTCATTGCTTGTGATGTATTCTGTAAGTGCCTGTGCATTTGCATTTTTCTTCACTACAACTTTGTAGAGTTCTCCCTGTCCACCATTCACCGCAACCTTGAATTCGAAGGATTTATTTTTAACTCCCTGATTACCTGTGATCGTTTTTTTGATCGTCACATCATGCGTTGTATCATTTCCTGCACCATAATCATTGATAAATTCAAGATCACCTTTTTCACCATTATTTTCTGTAATTACATTTCCAACATAAAGTGCTCCATCTGCTCCGTTATATACAAAAAGATAAACATCTCTACCTGATGTATCATCATCGATTCCTTCATAAGAGCCTGCATCTTCAGTCACAACATAATGATAAACACCAGCATGTTCAAATACCCCTGCATTAATTTCCAATGTTGCATTCTTGCTGTAAGCTGCTGCCAGTGTATCTTCTCCTGATGGCTGGAATCCGATTGTCTGAGTGGCCGTGATTCCACCTGTCACACCGGCATATACTACATTATCTCTCCAATTTTCTGCTGCTTCACCATTCTCCACATGAAACGAAAATGAAGTGTTTGGCTGGTATGTATTTCCATCCGTTGTCACCGTTTTCTTCAGATTCAGCTGTGTGATCGGTTTATTTTCCTCGGCTGACGCATTTACCACGCAAACTGACATCATCATCATGCTCGCCATTGCCATTGCTGAAATACGTCCTGCTGTTTTCTTATTCATAATCTCTACCTCACTTTTTACTCTGATTTCCGGGTTTCAGATATCTGACCGGCGGAGCACCGTAATTACTCTGCCTTTTATCTCCTTGTCCTTCACAGCTCCAAAATACCGGCTGTCTTTTGCATTTCCCCGTTGATCTCCCAGAATAAAATATTCTCCGCTATTCAGCGTCAGTGGATAGACCGTGGCACTTTCGTATTGCGGTGTATCATAGAAAATATCATTTTCCACAATCTTACTTCCATTGATCTTTACCTCTTCGTCCTCTGTAATCTCTACTGTATCGCCGCCGGCTGCGATCACTCTGCCCACATATTTCTCTCCTGCTTTCTGAAGAACCACCACATCCCCGCTTTTTGGTTTTTCCAGTCGATAATAAAAGAGCAGATCTCCCGCACTGATGCGTGGCGACATGTCATTGTTTTTCATGGTTGTAATGCCAAACAACAGCCCGAACAAAACCCACAGAAACACCAGAAGAAATACAAGACGAATCAGAAAAAGATGAATCTCTCCTTTTAATTTCATGAATCTTTTTCTTTCCTCTTTCTTCGAAGAAACAGAAAAACTGCTCCTCCTGTTATACCTGCTGTTTCCATCAGGATTGTAGGAAACATCCTGTTCTCTACTCCTGTCGGAACAACCATAAGCGGTTGATACTGATTCGTATATGTTACTGTTGCAGTCTGCTCCTTCGTTACATCAATTCGTGCTGTCATCCCCTCTGCCTGACTTTCCTGTCCCACGAGATAAAAGGTATGCTCCAGCCTGTAGTTATTCTGTTCCTGAGCAATCTCCGTCACTGTATATTCCCCAGGTTCAACCGCCTGGAGCGATGCACTCCACTGACCATTTTGCGGAAGCTTCACTTCTTCGATCACTTCTTCTCCCCGTTTTATCTGAAATGTAAAGGACTCGTCCGGAATCTGACTTGCTGCAATTCCTTCCACCTGCTTTGTGATTATCAGATTACCTGTTTTGGCCGGTGGGTTTGGGAGATCCTTTCCAAAAGAAATGTTATCGAGCAGGTTTCCATTTGACAGATTTCCATTTGCTGCCGCTACTGCCACAAAATAAAATCGAGTAACATATTGCCCTGCCGGAACTGTATAATCTCCATAGTGATAAGTCCATTTTCCAGTTTTATCTGACAATACCGCCTGCACATCGGGATTACTCTGATCAAATCCCGAACCTGCCGGATTCCAATCAGAACTCATTGATTTCGTATCGCTGATGATAACCGCCATCGTGTCTGTTCCCCAGCGTCCGGCATGTTCCAATCCCCAGTGAAGAACTGTCCCTGGTTCTGTCAAAACATCCTGATAAAGAGCCCCTGGTTCCTCACAGTTTAATTCTGCGAACTGATTTCCCTGTGCCGCACTGCTGATGTTATAAACCGGTTTTGGATCATTAACCGTATTTCCATAATAACCTCGGCTTCCATCTGCAATCTCGATATAATAATCTCTCTGAGTTCCAGAGCCAAAATATGCACCTTTCGCTGTTGTTTTCCAATATAAATCATTCGTTCCATTTGCTACCTGGATAAAATGTGCATTCTTATAAGTCAGTGTTCCTGCATCAGATACTTTTGGCGTCTCAAAACTTCCATTCTGAAGCTTGTCATAATAATTCACCTTGTATTCGGAAGAATAAACTGTCACCGCCTCATTTACTGTCACTTTCACACGAAATGTCTTCTGTGCACCATCTCTTGCAACTTCATAGGATTGCTTTCTACTATCCACAGTCGCTGTATCCTCAATGTCTTTCCATTGACCGTTTTCACTTACCTGCCACTGATAAGCAATCTGATCTGATTCTGTTGTTCCACTAACATCTGCTGTCAGAGAACCTTTTGTAAGAATCTCATCTTTAAGAGCAACTGAAATTTTCTCTGAATCGGTACTTTTCCCTTCCTCTGTTACTACTCCAGACTCAGGGGGAGATTCTTTTGCGTCTGGTTTCTGCATTTCTGATCGGGAAGTCTCTTCCGCATCTGTTTCTTCCGGGAGCACGTTACAATCTGTTCCCTCTGTGGTTTGTACAGCCTCAACTTGTACACCTTCTGCCAGTACCTGAACACCCATCAACGACAGCATCATCAGTACCGCCATCAGAAATGCAAAATGTCTTCTCAGCTTTCTTCGCATTTTGCCCTCTCCTGTCTTAAATTGAATTGTTACCTTTCAGGAAGTACTGTCGATATATTTTATATCTGCCCTCCTGTCTAATATATGTATGACGCTGGATTTCTGATTATGACTTGAAAGAGATAAAATTAGATTTCTTTAAGATTTTTTACATTTTTTTAAATTTTCTCTTGCAAAGACCATTTAAATATGATAATATATTTTTCGTCGATAAGACAAGGAAATATTCCTCCTTAGCTCAGTCGGTAGAGCATTCGGCTGTTAACCGAAGTGTCGTTGGTTCAAGTCCAACAGGGGGAGTTATGAAGAACATCTCACAGATTTCGCGCTGTGGGATGTTTTTTTGTTGCGTATCCGCCACATAATTAAAGACAGACTGTAGTACTTTCGTGCAAGCACGAGGTAGCACAGTCTGTCTTTAATTGCCTAGCTCTGTACGTGTAATAACAAAGAATGTGCCTTGGCACATTCTGGCGCCTGCGGCGGTCGCTTGCGACACCTACCTTGTACGCCGCAGTGCGCATCCCTAGCGAAGCGTTTTTATATATTAGGAAAGAACTTTCCTAATATACAAAAAACGGACTGTGCAACGCACAATCCGTAATCCTAGTGGAGAATACGAGAGTCGAACTCGTGACCTCCTGCTTGCAAGGCAGGCGCTCTCCCAACTGAGCTAATCCCCCATATGTATGTCCTCAACAGAACTCCTATATGATATCATAGCTTATTGAGAGTGTCAACCCTATTTTTTAATATTTTTCTTTTATTTTTCCTACCGGAATCCAAGTAACCAGATCAACAGCGGATTATGGTTGTACAAAAACGTCAAGATCGCGCTCTGCTCAACCATCGCATAACACGTTGTTCCAATCTCTGTCGTATAAATCAGAGTCAGCACAAGGAATGCGATCCATACGATAATAAATCCCAGACCAATTCCAAGCACTCCTCCCGCCAGATGATTGATCGCACCAAGTAACGGAAGTTCACCAATAATATTCACCGCATACATCAATGCGCTTACAAGAATGATCGCAATCAAAAATGTCACAAGAAATGACACAACATTGAGGAGCATTCGTGAAATATAGGCCGCAACATATTCTGGGAAAGTTGTAACATCCAGTTCTTCATAAATCGCAGTATTATTATTTTCCAGCAATGCATCTTTCAAAAACTGTGGCAGCATTGAATTCTCAATCTCACGGATCTGTGTATCCTTTGGAAGATCTCCGACCACTTTCAGGATATCCTGTGCAGTTATCCCCAGTTTGTCCCATCCAGATTCGCTTAATGATTTAATCTGGTCTACCGTTAAATTCTCCAGAGGTGTTCCACTGAGATTCGCTTTCAACAGATCATCTGCTGAAAGCTCTGGCATAAATGCTTCCACTATCTTCTTCTCCAGTACGTCCTGCGCCGGTGTATGCTTCATCAGCGCATCCGACACGTATGGGGAAAGGAATGACACCAGTACCAGTGTCAATATTGTTGACAGAAGGGATAAACCAATTCTGAGAAATCCCTTCACAAAGCCGGCAATCATGCAGACTAAAAACACAATCCCGACTGCAAGTAACAACCAATTCTCCATATATCTCTCCTATTTTGTCAAATAAACAATTCGCAGTTCATTATCACTCATCACATAGTATCTGTTCAGGCCAAATGCATCAAAGATTTCCTGTGCATCTGCTCCCAGGTCTCCCTTAAACTTCAGGATTCCTGTCGTTGTATAAATACAGCACTTACTTCCATCATACAGAATGATATTGTCTCCATCCATCTTTACATGACTATAATCTCCCTGTATCTCTCTACTGAACACAGTATCTCCTGATTGATTATACATTCTCAACTCATACCCTGACTTCTCCTGATTAAGCAGGACAAATCCAAAATAAGAATCCGAATGGAAAACACTTTTTATCTCTTGATTCACTTTCACTTCTTTTATCTGCTTTGGAGTATCTTTTCCTGTATAAATCTCAAATCCATTATCTCCAACTGCAACAGATCTGTCATTTCCCATAAAGAAAATCTCGCCGATCAGCATATCTTCATAAGTATCTGCTGTCACTTTGTTATCTGCCTTCTCTTTGCCGGCAGCATCAAAATTATAATATCCGATCCTGCTCTGCACCTGTGTTCCTTTGGTATAAAGATAAGAAACTGCCAGAACCTTTCCATCATCAGACAAATCCAATGCGATCGGATATCCTGTATTTCCAATCGTAATCTGCTGTTCTACCAGAATATTTCCTGCCGCATCATAGGATATGATCTTCGGTGAAGTCTCATCTTTTAAAATTGCACTGACAATTCCCTGATTCGATACTGCGATTCTCTCAATCGGTAATGTCGTCTGAATCTCACCTTTCAACCCATTTTTTGTAAATACGAGAATACTGTTGCCTCCGCTGTCAGCAACCGCAAACACATCGTCTTTCACAACAATCACCGGTGTCTGAAGCTGTGTTGGCTGAATCCACTTTTCCTCATTCTTCTTATTTAGAAATACCACACCGTCATGATTATAACGCACAATTCCATCTGCAAACTGAACGTAATTATTCCTGTCCGAAAGGTCTTTCGCGTAACTGTCTGCCTTGCGGACTGTGCCATAAGTCTTACTATCTAAAAGGAGGTATGTTCCGCAGATTGCCATCGCAATCAGGATGATATAGGTAAGAAGTTCTTTTCTTCTCCGGCGTTTGATCCTTCTTTCCCTTTGCCTCAGCGCTTTTCTATCATCCTGCGTTTTTACCACCTGTAAATTCGACATTTTCTTTCGCGCCATATTGCTCCCCTTATCGTTTGTCCAGTGCACCTTTTTCTGTTGATACACTTTTAGCTTTCACTTATCTTTCACAGTATAACACGGATTTATGGCAATATCAATTTTTGTCCAATATAGATCAGGTTCCCATTCTGCAATCCATTCATCCGGCTGATCGCATCTACATGACTAACATCTCCATACATTTTTTTACTGATAATTGCAAGGGTATCTCCTTTTTCCACCACATAAATATCATCATTTTCATCTGCTGCAACGGCAGTCCCGGAAACCGGAACACTTTCTGTATTCTTATCTTCCGTCTGTTCTTCCCCTTCATTTTCTTCCGTTATCTCTTTTGATTCCTTTTCTGTATCTGCTGCTTCCTGATTTTTCTCCATAGTAGTTGCTGCTCCACTCGTCTCTTTCACATCAGGTGAGGATGTTTGCTTTTCCCCCTCGGCAACCACATTTATCTTATTCTGTAGGGATTTCATTTTACTGAAATTATTCATCATAGAAACACCCATCACGATCAGAACCAGTACAAGGCATGTACTGATTCCATACATCAGACTGCCTGTCCTTCTTTCTCTTTTCTGACCGCCCCGTTCACGTACCAGAGAACGAAAGCTTTGTGCAGCCGTATCTTCCACATTTTCTGTCTGAACTGCCCCATTTTTTTTTCGACTTGCAATCATATAATTCTGCATGCACGGATTCTTCTCGTAATAAGTATAATGTCCTCCAATTTCTATCAGATCTCCCAGCTTATGTACAAAAAATACATCTTCCTGGTTTGTCGAATCTTTCATAACAAGAACGGTATTTTTCTTTGGAAATAATTTTTTATGCAGCTTTACGTTGATAGAACCCGGAGCCAGCTGTAAATCATGCTCTGTCACAAACCAGCCTATGATTTCTCCTTCTTCAAAATACTGGCTGCATTCTTCACAACCACATTTCCATATCTTGTCATTGATCAGGTATTCACCGCCCTCCTTTTTTAACTCTTTTATTTTTATCGCACCATAAATATAAATATATTCTTCATTGTCCTGCTTTTGCATTTCACCAATCAGAAAGGCTCCTTCTGGTTGTTTTTCTTTCTCGCTTTTTTCACTTAACTGAAGAAAAAAAGTATCTACATAATCTTCCACATAGATTTTTGGACTATCACTCACATTTCCTATCTGACGCACATTTTTTGGAATCTGTCTCTCCATTTTATACTCACCTTTCTATCACTTTTATTTAATTTCCCGGGGATTGCCCTTAACATAGCACAAGGAAATCGGGAGATTTTATCAATTAGTGTCAGGTAAGTTCGACAAATATTACTTTTCGTGCACGGCATTTTCTTAATATCTCCAAACATCAAAAAACGCTCCGGTACTCTCTGATTGCAGATATTCTGTAAACAGAAAGCTCGAAGCGTTCTTTTTATTAGATTATTGTAACTGTTCAGAGCCAACCTCCAAAATGCTACGCATTTCGTCGGTGTGGCGTATCCGCCAAATAAAATTTCAAAAACAGTCTTAAAAATGCAAGCATTTTACACCTGTTTTATGAAATTTTGCTTGGCTCTGAACAGTTACAGATTATTTTGCAAATGCTTTGATCTTCTCGTAGATGCTGTCTGTATCAAGACCATACTTCTTCAGAAGCTCAAGTGCCGGACCAGACTCACCGAATGTATCATTCACACCGATCTTCATAACCTGTGTCGGAGCTTTCTCTGAAAGTACATCACATACAGCACTTCCAAGTCCGCCGATAACGGAATGCTCTTCAACTGTAACAACTTTTCCTGTCTCTTTTGCAGCTGCTACAACAAGTTCCTCATCGAGAGGTTTGATCGTATGAATGTTGATCACTTTCGCATCAATTCCATCTGCTGCAAGCTTCTCAGCTGCTTCCAGACAGTTACTTACAGGAAGTCCTGTTGCGATGATCGTCAGGTCTTTTCCTTCTCTTAACACAACACCTTTTCCAAGCTCAAACTTGTAGTCCGGTCTGTCATTGATCACCGGCACTGCGAGACGTCCAAATCTCATATATACCGGTCCCTGATGCTCGTAAGCAGCACGTACAGCTGCTCTTGCCTCTACATCATCAGCTGGGTTAATTACAACCATTCCCGGAATTGTACGCATCAAAGCGATATCCTCATTACACTGATGTGTTGCTCCATCTTCTCCTACAGAGATTCCGGCATGTGTTGCACCAATCTTTACATTCAGGTGTGGATATCCAACAGAGTTTCTTACCTGCTCAAATGCACGTCCTGCTGCGAACATTGCGAAAGAACTTGCAAATGGAACTTTTCCTGTTGTTGCAAGACCTGCTGCAACACCGATCATATTAGACTCAGCAATACCGCAATCAATAAAACGATCCGGATGTGCTTTCTTGAATATACCTGTCTTTGTAGCTGCTGCCAGATCGGCATCAAGTACTACAACGTTATCATGTTCTGTTCCGAGTTCAGCCAAAGCATTACCGTAGCTGTCTCTTGTTGCGATCTTCTTTACTTCTGACATAATGCTTCACCTGCTTTCTCTAATTCTTCCATTGCAATCTTGTACTCTTCATCGTTCGGAGCTTTTCCGTGCCATCCTACCTGGTTCTCCATGAAGGATACACCTTTTCCTTTTACTGTCTTAGCAATAATAGCTGTCGGCTGTCCTTTGACTGTCTTTGCTTCTTTGAATGCAGCATCGATCTGATCAAAGTCATTTCCATCAATATTGATTACATGGAAATTAAATGCCTCAAACTTCTTATCGATCGGGTACGGAGAGTTGACTTCTGTAATTGCTCCGTCAATCTGAAGATTGTTATTATCAACGATAACAACGAGATTATCCAGTTTTCTATGTGCTGCCAGCATGGAAGCCTCCCATACCTGACCTTCCTGGATCTCACCGTCTCCGAGCAGTGTGTATACTCTGTAGTCTGCATTGTCAAGCTTTCCTGCGATTGCCATACCTACAGCTGCTGAAATTCCCTGTCCAAGAGATCCTGAAGACATATCAACACCTGGAATGTGTTTCATGTCCGGATGTCCCTGCAGATAAGATCCTGTATGACGAAGTGTCACGAGATCTTCCTTCGGGAAAAATCCTTTCTGCGCAAGTGTAGAATATAATCCCGGAGCTGTGTGTCCTTTAGAAAGAACGAAACGATCGCGATCCGCTTTCTTTGGATCTTTCGGGTCTACGTTCATCTCTTCAAAATAAAGGTATGTAAAAATCTCTGTTGCTGAGAGAGATCCACCTGGATGTCCAGCCTTTGCGCTATGCAGTGCTGTTACAATCCCTTTCCGGATCTCATTCGCAGTTTTCATAAGCTCTAACTTGTTCATGATATCTCCTTTTTAATTTCCATTCTGATTCCATTTTCAGTCTTAACGTTATTTCCCTGATTACTCACCAAAAACAGCAATATAATCCTTTTTAAACTTCTCGATACCTGCATCTGTCAGTGGGTGATGTGTCATCTGTTCGATTACCTTGTAAGGTACTGTTGCAATATCTGCTCCTGCCAGTGCACATTCTGTTACATGGATTGGATTACGTACACTTGCTGCGATAATCTCTGTCTCAATTCCTGCTACTTCGAACATCTCTACGATCTCTGCAATGAGGTCAACTCCCTTTGTAGAAATGTCATCCAGACGTCCAAGGAACGGAGAAACATAAGTAGCTCCTGCTCTTGCTGCAAGAAGTGCCTGGTTTGCTGTGAAGATCAGAGTTACATTTGTCTTGATTCCCTCTGCTGTAAGAACTTTAACAGCCTTCAGGCCTTCTACTGTCATAGGAATCTTAACTACCATGTTCGGATGGATCTTTGCAATCTCACGTCCTTCTGCGATCATGCCTTCTGCATCTGTTGTTGTAGCCTTAACCTCTCCACTGATTGGTCCGTCTACGATAGATGCGATCTCAGCGATAACTTCTTCAAAAACACGTCCTTCTTTTGCAATCAGAGACGGGTTTGTTGTAACTCCGCAGATCACTCCCATGTCATTTGCTTTCTTGATATCCTCTACATTAGCCGTGTCGATAAAAAATTTCATTTTTAAGTCCTCCTATACATGAATCTTCCTCTTACCACTGATACAACTCACTGTTTTTCCAGCAGTAATTCGTTTGTTTATGAGCTGATTATATAGCTTCCAAAACCTGAGGTCAACTGTCTGAAAAATTATTAATAGTCATTTTTCACTTAATAATCCGACATATTAACCGTTTTTATTAATATTAGTTAATATCAATCGTTTTTATTCTGTATAAAAATCTTTATTTTAAAGGCTTTATCAACATTTTCTAAAATCAGAATCGTTTGTTTTTGTTGTTTTTATTAGTAATAATTTTATTATTTTTTATTAATTTTAAATAATCCAGCGTCTATACATCAACTATTTTGTCTTCGCATAAGACGTTGTTCCACGAACCACAATCTGTGGCTCATATTCCACATGATAAATACTGACCGGTTCAAATTCCGTATACTTCCAGTCCCTTGAACTGATCTTTTTCATGATGATATCACAGGCATCCATTCCTTTGTGAACCACAAAATGCTCAATCGTTGTAAGTGATACTTTCTTTACTTTGGAAAATAAAGTATTATCACATCCCATTACCGAAACATCTCCCGGAACTTTATACTTCATATCCTGGAGCGCATCCATAATTCCAAATGCGATCATATCATTCAGCCCCACGATTGCAGTGAGATCTTTTTCTGTCCGGAGCAGTTCTTTTGTCAGATCATATCCGATGCGGTACTCTGAATCGATTCCCGGAACATTACGGTCAAATTCTTCATCTGCTTCTTTTACAATCACCTGATCGCCATATCCGGCTTTTCTGAATTCATCCAGAAAACCTTCTACCCGGCGGAATCTCTGCTTCTGTCTTGCAGTTAATGGCGGTGTAATGTATGCCACATGCTGATGCCCCAGCTCCAGAAGATGTCTGCCCATTAATCTTCCAAGCTTTGTATTGTCCAACTCCACTGCATCTACATCCAAATGCTTCTCCTGGTTATTGATCACAACAACCGGAATCCTTTCAGACATTTCTTTGAGCTGTCCGAGAAAGCATTTCCCCGGATTGCACATATAGATAATTCCCTGTGCATTCAGAGTCGAGATCATTTTCAGATAACGCTCTTCCAGTTTTAAATCTCTCTGTGTATTACAGACAAAGATTCCGAACCCCTGCTCTGTTGCCCTTGATTCAATTCCTTGCAAAAGCATTACATAGTATGGGTTTGTCAGGTTCGGGCTGATGACAACGAGCAGTTTTTCTCGTCGCTCTCCACGCTGTGTTCTGCGTTTCGGAAGTTCATACCCCAGTTCTTCCGCCGCTGCCTCCACTTTCTGGATTACTTCTTTTGAAAAAGAGACGTTATACTTCTTATTGAGTACCATCGAGACCGTTGCCTGTGAAACTCCCGCGCGCTTTGCCACATCTGAAGATGTAACTTTTTTCTTCGCCATAGCCAGTCCCTCCTGCCGGTGTCTCAAATGCTTTTACAATTCTGTTCTTCCTTCCAATGCCCGGAGCAGTGTTACCTCATCAATGTATTCCAGATCACCACCAACCGGAACACCACTGGCAATCCTGCTCACCTTGATTCCGACCGGTTTGATAAGTTTACTGATATACATTGCTGTTGTCTCGCCTTCCAGACTGGAATTCGTCGCAATGATCACTTCATCCACATCTCCCTGCAGACGCTCCATCAATTCTTTCAGACGGATATCCCCGGGACCGATTCCAAGCATTGGAGAAATTGCTCCATGAAGTACATGATAGACTCCGTTGTACTTTCCGGTCTTCTCATACGCTGCCAGATCACGCGGTGTCTCCACTACCATGATTGTCTTATGATCTCTGTCCGGATTGCTGCAGATTGGGCAGATATCCTTATCCGTCAACGTACAGCACTCCTTACAGTAACGGACATTCTTGCGGGCATCTACGATCGCATTCGCAAGTCCTTCTACCTGCTCTACCGGCATATTGATCACATGAAATGCAAGTCTTTGTGCTGATTTATTCCCGATTCCCGGAAGTCTCGAGAACTCCTCGATCAGACGGCTGATCTGATTACTGTAGTAATCCATTAGAACATTCCGCCTCCAAGACCGCCAAATCCGCCTGTCATCTTAGATACTGCTGCATTTGTCTCCTGCTCAACCTGACGCAGTGCTTCATTTGTCGCTGCTACGATCAGGTCTTCCAGCATCTCAATGTCGTCCGGATCTACAACTTCTTCTGCAAGTTTTACTTTTGTTACTTCTCTTTTGCCGGATACAGTTACTTCTACTGCTCCGCCGCCTGCAGCTGCTGTGAACTCTTTTGTCTCAAGTTCTTTCTGCTGCTCTTCCATCTGACGCTGCATCTTCTGTGCCTGCTTCATCAGATTCGCCATATTTCCCGGCATTCCGCCGCCTGGAAATCCTCCACGCTTTGCCATGTCTAATCCTCCACTGTTATTTCCATATTTATTTTCTGTTCTATGTCCACAAATGTATCCTCAAAGTGTCTGCCCTCTTCTACATGACGGACATCCACCTCGACTTTCTTTCCAATCTTCTCTTCAATGAGCTGTTCAAGTTCCTGCACATGATCTTCTCTGCCAACCATATCTGCCGACATAGCATCTGGCAGTACAATCAGCAAACGATTGTCACCACCAAGACTCAGTCTTGCTTTTTTAAGAAAGCCTCTGATCATACCTGACGCTTCATCTGCGATAGAACGGAAATTCTTCACCACCTCCTGCACATCCTCCGGAATTGCATTCGGCAGCTCCGGTTTCGCCTTCCTGCTTCCCGCAACACCTGATCCGGATGATGACACATCATCTCCATTCACGTAAACAACTCGCTGCGGCATATCTGCGGCTGCAGCAAGTCCTTTCTCTACTTTTTCTTCTACCGCACGGATTCTGTCCAGAAGTGCATCCTGACCATTCTCCATCGCCGGAGTACAAAGCTTGATCAGTGCAACTTCCAGAAGCACTCTCTTCTGCGTCGCATACTTCAGCTGACCGGAAAGTTCTGAGAATATACGGATATAACGCAACAGCATATCAAGTTCGATCATCTTTGATTCTTCCTTGAGCTGCAGCATATTTTCCGTAGACACATCCAGCACGTCCTCTATATTATCAGAAGTTTTAACCAAAAGCAAATTTCTCAGATACCATGTGAAATCTGCGGCCAGCTGGGTCAGTTCACGTCCCTGCATAACCAGATCTTCCACGATATCAAGAACTCCGGCAACATCTCTTTCCAATACTTTCCGAAGCAGGCGGCTGAACACATCCGTATCCACCGCACCAAGTACTTCAAGCACATGATCATACGTCAGCTTCTGTCCCAGATAAAATGCAATACACTGATCCAGCAGACTGAGTGCATCACGCATAGATCCGTCTGCCGCCTTTGCGATATAGCGAAGTGCTTTTTCTTCCACTTCTACCTGTTCTGTCTGCATCAGATCACGCATACGGTCTGTAATTGTCTCAATGCTGATTCTCTTGAAATCATAGTGCTGACATCTGGAAAGAATCGTAATTGGGATTTTATGCACTTCTGTCGTCGCCAGAATAAAAATAACATACTCCGGCGGCTCCTCAAGTGTCTTAAGCAATGCGTTAAATGCTCCGATGGAAAGCATATGCACCTCGTCAATAATGTATACTTTATACTTGCCTTCTGTCGGTCGATATGTCACTTCCTCCCGGATCTCACGGATATTATCAACACCATTGTTCGATGCAGCATCGATCTCGATCACATTCATTGAAGTGCCGGCAGCGATAGATTTACACATCTCACACTCTCCGCATGGACTTCCATTTACCGGGTGCTCACAGTTTACTGCCTTCGCAAATATTTTCGCAACCGTTGTCTTACCGGTTCCTCGCGTTCCGCAAAACAGATACGCATGTCCGATCCTGTTCGCCTTAATCTGGTTCTGAAGCGTTGTAACAATATGATCCTGTCCTTTTACATCTTCGAATTCAGAAGGACGGAACTTTCTGTATAGCGCCGTATATGACATGAATTACACCTCGTCTCCGAAGCTGATACCGATTGTTCTCGCTTCTTTGATCAGACCACAGTTCGGATCAACATATTTCAGCTTTCCTGCAACCTCTTCCAACGGAACTTTCACTGTCTCACCATTTCTCATGGCTACCATATATCCGTATTCTTCATTCAGGATCAATTCTGCTGCCTTCGCTCCGACTCTTGTTGCAAATACACGGTCATAAGCACAAGGTGTGCCACCTCTCTGTGTGTGTCCAGGAACTGTGATACGAACTTCCTTGTCTGTCTCTTTTTCAATCTGTTCTGCCAGTTCGTAAGCGATAGAAGGATATTTTCTGTTTGCCAGCTTCTCTTTGTATTCTTTCTTTTTCAGTTTTGCATCTTCTTTGGAAATCGCACCCTCTGCAACAGCAAGGATTGTAAATCTCTTACCTGCCTGTGTACGTTTGTCGATCACATTCTTGATTGCTTTAATATCATATGGGATCTCCGGAAGAAGAATTATGTCTGCTCCGCCTGCAATTCCGGCATGCAGAGTTACATGACCTACTTTGTGACCCATAACCTCGATAATAAATACACGGCTGTGGGAAGTTGCTGTCGTATGGATTCTGTCAATCGTATCTGTTGCGATATCAACTGCACTCTGGAATCCAAATGTCATGTCTGTTCCCCACAGATCGTTATCGATCGTCTTCGGCAGTGTCACTACATTGAGTCCTTCCTCACGAAGAAGATTTGCTGTCTTATGAGTTCCATTTCCTCCAAGAATAACGAGACAATCCAGATGAAGCTTATGATATGTGTGCTTCATTGCCTCCACCTTGTCTATTCCATCCTTATCCGGCACACGCATCAGTTTGAACGGCTGACGGGATGTACCAAGAATTGTTCCACCCTGTGTCAGAATTCCCGAGAAATCCTTTGATGTCAACATATTGAAATCCGAATAGATCAGACCTTTGTATCCATCTTTAAATCCATAGATTTCTACATCTTTGCGCTTGTTGCAAATTCCTTTTACAACACCGCGCATTGCTGCGTTAAGTGCCTGGCAGTCTCCACCGCTGGTCAACATTCCTATTCTTAACATAGCAACTCCTCCTATTACTCTTTGCACCTGTCTTAATCAGTTACTTTCTTTTCTTGTTTATAAGCCCTAAAAAAGCAGTTGGTTCTTCTTTCCCTGCCGCCATTCCTGATATTCCATGACCGGCGGCTACCAACTGCTTTTTATTATACCTTATTTACAAATGCTGCTCAAGAAATTTTAGTTTTCGTTATGTTAAAAATTCTTCCAGAATCTGACGAATCGCCGCTTCTCTTTCTGCATTTCTTCCTGAATTTCGCTCCGAATCTCTATCTACGTCTCTCTCTGAATTTCCTTCCGAATTCCTTGCCGGCTCTACCGCTCTTGGTTCTCCCTCGATATTAATCGGCAGCTCCGTCCTCTCTGCTTTTGTTTTATTTCCATTCTGTACGTTGTCTTCTCTGTGAATCTCTCTTTCCCCTTTCTTTTCTTCCCACTCCTGCTTTCCGGTATTCTCTGCAGCGATCACATTCAATTCTTCTCTATCCGTAGTCCGCTGTCTCTTTACGTGAAATGCACAATTATTCTCAAGATAATCCACCATATACATCCTGACAGCATTAAGCTTGTACTGTTCGTCCGAAAGATGACTGATAACAAAAAGGAGTACCATCTCCGCTAATCCTGTTTCTATATATTGATACGCCGCATCTGAAAATCCATAAGTAATATAACATTCGAATGCACCAAGAGCTGCAAGAATTCCAACAAACCACACCGTCAGCAATTGCATCTGTCTCCAGGTATGAATCCCAAACAAAAATCCTCTATATTCATAAATATATTTCTCCACAAATGCATTCGTATTCTCTACACTGTCATGCACCATACATGCATGTTCGTATTTTGCTCTTACGAGTTTTATCAGTCGGTGTGTACTCTTGGACATATTCCCTGCCGCTTTCAGCATCTGATTCAATGTCTGCTGATTCACTACTTTTGCCAGCACTCCGATCATGCCCAGAAGCGCCATCAGATAATAGATGACTCTTGTGTTCACTGCCAGTTCTCTTAACATAGCAACCCCTCCTGGTTTTAAAAATATTGCGCGTAACTGTTCGGGCCTCCCCTTCGTTACGTTTGTAGATATTATAAACCTGATTTTATATTCTGTCCGCATAAATCGTTCTACAGATTTCTACAGCAAAAATCAAAATTGTCGTATTGAGGAAAATTATGCTGAAAGATGTGAAAAGAAAAATTGTTTTTTTATATTTGATTTGCTATAATTCAAAAGGTAACTAAAAGATCTAAAAATTTAAAAGAAAGGATATCTAGATATGGATTATAGAACAAAAGGTGTCTGTTCCCAGAGCATTCACTTTGATATCGAAGATAACAAGATTCATAATGTTTCCTTTGTTGGCGGATGTAACGGTAACCTGCAGGGAATTTCCCATCTGGTTGAAGGAATGGATGTAGATGAGGCCATCTCACGTCTGGAAGGAATCCAGTGTGGATTCAAGAAAACTTCCTGCCCGGATCAGCTTGCTCAGGCACTGAAAGAAGCAACAGGAAAATAACTTAAAAAATGGCAAACTAATAGGGAAGGATCGCTACTCTTGATTCAATCCTTCCCTTCTGCCCTACTAGTCCATGGACTGATTAACAGCCGCTTATGGTGATTATATGCTCATTTATTCAATTGTGGTGTATCAAGGAACAAGGCTCTCACTTTTATCTATTAGAATCTAATTTGTGAGTATCCGAGCGAACCACCGCGCAGCGGCTGTTAGGCCAGCCCACGGGCTGCATCTTCTGCCGTTGGTGTGGGAGAAAGATGCTTATGGGACTAAGATGCCGTCTGTGTAGGAATAAGTTTCCTCAATTGGTTCTTCTCCCATTCTTACAAAGTGATCTGCATGTACTCTGTAATAATATCCCCGGTCAACTTGAATTGACTTAGATGCAGCAACATAATAGTCATTCTCTATTTTCTTGGAATAAGCGTCAATCTGATGCCATTTTCCATCTTTTTCATTATATCTATCCACATATACAATTACAGCTATTGCATCAACCGTATGGTTTGCCGTCGTTGCTCCATATGTATAAATCCGTTTTGTTCCTGCTTTTGTAATTGAGCATTCTCCATCCATCAAATGTTCGCCACGTTCATCACTCTTCGGTGTATACCCTGTTGATGAATCTGCTGATATCAAATAAGACCCATCAACCATCTCAACCTTGCTATTATCAGCTTTAACCCCCGTCACAGACGCACATACCATAAAGCAAAATACCATAGTGCTCGCCAATATAGATGTTATCTTCTTTCTTATCATAAGACTATCTCCCCCTTTTTTATTATCGTCTTCTGATAAGTAAACAACTAAGTCACAAAAAACTTACGCGTTTTTACATAAAAAATAAATTTTTTATAACTTTATCAAATTCTTCCTTTTCCATAATCCCTTTTAACTGATATTGAACTCCTTTATATTCAAATTCTGCTATATATCTTTTTTCTTTTGTTTTTCTCACCTCATATTCTTCTACCCTGATCTGTCTCCCCTTATTCTCAACTTCATATTCATCTACTAAATTATCCACTGTTTTTTGTCCCAACGAAGAGTCTTTCGAATTCATATACATCGAATAACGTATTATTTCTTTTCCATTCTGATAAAAAAGATTTGCTCTTCTTTGGTTCTGATCAACACTGTATTTCTTCAAAGCCATATCTTCCGGCTTATACTCAAGTCGAACTAAATAATTTCCCATCACCTTGGCAATTTCTTTATAAACTCCAACTTCATCAATATCCTCTGATTCCTTCGTCTCCATATCTTCTACATTGATAATATTAGAGTTCTCATCCCCATTATCTCGTTCCCACAGAACTTTCCAATACGACTTACTCCCCACACTGGTCATCACACTTCCGCACACCAGAATCAGCACTGCTGCCAGTGCTCCGATTACAAGCTTGCTTTTCTTCTTTTTGCGGACGACTTTTTTATGCCTCTTGTCGTATTCGTAATCCTGAATCTTATTGAAAAGCTCTTTTTCCATCTCATCAGACACTGTAATGTCATCCAGAGATCTGTCCTTACGGACTTTCTTTTCAATCTGTTCAGCTTCTTTTTTCATTTCATTTTCCAATGATAATTTTTTCAGTTTTTTCATTTTCTTTACCTTATTCTCTCCAGTTTGTGTGTCCCGTTTTTCTTGACATTTTTTCAAATAAGGGTAATATGATGCTATAAGGCTAGTGTTCTCAATTTACTTCGAACAGTAGCACTCTACACTAAATCTGGAGGTTAATTTATGAAGCGAATTATATTGACCGGCGGCGGTACTGCCGGACATGTCACTCCGAATATAGCCCTGATTCCAAAACTTAGAGAATTAGGCTATGATATTCAATACATAGGTTCTTACAATGGAATCGAAAAGGAACTGATTGAACCTTTTGGGATTCCATATCATGGAATTTCTTCTGGAAAGCTGCGCCGTTATTTCAGTCTGCAGAATTTCACAGATCCATTCCGTGTGATCAAAGGCTTTGGTGAAGCCCGTAAGTTAATCAAAGGCTTAAAGCCTGATGTTATTTTTTCTAAAGGCGGATTTGTTTCGGTTCCAGTTGTTCTTGCTGGAAAGCGATGCAAAGTTCCGGTCATTATTCATGAGTCTGATATGACACCTGGCCTGGCAAATAAACTGGCAATTCCATCTGCTGTCAAAGTCTGCTGTAACTTCCCGGAGACGTTAGATGCTCTTCCGGAAGGAAAAGCTGTTCTTACCGGTTCTCCGATTCGTCAGGAACTTCTTACTGGTGATAAGGATGCTGCCAGAAAGATGTGTGGCTTTACAGATGAAAAACCTGTCATTCTCGTAATCGGCGGAAGTCTTGGTGCTGTAGCTGTCAACGAGGCGGTACGTGCTGCCCTTCCTGAACTACTGAAACAGTTCCAGATCATCCATCTCTGCGGAAAAGGAAAGGTTGATCATTCTCTGAAAGAAATCAAAGGCTACTGTCAGTTTGAATATATCAAAAACGAACTGCGTGATCTCTTTGCTCTTGCAGATGTTGTTATCTCACGTGCCGGTGCGAATGCAATCTGTGAACTGCTTGCTCTTAGAAAACCGAATCTTCTGATTCCGCTTTCTGCCCGTGCAAGTCGTGGCGATCAGATTCTTAACGCACATTCTTTCGAACGTCAGGGATTCAGTCTTGTAATCGAGGAAGAACAGCTTACGAATGCAACGCTTTTGGATGCAGTTCATAACCTGTACGAAAACCGTGAGCAGTTCATAAATGCAATGCACAATTCTGGACAGCAGGATCCGATTGCTACTATTATCGGCCTCATTGAAGAAGCTGCCACAAAATAATGTAGTTCATCTACCGGCAACACTCTTCATAAAACTACAGTATTCAGAAAGATACCGGGAAACTATCGGCACCACTGTTCCTTATACACTTTTTCTTTGTACATTGAACAGTAAACATTTGGTTTTGCTCTTAGTCTTCCCGGTTCATTTCTTCGTACTCCGTTCCGTACTTTTTCTTAATCCATTTCTTTGCTCTGTGCAGAAGACTATGAAGCACTTCGAGTCGAATGCCCATTAATTCTGCTGCTTTTGCCTGTGGCATCTCCATGTAATATACAAGGACAATAGCATCGTACCATCTTTCATTCTTTTCCATCAAATTGGTGAAAATCTTTTCATGAAGCTCTAACCTTTGTTTCTGAAGCTCATCTTCCAAAAACTGTTCCTCAGCACTGTTTACCTGTGCTTCATTTTTCTCGGTATCCTCTTCACTGTCCCAATTCTCATCAATCTCGAAGATCTCCCTGCTATGCTTTTTCCTGTAATTTAATGCCGCATTTTTTGCCGTTGTAAACAGCCATGAAGAAATATTTTTCTTCTTCATACTGTCATATCCCATATACAGTTTCAGAAAAGTATCTTGAGTAATATCTTCCGCTGCACTATAACTGCCTGAATAAGTATATGCCGCTTTTAGAATGAGATTTTTATATTGTTCATAAATCTCATTGAATTCGCGATTTTCCGTTAACATATCTTCTCCAGTACTATTTTAATTTTTCAAGTATCTCTTTCTTATCTTCTTCTGTAAGTTCTCCCATATGCCATCCGAGACCTACATTGTCATTCTTATATCTTGGGATTAAGTGCATATGGAAATGGAATACCGTCTGTCCAGCTGCCTCTTCGTTGTTCTGAACGATATTATAACCATCACATCCAAGTACATCCGTCATCTTTGTAATCATCTTTTTTGCCAGACAGATTGCTTTTGAAGCTGTTGCCTCGTCAATATCATACAGATTGCGGTAATGATTCTTCGGAAGGATCAGCGCATGTCCTTTTGAAGCCGGTCCAAGATCCAGAATTACTCTGAACTCCTCATCCTCATACAATGTTGCTGATGGAATCTCTCCATTTGCTATTTTACAGAAAATACAATTATCATCTCTCATGATCTTTCCTCTTTCCATTTTATTTTATCTGTAGTATAGACCATTTTTCAGAAAAAGAGAATACATTTTTCAGACAACAGGTCGAAAAAGGTCGAAAATAGTCGAATGATTTTTATTGAATGCTGTTTTCGGTGGTGCTACACTCTTACCGAACTCAAGAAAATCTAACTATTAGGAGTAAGTATTATGTTAACAAATATCGATCTTGAAAAAATGAACCACCTGATGGAAACAAACAAAGATGCAAAAGAGATTATCACACAGCTTCTGAAGAACCATGACGCTGCTGTTGCTACAATTGCACATGAGATTCGTAATCCTATGACGGTTCTTTATTCTTCCATGCAATTAATGGGCTCTCTTTATGCCGAAACTGCCAAAGGCTCCTGTGTCTGGGAAGAATGCATGGATGGTGCCAGACATATGTGTGATTTACTGGATGATCTGACAGAACTCAACAATGGAAACCAGCTAAACCGTGCTTCCATTCCTCTTGGACATGTTCTTCGCAACTCTGCTGTTCTGTTCGCCATGTCTCTCAACTTTGAAAAATCAAAGATTGAGATGACTTCCAGTATTGATAAGAATATAAAAAGGTTCAATGGTGATCGCACCAAATTAGAGGAAGTCTTCTTAAACATACTTACAAACGCCAAAGATGCTCTTGCCGATTGTAAGTATGCCCCACGTCTGCAGTTTCGCGCAAAGAAGCTTGACGACAAAATTCTGATTCAATGTCAGGATAACGGCTGTGGTATTCCGACTGAAATTGTTGATAAGCTTTATGAACCATTCTTTACGACCAAAGAAAACGGTACCGGTCTTGGTCTCGCAGTTTCCAAAAGAATCATTGAAGCACATAATGGAACGATCGACATTACATCTGACCATACCAATGGAACAATCGTATCGATCACACTTCCTGCGTAAAATATCAGATATCGTTAATATCAGATACCATTAGGATCTTTTGATTTTTTCTTCGATAGGTTAGCAGCGCTGTCAGGAAACCGCAAATCAATCCGCCTACGTGAGCCAGATTATCTACACCTGTACTGGTAAATCCAAAATAGAGACTCAGTACAACCATAATCAGCATGCCTCTTCCTGACAGCGTTCCCAGCCTTCCCCTGTTCGCAAATACAATCCAAAGCAACCCTCCCATTAGTCCGAAAATTGCTCCCGATGCCCCAGCAGATACAATCTGTCTGTCGTGCATGGTATTCCAGTACAAAGACAGCAGATTACCACCTATTCCACTGATAAAATAGCAGAGCAGAAACCGAATTTTACCGGCCTCTTTTTCAAAAATCGATCCAAGTGCCCACAAAAGCACCATGTTATTTAATAAATGTGAGATTCCAAAATGCAGAAAAAGACTGGTAAACAGCCGATAGTATTCCTGATTTTCTATAATATATGGTTCATACATTGCTCCATGCTGCAACATAAAATAACCATCCTCAGTCCGTCCGATCATAGTAAGAACAATAAACACCAGAATATTGATTCCTATCAACGTGATCGTCATTATTTCTTTTGGTCTCTCTTTCATTCTTCCTGACTCCCTTTTGACTTCTATGATATGTTTTTGAATCTGCGTATACTATACCACATCCTATATATCATTCATAGTCATCGGCTTCTGTTATCAGATCTTCCCATTCTCCCCATTTTCCAGACTTAAAGCGTTTTGCAAATTTCTTGATCGGACCATATCTCTTTTCTTCCATCACTGCATAATTCTCTCTCGCCTTGTTATAATAGCTGTTTTCCTGTACCTCAATGTTTTGATTTTCTTCCATTTCTCTTCTGTCTTTTTCTCTCTTACTTTCTTCTCTGATCTTCTCTTCTTTGAACTTTTCTTCCCTGTTTTTTGCTTCTTCCTCATACTGCTGCAGTATGCTTTCCAGATCATACGTTTCTTTTAGCGTTTCTTTGTGAAGCATGCAGGCAAGTTGAATACTCTCCAAATCCTGATAATCAACTTTCCTTACAAAATACTCCGTCAGCTCATGATAAGACACCTGCCAGGTCTTTTCGTTCTCTGGGAAAAAACAGAAAAAATAGTTTTCATTCTTTTCAAAAATATATTTTTCTGAAAGCATCAGATAATTTGGTTCTAACATATAATCTTTCATTTTTTCCATAACACTGAGAAATTGTCTTGTCAGTTTTAATATCTCTTTTGCTCTGATATCTTTATTTTTATAATACGTTTCCAACGACTGTGAATGTCCTGTATGATAATAATATCTACTTGCACCTTCCATTCCACATCCACTTACTCTCAATAATCCGGGAATCCGATTATTCTTAAGCATCCGCATCTGATAATTCTCCCGATACGGTTGTACGCTGTCTATTATGATTTCAGATTCTGCCACTCTGCTCTGCTGATTTGTCTTTTTTTCTTCCATCTGATTTTCTTCTCCCTTCACTTTTTCAGCTTTACAGAAATCTATTTTTTCCATCTGACTTTTTCTTCTGGTTTCACCTTCGTTGCACGTTGTATCAGATGAATCTTCATTCGTCCTTTTGATGCAAAAACTTCTACCTCTATTTTCTTCCCTGATAGATCAACTCTGGTTGTTATATTTTCCAGAAAAATCAATTTTCCACTCGTCCTTTCTCGGAAAAAAGCATCCAGATCTGCGTCTTCTATCTTTTTTCTGTCCATTTCAACTCCTGTCACAGCCGTTTCCGCTGCCGCTGCGTTTAAAATTGCCTTATCATGAAAGTAAAAAATGATCGTGATGAGCAGAAAAAATAGAATTAAGCAAAAAGGAATAAGGTAAGACATCTCTACCACTGTACTTCCTTTCACGTATTTTTTCGTATATTTTTCAGTAAACTCCACCAATCATGCCCCCCAGATAAGCAACTGTCAGAAATGGAATAAATGGAAATGAATTTTTTCTTGTATACTTCTTTCGTGCGATCATAATTCCTCCGTAAACAGATGCGATCAGAAATGCAGCAAACAGAATCCAAAGAAGATTCCATCCACCAGATAAAATTCCAAGGATCAGAATTAATATGCTATCTCCGTAACCAAATGACTCTTGTGTGAACCAACTTAAAAAAAGAAAGACTCCTCCACACAATCCACCGGCTACCATCATCCCGAGTTCTCCTTTGCTGCATAGTACCTGACATAAAACTGCAATCGCAAGCAAAATCAAAAGACTTCTTACACTTACTTTCTTCCAACGAATATCTATCACAGACAAAATCAACAGATACACTGCTATAACAGCTTGAAAAAATATCCATAGATTTTCCCTTCCATTTTGCCCGAATACATTCATTATTTTGCACATTTAGAACATCCTCCTCTTCCTGCTACTTCGCTTTTATGAACTGCACGTATTGTTCTCTTCAGAGAACTGCAATTCAATGAGTTGTGATACCGGTTTCCATAACTGGTAATATATACACCATTCATTGCCTGTCCATAAACACATTGCTCACATTTATGGTATTTTCCTCCACCTTCATTTCTCATATTTTGTAATTCTGAGTATTGAACATATTGAATAGATAATTGAAGATAGCTGCACTGATAATCTGAATGCCATACTGTTCCTTTTTCTGTGATATAGACAATCTGTCCGTCTTCATTTCCCTTTCTATCTTTTTGATAACCATTCCATGCACTGACTTTAAACTCATCTTTCAACTTCACCGAAGGACTTTTCATTAATGGAACCGGAATCTTTATCTTGTACTCGATAACAACATTTATCTCTTCTGTTCCCGGAATCCAATAAGACTTCCAGCAACTGATAGCTGATGTACCACCATTCAAAATACTTCTCTCAATTCTTTCTTCTCCAATCAGATTCACTAGATCTGATTTTAATTGAATTGTATTCAATACAGGAAGGACAGCCGTTGACTCTGCTGCCTGTTTGGCTGCATCACTTCCTGCTGCATGGATACAGCCTCGTATACTCTGGATTTCAATTAAAAAAATTAAACTTAATACTGCAAACATAAAGAGGGGAACTGCAAATGCAGCTTCTATTGTTACACTTGCTCTTACCCCCGGTGCAGATGCCCTTTCTCTTGTTGGACTGGTATTTTTTACCTGTTTATTTGACATCGCAGCTTTTCCTTTCTAAAGTGTGTGGGTTTCCTGCAAGAGGGATTGCAGGATTCTGAGTGTACGTTTTGGGGTGTACAAAAGAAGGTCTGAAAGGGCATCTGCACCGGGGGTAATTCTGGCTTCATTCATATCCGAAATAAACCGGATATTGGTAATTTAGATTTTTATAAACGGTTATCTTATTCTGTATTTCTAATTTAGTCACACATTGATCTGCCTGAAACAAAATATGTTTGGAATGGAGTGCCTCTTCTACACAATCTAAAGTCCGCATTGTAATTTCCGGCACCGATTTCAAAAAGAGAAACATCCTGATATAATCGGAATATCCGACTCCTTCTCCGGAATCATTTCCCCTTACACTTCCACCATCTGTCAGAAGAAGTGGCAGCTGTGACAGAGAAACAACCCATTTATCTGCACTTTTTACCAGTGGAACTTTTCTTCCATCCAGAATACAACGAAGATCCATAACACTTTCTCCTCCTGCCCACGCAACAAGTATCATCTGTTTCAAAGCTTCTACCGCTTCTGGCATCAGTAGTAGTGCAGATATTGTCACAGCCAGTGCTTCTGCCTCTGCCATTCGTCCCATATCCTTTGACAGACAACCATAATTTCCTGATATTCTCAGAAGAAAAAGACGAAATAACACGGATTCCAGATTTTCTTTATCTGATCCTTTTCCTTGTAGAATATATTCCAGTTCGTATGCTAAAGCATCTGACCGATCAGACTGCCATTCCTTCTCTCCACTTTCATCCGTTCCTTCTGATTGTTCTGAATCCTGCCGAAATGCATAGCCGAATGTTTTGAGAAGATATTCGTCGTACAGAAGTTTCTCCGCTGTCTGATCAAGTCCTTTTCTTGTTGGGAATGTCCCATATCCTTTTTTCAAAGTTCTCTTTGATGCCTGCCCCGACAAATCAACACTCTTTTCAGATACTTTTTTTCCTTTCGGAATCACAACAGAAAGAATTCCTTCTTTTTTTATCTTTTGCATAATACGAAACGGATTCTCCTCATCTGGCAGACTTGGACCTTCTTCCACGTCTTCTCCTTCCGTTTGACTGCCGGATGCGTCAAGACTGTCATTCACCCGTTCCATTGCATCTGTCATTTCATCTGTTTTCTTCTCCATATCAGATTCTTCTTTCTCTGTCTGTTCCCATTTCTCTGTTGTTCCGGTAAACTTTTTAACCAGATCCATTCCATACCTTTGTTCCATATAAGCCAGCACTTGTTCTCGAAATACCTGTCCGGATTGATCTGTCAAATACTGAATTCCCTTGATTTGATGATCTGTAGAACCAGAATTGTAATAATGCAAACGCTGGATCAGATTTTCTTCTTCATAATTTCCTGTCCTGTAACCAAGATCAATTCCAAAAACATGATATTGTTCCATAAGTTCCTGATGATATTCTCCGAAAACGGAATAGATTGCCCGATCTGTGTCAATTCTGCTGAAATTTTTTGATCCTTGAATCACAGCAGACTCTAGAATTCCAAAGATAAATGAAAGTAACAAAGTAAATGATAAACTTAAAAATACAGTAATTTCGCCTTTTACGGACCGCATGCTATATGCCGGAGCTTTCTGATGTCACTTTCTCAAAAATCGTAGTGATCAAACTAATCAACTTTTCTTTAAAAATCAGCAGAAGCGCAATTAATATAACCAGAATTAAAACCAGTTCAATTGTTGTGATCGCGGCAACATATTTCTTATCTTTATTTTTTCTTATCAATAATTTTCTCATCTTGTATCTCTCCTTCTTTTCTCTCTTTTTTCTCAAATCTGAATCGTCAAAAACGCTGGAACAGTCACGATCACGAACACAACTGCCAACATAAGAAACAACGGTATCATCAACTTTGTTCCTGCCTCTTCACCAAGTTTCTTTGCCATATTTTTTCGTTCCTCAAAAGCTTCCTGCGCCTCTCTTTGTAACAGATTCGTCAGTCCCTTGGTTCCTTTTCTTAAATTCTGACTTAAAAGCATTCCGAACTTTCGGTAAACCGGACTTTCGCACTTCCTTCCAAATGCCTCGTAGCATTCACTTTCCGGTCTTCCATTCTTCAGTTCATTCATTGTATATCTCATCTCTTCATACACTGTTCTTTCTCCAAGATAGTGTTTCTCTTTGTCATATTCTTTTACAATTTGGATCCATGCTCTTCTCACTGTCATTCCTGCCCCTATATACAGACTGAATTTATTGATCAGCTGCGGATAATCAAACTGCATCTGCCTGATTTCTTTCTTTCGTTGTTCTTTTTGCTTTTGTTTCTCTGCTGTAAACTGGAATACAATCATCACTCCGCCAAGCAAAAGAATTCCAAATGCTCTCATTTCCTTCACAGGCTTCCAGGATAATTTTCTTCCATCTACCTGATCTGGCAATATCAGATAATCCTTTTCCCGCTGTTCCTGATCTGCTTTTTCTACTTCCTGGGATATCTTTTTCAGAACACCCTCCTTCTTTGACAACGGTGTGGAAAACAGGTGTGCATAAAATTCACAGGACATTTTTTCCTCATCATATCGAAGGACAGCGGTTAATTTGACGAGTGTTCCTTCTTCCGTCAGCTTCTCCTGCTTTAAAACACCTCTGCTGTTCATAACCTCGTAGTTATCAAGTTCCCATGACACGCTGATTCCCGTATGTGGAATTTCCATAATAAGATTCAGGTCTGACCTGACCTCATCCAGACTTTTATTTTCACCAAGGATCTGAGCCGGAAGTTCTTCTGCCGCCTTAGAAAGCTGTTCTCCAATCTCTTCTTTTGCATACTTCTTTTCCGAAATCTGAATCTTCATCTTCTCTTTCCACTCGCCTGTCTCCATCTGGATTTTTTCTGTCTTTTTTCCTTCTCCCTGTCCTTTTCTTTCCAAAATCCGGTTTCCATTTTCATCCTGTGCTAATTGACGATGATTATCTGTGACATACACTGCACTAAACATTACGATTGACAATAAAAGAACGATTCCGGCCTTTTTATAGATTCCATATTTTCCTTTGTCAGGCTGAAGTACTTTTTTCCACTTCTTGTTAAATCTCAATCTGTAGAATCCTCCTTCCAAACCTGTATGCTCCAAGATAAAGCACAAGACAAATGCTCATTACGATACATCCAGTCCATGTACCATACAGGACACTTAAGAATTCACCAAATGTCATCTTCATGTAGAGAATCATTATAAATGGGATTACGCTCATGATTTCAAATTCCAGCTTTTTCGCAGCCAGCATGGTCTGTATCTCACGTTCTGTATCGATCTTCTCTCCGATTGTTCTGGCCGCATCTCTGATAATCGCAATTGAATCCCCGCCACTGACCTTAGCTGCTGCATAAACTGTAATAAAATTCGTCACATCCTCCTGCTTTACTTCGGCCGCAAATTCATTCAATACAGTTACAACTGACAGATTCAGATCCAGCTTCCTTACCATCTGACCATATTCTTTTCGAATCCTTGTATTCGCATCATACATTCCGATCAGATCACGATTTGTTTCCCTGATTGCATTCTCTACAGAATATCCTGCCTTAAGTGCCCCTGCCATTGTCTGGATACTATCTCTGAACTGCCTCCTGAATTCCTGTTCTTTTCCGATTGCTTTCTCTTCCATCCACTCCTTCATGTATAAGAACCATAACGGGAACAGGAGAATTGCCGGAAGTATCGATTCATAAAACAAATACAAAATCAGGAGAAATCTCACCGTACATTTTATGATTCCGACAGTATATTCAGATGGTGTGATATCCTGCAGCCAGGAGTTTTTCTTTATTCGTGATTTCATTTTTCTTCATAAGGCATCCCTGTATCTTTCCATTCTTCATCCCCTCCTCCTTAAATTCATAAAGAACCTTTGTCTGGATCCTTCCATCTTCATAACCTTCCACTTCTACAATCTGCAAAACCTTTCTTGTCTTATCTCGAAGTCTTCCAAGATGAATGATAATATCAAGTGCCGATGCAACTTGTCTTTGAATTGCCTGTAACGGAAGATCAATCCCCATCAACATCATTGTTTCCAGTCTGTGTAACATATCTGTTGGATTATTGGCATGTCCTGTTGACATTGAACCACTGTGACCATTCAACATTGCTGAAGAGATCATATCTACTGTCTCTTCTCCTCTGACTTCTCCTACAACAATTCGATCCGGTCTCATACGAAGTGCTGACTTAATCAAATCTCTGATGGTTACAGCCCCTTCTCCTTCTGCATTCGGTCCTCGTGCTTCTAAGCGCACCAGATTCTGAACTCCCTGAATCTGTAACTCTGCATTATCCTCGATCGTAATCAGGCGTTCTCCTTTTGGTATATAGTTCGACAACGCATTCAGGAAAGTTGTCTTTCCTGCTCCTGTTCCACCACTGACAAAAATATTATATTTTGCTGCTACCAGCTTTTTCAAAAAGTTAGCGGCTTCATCAGTTACGCTGCCTATACGGATCAGCCCTTCCATCGTAATTGCTTCCGATGGAAACTTTCGGATTGTAAGGATTGGTCCATTCACAGCAACCGGATTCAATACAACATTTACTCGAGATCCATCCTTCAGCCTTGCATCCACAATCGGAGAGGCCTCATTTACATAACGGTTCGATTCACCTACAATTTGTTGAATCACATCCAGTAATCTCTCCTGAGACAAAAAACACTTCTTAGACCGGAAAATTCTTCCTTCTTTCTCATAAAAGATATGGTCGATTCCATTTACCATAATCTCTGTGATCGAATCATCTTCAAGAAGCTCCTGCAGAACATCCAGTTTACGAAAAGAGTTGAATAACTCACGCCCGATTCTGATCTTATCACTCAACGAAATATATTCTTCATCTGCTGCCTCATCCAATACTGTGCGGATCAGCTCCTGCAGTTCTTCATCATCCGTCTCCTTCGTAAGATCGATTTGTTCCAGGATCTGTTCATACAGCTGCTCTTTTCTAATCATCCTTACGACTTCCTTTCTCTGTCCGGAAATTCTGTAATTTTACTTGCAGATGCTTCTAAAGCAACAGGATTTCTTGGCTTTCCCATTCTGCGTCTTACCGTCTTCTTAAGAATCTCTCCATATCCTGCTGATCTAAGATTCTCTTCATACTGATTGAGTTTTGCTTTTGCTGCACCTTCCTCAATGTAAGGCGTATAAACTTTACTGCATCTTCCTAACAGATCATACAGACCGTCTACCGTATCTCCAAGATCAAGAATGATCACTTTGTAAATACTCTTCTCCAGAATCAGATCCAAAAGTTGATTCCATTCTTCTTTTGTCACTTCTCTGAAATCTTGTTCTGCCCGGATCGGTGCGATATAATCCACCCCATTCATATGGCTGATCAAAGTACTGATCTTCCATACCGGATTGATACTTTCCTGCTTCATGTAATACAGCAGATCTCCAAGATTCATTCCGGATTCTTCCGGCAGGTAATAATTTAATCCTGAATACCCTTCCAGATTCAGATACAACGTAGGAATCGATTCTGAAAGAACTCGTCCCATACGCATGGCAAACCTTGTCTTCCCGATTCGATGAACCGGTGAATAGATCCCGATCAGACCATTTACATTTGCTTTCACTGTCTGCGATCTGTCTGAGACAAGTTGGATTTGATGCGTCTGTACTTCTGAATTTTCCTGAAGTAAAAGTTTCAGCATACTGCTGACACTTTGATACCGAAAGAATGGAATCTCTGTGGGACTTCTCTCGTTCGGAATCTTCTCGCCGATCAGAAGATACTTCTGTCTTGCCGGAATCTCATCCCGGTCTTCTTTTCCATACTCTTCTCCGATCAGCAGAATATTTACCTGCATACTCTTGGCTGCTATTTTCAGATTCTCAATATCATGAAATACATGAAACTGAAAATAACCGGATAATTTCTCAGATAATCTTCTGAACAGATTTTCTGAATAACTCTTTTGTGTATCACAAATCACAAAATTCTCAGCAGTTCCTCTTACTGCTCTTTGCTCAATTGTCATAATTCGAAACTTTGCTGCGATCATACAGCCTGAATAAAGAAATTGTACCGAAGGTCCAACACTTCGATGCAAAAGATACATCAGTAATTCCCCAATTCACTGATGCTACAACAGATGATTTTCTGTTGGTAAGTGAGATTATATACGGGCACTTCTGTTTTGTCCATACCAAAATTAAAAATATAATGTTTTTGTAAAAAACTCACAAAAATTGATACCATGTAATGCTATAAAGAAGACAAACCCCAGGAATTCCAAGGGTTCCGGATGTCAAAAAGGTCATCGGATTCAAGCCGACATTAATTGAAGAATCTGCTGGAAGAACATATTTGTTTATTATAAAAATCAACGCCATTCCTATGGTTGCACGTATAAAAAACTTGAGAAAAAAGTATCCTGTTTTCTTTTTCATTTCACTCTTCCAATCTGTTTTTCTTGATTTATTTTATTTTTTCCGTCTCTTTTTTATTCCTTTTGATTCCATTTTCAATTCTTTATACTCAAAAAAGAAAGCGGATAAAGTTCACTGTAATCAAGTAAACTCCATCCACTTTCTCTTATCTTTTTATTTTTCAGGACAGCTTACAATCTTCTGTAAAACATAACAACTTTATTCCTCTGTTGTTTCCTGCTCAGTTGTCTCAGAAACTGATCCTTCCTCTGATTTTTCAGACTCATCTTCATCAGAAATCTCAACTTCTTCACCGTCGATCTCGGCAGAAGCCTTTCTCACCTTCGCAACGCTCGCTACAGTGTCATTTTCCTTCAGGTTGATCAGTTTTACACCTGATGTGATTCTGCCGTAAACAGAGATATCAGAACACTTCATACGGATAATAATTCCCTCTGTGTTGATGATCATGATCTCACTGTCTTCATCTACAGCTTTCATTCCGACAACATTTCCTGTCTTCTCTGTGATCTTATAACATTTCACACCTTTACCGCCACGATTCTGACGAGTAAATTCATCCATGTCTGTACGTTTACCCATACCACGCTCAGATACGATCAGCATATCTTTGCCCTGGCTTTCGATCTGCATACCGATCACAACGTCATTATCTGTCAGGTTCATACCGCGTACACCCATAGAAACACGACCTGTAGAACGTACATCTGTCTCATTGAAACGGATACACATACCGTATTTTGTAACGAGGAAAATATCCTCTGTATTATCTGTGATCTTAACTTCGATCAGCTTATCATCCTCACGCAGTACGATTGCCGCAAGTCCTGTCTTTCTGACATTTGCATAATCCTGAATCGGAGTCTTCTTCACAAGACCTTTCTCCGTTGCCATGAACAGATACTTACCTTCCTCATACTCACGAAGCGGAATGATCGCAGTAATCTTCTCTTCCGGCATCAGCTGGAGTAAGTTAATGATTGCCGTTCCACGCGCAGTTCTTCCTGCCTCCGGAATCTCGTAAGCTTTCAGTCTGTAGACACGGCCTGTGTTTGTAAAGAACATAATGTAATGGTGACTGGTTGTAATAAACAGTTCTCGGATGTAATCATCCTCCAGAGTCTGCATTCCCTTAATACCTTTACCACCACGATTCTGACTCTTGAATGTGTCCATAGACATTCTCTTGATATATCCGAGTTTTGTCATTGTAATTACGACATTCTCGCGCGGAATCAGATCTTCCATGGAGATGTCAAATTCATCAAATCCAATCTTAGTTCTTCTGTCATCACCGTATTTCTCAGCAATTACAAGAATCTCTTTTTTGATCACACCAAGAAGAAGTTTTTTATCAGCAAGAATTGCTTTATACTCTTCAATCTTCTTCATAAGATCTGCATATTCAGCTTCAATCTTCTCACGTTCCAAACCTGTGAGTGCACGCAGACGCATGTCTACGATTGCCTGTGCCTGAACATCACTGAGTCCAAAACGTTTGATCAATTCTGCTTTTGCTTCCTGAACATTCTTAGAACCACGGATGATGCGGATGACTTCGTCAATGTTATCCAGAGCAATCAGTAATCCTTCCAGGATATGAGCTCTCTCCTGTGCTTTATTCAGGTCATACTGTGTTCTTCTTGTCACAACATCTTCCTGATGACGCAGGTAGTACTGCAACATCTCAAGAAGATTCATAACCTTCGGCTGATTATCAACGAGCGCCAGCATGATCACACCAAATGTATCCTGAAGCTGTGTATGTTTATATAACTGATTCAGAATTACATTCGGATTCACATCACGACGAAGCTCAATACAGATTCTCATACCTTCACGGTTAGACTGGTCACTTAAATCAGTGATTCCATCAATCTTTTTATCTCTTACAAGTTCAGCGATCTTTTCGATCAGACGTGCTTTATTTACCATATACGGAAGCTCAGTAACAATAATTCTGTTCTTTCCGTTCTGCATTGGCTCAATGTTTGTCACCGCACGCACTCTGATCTTACCGCGTCCTGTTCTGTATGCCTCTTCAATTCCTCTTGTACCAAGGATCTCCGCACCTGTAGGGAAATCTGGTCCCTTCACGATTTCAAGAATTTCCTCGATTGTCGTCTCTTCTTTATCTGCAATCTGATCGTCTATGATCTGAACAACTGCTGAAATAACCTCACGCAGATTATGCGGCGGGATATTTGTTGCCATACCTACTGCAATACCTGATGTTCCATTTACCAGAAGATTCGGAAATCTGGACGGAAGTACAGTAGGCTCCTTCTCTGTTTCATCAAAGTTCGGGATAAAATCTACGGTATTTTTGTTAATGTCCGCTGTCATCTCCATGGAGATTCTACTCAGACGTGCCTCTGTATAACGCATTGCAGCAGCGCCATCACCGTCCACTGAACCAAAGTTTCCGTGTCCATCTACAAGAGGATAACGGGTAGACCACTCCTGTGCAAGATTAACGAGAGCTCCATAAATCGAGCTGTCTCCATGAGGATGGTATTTTCCCATCGTATCACCGACAATACGCGCACATTTACGATGCGGTTTGTCCGGTCCATTATTTAATTCTATCATTGAGTACAGAATTCGTCTCTGTACCGGCTTAAGTCCGTCTCTAACATCCGGAAGAGCACGGGCAGCGATTACGCTCATGGCATAGTCGATGTATGAAGTCTCCATCGTCTTTTTCAGATCAACTTCATGGACTTTGTCAAAAATATTGTCTTCCATCACTTGTCTCCTTTTTTCTAGGGTCAGTCTATCATATTCAAAACCTGTCTGGGTTTCGCGTTCTTACGCTCCACACCAGCTCAAAATCTGACTGGGTTTCGCGTTCTTACGCTCCACACCAGCGAAAAAATCTGACGATTTTTTCGCTGGGTTGGCATTTCTAATGCCAACCCAGACAACTACGTCCAGGTCTGCTTTCGAGTAAACTCGAATCAGCCCTGCCCGAAGTTGCCTGTTGTGTCGCTATAACTACTATATATCCAAGTTTTGTACATACTTTGCGTTTTCTTCGATGAATTCTCTTCTTGGTTCTACTTTGTCTCCCATAAGGGTTGTGAAAGTAAGATCGAGCTCGGAAGAGGTCTCATCATCCATTGTTACGCGCAGAAGGATTCTGTGCTCCGGATCCATAGTTGTCTCCCAAAGCTGCTCTGCATCCATCTCTCCAAGACCTTTGTAACGCTGGATCTTATTGTTGCTGTCACGACCAACTTCTGTAAGAATCTGGTTCAGTTCGTCATCGCTGTATGCGTACCATACCTTCTTGTTCTTCTCCAGCTTATACAGCGGCGGCTGCGCAAGATATACATATCCCTCTTTGATCAGATCCGGCATGAAACGATACAGGAATGTCAAAAGAAGTGTACTGATGTGCGCTCCATCGACATCGGCATCGGTCATGATAATGATCTTGTGATATCTCAGCTTACTGATATCAAAATCTTCGTGGATTCCCGTTCCGAATGCTGTGATCATTGCCTTAATCTCAGCATTTCCGTAAATCTTATCAAGACGTGCTTTCTCTACGTTCAGAATCTTACCACGAAGTGGCAGGATTGCCTGAGTTGCACGGTCTCTGGCTGTCTTTGCAGAACCGCCGGCGGAATCTCCCTCGACGATATAGATCTCACACTTGGACGGATCTTTATCTGAACAGTCTGCCAGTTTTCCCGGAAGGGACATTCCCTCAAGAGCTGACTTTCTTCTTGTAAGATCTCTTGCTTTTCTGGCTGCTTCACGGGCACGCTGTGCCATAACAGACTTTTCGATGATCATCTTTGCAACACTTGGATTCTGCTCCAGGAAGATCTCCAGCTGTGTTCTGACGATATTATCAACAGCTCCACGTGCTTCACTGTTTCCAAGTTTCTGCTTTGTCTGTCCTTCAAACTGAGGATCCTCAATCTTGACACTGACAATCGCAGTCAGTCCCTCACGGATATCCTCTCCTGAAAGCTGCTCATTCTCTTTCAGCAGCTTATTTTTCTTGCCATAATCGTTGAATACCTTGGTCAATGCACTTCTGAATCCCGCAATATGAGTACCACCCTCCGGCGTTGTAATATTGTTTACAAAACCGTAAGTAGTCTCATTGTAGGAGTCATTATGCTGCATAGCAACCTCAACTGCAACATTATCTTTCATACCTTCACAGTAAATAATCTGCTCATAGAGCGCAGTTTTACTCTTGTTCAGGTATGTTACAAATTCTTTAATACCACCTTCATAGTGGAATATATGCTCATGGATCTCTTCCTCACGAAGATCTCTTAAGTGAATCTTCAATCCCTTTGTCAGGAATGCCATCTCACGGAAACGCTGTTTCAGTGTATTATAATCAAATACTGTTTCCTCAAAGATTTCCTTATCCGGAAGGAAAGTAACCTTGGTTCCTCTCATCTCCGGCTCACATTCTCTGTCAACTCTGAGTTTATAGCATACTTTACCACGCTCATAACGCTGTTTATAAATCTTGCCTTCATTGGCAATCTCTACTTCCAGCCACTCAGAAAGAGCATTAACAACAGATGCACCTACTCCGTGCAATCCTCCGGATACCTTGTACCCTCCACCGCCGAATTTACCACCGGCATGCAGGATTGTAAATACAACCTCAACTGCAGGAAGTCCTGCCTTATGGTTGATTCCTACAGGAATTCCACGCCCATTATCTGTGACCGTTATCGAATTGTCTTTGTTAATGTCTACCTGAATTTTATCACAGTATCCGGCCAGAGCCTCATCCACCGCATTATCTACAATCTCATAAACCAGGTGATGAAGTCCTCTGACGGAAGTGCTGCCAATGTACATACCCGGTCTTTTTCTTACGGCTTCCAATCCTTCCAAAATCTGAATCTGGTCCGCTCCGTATTCAGCGTCAAATTCTGTACCTGATGCACCCATTCTTAAACCTCCTAGTTTTCTTTTGCTACATGTCCACTTTTCACATGGAATATCTTGTTGATAGAAAATCTATGATTTACAAACTCATCCAGTCCCGTACAAGTAATCACCGTCTGTATATCATGAATACTATCCAGTAAATAGTTTTGCCTGTTTTTATCTAATTCAGACAAAACATCGTCTAATAACAGGATCGGCGTATCCCCAATGATCCGCTTCACCAGTTCAATCTCAGCTAATTTCAGCGACAGCGCAGCTGTTCTTTGCTGTCCCTGAGAACCAAATTTTCTAATATCCAAATCTCCTGACAGGAAACACAGGTCATCTCTATGAGGACCTACAGACGTACTTTTCATCCGCAGATCCCTCTCCCTGTTTTTCTTCAGAGCCTGCTCCATCGACATCTCACCAATACTTGATTCATAAGTCAATGACAGCCGTTCTTTCCCGCCTGTCAGACGGAAATGAATCTCTGAAATAATCTCATTCACCTGTCGTACAAATTCTTTTCTTCTGTCCAAAACCTTTGTTCCATAAGCAGCCAGCTGCATATCCCAGATATCCAGTGTCTCCAGCAAATGCTGCTGGTTCGAGCCATAGATATCCTTCAAAAGTGAATTACGCTGGTTAATAATACGGTTATAGTTCGAAAGATTGTTCAGATAGATCTTATCAAGCTGGGAAAGCTCAAGATCAATAAATCTTCTTCTTCCTGCCGGACCCTCTTTGATAATATTAAGATCCTCTGGAGAAAAGAAAACAAAATGGACAATACCGAATAACTCACTTGCACGGCGAATCGGTACCTTATCGATTGCAATTCCCTTCGGACTGTTTTTCTTCAGGTGCATATCGATCTGGAAAATGATTCCCTTTTTCTCAACTACTGTCTCCAGATGGGATTCATCATACCCAAACTGTATCATATCCCGATCCTTCGTTCCTCTGTGAGATTTCGTCGTTCCAGACAAATACAATGCTTCCAGTATGTTTGTCTTTCCTTGAGCATTGTCACCGTACAAAATATTTGTTTTCGGATCAAAGGTCAAATCTAATAAATCATAATTTCTGTAATTTTTCAGCTTTAAAGACTTGATTATCATAATTTCCCCGCCATCACGTTATAACACGAGCGAGAAAACCTCTCACATGTTATTCTACACGTTTTTTAATTATTTTTCAATTTTTATTTCATTTCCGTCAAAAGAAGCCGTATCGCCCGGATAAAGCTTTCTTCCGCGTCTCGTATCAATTTCTCCGTTTACAAGAACAAGCCCGTTCTGAATTACGTCCTTAGCCTCAACACCACTTTCAACTAACCCGGCTGCCTTGAGCGCCTGACCGAGTTTTATGAATTCATCCTGAGGACGCAGTTTGATTATTTCCATTTCTTATCACTCCTTAATTAATTTTCATCAGTGTTTTTGATCTTTATTTTTCATTTAAACTTTTTAAACATTTTTAAACTTTTAATTTTCTAGATTTTGAAAAGTCAAAAAATTGCAGAGCAGGGCGTCTGCTCCGCATAATCTATTATTTTCTGAGTTTAGACAGCTGCATTAAAATTGACTGGAAGAATCAGATAAATATAAGACTGATTCTCGTCTTTGATAAAGCAAGGTGCTTTTGCATTCATAAAATACAAGTCTACTTCTTCATCTTCAATCACACGAAGTGCATCGATCAAAAACTTTGGATTAAATCCGATCATCAGATCTTTTCCGTCTTTTGTGCAGAAAATCAGTTCATCCATAGATCCAATCTGTGATTTGATCTTCAACTCCATTGATTCATTCTTGATGTCAATGATAATCGGCTTTTTGTCTCCCTCCTTGATAAGCAGAGTTGCACGATCAATACAATCTAACAGTTCTTTTTTATTCACATGTACTCTTGTCTCATAATCACTGGACAGCATCTGATCAATTCGGAAATATTCACCTTCAATCAGTCTGGAAACAACCAATGTTCTGTCAAATTCAAAGACAATATGATTTTTTGTAAACGAAATCTCAACTTCAGCATCCGCTTCACCGCCAATAATCTTGCTGATTTCCTGAAGAGTTTTTCCAGGAACAATTACTTTTCTCGGCTGATAAGCATCTTTCAGTTCGATTTTCCGGATTGAAATTCTGTGACCATCAAGAGAAACAACTCTGAGAACATCATTGTCAATCTCAAAAAGTTCTCCTGTCATCATCTTGTTCGTATCATTGTCAGCAATTGAAAAAATAGTCTGGCGAACAACTTCTTTCAAAGTAAACTCGGAAATAGTAATAAAATCTTCACGCTCAATCGCCGGAAGATAAGAAAAATCATCTCCTGACTGTGCTGCGATATTAAATTTCGCTTTTTCACAAGTAATAATTGCCTGATTGTCAGATTCTGTTTCAATAACAACATCATTGTCTGGAAGTTTACGGACAATTTCTGAAAAAATCTTTGCATTTAATGCAATAATACCTCTGGAATCAATAATTCCATCAATTGTAGTTTCAATTCCAAGTTCCATATCATTGGCAGTCAGTTTGATTACATCTGTTGTTGCATCAATCAGAATACATTCAAGAATAGGCATTGTTGTTTTAGAGGGTACTGCCTTGGAAACAATACTGACTCCTTTTACGAGATTCGATTTTTTACATATGATTCTCATGTTGATGATTACTCCTTTCAGGTTTCAAGGTTACGGTTGGCATGTGGATAACGTTTTTTTCTCGCGTAATTTATGTATATTTATATAAATCGATTCCGCCTTCTCCGCCTTAGGGGGTGTGGATAAGTGGATAAGTACCTGCAGCCCTTTAAAATCAAGGGTTTACGGGTTTGGATAACTATGTAGATTACAGAAAAATAACGTGTTGAAACTGTGGGGAAAAAAATTCGGCAAAAAATCCACATTTTTGTTATCCCAACGTTATTCACATAGAAATCTACAGGTTTTCTACAAAGTTATCCACAATTAACGCGAAAAACTGACAAGTTATTCACATTTTATAAAGTTATCTTCCTTATACAGGATTGATTTTCTTCTTAATTATATTCACAGTGTTGTTTAAAGCTTCATCTGTCTTCAGATCATTCTCAATTTTGCGTACACCATGGCTAATGGAAGCATGATCTTTACCACCGAGCAGGGCACCAATGGATTTTAGTGGTGTATCGGTCATATTTCTGCACAGATACATGACAATCTGGCGTGGAAGAACAATCTCAGCGTTTCGTTTTTTACCTTTTAGTTCAGCTACCGGTACATTAAAGTGTTCAGAAACCACATCCATGATCAGTTCTGGTGAAACTGCACGGGTATCATCCGGTGAGATCATATCCTTCAAGGCCTCAGCAGCCAGAGGAATGTCGATCGGTTTATTCTCCAGATTAGAAAGAGCGATCAGTTTATTCAAAGATCCTTCAAGCTCACGGATATTGGATTTAATATTATTGGCAATGTACTGCATAACCTCATCTGGAATATGATATTTCTCAAGTCCGTCGAGTTCTTCTTTCTTACGAAGAATCGCCATTCTTGTCTCATAGTCAGGAGAGGAGATGTCAGCAATCAGACCCCACTCAAAACGTGTGCGAAGTCTGGCTTCCAGTGTCTCAATGTCCTTCGGAGGCTTATCACTGGAGATGATAATCTGTTTTCCTGACACATGAAGGTGGTTAAATGTATGGAAAAATTCTTCCTGTGTACTTTCTTTTCCTATAATAAACTGAATATCGTCGATCAGAAGAACGTCATTATTACGATATTTCTCGCGGAATGTGGTCATTGCCAGTTCATTTCCGTTCTTACCTACTTTAAGAGCATCGATCAGTTCATTCGTAAAAGTTTCACTTGTGACATACAGTACTTTTTTGGAGGGATCATGTTCCAAAATGTAATGTGCCACGGAGTGCATCAAATGGGTCTTTCCAAGTCCAACACCTCCATATAAGAAGAGAGGGTTGTAGATCTCTCCCGGAGATTCGGCAACTGCGAGGGAAGCAGCGTGGGCGAAATTGTTGTTGCTTCCAACGACAAATGTGTCGAAAGTATACTTTGGATTTAAGTTTGCCTTTTCATAAATCGCATTTACACGGGTCTTCTGGACGGAAGACTCTTTCTTTTCCTTAATCACTTTCGGGCTGTCGGTTACAAATTCCACTTCATATTCTGTACCGGTTACTTCGGCGATGCAGACCTTAAAAGGAAGCAGATATTTATCTTGAATATGTTCAAGACTCGCCTTCAGTTTGACGAGAATATATACGGTATTGTCTTTGACTTCATAAACAGTAAGTGGTGCAATCCATGTAGTATAAGAAATATTAGATGAGCAATATTCCAGCTTCATCTTGTTTAGTACCTGATCCCAGTTTTGTTCTACAATGTTCATCGATAGTAACTCCTAATTTTTTAAAAATATAATGGAAAGGTTGAAAATCCAGCGCAAATAATTCAGGACTTATCCACATTCAACTCCTGATTATGGCTTTTAGGGCAGACTTTCCCCTACCCAAATACAATGTTTTCAGCAACTGTTTGTTAAAAAAGTGAAAAACAGCTACTTTATATTAACTTCGTACTAAAATAATGTGGATAACTCTAAAAATGGTAGAGTCTCTCCATTACATTCTACATCAAAAAAGCTGTAGAATCAATGAAAAAACAATGTGTATAACTTTATCAACATCTTAAAACGTTGATAAATATGGTTTTTTATGAATAAAAAAATTTTTATCAACACGATATTTAGTGGTTTTCCACAGGTTATACAGAAGTTATCCACATATGTTGATAACTTTGTGGATAACTTCTGTATAACTATTGTATAATTATGTGAAAAAATAGTTATACTCCTTGATATATAAGGGTTTCGAGGAACTGTGAAATTATTCACAGAAAATGTGAAAAACTCTTTAAAATGAAAAAAGGCCAGAAATTAAGGGAAAGATTGTTGATAAAGCTTGACTTTATGCGGTTTTCCCTCTATAATTAAGAGCAGTGTCTTTTAATATTGAGGCGCAGTAACGAAGTTAATTTTGTGAATACTTTTATTATAAGGTATATCAGGCATAAGGGAGGTGTAAGAATATGAAGATGACATTTCAGCCGAAGAAGAGATCAAGATCTAAAGTTCACGGATTCAGAGCAAGAATGAGCACACCAGGCGGAAGAAAAGTTCTGGCAGCAAGAAGAGCAAAAGGAAGAAAACAGTTATCAGCATAGGCCGCATATATGTGGCCTTTTCTTCTATTTAATATTAAATGATAACAGGATTTTTGTTATCTGGAATGAAGAGGATATTGATGAAATTTTCTGAGTCTTTAAAAAAGAATAAAGATTTTCAGTCAGTCTACAGGAATGGAAAATCTTTCGCTAATAAATGTCTTGTAATGTATATAATCCCGAACGAACTGAATAAGAACCGACTGGGAATATCAGTTAGTAAGAAGGTTGGAAACAGTGTGGTAAGACATCATCTTACCCGATTGATCAGAGAAAGTTACAGATTATCAGAAGAACATTTCCGATGTGGGTATGATATAGTAGTAATCGCGAGAACAAGTGCAAAGGATAAGAATTATCATGATGTGGAAAGTGCACTGATCCATCTCGGAAAGCTTCATCACATATATGTCTGATAAGACAATGATAAGGAAGTGGCGCAGATGAAGTATGTCTTGTTATGGATGATTCGTTTTTACAGGAAATATCTGTCCGGAATGAAGGGCGGATGCACTTGTAAGTATTATCCAACCTGCTCACAGTATGGGTTGGAAGCAATCGAGAAGTACGGAGCACTCAAGGGAGGGGCTCTGGCGGTATGGAGAATCCTGCGCTGTAATCCATTTTCAAAAGGTGGATATGATCCGGTACCTTAAGGAGGATAAGTAATGGAAGTATACGGACTTTTGGCTTCAGGTTATGGAGACTGGCCGATTATCAAACAGATTGCCTGGCTTTTAGGTCAGGTAATGAATGGTATCTTCAATGTACTTAGCAAGATTGGTATTGAGAATATTGGTGTTTGTATCATTATTTTCACAATCATTATTTATACATTGATGATTCCGCTTACAATCAAGCAGCAGAAGTTTTCTAAGATGTCAGCTGTTATGCAGCCGGAGATCAAGAAAATTCAGAAAAAATACGAAGGAAAGAAAGATCAGGCTTCAATGATGAAGCAGCAGGAAGAGATCAATCTTGTTTATGAGAAGTATGGAACTTCCATGACAGGTGGATGCCTCCCGATGTTGATCCAGATGCCGATTCTGTTCGCGCTGTATCCGGTTATCCGTGATATTCCGACGTATGTAAAAGGTGTTAAAGATGTTTATATGCCTGTGACAGAAGCAATCATGAATACAAATGGCTTCCAGAAGATCATGGAGACGATCGGTGAAGCAAGCCCGGTTCTTATGAACCCAAAGGCTTATGATTATTCTCAGGCAGATACAATTGTAAATGTACTTTATAAATTCCAGGATTCTACATGGAATACGCTGATGGAAAAGATGCCGAGTATCACGGATCTTGCACAGCAGACAATGGATAAGGTTACTCATCTGAACAGTTTCCTTGGAATTAATATCGGAGAACAGCCGCTGACACAGTTGACAGCTGCATTCCACAACGGATCCGTTGTAGGGATCATCCTTGCAGTACTTATTCCGGTACTTGCAGGTCTGACACAGTTTATCAGTGTTAAGCTTCAGCCACAGCCGGCAGGAGATGACAAAGATAACCCGATGGCAAGCTCTATGAAGACAATGACATACACAATGCCGCTGATCTCAGTATTTATGGGATTCACACTTCCGGCAGGTCTTGGTCTCTACTGGGCAGCAAGTGCAGCAGTAAGATGTATTCAGCAGCTTGCAATCAACAAATATCTCAGCACAAAGTCTCTTGATGAGATGATCAAAGAGAACCAGAAGAAAGCACAGAAGAAACGTGAGAAACACGGAACTTCTGCAAAAGAGATCAATAAGATGGCAACAACAAGTACTCGTAATGTGGGTACTGTTACAAAGGGAAAATCTGGAATTTCTGAAGCAGAGAAAGAAGAAAAGATCCAGAAAGCACAGCAGAAGGCTCAGAATTCCAAGCCGGGAAGCCTTGCTTCTAAGGCAAATCTGGTAAGCCGTTATAACAGCGGACAGCAGACAAACCAGCCGAAGGCAGAAGATGAGAGCAGTTCTAAAGAAAAAAAGGGCAAGAAAAAATAAAGGAAGATTCGTAACTCCTAACCGTTCTCTTAAAAAGCAGGAGACGGGTCAGGATTTGAAGATGGAGGAATCGGGATGAACGGTAGTATCAGAGTATCGGCGAAAACAGTTGATGATGCGATCACAGAAGCATTAATCCAGCTTGGTGTAACAAGCGACAGACTGGAGTACGAAGTAATCGAGAAGGGAAGCGCAGGATTCCTGGGAATCGGAATGAAGCAGGCAGTTATTGAAGCAAGAAGAAAACCGGAACCGAAAGAGGAGAAGGTAGAAGAGCCTGTAGTAGAAGAACCTGTGAAAGCAGAGCCAAAGAAGGTTGAAGCAGTTCAGCCTCAGAAAGCAGCTGCAGAAAAGAAAGTGGATGAACCTCAGAAGGCTGCTTTTGAAAAAGCTGTAGAAAAAGAAGTAAAAGAGGAAGTTAAGAAAGAGACAAAACTTGTAGAAGTTCAGCCTCAGACAATCGAAGCAGTAGAAGATTTCCTCAAGAATACAATGAAAGCCATGGACATGGAAGTTGAGCTTAAGACTGAGATCGATCAGGATGGTGCACTTTGCGTAGATATGAGTGGAGAGCATATGGGAATTCTGATTGGTAAGAGAGGACAGACTCTGGATTCTCTGCAGTATCTTGCGAACCGTGTAGCGAACAAGCATCAGGAAGGTTATGTAAGAGTAAAGCTTGACACAGAGAACTATCGTGCAAGAAGAGAAGAGACTCTGAGACACCTTGCAAAGAACATTGCACATAAGGTAAAGAGAAACAGAAGACCGGTAGCACTTGAGCCGATGAATCCTTATGAGAGAAGAATCATCCACTCAGCACTGCAGTCAGATCCTTATGTGATGACACACAGTGAGGGAGAAGAGCCGTTCAGAAAAGTTGTTATTACTTTGAAGAAATAATACTGTTTATGAATCGGAAGCGAAAGGACGTTTACGCTTCACGGATACTTTCGTGAGGTGTGGAACGTCCTTTTTTCTATGTAAAATATGATGATACCAGGATTGTGGGAGCTCATTGCACGAAACAATCCGTAGGTATCATAGTTGAGGGCTTTTGCCCCAACATCATCAGAATATAGGAAGTAGGAAATCAGAGTACAGAGCAGGAAAACAGAAAGGAAATAAGGCATGAATCAGGATACGATTGCAGCGATTTCTACAGGTATGACTAATTCGGGAATCGGAATTGTAAGAATCAGCGGAAGTGAAGCGCTGGAGATAGCAGATCGTGTATATAAAGGGAAAGAAACGATTACAGAAGTGCCAACGCATACGATTCATTATGGACATGTAATGGATGGAGATGAGACAGTTGACGAAGTACTTGTGATGGTGATGCGCGGACCTCGTACATTTACAGGAGAAGACACAGTTGAGATTAACTGCCACGGTGGAACTTATGTTGTAAGCAGAGTTTTGGAGACGGTCTTAAAGGCGGGAGCAAGACCGGCAGAGCCAGGAGAATTTACCAAGAGGGCATTCTTAAACGGCAAGATGGATCTGTCACAGGCAGAGGCGGTCATCGATGTGATCACATCAGAAAATGAGTATGCATTGCAGAGTTCGATCAGCCAGCTCAAGGGAAGTGTGAAAAACAGGATCAAAGAGATCCGTGAGAAGATTATTTATCATACAGCGTTTATTGAGACTGCGCTGGATGATCCGGAGCATATCAGTGTCGATGGATATGGTGAGGTGCTAAAGGAGGCAGCAGAAGAGGTGATCGATCAGCTGAAAGAACTGATTGATTCCTCGGATGATGGAAGGATCATGAAAGAGGGGATCCAGACAGTAATTCTTGGAAAACCGAATGCAGGAAAGTCATCTCTTCTGAATATTCTGGCGGGTCATGACCGTGCGATTGTTACAGATATTGAAGGAACGACAAGAGATGTTTTAGAGGAGCAGATCCGTCTGCAGGGACTGACTTTGAATATTATAGACACTGCAGGAATCCGTCAGACAGACGATATTGTGGAAAAAATGGGTGTCGATAAGGCGAAAGAATACGCAAAAGAGGCAGATCTTATTATTTATGTTGTAGATGCATCAAGAAATCTTGACGAAAATGATGAAAAAATCTTTGATTTGATTTATGATAAAAGAACAGTGATTCTGCTTAATAAGTCGGATCTGGATACTGTAGTGACAGAAGAGATGATCCGCGAAAGGATTTCACAAAAGGGTGTTCAGAAGCAGATTCCTGTGATTGCGATTTCTGCGAAGGAAGAGCAGGGAATCAAGGAACTTGAGAACACCGTGAAAGCAATGTTCTTAAAGGGAGATCTCTCATTCAATGAAGAGGTTTATATTACAAATGCAAGACAGAAAAATGCATTGGTCAATGCGAGAGAGAGTATGAAGAAAGTTATTTTCAGCATTGACGCCGGCATGCCGGAGGATTTCTATTCGATCGATCTGATGGATGCCTATGAATCACTTGGAAATATTACCGGAGAATCAATAGGAGAAGATTTAGTAAATGAAATATTCAGCAAGTTCTGTATGGGAAAATAAAGATGAATATGATGTTGTCGTTGTAGGCGCAGGACATGCGGGCTGTGAGGCTGCACTTGCGACTGCAAGACTTGGATTTAAGACAGTGATCTTTACGGTCAGTGTGGACAGTATTGCGCTGATGCCATGCAATCCGAATATCGGAGGAAGCTCAAAGGGACATTTGGTCAGAGAGCTGGATGCACTTGGCGGAGAGATGGGAAAAGTCATTGACCAGACATTTATCCAGTCTAAGATGCTTAACAGTTCAAAGGGTCCTGCCGTGCATTCACTGCGTGCACAGGCGGATAAGGCAAATTATAGTAAAACAATGCGTCAGGTGCTTCAGAACCAGGAGAATCTGGATATCCGTCAGATGGAAGTGACAGAGATCCTGGCCGAGGATGGGAAGATCACAGGAGTACAGACGTACTCAGGCGCTATTTACCGCTGTAAGGCCGTTGTACTCTGTACGGGTACATATTTAAAGGCACGCTGTATTTACGGCGAAATAAGCACACATACGGGCCCTAACGGGCTTCAGAGTGCCAACTATCTGACAGATAGTCTGAAAGCACTCGGAATTAAGATGTATCGCTTCAAAACAGGTACACCGGCGCGTATTGATAAGAATACGATTGATTTCAGCAAGATGCAGGAGCAGAAAGGAGATGAGAGGGTTGTACCGTTCTCGTTTACTACAGATCCTGAGAGTGTTCAGATCGATCAGGCGTCCTGCTGGCTGACTTATACGAATGAGACAACACATGAGATCATCCGTGGCAATCTGGACCGTTCACCGCTTTATTCAGGAGCAATTGAAGGTACGGGACCGAGATATTGTCCGTCGATCGAAGATAAGGTTGTGAAATTCCCTGACAAGAACCGTCATCAGGTGTTTATCGAGCCGGAAGGACTTGAGACGAATGAAATGTATGTCGGTGGAATGTCCAGTTCACTTCCGGAAGATGTCCAGTATGCAATGTACAGAAGTGTGCCGGGACTGGAACATGCGAAGATCGTGCGAAATGCGTATGCGATCGAGTATGACTGCATTGATGCGAGACAGTTGAAGAGTACATTGGAATTCAAAGAGATTGAAGGTCTGTTCAGTGGTGGACAGTTTAACGGAAGTTCAGGTTATGAAGAGGCTGCTTCTCAGGGACTGATTGCAGGAATCAATGCGGCGAGAAAGCTGCAGGGAAAAGAAGGTATCGTGATCGACAGATCTCAAGGGTATATCGGAGTTCTGATTGATGATCTTGTCACAAAAGAGAGTCATGAACCGTATCGTATGATGACTTCACGCGCAGAATACAGACTGCTTCTTCGTCAGGATAATGCAGACATGCGTCTTACAAAGATTGGTTACGAGGTGGGACTGATCGATGAGGAGAGATATCAGAAACTGCTGAAAAAGGAAGAGATGATCGAGAAAGAGATCGAGCGTGTAGAGCACACAAATGTAGGTACTACAGAAGCTGTACAGGCATTGCTTGAATCATATGAAAGCACACCGCTGACATCAGGAACAACACTTGCAGAGCTGATCCGCAGACCAGAGTTGTCTTATGAGAAGATCGCACCGATCGATAAGCACAGAGAAGAACTGCCATATGATGTGAAAGAACAGGTTGATATTAATATCAAATATGATGGTTATATCAAGCGTCAGATGCGTCAGGTAGAGCAGTTTAAGAAGCTTGAGAACAAGAGAATTCCAGAAAATATTAACTATGATGAGATTCAGAGCCTTCGTCTTGAGGCAAAGCAGAAACTGAATCAGATCCGTCCGTCGTCAATCGGCCAGGCATCCAGAATCTCAGGAGTTTCACCGGCAGATGTGTCCGTGCTTCTTGTATATTTAAGCAGTAAATAAAAGTGTTAGTTAAAGCGATACATGAGAATCTAAAAATGCTATAATAATATTCTACGGAACGGTATTGTCGGATTGTTGAAACTGTTCTGTGGGAAATAATGATTGGAGAATATAGTGGGAGAGAACACACAGAGTAAATTTGATCTAGAATTAGAAAAAATCGGAATCACATTAAATGAGCGGCAGAAGCAGCAGTTCGACAAGTATTATGAAATGCTAGTTGAGTGGAATAAAGTGATGAATCTGACTGGGATCACGGAGTATGATGAGGTGAATCTGAAGCACTTTACAGATAGTCTGACAATCGCAAGAACACAGGAGATGCAGAAGGTGCAGAGCGTGATTGATATCGGAACAGGAGCTGGTTTCCCGGGGATTCCTCTGAAGATTGCATTTCCGCATCTGAAGGTTGTACTTCTTGATTCACTGAATAAACGAATTAAGTTCTTAGATGCAGTAATTGAAGAATTAGGATTGGAAAATATCAGTACAATTCATGGAAGAGCAGAAGATTTTGCAAAGAAAAAGGAATACAGAGAGCAGTTTGATCTCTGCGTTTCAAGAGCTGTTGCGAATCTGTCAACATTGAGTGAGTATTGCCTTCCATTTGTAGCTGTAAATGGAAGTTTTGTTTCTTATAAAAGTGGAGATTCTGAAGAAGAAATCCATCAGGCAAAACATGCGATTTCACTGTTAGGTGGAAAAGTAAAGAATGTGGATAAGTTCCAATTACCTGGAACAGACATGGGGCGTGCACTTGTTGAAATAAAAAAAACAAAGCAGACACCGGGAAAATATCCTAGAAAAGCAGGATTACCGGCAAAAGAACCATTAAAATAAGCAAATATAGGAGGACCTGTTTACTGGCATTCTAGTGAATAGGTCTTCATTTTTGAGTGTATTGTTGAAAAATGCTGAAATAGTCAGAAAATAAGTCTAAAAAGAAGATATCCTCAAAAAAAGAAGGAGTTATCCACATTTTCCACATGAGATATTCACTCTGTGTGGATATCTCATGTGGAAAATGTGGATAACTCTAATTTTTAGAAAAAATATGATGCGAGTAAAATTTCTAATTTATGCGATATTCTATTCACATTCTTCAGCGTCTGACAAGAAAATTTCTACATTTTCAATGAATTCGTCACATTTTTCAATATGAGGAAGTTGTTTGGTTTTGGCCATTCCTGCAATTTCAATCGAAGGAAGATAGTTCTGATATTCACTGGCTACCAAAGAATTTTCAGGATTACTATTTCCTACAATAATGGAGATGCTGTTATTTAATTTATTCAGACAGTGAAGAACATTTGCATTCGTATATCTCGTCTTTTGACAGGCGAAAAGATATTTGGAATTTGTATGTTCTTTGTGTGCTGCTTCAAAGTAGGTGAGAATATCTTTTTCACTAATTTCATTCTGAGTATAATAAGAAGAGCAGAGGGCATGAGCAATTGTCTTCTTATTTACATACATATTATAGATAAATGTACCCAGAATAGGAGAATACAGGATATTCTTTATGAATTTACTACGTTTTGTAGGAATCTTTGCCAGGTCTACCAGATTCGGCGGATTTATCATAATAACTTTATTTATAATTGTTTCATCGTTTGCACAGGCCATTAGTACAAATGGACAGGATTCACCGGAAACAATTACATCAGTTTTTTCTCCGATAATATGTTTGATAAAGTTCGTGATTAATTCTACATACAGATAATTAGTATATGTTAATCCCGGACGGTCGGAACAACCGCAGCCTAAAAGATCAATTGTATATACAGTATGGGACTTGGCAAGTTCCGCTATATTGTTTCTCCATTCATAGGAAGAAGAACATACATTGAGATTATGCACTAAAAGTAAAGGTGATCCTTCACCAGTTTTCCTATATGCGATTTTGCCAAATCTCCAGTTATAGTATTCATATTCATCAGAATTGATTAATTTATCAGCAGTTGAGATATATTCTAATACACGGTTGGCAATATGCATTGCACCGAGAGAAACTCCTGCTAAAGTAGTAAAAAAAGTCAGCTTTTTCTTAATACTCAAATTATTCACCTTCCTTATTATAATAGTGGTTTGTTTTATATAAAAGTAAGAGCCTGAATTAAAAGAAACTCTTACTTTATTATACTACATTCTTAAATTCAAATAAAGCGAAAAAATCTTAATGTTTAATTATAGAAGATAGTGGCTTATCTCTAAAAATGTTTCACGTGAAACATTTTAGAAAATAAGAAAATGAAAAGGAAGATGTTTCGTTACTGTTCACTCCCGTGTCAATCACTTCGCTGATTGACACGGAGGATGCATGTTTTGGCTTGAATGCATCTCGCCCTATCGCCAAAGGCGATTTAAAATGGCGAGATGCGTTGCTGGTCGCACATTGTGTGAACAGTAACGATGTTTCACGTGAAACATTTGATTAGTTCTAGATTAATGAAAAGAAAGGTGATATAATAATGAATGTCCGAGAGAAAGGAGTAAAAATAATGGGTAGAGTGATAGCAATTGCGAATCAGAAAGGTGGAGTTGGTAAGACTACAACAGCAATCAACTTATCGGCTTCTTTAGCTAGTTCGGGAAAAAAAGTGCTTGCTATAGATATGGATCCTCAGGGAAATATGTCCAGTGGATTGGGCGTTGATAAGAATGAGGTTGAAAAGACAATTTATGAACTTATTATTGGTAAGTGTAAAATTGAGGAGTGTATTTGCAAGGAACCAATAGAAAAACTGAGTGTAGATGTGCTTCCGTCAAGTATTGATTTATCAGCCGCTGAGATTGAACTGATTGGCGTTGACAATAAGGAATATATTTTACGAGATGAAGTTGAAAAGATAAAAGATAATTATGACTTTATAATTATTGACTGCCCTCCGGCATTGAGCATGCTTACAATTAATGCAATGACTACTTCTGACTCGGTGATTGTTCCAATTCAGTGTGAGTATTATGCACTGGAAGGATTAAGTCAATTGATGCATACGATTGAACTTGTTCAGGATAGACTGAATCCGAAACTTGAAATGGAAGGTGTCGTATTTACAATGTACGATGCAAGAACAAATTTATCATTACAGGTAGTGGAAAATGTAAAGGATAACCTGAACCAAAATATTTATAAGACAATTATTCCGAGAAATGTCCGATTGGCTGAAGCGCCAAGTTATGGACTTCCAATCAATCTGTATGATCCAAAATCCAAAGGAACAGAGAGTTACATGCTTTTAGCAGAAGAAGTGATTAATAAAGGAGAATAAGTATGCCTGTGAAGAAGAGCGGACTTGGAAAAGGATTGGATAGTCTAATCCCAAACAAAAACGTTAAAAGCGCAAAACCTTCTGTAAAAGCGGACGAGAAAAAGGCAGCTCCGAAAGAAGAAATTTTAGAGGCAGGACCGATCATGGTGAAGATAAATAAAGTTGAACCAAATCGGGAGCAGCCGCGGAAAGATTTTGATGAAGATGCATTGATGGAACTTGCAGATTCAATTAAACAGTTTGGTGTATTGCAGCCGATTCTTGTTCAGAAGAAGAAGGACTATTATGAAATTATTGCCGGTGAGAGAAGATGGCGCGCGGCAAAGCTGGCAGGATTGAAAGAAGTGCCAATTATCGTAAAAGAATTTACAGAGCAGGAAATTGTTGAGATTTCTTTGATTGAGAATATTCAGAGAGAAAATCTGAATCCGATTGAAGAAGCAATGGCTTATAAGAGACTGTTGAAAGAATTCAACTTGAAACAGGATGAAGTTGCTGAACGAGTGTCAAAGAGCAGAACTGCGGTTACGAACTCAATGAGATTATTAAAACTGAATGACAGAGTTCAGCAGATGATCATTGACGATATGATCAGTACAGGCCATGCAAGAGCTCTTCTGGCAATCGAGGATGAAGAGCAGCAGTACATGCTTGCCAACAAAATCTTTGATGAGAAGCTTAGTGTTCGCGAGACAGAGAAACTGGTGAAGGCTCTGAAGAATCCGAAAAAGGAAGAAAAAAAGCTGGAAGTAGAAAATCAGTTCGTATACACAAATCTTGAAGAGCAGATGAAGAGTCTGATCGGTACAAAAGTAAGTGTTCATGCGAAAGCAAATGGAAAAGGAAAGATTGAGATTGAGTATTACTCACCGGATGATCTGGAAAGAATCTATGAGTTGCTCATGACAATCCAGCATAATTAAAAAGGAGATGGTAGAAGTGACTGGAGTATTTGGCAATCTGGGAATTGATCCATTCTACGCATTTCTTATTTTACTTATTTTGCAGGTAGCCTTGCTTGTCGTACTGGTGTTAGTGTATGATAAGTATAAACACCTGGAAAAAGTATTCAATACCTTTATGAAGGGAAAGAATGGGAAATCACTGGAGGAATCCATTTTTGAACGGTTTGACAAGATCGACGAAGTCGTAGATCAGGTAGAAGAAAACCGTGAGGAGATTGCAGAACTTTACAATAGAATGAAAACACATTACCAGAAAGTCGGAATCGTAAAATATGATGCATTCCATGAAATGGGAGGCGAATTAAGTTTTGCAATTACAATGTTAGATGAAAACAATACTGGATGGATCTTAAATATCATGCATAGCCGCCAGGGTTGTTATGCATATGTGAAAGATATTGTAAAAGGTGAGAGTACAATTCAGCTGGCAGAGGAAGAAAGAGAAAGTCTTGAGAAAGCTATTTTTCAAGAAAAATAAATAGTAAAAAAGAAATTAGACAGGAAAGGGTAAATAACATGTTAGACATCAAATTTGTAAGAAATAATCCGGATGTAGTAAAACAGAACATCAAAAATAAATTTCAGGATGAGAAGCTTCCACTTGTTGATGAAGTAATTGAACTGGATAAGAGAAACAGAGAAATCAAACAGGAAGTAGAAGCACTTCGCGCAGAGAAAAACAAAGCTTCTAAGGAAATCGGAGCAATGATGGCTCAGAAGAAGATTGAAGAAGCAGAAGCACTGAAGAAGAAAGTTGCAGAGAGCAATGGACGTATCAATGAACTTTCAGAGGAAGAGAAAGAAGTAGAAGAGAAACTGAAAAAGAACATGATGATCATCCCGAACATCATTGATCCTTCCGTACCGATCGGTAAAGATGACAGTGAGAACATAGAGGTAGAAAGATTTGGCGAGCCGGTTGTTCCGGATTTCGAAGTTCCATATCACACAGACATTATGGAATCTTTCAATGGAATCGATCTCGATGCTGCAAGAAGAGTAGCAGGTAATGGATTTTATTATCTGATGGGAGATATCGCAAGACTTCACTCAGCAGTTATCTCTTATGCAAGAGATTTCATGATCAACAGAGGATTCACATACTGTGTACCACCTTTCATGATCAGAAGCAACGTTGTAACAGGTGTTATGAGCTTTGCTGAGATGGATGCCATGATGTACAAGATTGAAGGAGAAGACCTTTATCTGATCGGAACAAGTGAGCATTCCATGATTGGTAAATTCATCGGACAGACACTGGAGAAAGATCAGGTTCCACAGACTCTGACAAGTTATTCACCTTGCTTCAGAAAAGAAAAAGGTGCTCACGGAATTGAGGAGCGTGGAGTTTACAGAATCCACCAGTTCGAGAAACAGGAAATGATCGTTGTCTGCGAACCGGAAGAAAGCAAAGAATGGTATGACAAACTGTGGAAGAATACAGTAGATCTTTTCCGTTCTATGGATATTCCGGTACGTACACTTGAGTGCTGCTCCGGAGATCTTGCAGATCTGAAAGTAAAATCTGTTGACGTAGAGGCATGGTCACCAAGACAGCAGAAATACTTCGAGGTAGGAAGCTGCTCTAACTTAGGAGATGCCCAGGCAAGAAGACTTGGTATCCGTATCAAAGGAGAGAACGGAAGCTACTTCGCTCATACATTAAACAACACAGTTGTTGCTCCACCGAGAATGCTGATCGCGTTCCTTGAGAACAATCTTCAGGCAGATGGTTCTGTAAGAATCCCGGAAGTTCTTCAGCCATACATGGGTGGAAACAAAGAAATTACACCAAAGAACAAATAAAGAAATATAAAGCAAATAAAATATGCATCAGTATTTAAAAGCAATTGGATTTGAAAATATTCAAACAAGAAAAGATCTGAAAAAGCTCTTAAAAGAAGTAGAAGAGAATTTCACACATCAGACAATTGTATCCTACAGACCGGGCGAAGATTTCTGCGAATTCCAGAAAGAGTTCGGTCAGGATGTAGGGATCACACTCTGCGGAGAACTTGATGATAAAGAACATTTTGAAGCTGCATATTATTTCCCATACTTTGAGGGAAGCGGAGTTACAACGTATGCAGAAATCGATGTGCAGAGAAAGATTGAGAAAGAACAGTATGTTGGTCTTTGTGAAGATTCTAAGATCGGAATCAGTCTGATCTTCACACTGCAGAATGGTGTGGAATATATGCGGGAGAAACAGGCTGGCCTTGCAAAAGATGTGCAGACCTCAGTGACATTTTCAGGATTGGCACAAGGTGGAATGATTCTGCTTCCGGTCAATAAAAATGAGCAGCAGATTTTAAATGAAAAGCGTGCGTCAGATACAAGAAGGGAATTGATGAACGCAGCCCGCAAGGGCGACCAGGCAGCAATCGAGACGCTGACATTTGACGATATGGATCTCTATTCTAAGGTGTCAAAGAGATTGGCGAATGAGGATGTATTTTCCATTGTGGACACATATTTCATGCCGTTTGGAGCAGAATGTGATATGTATTCGATCATGGGAGAAATCCTGGCAGTGAGAGAGCGGATCAACAGAATGACAGGTGTGAGATTGTATCAGATGCGCCTGAATGTAAATGAACTGACATTTGATGTCTGTGTTCCGGCAGATTCCGTGATGGGAGAGCCGGAAATCGGAAGACGGTTCAAAGGCACGATCTGGCTGCAGGGATATATTAATTTTTAAAAGTGAAGAGAAATTGTTGTTGAGCGCACGCAGTGTGAAAAGTAATGGGAAATCCACATCCGGAATGTGAAAAACATTAAATAAATGTGGAAAAAAGATTTCATTTAACAGAAGAATGTGGATAACGAAGGCACCATCTTTGGCTGAAAAGTAGTTCGGTCAGGAGATGGTGTCTTTTACAATTCGTGCCATTTTAGCATGATTCGTGCCAAAAGAATTGAAAATAGGAGCTGTTTTTTTATAATAAAAACTTACTAAATTTCTGATTATCTTTTCATAAGTTGGTAAATGCCGATATATCCCGTATTTTAGGGCTTTATCGGTATTTTCTTTTTGGAAGATACCTTGCATAAGCTGGCATTTACCAGCATGAAAATGCAACCAAAAGTAGTAAATGAGTAGTAAATATAAGCTCCGATATTAACAAGCCAGTCTTTCCAGTTCCGCTTTTGCAGATTGAAATGTACCGTGTGCGTAATAACCAAGTGTCATGGTTATGTTGGCGTGTCCCATGAGATATTGCAGAGTGTTTGGGTTCATTCCTTTATTTGCCATATTCGTACAGTAAGTATGTCGGAATGAATGTGGTGTGATGTTCGGTAACTTGTCCGTGTGATACTTGTTATACTTCTTAATTAGTCCTCGCACCATGCCCTCATAGTTTCCTGCAACTTTAGGCAAGCCCTCACGGTTTAAGAATAGGAAATTGCTGTAACCACCTACAATCAGCGGTTGTGCCTTTCCTCTGTTCTTTAGTATTCTTTGGATTGCTTGATAAGCCCGTTCTGTCAATGGAAGTTCCCGTTTTCCGTTTTTGGTTTTTGGCGTTTCAATATAGTAGCCGATTTCGCTGTCTTTCAATAACTGGTGGTCTATATTGAGTATTTTGTTCTGCATATCAATATGCGTCGTCAGTCCGCAAAATTCAGAAATACGAAGTCCCGTTTCCAGCAGAAGCACAACCTCATCATAATACTTGCTATAAATCTTGTCCTTTTCCATAAAGGCAAGCAGGCGTTCTTCCTGCTCTGGTGTAAGGATAACTTTCTGCTCTGTATCATCTTCCAGAACATCACTTAGCTTAAATTCAAATGGGTTCTTTCTGATACAGTCGTCTTGTATCGCCATGTAAAATGACGCTTTCAAGGAACGCTTATAGTTATCAATTGTTTTATAGGCATATCCTTTTTCACTCATTCTGATAGCCCATTCTTTAGCGTCCGACTGCTTAACAGTATCAATCGCCCTCATACCCAATGGGTCATTTTTCAGAGCATTCATAAGATACTGTCGTCCCTTTTCAGTAGCCCTTTTGATGTTCTTTCTTTGGCTGTTTTTCTTGTCGTAGAGCTGGCAGACTGTCATTTTACCGCCGACTGTGTCGATACCGTCGTTAAGGTCTTTTTTTATCTGTGCTTCTTTTTCCCTCAATGAAATATCATCACGCTTTCCAGCAGGTGTCTTGTCTGTCGGTACAAGTTTCCAAGAATAGATAAATTGTGGCTTTCCGTATATATCGGTATATTTATAAACGTATCTTCCGTCTTTTCGCTGGCTCTCTCCATTACGCAAATTGCGATTTTTACTGTCTTTTCGTTTCACATTAGACATAGTGTAAAGCTCCTTTCCGTCATGGAATGAGCCGTGATACGCTATACTTTATTATACCATATCTACGGCTCAATGACATTAGATTTCGTCCAATGTATCTATGATTTTTTCAAATTGTTTTCGCTTAATCTGAATACGATTACCGTTCACGATAACCCAGCCAGCGTCAATATTTTCTTCGGCTAATTTACGCAATTTCTTTTCGCCAATGCGGAAGTATTTGGACGCTTCTTCAATCGTCAGCGTATATTTTTCCCAGATAGGCACATCAGTATTGTTCATAATCTATGCACCCCCTTTACTGTGTGTCATTTTTTACAAGCAGACAGACGGCTTTGGAAAGCTCCATTAGTATCTCAACTATTCCCATTCTTGTGGGCAGAACCGCACCATGCGGACGTATCATTATTCTGTGAGGATAGGTCATGGCAAAACGACTTTTCCAACAGTCGCTCTCGGATCACTGCGTGGGTCGCTCGCTTTCTTTTGGAAAGGTCGTGGCGTACAGTCCCCGTGGCTCGCTATCTCACAAACGTATCTGTCTGCTTTATTCAGTTGTCAAAGAGCTGTGGCGAAAGCGTGTTGCTTTCATGTAAAAGCAGGGCAGAGCAGGAAAGAGGGGGACATTAAACCATGCTCTGCTAAAAACTGCTTATTCTTCTTCGATTTCTAAGGCAATATCAAACCCTAAAATCATTTTGATAAGTGCTTCTCGGATAAGTCCCTTTAACTCCATATCTACGACAATATAAACATTTCCGTATTCATCATAAAGTGGACGCAGACAGCACTTTGATATGTATGGGTCATAAAATGCCAGTATCTTTTCAATCGCTTTTTCGTCCCCGTCCATAGCCTGCGAAAGCAAGTAGTAAGACGGCTTCTTAAATGTGTGTTTCATTTGCTATCGTTTCTCCTTTAATAGTTTTCTCATAAGTGCCAATGAATTGTGGCGGTTCTGAAAAACTCCGCTTCTGGAAATATTTTGCTTTTTGGCGATTTCTTCATTGTTCATTTCCAAAAAGTAATACATCAACAAAGTTTCTCGATTACGTTCGGATAACTGTTTCAAGGCTTCTGCCAATTCATCATCATAGACACGAATATCATTACCGCATACGTTGAAAATCGTATAGTCTGTTTCGTAGTCGTCCCATACAGCCAAGTTTTCGACCATGATTTCTGGAAGTTCACAAAAGGAAATTTCTTTTTCCTTTCTTCGCTTAAATCCCTGCTGATAGTCCCTGACAACATGACGGACAACTTTCTTCAAACAACTTTCAAAACGGCATTGAACAGTTTTCTGGAAGTCAGACGGTTTCATCAATCTCACCCCCTTTCCGTTATGACGTGAAAAGTGTTTATCCCTCTTTCCGCACCATATAGGGAATGGCAAGTGTGATTTGTTAAGTTGAAACCAGAAAAAATCGAAAAAACTTTTTGGTAAAATAAAAACAGCCCGTGTGAATGTGAATACACAAACGGACTGCTTTATAAATGTTATCTGTATGAATTTTTAATTCTTGTAGAGGGTAGAATGATTGTAATGCTGGACTAAAATATTTTTTCAGTTGGGAACAGCAAAGTATTCTTCCATATACAATCATGATATAGCCCCCTTTACCAGAGCTATACCTTGAACCACCAATGAAAAAGGACGGCTCTGGTTATATCCAAAACCGCCCCGTTATATTTTCAAAACGCACAAAAGTATATCATCTCGGAACGGTTTTTTTTATTTTCCGTTACAATGACACCTTCTGAATTATAACTGCATAATATATGCATTTTTAACACATTCTAATTACATAACATGAGATATAAACTCATGCTAGGTGATTTAATATGAGAAAAACAAAAGAAACACATACTTTTGATTTCAGACCGTTAGGGCTGGCAATCAGAGAAGCCCGTGAAAGAGCAGGGCTGTCCCGTAATGATTTAGGCGACAAGGTATTCTATGGGGAACGCCATATCGCAGATATTGAAAATGTCGGTTCACACCCAAGTTTTCAATTATTCCATGATTTAGTTACCATGTTCAATATATCTGTTGATGAATATTTCTATCCAGCAGAGAAAGTGGCAAAAAACACAGCTCGCCGTCAGATAGAAACAGCACTTGATTTATTGAGTGATAACGAATTAAAGATTATTCAAGGTACGATTGACGGTATCTTGAACAGCAGGGAGAATAAGAAGTAATCAGCTTCTTATTTTCCCTATTTTCTTTTTAACTGTATTTCTTCAAGACTTATTTGTTGATCTGCTTCGCAGGGAACAAATAAGAGCCGACAATCCATAAGTTGCAATAACCTACAAATTATCGGCTCTGCGTCTTAGCGTCTGGCTCTTTGATAATAGTTACTTTTCCATGTTCTATATTGATTAAAGTTTCCGTCTTACACTTTGGACAGAACAAAGGGAAATTTACCAGTTCCGTATCTTCTCGCACTTTAGTTCGTGTCTTATTATTGCAAATGGGGCATAATACCCATGACTGCATTTCCATTGAAACACCACCTTTTATTTTAAAGGAATACAAAATTCACATAAATGTGATGAAATTTTTGAGAAAGCATATCGTTCAATAATAGGCTTTGAAACATCTATTGATAAATCAGCAGTTAATGTCTGAATGTTCTTCCAAAAATCTGATACACTTTCCTCAGTATGTTCAACCTCAAATATAGCGTAGCAACCATTAGCAATATTGCGGACTGGTAAATCATATTTACTCTCTTTATTAGAAATAATAATACCTACATCATATCGTTGTCTTTCTTCTGAAATGTACATAGGATTGTCCAAAGCTATACCAAGTATAGTGGTTTCTTTTTTTAGTAAACCTTTCGCTTTTAAATACGCTTTAAAGGTTTCCATTAAGTGTTTATTCTCCAAACCATACTTACCAACTCTACGCATATATGCTATCTTTATATCTTTAAATTCTTCAATTTTCAAATTATTACCTCCTGCTTAAAATGAATATCAAGCTTGATAAGGTAATCGTAAGGGCAATTAAAATGAATTTCAAGAACTTTTTTAAATTGGCAAAAACTTTTTTAAATTGCAAAACTAATGAATATTAAAGAAATTAAATTTTTGTTTTCTTCGTAATTTTATAAATATATTCTTCTGGTGTAGGGTGTTTGTTTCCAAAATACTTTTTGAAATTTGCCTGCACATCTGGGTCGGTGCTGTTCATAGCTTCATCAATAGTAGCTTCTATATCAGCCCGTACATCAGCCAATGACATACCGCCAGCCTTTGCACCAGCTTTCAAAGCTTTTTTAATATCTCTCTTTTTAAGACCTATCATAAACTTTCTCAACCCTTTACCATTTAAAAAGCATTCCACAGAAATACAAATGCAAAGATACAGCCCCAAACATTTTTATTTTTTATTTTAAAAGTTCATCATAGTATTTTACGTTTCCTGTCGAGTAATAATTGTAAAAAGCAGTAATTTTCTTGTCAGAATATACATTAAGGCTCTTTAGAATATTTTTCGTCCATTCTAATGAGCCTGCCGAACTTGCTGTCACTAAGTTTCTGTCTAAAACGGAATTAGAACAAACATACGAGCTCTGTCCTGCATAGTTTTTTGAAAAGAAATTTAGATACTCCAAAGAATTACTTGTGTGTTTAAATTTATCTAATATACCATAATCAGCAAGTGCGAGTGTTGCCCCACAAATAGCACCTACTAAAATATTTTTGTTTAAACATTCTTGTGCTTTTTCCAATATTTCTTGATTTTCTTTACTTCCCCAAGTAGAAGAACCCGGTAAAAGTAGAGCTGTACTAGCGTTGAAATCAACTTCTGATATAGTATAATCTGGAACAATTGTTAATCCACCTAAAGTTAAGACGGGTTCTTTATTAAAACTAACTGTCTTTACTTCAAATTCTTTAGTTCCATTTTTTAATAATTTTTCCATACTGAATGCTTGTAAAATATAACCAATTTCGCATTCTGCCATGTCGTCTAATAAATATACATATACTTTTTTCATTTTCACATCTCCTCATATTTTCGATATGAGAAAATTATATAGCAGGAATAGTGACAAATGTATGTCACTATTAAGTGAAATTTTTCTTTATTTCGCTGATATGAGCTAATACTTTTTCTTTGTATTTTTGAGGGGATAATATTTTTACTTTATCGCAAAGACCCAAAAGGATTGAGAATGTTATAAAATCATTTTCTTTAATCTGAATTTCTCTTATAAAACATTCATTAACAATTTCAACAATTTCTCCTTTAAAGTATTCATTAACTAAAGTATCTATTTCTTTTTTGTAAGATAGAACAACAGTAATATTTGTCTGGTTGCGCCTTTTTTCAAAATCAGATAAAAGGTCAGCTATATTATCATTGGATTGAAAAAGCTCTTTTGTTAAAGAAATATTTTTCATTCTTACTACTTTGAACATACGATAATCATTTTTAGAAGTATCATATCCAAAAACATACCAAGAATACCACCTATAATATGTATGTAATGGGTTTAAAAAAACTTTTTTTGTATTTCCTGCGGAATTAGTATATGTAAATTTTATAGTTCTCTGTTCTTTTGTTGCTTTATTGATTAAGTCTACACACCCCATAATTTGTGGACTTTCCGTTACAACTGAGAAATCAACATCTGGAAGTGTATTGATATTTACATCATTATAGAGATGCTTCATTTTTTCGTAAGTTTCAATGACTTTTTTATTTCCGTAAACAGTTCTTAGACTATTTAAAGCAAGCAAAATATATTCTTTATTATTGTTGTCAATAATTTTTTCATCAACCTTAAAATCTTTATTTATGATATATCCACCATTTACACCTAACTCAGAATAAATCGGAATACCGGCAAGAGTTAGTGTATCAATATCTCGTAAAATCGTTCTGCGAGATACTTCAAACTTTTGTGCTAATTCATTTGTTGTTACACACTCTCTATTTATTAAATAAAAGATTATTCCTATCAGACGTTCTATTTTCATACTTTCAGTCCTTTAACTGTTTTCTTTGTAATTATATAAATATATTCTTCTGGCGTAGGGCGTTTGTTTCCAAAATACTTTTTGAAATTTGCCTGCACCTCTGGGTCTGTACTATTCATAACTTCATCAATCGTCGCTTCAATATCAGCACGTACATCAGCCAATGAAACACCACCAGCCCTTGCACCTGCTTTTAATGCCTTTTTTATATCTCGTTTTTTAAGACCTATCATAATTAACCTTTCTTAATCATAATTGTAAATTTATAAATTCATTAGTATTAAAAATGAAATTCAAATATATTACTAAAATCATTATTCAAGACATAATATACTTTATTTTTTTCTGTAGAATATACAAATGAAACCCTAGTTGCCCACAAGTCTTTTTGAGAAACAGATTTTAATACTTTAAATGCGTCATTTACTGAAAAATCTTTATCGTATCCTGCCAATAACTTTTTAGCCACTTCGTATCTTGTATCCCCAGAAACAATGTACGGCTTTGTTATATCTGGTTTTAGAATAGAATAATTTGTAATAAGTGAAAAATTCTCTTGTTCATATCTATACCCAATTCCGGGTTCAATAATTAAAACACGTCCTTTTTTATCAGAAAGCATAGCTTGCATAGTAGCATCTGGTGCATAAATAATTTTTTTCCTTTTAACAATGTCTAAGGCTTTATCAAAAGAAATCTCAGCTTTAATGAATTTTTCTGTTAATTCAGATATTGTAATACAATCCTCGCTTTCTATATACTTTGCGTTTTCGTTACCATGCACATAAAGAAGTGTTCCTACATTACCATTTTTATTTACCCCATGAAATGAATGATACAGACCGTCAGGCATTTTAATACCAATATAAAATCTATTTTCTTCGGTAATTACAGTATGGTCCCATACAGAGAGGTCAATATCAAAATTAAAACCAACAATTTTATCTATACCATTGTAAACAAATCTTGTACACATATAATCGCTCCTTAAAATACTATTTTAAATAGTTATTAAACTAATCTAATTAGTATTTTAAAATATTTTTGTAGAAAAGTCAATAAATAGTCATAATTTTCTAATTATATTATTGACCACACTAATTCGATTAGTTAGAATTGTGTTTGTATGATATTTTGAATGAGGTGAATAACTATGAAAACCACTAAAGAAGCAGTAATAAAAACAACATCAGACTTAGCAGATGAAAAAGGATTAAATAATGTTTCGTTAAAAGCTGTTGCTCAAAAATTAAACATTCGTACACCATCTTTATATAATCACATAGAAAGTTTAGATAATCTTCTTTTAGAAGTTGCTCATAATGGTATGCGTGAGATGAATGAAAGAATGATGAAAGTTGCCGTTGGAAAAATAGAGAAAGAAGCAATTAAGTTAGTTTCTATCGAATACCTAAACTATATGATTGAACACCCTGGAGTTTATGAAACAATTCAATGGGCTGTGTGGCACGGAACAGAGGAAACAGCAACCATTTTTAACAATTATCTTTCATTATTAACTACTCTTATCCAATCATGCAGTCTTAATAAAGACAAAACACTTGAAATATTAAATATGCTTACTGGAATAATTCACGGTTATACAACTTTACAATTAGGAAACGCCTTTTCTGCTCCAGACAAAGTTAGATTTGAATTAGCTGAAGCAATAGATACTTTATTAGTCGGGATTTTCCAGAAGTATAAGTAATATAATTAGGCTTACAAATCAATACAGAAATGCAAGCCTAATTATCATTTACCCTACAATTTTCCAGTTACTATCCTTATGTAGCACAAGCTCATACTGCGAAACTTGCGTTGCCTTTGTCTGATTATCAAGGAATTTTACGGCTACTTTGACTTTCACATTGTCCCCGTCCTTTGTAAATACTGGGTTTACCAGTTCAGAATAAAGGTAGTCCCTGCCGATAGGCTCAAGCACATTTCCCGATACATAGTAAGCAAGTTCTTTTTCTGTGGCTGTCGGATAGAGCTTAAAGAATGTTTCCAAAAATGAGGTAGCGTCATTTACGGTATCAGCGTCCACGCTTGCGTCTGCTTCTGGTGTTTTAGGCTCATAGTCTGATTTTTCGATTGCTGGTGCAAGGGTAGGGTTCTGAACGATTACCATATCCCCGTCAGCGTCCACATGGACTTTTACAGTATAGGTTGCTTTCACATTGCTTGTCTGTTCTCCCTCTTTTATCTGCTGATCTACTTCGTAGGTAGCAGAAAAAGTGTCCGTTCCCGACTGTTCAATACTCCACACAATCACATCTGTAACTGTGGAGCTGGTCGGTATATCGGTTCTAATGGTATCTATATTCAAGTCCTGCAATTCCTTTGTCAGATAACCGCTGATTGCCTGCGTCCTTGCTTCAATCGCTTCTTTGCTGTTATTCCATGTGTAATAAGACTTCGCAAAGTTCTTCACGAAATTTTCTATCCCGTTGGTGTCCTGCAAGCGAAGTTCAATGATTTCTTTTTCATGGGTGGTGTGCTGGTCGATAGCCGTAAAATTCTTATACACCCCAAAGCTCACGCTTGCGATAAGCACCACCCACAACGCAATCACGGTTTTCTTATGTGTGCCTACCTTGACAGTACGCACCTTTTTTTCTTTTGGTTCTTTGATAGTTTCTGTCTGTTTCTTATTCTTCTTAAACATATTTTTCAAGTCCTTTCTATTGTTTTACTCGTCCTGCACCGATTAAGTGCTGTTGCCAGTAACTACTACTTAGGTCTGCATATCCTATCGGGTCGCCTGCATGGTACATCTGGTTATTTCCTACATAGATACCAACGTGGGTTACATACGAACCAGCGTTATAAGTGGAATGGAAAAACACCAAGTCCCCAGCCTTTGCCTGCGAGAGTGGCAGATGTTGGGTTGCGTCATACTGTGCTTGTGCCGTTCTCGGTAAAGAGATACCAGCTTTTCCATAGCACCATTGCGTTAGCCCCGAACAGTCAAAGGAAGTGTTTGGATTGCTACCGCCATACACATACTTCCAGCCTTGATATTTCAACGCTTCATTCATTACCTTTTGTGCCAGTTCTCCCGATACCTGCGGAACTGCTAAATACTGATTGACTACTTCCACATAGAACATATTTCCATAGCCATACCGCCAGCCCCCATTCTTAGCAACGGCTATCGGGTTGGTGTAGGTTACTTTCTTTCCACCCGATTTCTCACGGGCGAAGCTCTCTGCAAGATTAAAAGTGTGTTTTTTTCCTTTCCCTGCCACATATCCCACATAGCCACCGCCATAGTTATAGGACTGTATCGCTACATTCAAGTCGTCCATACCTTGATTTTTGCAGGAAGAAAGCAGGGACGCAAAATACTTACACCCCTGCTTGATTGAGCTTTCCGTATCTAAAGAGTTGGGCGGTAAACCAAGACTTTCCGAACTCTGCATAACATCTTCTGCCGTACCGCCACTTTCTACTTGAATGATAGCAAGTAGCACATTGACATACTCGGAGATACCGTTTTCTCTGGCGTACTTTTCCACCATAGGCTGATGTTTCAAGACTTCTGCGGATAAGTTCATACCCGTAATGCCAGAAGAAAAGTTGCTGTTCTCATCGTCGCTGTCCGCACTAATCAGCACCCCAAAGAAAAGCACCAGAGAAAAGAGGATAGGAAACAGACTGCCGATAAGAGCGATATGTTTCAGTTTCATTTTTTCTTCTGTCCTTTCTTCGTTACAAGGTTACGGTTCTTTTCGGTATGTTCCGTTGTACGCTTTGATTGTTCAAAGGTCTGTGTCTTTGTGGTACGCTCTGCTTTGTAATTCTGGCGTGTTTCCTGCGATACCACTTTTTCTACATTCTGTCTATGTACTGGCTGTGCCGACTGGGTCGCTTTCTTATCAGAAGCACCAGAAGATAACGGACGCTCTTTGATAACAGTTGTCTTGACTGGCTCACTTGCTTTCGGAGTGGTCGCTGTGGCAGGGCGTTTGACTTCCTGCATTTTTTCCGCACTCGGCTTTGAAGCTGTGGCTGGTCGCTCATGGGGACGGGTAGCTCCCGTTGTCGCTGATCCGTCCGTCTTTCTATGTCTTGCTTCTTGTGCCTTTTGAAGCTCCATACGCTTATCAGCGATATTCTGCCTATGCTGTTCCTGCTTTTCCAAGCGTCCCGTCTGTCTGGACTGCTGTTCCTGCACCATGCCACGCTTAAAGTCGGACACGCTGGACTTTGCCTTTTCCTTTGCGGAATACACCGCATAAGCGGTCTGTGTCGGCATATCCTTGATATTCTCTTTGACAGCATTTGCCTTGTCTTTCACTTTATTTTTCGTATCTAAGACAGCACCCACCTTTGAGCCTGCACGCTGTCCCATACTGGAAGTAGATGTATTGCCCCGACTGTCTTTTGTGGCTGTGTTCCTTGTCGGTTTTCTGTTTGAAATCGTGCTACCTACCACCGCACCAGCAACACCGCCAGCAGTAACCGCACCAGCAAGCCGTCTTTCCATACGCCTAGCTCTATGTCGCATAAACAGATATGGTCTGCGGAATATCCTGCGTCCCATGTTTTGACTGTCGCCAGCGTTCAAAGAGAACATACTCATTAAATCGCCCAGCTTCATATAAATACCAGCGAAACATACTATCTGCAAGAACGCTACCATAAAGAACGGATAGTCCGTGGAGATGTTATAAAACATACTGGAAATGCTGAACGCCACCGTTACAATGAGCGTTATTCCTGCCCGTGTCATTATGGTATTAAACACCCTTACGATTGCCTGCTTCGCCATGCTTTCATAGCTCGGTATCATGGAAAGTAAAAAGCTGATAGGTAAAAACATTGCAAAGATAATAAAAAGTATCTGGCTAAATAACATCATGCCCGTAAGCAAGAATACAAATATCGTTATCCCTAAATTGAAGAACAGTAGGAAGAACACCATGCCTAAACGGTTCACGACCTGCGGTATCGTCAGATTGTTGTTGTCGTTGTCCTCGATTTCTGTTTTCACGACTTCCTCTCTGGTTTTCCCGTCCTCGTCCTCTGGACTTGCCGATACAAGAGCTTCTACACGGTCTGTCCCGATTTCCTCTGCGTTGCTGTTGCCAAATTGCAGAAGTAGCCACGGCTGTTCCACTTGAATAGAAAATAAGCTGTCCCGTATCAAGTCTACGCTGTCCTTGCCCTCGCTATCAGAGTTTGGGAGCATGATTTTTGTTCCCAAATCAAGTGAAGCGGTACTGATGTCTGATGAAAATTCATTTATCTTCTTGATGTAGTCGGGAGCGTAGGCAATAAACGAAGCGGACAGCACGAACACCACCACAAAGTTGATAACAGCGTGAAGTGCCTTGCTGGTTTCCCGTTTTATCAGTCCTGTATAGGCAACATAAAGTCCCACCACTAAGATAATGAGAAGCAGGAAACCGACATAAAAGCCAGAGCTGGAAAAACCGTTCTGTGTTACGCCTGCAAGGGTCTGTATGCTTTTTCCGATACTGTCTGCCATATCATTGATGAAGTCCAGCTTATAGGCTTCCTGCACCACATAGCCCGTAGCATTGCTTAAATAAAGGCTTATCGTCCAGACAAAATTGGTAATGCAGTAAAGCCCGTACTGCACCGATTTTCCAATCCCGTCCAGCCAGTTCCACGGCAACCACGACCAGCTATTATCTACATAAAAATCAAGCTGGTAGTTGGAAAGGGGATATTTTGAGTAAAGATTTTCTGCGTTTATGGTATCGTCCACAAGCCCCGTCGCATGAGCCACCGTCCCCAGAAGTGAAAGCAGGATAAGGGAGAGTGCCACCACGAACAGAGCCATTTTGAGAAAGTGGAAAATCTTCTTTTTTGTGAACGCACCTTTTATCCTTTCTTTCATCACTCCACCTCATTTCTCTGTACGGGCGGTCTGGTATCAAAGGCGTGTAGCAGTTCTTCAAAAACTGGGTGTATCTGTACCACACCGACACGCCCGTATAAGTCCTGCAATAAGCATTGTCCGTTCTCCAAATCACGAAGCCGTTTCTGGTTGTTTTCATCGTCCTTATCGATACCGAAAAATTCTAAGGTCTGTTTTATCTCGTTGATGTCAGTAGAACGGAAAGCGAATTTTAAGCCGATATTGTTTTTCAGACTTTCCTTTGCCACGTCCCCAGAAGATTGTGTAACGAAATAAACGCCTGCCTGCATAGCTCGTCCAGCACGAACCAGCTTGTTAGAGAGCGTTTCTCCTTGTGCCACATTTAAGAACGCCCACGCTTCGTCCAAATCGACAATCTTAAAAATACTTCTGTCCGAATGGATAAAATCAAGGGCAAAGGTACTAATCACAATCAGCATAGACACCGACAATAATTCAATGGTCGTGTATTCCTCAAAGGTCGTGTCCTTATCTGGTAATACTAAGTCCGCTACTTGAATGATATTGAGCTGGTTATCCAGACTGATAGCATTTTCCACCGTACCGTCTGAAAACAGCAGATGTGCAAAATCATAGTCTGCAAAGCTGTCGATATGGTCTGCGATATTGCGTGAGATTGCGGTATCTTCCTTTCTCAATTCTTCAATAACGTATAACAGTCCTCTTTTTTCACTCTGGGTAACGGAGCGAACCGCTTTACGAAGTACGGGGAATTTTTCGCCGTCCCTAGAGGAAATACCCGTTAAAAATGTCAAAATGTCGATTGCCAGACTTTCAGCGTCTTTGACATTCTTCATAATCACGAATGGGTCAAGAAGTCCTGCATTGTCCTTATCGCTGGTTAGGTTTACGATATTGATTTCATGGGCGATTTCTGGGAGCGTTTCTTTCCAATTTCCACGCTCACTTTTAGGGTCTAACAGAAGTGCTTGACCGCCAAACAGCACCGCATAATATACCAGAAGATTATTGCAGAACGACTTACCACCGCCAAGCGAACCGACAAAAGCAGAAGCAAGGGCATTTGTAACTGTACCTTTCACACCCTGCGAAGCTAAAGACGGTTGCAGGTACACATTTCTTCCCGTATCAACGGAAT
>OAUU01000106.1_pt1 | contig 93402 bp, 79 predicted proteins | sample 1501381 | NCBI WGS metagenome assembly OAUU01 (sample SAMEA2580057, study PRJEB22360) | human gut metagenome | reverse complement strand
GCTCCGCAGCCGGGGGCGGCGCAGCCCGCTGGCTTTTCTGGCCCATACGCCCGCCCACGCCTACAGTGCCTACCGGGTGGACGCCATGCAGTATTTATTGCTGCCTGTCCCGCCGGAACAGCTCATCGCTCTGCTGGCCCGGGCCGCCGAGCCGGAGTACGGCCCGGCCATCCCGGTAGCCACGGCGCCGGGTCTGCGGGTGCTGCCCTTCGCGGACATCGAATACCTCGAGTGTACCCACCATGTGGTGCATTTTCATCTCGCCAGCGGCGAGGATGTGCCGTCCCTGTCCGTCCGGGTGCCGTTCGCGCAGGTGGCCCAGCCGCTTTTGGCGGATGAGCGCTTCGTCCAGCTCCACCGCTCCTATGTGGTCAATCTGGCGGCGGTGTCCCAGTTGGCGGCGGGCGAGTTCTGGATGCAGAGCGGCGCACGGGTCCCTGTCCCCCGCGGGCGGGAGCCTGCAGCCCGCACGGCGCTGAAAGATTATCTGGAAAAGCAGTTCCGATAAAGCAATGGGGAGGCCCGGAAGGGTCTCCCCATTGCTTTATAATTTTGTCCAGTCCAGCTGCGTCCAATCCGTTATGTACTGGTCGGCAAGGCGCTGCAATTCGGGCTTATCGGCAGCGCTGGTCTCGTCCTCAATGTCGATGAGGTAGAAGCCGCACTGCCTGGCCGTACGGGTGGCGTAGACGGCGTCCTCGCAGACGACGGCGTCGGCGGGTTCGCTGCCGCCCAGCCGCTCGAGGACTTCGTGGAACACCTCGGGGTGGGCCTTGCTCTTCGCGCCCTGCGCGGTGTAGAAGAACTCGAAATAGTCTGCGACGCCCAGCCGGGTGAGCACCTCTTCGCACTGCTCTGCCCAGGTGTTGGAGCAGATGCACATCCGCACGCCCTCGGCTTTCAGCCGGGCCAGCATCTCCCGGACGCCGGGCTTCAGCTCAACTTTTTTGTACAGATCCCGGATGACCTGCCGCATGGCAGGCTCGTAGTCCCGGAGGGTCAGGGGCAGATCGTAGGTGCGGATGAGATATTCCGCGCCCTCCACCATCCCCATGCTCAGCAGAACATCGTGGATGCCGGGTCTTGCGGTGCGGCCATAGCGGCGCAGCAGCTCCAGCGGTGCGCCCTGCCACACCACGGTCATGCTGTCGGTGAGGGTGCCGTCCATGTCGAAAATCCATTGCTTGCGGTGCATCTGTCGTCCTCCTGAATCGTTCTGGCAAGGTGAATTAATTATAGCACATTTTTTGTTACAAAAACAGAGAGAAATCTCCCGGGAAATATGCTATAATCTAGGCAAAACCGGAACACATCAAAGGAGGCAGAAAACATGGTGCAGAACAACACCCCTGTAAGGGCGCTGGTGCTGGCGGGCGGGGGCGCCCGCGGCAGCTATCAGGTGGGCGTCTGGCGGGCGCTGACCGAGCTGGGCTGGCGGCCCCGGATCATTACGGGTACCAGCGTCGGCAGCCTGAACGGCGCCATGTTCGCCCTCGACCTCTACGAGACGGCCCGGGACATGTGGCTGACCATCCGCAGCCAGGATGTGATGGAGCTGCCCGCCGAGGATGCGCCGCTTCCCGAGCTGCACGCATTCCTCAAAGACGCTGTGACGCAGGGCGGCATGGACGTCACGCCGCTGGAAGCGATCGTCGAGCGGGTGCTGGACGAAGATAAACTCCGCAAAAGCCCCATCCGGCTGGGCCTCGTGACCGTGGAGCAGAAGACCCTCAAGGCCCGGGAGCTTCCGCTGGAAGACATCCCCGAGGGGAAGGTGAAAGACTACCTGCTGGCCTCTGCGGCCTGCTTTCCCGCCCTGCGGGCCCACACCATCGACGGGGTGTCTTACCTCGACGGCGGCTACCGGGACAATATGCCCACCGCGCTGGCCCAGAAGATGGGCGCAGAAGAGCTGGTCTGTGTGGACCTGGAGGGGGTGGGCATCACCCGCCCCAACCGCACCGGCCTGCCCACCACCCTCATCCGAAGCTACTGGGAGCTGGGCGACATCCTCCACTTCGAGCCTGCCACCGCCCGGCGGAACATCGAGCTGGGCTACCACGATACATTGCGGGCCTTCGGGCGGCTGCGGGGCTGCGCCTACGCTGTGGACAGCGGGGCTGAGAGCAGCGCGGATGCCGCCGCATTCCATGCGGCCTTCGAGGTCGTCCAGAAGGACGTGCGGGAAAAGCACCCCTCCACCCTGACGGCAGACGCTGCTCTCCTGCTGGCAAAACTCTCGGATGCAGAGCTTGCCCCGCTGGAAGCCGTGGCTGAGGACGTGGGCGTAGACCCCGCCCCCTACTACACCACCCGTACTTTGGGAGAAGCTTTCCTTGCAAAATGCGACTTCGAACGCCTCAGGAGCTTCGAGCCGCTGTTCGAGGGTGAAGCAGGCCCGGCGCAGGCCGCACGGGCCGCTCTGCTGCCCAACACCTTTTTGCAGGCACTGGTCTGCCGGGCGCTGACCGGCAGAGTGCCGCCGGAGGAGATGGAAACATGAAGGTATATAAGGGCTTTACCGCATCGCCCGGTCTCGTGCTGGGCCAGGTCAGCCGACTGGACCGCCCGCCGCTGGTGTTCGGCGAGGGGCCTTTCCACCCCGAACAGGAAAAGCAGGCGCTGGAAGACGCCATCAAAGTGGCTCAGCAGGAGCTGGACGAGATGGCCGGCCGCGCCGCGCCCTCGGAGCAGGCCATCTTCCTGTTCCAGAGCATGATGCTGGAAGACGAGGGCTTCATGAATGAGGTGGCTTTCCAGATAAAGGCCGGCGTCGGTGCCGCCGAGGCGATGGACCGTGTGGGCCGCCGCTACGCCGCCCAGCTGGCCGCCATGAAGGACAACGCCTACATGCAGCTGCGGAGCGTGGACATCCTCGACGTGACCCAGCGCATCACCAACATCCTCTGCCACCGGATCCGCAGCTGGCTGGCCCTCGACCACCCGGTCATCCTTGCGTCTGACCTGCTCATGCCCACCGATCTGTTCAGCGTCCCGGCGGGCCGCATCCTCGGCCTCATCACCGCCGAGGGCAGCGGCCAGAGCCATGCGGCCATCATCGCCCGCTCGCTGAACATCCCGGGCATCACCCAGGTGGGCGAAGATTTCCTGAAAGACTGCGACGGCCGCGAGGTCATCCTGAACGCCACCGAGGGCGAGTGCATCCTTGACCCGGATGCCGCCGCCCGGCAGAGCGCCATCACCTGCATCTGCGAGATGCAGCGCCAGAACAAGGAGCTGAACGCCCAGCTTGAGCTGCCCAACCGCACCCGGGACGGCGAGGAGTTCGAACTTCTGGCCAACTGCTTCGGCCCCGAGGACGTGGGGACCGCGATGGAGTCCGGCGCGTCCGGCGTGGGCCTGCTGCGCAGCAGCTACATGATGATGCCCGGCCATGCCATGGACGAGCAGGAGCAGTATCTGTTCTACACCTCCTGCCTCGCCGCCGCCAGGGGCAGGATGGTGACGGTGCGCACCTTCGACTTCGGTGCTGACCGCACCATGGCCGACGCCTATCAGGGCGTCCAGTCCTCCAAGCTGGGCCTGCGGGGCATCCGCAGCAGCCTGCGCAATATGCCCCAGATGGCAGTACAGATCTGCGCCCTCATGCGTGCCGCCGCAAAAGGCCCGCTGCGGGTCATGTTCCCCATGGTGACGAACATCGAGGACTGGGATTCCGCCATGCAGGTGGTAGACTACTGCCGCCGCAAGCTCGCCGAGCGGGGCGTGGAGTTCGAGCCTGACGTCCCCTTCGGCGTCATGCTCAGCGTACCCGCCGCCTGCCTGACGGCAGAGGACTTCACGGCTCACGGCTGCCGGTTCTTCGTTATCGGCACCAACGACTTGACACAGTACACCCACGCGGTGAGCCGGGAACTGGCCATTGCCGAGCACTACTATCGCCCCGCCAGCCCGGCCATGAAAAAGCTCATCGCCATGGTGGTGGACGCCGCCAGGAAAGCGGACATCCCCGTCACCATCTGCGGCCTCGCCGTCGGCAATGCCGTCAACGCGACCCAGTATCTCCGCCTCGGACTGCGCAGCTTCTCCATGAGCCCGCAGAACCTGCTGACCATCAAAAAGGCTCTGCGGGATGCAGATGCGAAATAAACCGTGCCATTGACAGTTTGAAGTTGATGTAGTACAATGTACTATGAAAAGGAGATGATGGTATGGCATTCTCGATTCGGTTATCGGAAGAAGAACGGCAGCTGGCCGACAGCTATGCAAAGCTCCATTCCATGTCGATGGGCGAAGCATTCAAGCGGGCGCTGTTCGACAAAATCGAAGAGGATTATGACATTACCGCTGCAGAGGAAGCCTACGGCGAGTATCAGCGCAGCGGAAAGAAGAGCCGCCCGGTGGGTGAGTTCTGGAAGGAACTCGACTTATGAAATACCGGGTGGAAACGACGCCGCGATTTGAAAAGGAATTTCGAAAATTAGACCGCTATACCCAGCGGATGCTGAAAGCGTGGATAGACAAAAACCTCGTGGACTGCGCTGACCCACGCGCCCACGGCAAGGGCCTGACGGCCAACCGGAGCGGACAGTGGAGGTATCGCATTGGAGATTACCGTCTGCTCTGCCTCATTGAGGATGAAGAGCTGGTGATCCTGGCTTTGACAGTAGGCCATCGGCGTGAAGTATATCAGAACTGAATACAGCAAAACGGCGTCCCGCCTCGGCGGGACGCCGTTTCTCATGTCAGAACTTATTCAAGATTCCCCGTCAGGGTCATGACGGCAGAGACAACGGCCAGCGGGGCCGTCTCACAGCGGAGGATGCGGGGGCCGAGGCCGACGGTCTTTGCGCCGGCTTTTGCGGCCATCTCAGCTTCCTCGGCGGCGAAGCCGCCCTCTGCGCCGGTGATGATGGCGATCTTCAGCTTTTCGCCATCGGCGGGCGTGGCCTCAGCCAGCAGCTGGCGCAGGGGTGCGCCGCCGCACTCGTAGCAGAAGAGCACGAGGTCATACTGGTCGAGGCTGCGGCAGACGGCCCCGAAGTTGGGCAGCGGAAGGGCCACATCCGGCAGGATGCCCCGGCCGCACTGCTTGGCGGCTTCAAAGGCGATGCGGTTGTAGCGCTCGTTTTTCTGCTCTTCCTTCTTGGGCGCGGCCACGCAGTAGCGGCTGAAAAACGGGATGAAGTGGTCACAGCCCAGCTCGACGCCATGGCGGATGACCTGCTCCAGCTTGTCCTGCTTGGGATAACCCACCAGCAGGGTGACGTCCACGGTGGGTTCTGCGGCGCTGGGATAGCCCGGCTCCACGCTGAACTCCACCGTCTCGTCACCGAAACCGGTGATGGTGGCAGTATACTCGACGGCGCTGCCGTCACAGAGGATGACGGTGTCCCCCAGTTTGCCCCGCATCACGCGGGAGAGATGGTGGGCGTCGGCCCCCCGCAGCACGGCGGTGCCGTCGGAAATTTCAGTGGTAAAATAACGGTGCGGCATATTTTTGATCCTTTACATCTTAGGCTCCCCTATTAGGGGCAATAACGACGACCGCCGCCAGTGGCGGAAGCAGGGAGTCGTTGTTGGGGCCGCGGCCAGCAAGGCGCAAGTGCTTTTCAAGCACGAAGCGAATGCTGGGAGCCGCAACCCGGCAATGGCAGCGCGAAGCGCTGACTGAGAGGTTGGCTTACGCCTTCTTGCAGACGATGCACTCCCAGCCGCGCTTCTCCTTCACTTCCAGCACAGCGAGGCCGGCGGCTTCCAGCGCAGCGATGACCTCATCCTTCCGGCTGTCGATGATGCCGCTGGCGATGAAGACGGCGTCGTCGGCCATCAGGCCGGGGACGGCAGGGGCCAGGGACATGATGGCGTTGGCCACGATGTTGGCCGTGATGATGTCGTACTTGCCGCTGGCCTTGTCGGACAGATCGCCCACGAGGACGGTGAGCTTGTCAGCCACGCCGTTGAGGGCGGCGTTCTCGCCGGCGGTGCGGACGGCTACGGGGTCGATGTCCACGCCCTCAGCCACGGCTGCGCCCAGCTTGAGGGCCGCGATGGCGAGGATGCCGCTGCCGGTGCCGATGTCCAGCACCCGCTCGCCGCCCTTGACCCGCTCGTCCAGCACTTCGAGGCAGAGGTTGGTGGTCTCATGGCCGCCGGTGCCGAAAGCAAGGCCCGGGTCGAGGATGAGCTTGACGCGGTCGGTGTCGTAGTCCTGCCAGGACGGCACGATGGCGAGGCGCTGGCCCACGTCCATCGGGTGGTAATACTTGCGCCAGCCGTTCTGCCAGTCCTCCTGCTCCACCCCCTCGGTCTCAGAGGTGTAGGGGATGCCTGCGGCCTCCATCCGGGCCGCGATGAGGGCCAGCGTCTCCACCGGCGAAGCGCCCGGCTCGAGGTACATGTGGATGATGACGGTGTCCCGGGGCTTGTCCAGCAGCTCCTGCTCGATGAGGTCCACGTGGGCGATCTGCTCCACCTGTTCCTCGATGTCGCTGTAGTCTTCGATATAAATGCCGCCCTCCGCGATCATGGTGGCCACGGCCTCGGTGGCCTCGGCGTCGGCTTTGGATACGGTCAGGCGAATATCAGTCCATTCCATAAGGATGCTCCTTCCGTGTATTGGGGATATACTGTCTTTATAGTACCCGATTCCGGCCCGGGATGCAAGCTCTCGGGCCGAAAGATGCCCGAAAAGGCTTTCTTTTTTCCCGGCAGTATGTTAATATGGTGTTGTACCCGGACTGGGTCCGGGCGGCTTCCTGCCGGAAGCGCCCGCCGCATCGTTCCCCAAAGGAGGAATTATCGTATGTTTTTGGGAATGGATATTTACAGCTGGATCGCCGCTATCGTCATCGCGCTCATCGTCACATTCCTTCCGATCACGCTGCCGTTCAAGATCGTTCTCGCCATGGTAGCCATGGCCTGCTTCTACTTTGGACGCAAGTATTATCACAACCATAAGAACGGCGGGGCAAAGACGCCCAGCATGAGCTCTGCCGAGAGCGAGGCACTGGCCTCCGGCATACTGAAAGCCCTCGGCGGCAAGGATAATATCGCCAAGGTGGACTACTGCGCCACCCGCCTCCGCTTTGAGGTACACAGCTACGCCTCCGTGGACGAGGCCGCTGCCAAGGCCGCAGGCGCAGAGGGCGTCATCCGCCCGGCCAAGAACGCCTGCCAGGTGGTCATCAAGGGCGATGTGCAGGCTGTGTACGATGCCCTGCGCAAGCAGCTGTAACGAAGAAGCTGTTTTCTTACGCAAACAGCTTCTCGAACACCGCCGGGAACGGGCCGCTGCGCCCGGCCCCGGCGGTATTTTTATCGGAAAGGAATTTTGATATGAAGCCCCAGAACTTTACGTGGAAGAAACTCACCGCCGACGAGCTGACGCGGGTGTATCTGGACGAGATGCGCCGCGATTTCCCGCCCAGCGAGCTGAAACCCCTGAGCATGATACTGAACAGTGAAGCCGCCGGCATGGCCCACACCTGGGGCGTGTTCGAGGGGGAGACGCTGGTGTCCTATCTGCTGATGGTGCGGCCTATGGGCTGTGAAGTGAGCCAGCTGGACTATTTCTCCGTCCTGCCAGCCTGCCGCAGCACCGGCATTGGCGCAAAGCTGCTGGCCGCTCTGCCCGCCCACGAGGAGGGCGCAAAGGCCATCCTCATCGAGGCCGAGTGTCCCGAGAAGGCTGACGACGAGGCCATGGCCGTCCGGCGTCTGGGCTTTTATGCCCGCTGCGGGGCCGTTGACACCGGCTGGACGGAGCATCTTTTCGACGCATGGTTCCGGGTGCTGGTCTTGCCTGCCGAGGGGGAGACACTGGATGCGGAGACGGCCAACAAAGAGCTGGCCGACTGCTACAGCCGGGTGATGGGCGCGGACAAGTGGCGCAGATATGTCCAGCTCTACCGCCCGGACGGCACGGAAGAGAAATTCTGATTCGATCATAGGCTCTGAAAGGCTGCTTTACGTTCTGTAAAGCGGCCTTTTTTGCACCCTTCAGCGGGCGGGATGCACAAACGAAAGTGCAGATTTTTGACAGTTTGACCGGGAATGTAAAATCAAGTGTCCTGTTTTCCACACCGACTTTACCAGAGGATGACAACAGCGCAAAAACACCGCACAAAGCTTTACCTGCATTTTGCGCCGCCATGGTCGCAGCTGGATGGGCGGTGCGCTACAATAAAGGCGTCCCAAGAGAGATACAATGAGGAAAAGGAAAACAGCCCGGCCAGAACAAAAGGGCCGGCCCAGTTGAAGGAGATATTATCATGAAAAAGATCACTCGTCGTTCGTTCCTGTCCATCTGCGGCGCTGCTGCCGCTGCTGCTGCCCTGACCGCCTGCGGCGGTGCAGCTTCTTCCACGGCTGCCTCTTCTGCCGCCGCATCCAGCACCGCAGCTTCCGCTTCTTCTACGGCTGCGCTGTCCGGCAATGTCGCCACCGGCGGTTCCACCTCTATGAAGAACGTCATCGCCGCCCTGACCGAGGGCTTCGCTGAGCTCGAGCCGGATGTCACCATCAGCTATGACCCCACCGGTTCCGGCGCAGGCATCACCGGCGCTGCCGATAAGACTCTGGACATCGGCCTTTCTTCCCGCGCCCTGAAGGCTGAGGAGACCGGCGTCACCGGCACCATCGTAGCTCTGGACGGCATCGCCATCATCGTCAACAAGGACAGCAAGGTCGAGGACCTGACCGTTGACCAGCTCAAACAGATGTTCACCGGCGAGATCACCAACTGGTCCGAAGTCGGCGGCGACGACGGCGAGATCGTTCTGGTGGGCCGCGAGGCTGGCTCCGGCACCCGCGATGGCTTCGAGAGCATCGTGGACGTCAAGGATTCCTGCAAGTACGCTCAGGAGCTGACGGCTACCGGCGCTGTCATCAGCGCTGTGGAGGCCAACCCTCTGGCCATTGGTTACGCTTCCCTGTCTGCTGTGGGTGACACCGTCAAGGCTGTGACCGTCGGCGGCGTGGAGTGCAGCGAGGAGACCGTCAAGGACGGAAGCTATGAGGTGCAGCGTCCCTTCGTGTTCGTCACCAACGACTCCGTCACCCTCTCCGCTCAGGCTCAGGCGTTCTTCGACTTTGCTACCAGCACCGACGCTGCCGACCTCATCCGCACTGCAGGCGCTGTGCCGGTGAACGAGTAACTTTGCGAGGGGATCCCTCAGGTGTTTTTATGAAAAAATTCGAGCTTCCCCGCACCCCGGCCCAATGGCTGGAAGCTGTCATGAACGCCATCTTCTTCCTCTGCGGCATCCTCGCCGTGGGCTGCGTGGCTGTCATTACCATCTATATGTTCCTGTCGGGCCTGCCCGCTATCGGAAAGATCGGCCCGCTGAAATTCCTCTTCGGCACCGAGTGGGCCTCCACGGCGTCCGAGCCGAAGTACGGCATCCTGCCCTTTGTGCTTTCGAGTATTTATGGCACCCTGGGCGCGTCCCTCATCGGCGTGCCGGTGGGCCTGCTGACAGCAGTGTTCCTCTCGAAAGCGGCAGCTCCCGGCGTGCGCAATGTGGTCGTCACGGCGGTGGAGCTGCTGAGCGGCATCCCCAGCGTGGTGTTCGGCCTGCTGGGCATGCAGGTGCTGGTGCCTGCGGTGGCGAAGGTGTTTGGCAAGGCGTCGGGCGCCTGCCTGCTGTCGGCCATCGTGGTGCTGTCCATCATGATACTGCCCAGCATCGTGTCGGTGTCGGTGACGGCCCTCAACGCCGTGCCGCCCGAGTATGAGCAGGGCAGTCTGGCACTGGGTGCGACCGATACGGAAACGTGGTTCAAGATCAGCATCCCGGCGGCCAGGAGCGGCATTGCAGCCGGTATCGTTCTGGGCATTGGCCGCGCCATCGGCGAGGCAATGGCCGTCATGATGGTGGCCGGCAACAGCCCCAATATGCCGGACAGCCTCTTCCGCAGCGTCACCTTCCTGACCACGGCCATCGCCAAGGAGATGAGCTACGCCAGCGGCCTGCAGAAGCAGGCGCTGTTCAGCATCGCGCTGGTGCTGTTCGTCTTCATCATGGTCATCAATGTGCTGCTCAACGCTGTGCTGAAGGGAGGAAACAAGGATGAAAAGTGACTTCTCCCCCTCCCGCCGCGCGTGGAACGTCATCATGACCGCTGTGGTCTGGGCGGCGGCAGTGCTGGTCATCGCCCTCACAGTGGGCGTCATCGGGCTGGTGCTGGTGCGGGGCATCCCCCACGTCAGCTGGGAATTCCTTTCCACCACCGCCAGCGTCCTCAAAGGCACCGACGGCATCCTGCCTGCCATCCTCAACACGTTCTATGTCATCCTGCTCACCCTGCTCATCGTCCTTCCGCTGGGCGTGGGCGCGGCAGTTTACCTCACGGAGTACGCCTCCAACCGGAAGCTCATTGAGGTCATCGAGTTCACGAATGAGACGCTGGCGGGCATCCCCAGCATCATCTACGGCCTCGTGGGGATGCTGGTCTTCGCCCAGACCATGGGCTTCAAGACCTGCCTGCTCTCCGGCAGCCTGACGCTGGTGGTCATGAACCTGCCCACCATCATCCGTACCACGCAGGAGTCCCTCAAAACGGTGCCGCAGGGCTACCGGGAGGGCGCTCTGGGCCTCGGCGCGGGCAAGTGGCACATCATCCGCACCATCGTGCTGCCCTGCAGCATCGACGGCATCGTCACCGGCTGCATCCTGGCCGTGGGCCGTATCGTGGGTGAGAGCGCGGCCCTGCTCTTCACCGCCGGCGCGGCGGAAGTCATTGCGGGCAGCATCGCCAAGGCTTACACATCCAACGGCGCGACCCTCTCCGTCCTGCTCTATCTGCGGGCCTTCGAGGACGGCGACTTCGCCTCCGCCTGGGGCATCGGCGCAGTGCTGCTGGTCCTGGTGCTTCTCATCGACCTCGCAGCCCGTCTGGCAAAAACAAAGCTCAAACAGAAACAGTAAGGGGTATTTTATGGATAACAATATGCCGGTCATCTCGGCAAAAGATCTGAACCTCTGGTACGGCGACTTCAAGGCCCTCAAGGGCATCTCGCTGGACGTGGGCGAACAGGAGATCACTGCCCTCATCGGCCCCTCGGGCTGCGGCAAATCCACCTTCCTCAAGACCCTGAACCGGATGAACGACCTTGTGCCGAACGTCCGCATCGAGGGCGACGTCCGGCTCCGGGGCGAGGATATTTTCTCAAAGGAGATGCAGCTGACCGACCTGCGCCGCCGCGTGGGCATGGTCTTCCAGAAGGCGAACCCCTTCCCCATGAGCATCTACGACAATATTACTTACGGCCCCAAGCTCCACGGCGTCCGCAATAAGGCGGAGCTGGATGAGCTGGTGGAAAGCTCCCTGCGGGGCGCTGCCCTCTGGGACGAGGTGAAAGACCGCCTGAAAAAGAGCGCGCTGGGCCTCTCCGGCGGCCAGCAGCAGCGCCTGTGCATCGCCCGGGCTCTGGCTGTCAAGCCCGAAGTCCTGCTGATGGACGAACCCACCAGCGCCCTCGACCCCGGCTCCACCATGAAGGTGGAAGAGCTGATGAGCGAGCTGAAAAAGAACTACACCGTGGTCATCGTCACCCACAACATGCAGCAGGCGGCCCGTATCAGCGACCGCACGGCCTTCTTCCTGCTGGGTGAGCTGGTGGAGTGCGGCCCCACGAGCGAGATTTTCAGCACCCCGAAGGATAAGCGCACCGAGGACTACATCTCGGGCCGCTTCGGTTAAAAAGGAGGGTTTGAGATATGAGCACACGCACACAGTACGAAGCCGACCTTGCGGCCCTGAAGGGATCGCTGGCCAGGATGAGCCGGCTCTCTGCCGACGCGGTGGAAGATGCACTGGAAGCCCTCTGCACGGCGGACGCCGAGGAAGCAAAGGGCATCATCAAGGGCGACACCGAGGTCAACCGGATGGAGCGGGACATCGAGCACCGCTGCATGACCCTGCTGCTGCGTCAGCAGCCGGTGGCAAGCGATCTGCGCTTTATCTCTGCTGCCATGAAGGTGGTGACAGACGTGGAGCGCATCGGTGACCATGCCGCCGACATCGCGGAGATCGTCCCCCATCTGGCCGGCGTCCGCAAGGCGGGCGACCCCGCCGTGAGCAGGAGCATTGAGATGGGCCGTAAAGCCCACAAGATGCTGCAGGACGCCATGAGCGCCTTTGCGGCAGAAGATGAGACGGCGGCAAAAGCCGTCATCGACGCCGACGACGCCGTGGACTACGACTTCAACACCATCAAGCGGATGCTGGCGGCGGAGATCGCCGCCGACCCCGGCAAGGTGGACGCCGCGCTGGATGTGCTGATGGTCATCAAGTACCTCGAGCGCATCGGCGACCACGCCGTGAACATCGCCGAGTGGGTGGAGTTCCTGCGCACGGGCCGGTATCACTACGAGAAGATGTTCTGAGTTCTGTTTTCCTCTTTTTCTTTTCCTGAAAAGCTGCTGCCCCAGGCGGGCGGCAGCTTTTGTTTTGTCGAAACCCCGTCTGAAAAATTTTGGAGTTTTTTCTTGTCTTATGCAATTCCTGGCCCGGCTGCGCCGTATTATAAGCAGAAGCCTCCCAACAGAGGGACGCTTATGAGACCTGAGCGCGGCCCGGCTCCGACATCCCCCATGTCCCCGGCTGCGCCGCAACGGAGGATACCTATGAGCATCAAGAAATTCCCGCTGGAAGCCTACGGCGCGGCCGTCAGCCGCGAAGAGCTGGTGCAGGCGGCTTTGGATGAGATCACCAAGAATTACCGTGAGGCCAGCCTCTCCAATGTGGCCCGCAGCTACGGCGTCTCTCTGGCCTATGTCAGCGAGTGCGTCCGGGCGCAGACAGGCCGTACTTATAAGGAATTGCTCCAGAAGCACCGGATGGAGACTGCCGCCCGCCTGCTGCGCCGCAGCGACTGGAACATCCAGCAGATCATCACCTACGTCGGCTACGAGAACACCAGCTATTTCTACCGCCTGTTCCATGAGCGGTACGGCCAGAGCCCCCGTGAGTACCGCCAGAGCCGCGCGGCCCGCACCCGCACACCGGCCTGACCTTTGAGCACACCGCGAAAAAAGACGTCCCGTGTCTGCGGGACGTCTTTTGATGTCTTAAGATGGAAAAACGATGCAGAGTGTGTTACAATAAAAGCCAGACCTGAAAAAATGCGGGAGTGCGCTGCGGCGCACGGAAAGAGAAGGTGGAAACGGAATGTTTCGTGGAGCACGGCGCTCTGATCTGGAGCAAATTTTAGAGATCTATGCCCATGCCCGGAAAGCAATGGCGGATTCGGGCAACCCGACCCAGTGGGGCGACAGCTATCCGCCGCAGGAGATGCTGGAAGAAGACATCGACTCCAACCGGCTGTTCATCTATACGGTGAACGGCCGTCTCGAGGCGGTGTTTGCCTTCATCCTCGGGCCGGACCCCACCTACGCGAAAATCGAAGACGGCCAGTGGCTCAACGATGAGGTGCCTTACGGCACCATCCACCGGCTGGCCTCGACGGGTGACCGCAGAGGCGTGGCGTCTGAGGTCATCGCATGGTGCCTCGAGCACTGCGAGAGCCTGCGGGCCGACACCCACGCCGACAACAAGATCATGCAGCATCTTCTCGAGAAGAATGGTTTTGCCCGCTGCGGCATCATCCATGTGGAAAACGGCACGCCCCGCGTCGCTTACCAGAAGCTGTCGGCCACCGTGCATATGCAGGAAGAATAAGGAGGGACTGGCATGAAGATCACACAGGTAAAGCTGGGCCGTATCTCGACCCCGCTCCGCGTCCCCTTCAAGACAGCGCTGCGCACCGTGAGCAGCGTGGAGGACGTCATCGTTGAGCTGCACACCGACACCGGCGCGGTGGGCTACGGTGAGGCACCTCCTACCGGCGTCATCACCGGCGACACCACCGGAGCGATCATCGGCGCTATCCGTGACCACATCGCTCCGGCCATTCTGGGCCGCAACCTCGACGAGTTCGAGGATCTGACCGCCGCCGTGCAGAAGGCCCTCGTCCACAACACCAGCGCCAAGGCTGCCGTGGATATGGCCCTGTGGGACCTGCTGGGCCAGAAGTACAGCGCCCCGGTCTACCGGATGCTGGGCGGTGCGCGCAGCAATATCGTGACGGACATCACCATCAGCGTCAACCCGCCTGAGGAGATGGCCCGGGACGCCCGCACCGCCATCCAGCGCGGTTATGACTGCCTGAAGGTCAAGGTGGGCATCGACCCGGAGCTGGACGTGGCCCGTCTGGCCGCCGTCCGCGAGGCCGTGGGCAAGGACGTCAAGCTCCGCATCGACGCCAATCAGGCGTGGAATGCAAAGCAGGCTGTCCGCATCCTCGACCAGATGCAGGAGAAGGGCCTGGACATCGAGTTCGTCGAGCAGCCTGTCCCTGCGGCTGACCTCGAGGGGATGCAGTACGTCACCCGCCACGCCAGTGTGCCGGTGCTGGCCGATGAGAGCGTGTTCAGCCCGGCGGATGCCCTGCGCATCATGCAGACCGGCGCAGCCGACTTTGTGAACATCAAGCTGATGAAGTGCGGCGGCATCACCAACGCCCTCCGCATCGCCTCGGCGGCAGAGGTCTACGGCGTGGAGTGCATGATCGGCTGTATGCTGGAAGCCAAGATCTCGGTCAACGCAGCCGTGGAGCTGGCCTGCGCCAAGAAGATCATCACCAAAGTGGACCTGGACGGCCCGGTGCTCTGCAGCGAGGACCACATCCTCGGCGGCGCGGTCTTCGACGAGAAGAATATCACCGTTTCGGATGCACCCGGCATGGGCATCCAGGGTTTCGTCCCCGGCAAAGTGACCTATCTGGACGACTGAAAGATCAGAAAAAATAAATAAGAATGACTACCCCCCAGCAGACGAACTCTGCCGGGGGATTTTTCTGCCCTAAGCGGTGAAATATTTCAACTGTGTATTTCTGTGACGCACACATAAGGCGGCGCGGAGGAAGGCCGAAAACGAAAAATCTGCCGAAGCAGCCCGAAAAATTCACTGAAAACCTTTGACTTTTTTTCCGTGTGTGCTATAATAACAACTGTCTTTGAGTAAGAGACAGGAAAAGTGTGCGTCGAGGACGCACAAATACAGAGGAGTGTTCTATATGATGAATGGTGCAAAAGCCATTGCGAAGAAGTACAATGAGGTCAGCCTCATCCTTCGCATCGTCGTCGGTCTGGTCATCGGCGCGGTGCTGGCGCTTGCGGTGCCGGGTGCAGGCTGGGTCGGCGAGCTGGGCAGCCTGTTCGTCGGCGCACTGAAGGGCATCGCTCCGGTGCTGGTGTTCGTCATCGTGGCGAGCGCGCTGGCACAGGGCAGCTCCAAGCTGGACCGCCGCTTCGGTACGGTCATCTGGCTGTACATGCTCACCACCTTCCTTGCGGCTGCGATCGCTTCGATCACCAGCTTCATGTTCCCTGTGTCGGTCGTTCTGGCAGACGCTGCGCAGTCGGATGTGGTGCCGCAGGGTCTGGGCGAGGTGCTGGGCACCCTGCTCACCAACTTCGTCGCCAACCCTGTCAGCTCTCTGATGAGCGGCAACTACATCGGCATCCTGTTCTGGGCCTGCATGTTCGGCCTTGCCATGAAGAACATCGGCTCTGACACCACCAAGAAGTTCCTCGCCGACACTGCCGACGCTGTGTCGCAGGTGGTGCGCTGGATCATCAATCTGGCGCCCTTCGGCATCATGGGTCTGGTGTACACCAACGTGGCCGGCAACGGTCTGGCCATCTTTACCCAGTACGGCAAGCTGCTGGCCCTGCTGGTGGGTACCATGCTCTTCATGGCGTTCATCGTTTCGCCCTTCATCATGTTCCTCTATCTGCGCTGCAACCCGTATCCGCTGGTGTTCCGCTGCCTGAAGGAGTCCGGCCTGACCGCTTTCTTCACCCGCAGCTCTGCGGCCAACATCCCCGTCAACATGGCCCTGTGCGAGAAGCTGGGCCTCGATAAGGATATGTATTCCGTCTCCATCCCTCTGGGCGCTACCATCAATATGGATGGTGCGGCGATCACCATCACCATCATGACGCTGGCTGCGGCCAACACGCTGGGCATCCCCGTGACCCTGCCTGCCGCCATCGTCCTGAGCGCCATGTCCGCTCTGGGTGCCTGCGGCGCTTCCGGCGTGGCCGGCGGCTCTCTGCTGCTCATCCCCATGGCCTGCTCCCTGTTTGGCATCTCCAACGATGTGGCCATGCAGATGGTCGGTGTCGGCTTCATCATCGGCGTGATCCAGGACTCTGTGGAGACTGCGCTGAACTCTGCCGGCGACGTGGAGTTCGCCGCGACCGCCGAGTATCATCAGTGGCTCAAGCAGGGCAAACTCCTGCCGGACTTCCTGAAGTAATTGCCTTCCTTCTTTCTTCGTGTATGTTCATAACGCAGAGCGAAAGCCCTGAAAAAAGACCAGCATTGCATCCGCAACGCTGGTCTTTTTTGCGTGTGTAAGGGATCAGAAGAAGAACCCGAAAATCAGGCGAAGCTTAGAACGGGAAAAGGTCCTTGACCTTGTTCCATACCGCTTTCAGGCCGGAGCCGGAAGCGGAGAAAACGCCGTTGGTCGTCAGCTGGATATCGCTGAAGGTGACATTTGCATTGCGTGCCACATAGAAGCCGACATAGATGTAATCGGAATCAATGGCGGTCAGTGCGTAGTCGAAGCCTGTGGAAGCCGTCTCGTTGTCGCCGTAGATCAGGGTGAAACCGTCTGCCGTGCCGATGAGCTTCAGGTCAACGGTGTCGCCTGCACCGTACTTGACAGTCGCAGCCGGGCCGTCGTACAACTCACCGCTCTTGCGGCCGAAGCAGTTGATCGCACCCTGATTCCGGGTGCCGACGGCGACATAATCGCCGATGGGGTCGGAGATGCTGGTATCAATATACATCTCATCACGGGCCATCAGGCCGAAGGAGACCTGATTGTTTTTTGCCAGTGAGTTGACGGTGGCCTTTGCGGTCAGAGTGAAGTTGGTGCCTGCAGGCAGCTTGACGTAGTACATCATCAGGCCGTCCACCGTGGACGCGATCTTACCGCGGTTGTTGGTGACGCCGAGGGTGATGTTTTGGCCGTCAACTGTTGCGGTGAAATCGCCACCGGAGATTTTATCATTGCCGCCGACATTGCCGAAGACGGAACCATTCCAGACGGTGCCGTTGGCGTCGGTAAAGGCCGGCCAGAGCGTGCTGTTCTCGGTGGGAGAGACATAGCTGGAAGGAACGTAATCCGGGTTTGCGGCATCGCCGTAGAACTGCTTGTAGGTGGGCTTTTCCTTGTGTTTGCTGTACGCGCCCAGCGGCGTGTCGATGGTGAGCTGGTCGATGAGCCATGCGTTCAGCTTTGCACCATAGCTGTTGGTGTGGGTCAAGTCAAGACCGGTGGGAACCAGATTGCCCTTTTTGCCTTCTTTTGCGCCGGTAAAGCTGTGGGTGTACTGAGCCTTTTTGCCCATCGTGATGTTCTCGTTGATGGTGGCATCGGTCAGATCCACGCAGATGAGGTGCAGCTCGCTGCACATATCACGGATGGCCTGTGCGTAATAGCCGCCCTCATAGACGGTGTCGCCAATGGTGACGGTCTGGGTCTTGTGGCCGGAAGCACTGTCGTAGCTGGCCTTGGTGTTCTCGTTCGTCAGGCGCGCAATAGGCGTGCAGACGACCGGGATGACACCGCGCTCCAGAGCAGGCTGGATGTAGTTGACATAGAGGCTGTTGGCAAAGGAGCCTTCGGTTTTGTAGTCGCCGTTGGGGTTGGTGTAACGGGCAGGCTCGGTCTTCTCGTCATTGTGGCCGAAGCCGATGATGAGGAACTTGTCGCCGGAAGCGTCGCCCAGAGCCGGAACGGTATCGGAACCGTTCATCAGGGTATTGTAGCTGCTCATGCCGGTAAAGTCCTTGCTGGACGCACCGGAGACAGCCAGATTGTAGACATCTGCGTTGAAGTAGTTCGCAATCTCCTCACCGTAGCCTTCACGCGGCAGATAATAGCTGTCGTCGAAAGCGGAAACGGTGGAGTCGCCGACGACCCAGATGGTCGCCTTGGCCGCCTCGGGCTGACCCCATGCGGAACCGCGTGCGCCTGCATCGGTGGCGGCCAGACCCTCAGCGGTCAGCAGGAGCAGGCCGTGCATATTGATGCTGCCGTCTGCGTTCCGGGTCGGAGCAACGGAGGTGTCGAGGCTCTCAAACCAGCTCTCCTTCACCGTGACGGTGTTGGTGGATTTGTTGTGGCTGGTCTGGGTTTCGGAATCCCAGTAGAAGTTGTTCGGGCCGTAGACAGCGGTGCTGCTCTGGCTCTGGAGGGCCAGCTGCTCCTTGCCGTCGGTACCCTTGCGGAAGGAGATGACACCGTCGGCGGCATAGTCGGTCACAGCGGACTTGTTGCCGGTGTAGAGCGCGACGTTATAGCCCTCGTTGTTGTAGGAAGTGGAGCTGTAGACCTTGACGTCCGGGCAGGAGTTGGAGTCGATGCCCTTGGCGGCGTTGTCGTAGGAGATGGAGTTGAGGAGCTTGTGGTTGCCGGGCAGATTGGTGCCGCCCATCTTGAAGCCGTTGCCGTTGCCTGCCGCGATGGTGACAGCAACATTGCTGAAGCTCAGGTTGCCGTCGTCGTCACAGGTGACGGTCGGGAACTGGAGCGACTGCTTCTTGACCGGCTCTGCAGCCAGCATCAGATAACCGTTCTTGTAGGCGACGCAGTTCTGGATGGTGACCGCGCCGATGGAACCGGTTGCAGCCTTTGCGAAGAGATCCCAGCCGTCATCGGCGTTGTAAGCAGCGATGCAGCCGTCGAAGACGTTGCCCTCGCCGGTGGTCAGTTTGGCGGCAAAGCCGTCGGCGTCTTCCATCGCGCGGTCTGCGTTGTTCATGGAGGTGCAGTTCTTGATGGTGTTGTGGCTGGGCCACAGAGCCTTGTTATCAGTGGACAGGCCGGAGACCTGCAGGCCGGTGTTGCCGTTGTTGTAGAAATTCATCTGCTCGAGGACGCAGTAGCTGCCGGCCAGCTGCATACCCTTCGCGCCGTCTGCGGTGTTGGTGATGTTGATCTTGCTGATGTTCCAGTAATTGCCCCAGACGCTGAAGCCGGTGCCCACGCCGCCAAAGTCCAGCGTGGCGTAGCTGCCGTCTGCGGTGGTCAGGGTGATGGGAGCCTCGGCGGTGCCATCGCGGCCGCGCTCTACCTTCAACTCACCGGTCAGGGCGTAGGTGCCGCCTGCCAGCTGGATGGTCTGGCCTGCGGCGGCGTAGTTCAGCGCGGTCTGCAGGTCTACGGCGTCCGCAGCGCTGGTGCCGTTATGGGCAGCAGTGCCGTCCGGGGTGACCACGATGACACCGTTTGCGCCCAATGCCCGCAGCGAGACCTTCTTTTCAATGGTGGCGGTCTTGTAGCTGCTCAGCTTCTCAAAGGCGCTGATGACGTAGCTCTTATCCGGGGTGAACACCACCTTAAAGGTGGTGTCGCGGGTCACGGTGTAGCTCCGGGTCAGAGTCTCACCGACCTTGACGGCAAGGTTCTTGTCCACAAGCTTGCCGTTGGCGTACACCTTGGCGGTGCCGTCTGCATTGGCCTTGAAGGCCAGCGCGTAGCTGCTGCCGGTGCAGGTGGAGGGGCTGGTGATCTGGTACACCGGGGCAATGTAACTGGTGGGCTGCAAGGTCCACTCCGAAGCATTCCATGCACTGGTGGTGTAGGTGATGTTGGAGAAGGTCACGTTCATGCCGCGGGCAGCTGCAAAGCCCAGATACGCCTTCTTTGCCTCCTGCACGGTCATGGGGTCGTCCAACTCAGCATACTTGGAAACGCTGGTGGCGGTGCTGCTCTTTGCCGGGATATACAGGGTAGAAGAGCCGATCACCGTGCCGGTGGTGCCGTCCGCATTGATGGCGTACTGGGTGGCAACATAGCTGTTGCTGGTCTTGGCCAGACTCACGCGGTAGGTGTCACCCTGCTTGATGGCCTGCGAGCTGAACGCCGCACGATTCGACTTGACGTCGTTGGAAGCAGCCGTCTCGTTGGAGATGATGCCGGTGTAGCTGCGGACGCCCACAGCGTCTTTGATCTCAACACCGTCCAGAGGGAGCTTGGTGCCGACGACAGAAATTTGATTCGAGAAATAGCTGCCGGAGCCGCTGATGCTGTCGCGCACCATGAGGGCAAATCCCTCCTGACCGTCCGGAGCCGGGTTCACATAATCGATGGTGACATCGGCCTGCAGATAGAAGTTCTGGGTGGTCGGGTCGATGGTGGTGTAGTAGAAGGACAGGCCGTCTGCCGGGGAGTCCGCGACGAACTTGCCGCCCTTCTTGTCGATGGTGCCATCATCTTTGATGGTGCAGGAGTTGAGGGTGACCTTGCCGTTGATGTCCGCGCCATCTGCGATGGTGTTGACTCCTGCTGCAGTGGAGGTGCCGAAGGCTTTGAACTGCCAGTCGCCCGATGCGGAGGAAGACCCCTCCGCAAACGCGGCCAGCGGTGTCATGCCCAGAAGCATCGCGCCTGCCAGCAGTCCGGCTACGGTGCGCCGGATGCTTTGCTTTGCGTTTCTCATAGAAACTCTCCTTTTCCTGCCGCCCTGCCGGAAAGCGCAATCTCCCCGTTGCGGTTGCGACACAATGTTGTATTCTAGTTTACATGATTCCTGCAACTTTACAAGATTTAATTGAAGATCGCGGGCAATTTCGGCGTTTGAAATAAACTTTTTAGGATTTTTTTGGAAGAAACGCTGAAATACGTCAGGGAGAAAGCAAACGAAAAACCTCTCCGTCATGGCTTCGCAATGCCACCTCTCCTACGGAGGAGAGGCTTTGACAGAGAGAAAAACTTTCTCTTTTTGCCAGAGGCTCCCCCTATCAGGGGAACTGGCGAGCGTAAGCTCGACTGAGAGGCTTGATGACAGCAATTCAACTTTTTAATGCAACAGCAACAGCGTTGAATTGCATATCGAAAAGATGTTGTTTGGATGCTGCACCAATTTCTTGACTTGCGATAAAGGCAGCGAGAACCTGTTACTCCAGCACCTTGGCTTTCTGCAGAGCGGTGATGATGAGAGGGATGAGCACCAGCTGTGCGATGATGCCCGGCACAGCGGTGAAGAGCGCGCCGGACAGGAAGGCCGAGAACGGGAAGCTCGAGCCGGACAGGCCCGCCAGCACGAAGCGGACAGCGCCCCAGACGAGGCGGCCAGCCACCATGGCCGCCGCGAGGGTGGCGTAGGTCATGGGCAGGGTGTGCTTCACCCGGCGGTAGAGCCAGCCGGACACGGCGCCGTAAGCTGCCAGCTCAAAAGCCATCGAAATGGCGATGGGGAACATTGGGGGCATCCCGAAGAGCACCGAGCGGAGCAGCGGGGCCGCAAAGCCCACAGCCAGACCCCAGGGTCCGCCCAGCACGAAGCCGCAGAGCAGGATGGGGAAGTGCATCGGGCAGAGCATATTGCCTACCTGCGGCAGATGGCCCGTCACCATGGGCAGCACAAAGGCCAGCGCCAGAAAGAGTGCGGCCAGCACGACATTGCAGGCCGGAGAAGCGTTTTTGGTTTTCATCTGTTTCCTCCTGTGACTGCGCCGCAGAAAAACAGAAAAAAGGGGCCTGCCAGTCGGCTTACAAGCCAACGGCAGACCCCTTCATGGCGTCTGTTTCAAAAATGCGGCGGCTGAAAATAGTATAAGGCGGGCTTCGGCCCGCAGGCCCGGCTTCCTGCCGGAAATCGTGAAAATTATAGCAGAGTGCCGCAGGATTTGTCAAGACAGCCCCGGACGGGCTGCAAATTGACCAAAAAAGAAAGCGTTTGGAGCAGTTTTTGACCGCCTGTGTACATTTTGCTGAAAGAAGCTTGACCTTTTTGCACAGAATAGATAATATAAACTTGAATTATAGCGCAATGGGGCGGCGGGAGCTGTGCCTTGCGCGGCTGTATACTTGCAACTTCTGAGGTTCATACGGGAGGACCATCATGACAAATGCAGAAAAGCTTACCCTTGCCAAGCACGCCTGTCACATCCGCATGGGCGTGATCGAGGGAACTCACAGCGCCAAGTGCGGCCATCCGGGCGGCAGTCTGGACATCGCCGAGGTGCTGTCTTACCTCTACTTCGTGGATATGAACATCGACCCCAAGGAGCCGAAAAAACCGGACCGCGACCGCTTCGTGCTGTCCAAGGGCCATGCAGCTCCGGCACTTTACGCCACGCTGGCCGAGCGCGGGTTCTTCCCGGTGGAAGACCTCAAGACCCTGCGCAAGATCGGCAGCTACCTGCAGGGTCACCCCAACATGAATGAGACTCCGGGCGTGGATATGTCCACCGGCAGTCTGGGTCAGGGCGTGTCTGCCGCCTGCGGCATGGCTCTGGGCGCAAAGCACAGCGGCAAGCCCATCAATGTCTACACCATCCTCGGTGACGGTGAGGTGGAAGAGGGCGAGTGCTGGGAGGCTTTCATGTTCGCCGCCCACTATAAGCTCTCCAACCTCTGCGTCATGCTGGACCGCAACCACCTCCAGATCGACGGCACCACCGAGACGGTCATGAACAGCGCCCCGCTGGAAGAAAAGCTCAAGGCGTTCAACTTTAACGTCCTGACCATCAACGGCCACGACTACGACCAGATCGAGTCTGCTATCAAGGCGTTCCACGCCGAGAACGACAGGCCCACCTGCATCATTCTGGACACCGTCAAGGGTACCGGCGTCTCCTTTATGACCAACTCTGTGGATTGGCACGGCAAAGGCCCCAACGACGAGGAGTACGCTGTGGCCATGCAGGAGCTGAACGCAGCCTACGCCGCGCTGGAACAGGAGGACAAGTAAGATGGCAGATGTAAAAATGATCGCTACCCGCGAGAGCTACGGCAATACTCTGAAAGCACTGGCCGCTGAGGGCCACGACGACCTGGTGGTCCTGGACGCCGACCTCGCTGCCGCTACCAAGACCGGTGTGTTCCGGAAGGCTCACCCGGACCGCCACTTTGACTGCGGCATCGCCGAGGCCAACATGATGGGCGTCGCCGCCGGCCTGTCCACCATGGGCTATGTCCCCTTCGTGTCCAGCTTTGCGATGTTCGCTGCGGGCCGTGCCTTTGAGCAGATCCGCAACTCCGTGGCCTACCCCCACCTGAACGTGAAGATCGGCGCTACCCACGGCGGCATCTCCGTCGGTGAGGACGGCGCTTCTCACCAGTGCTGCGAGGACTTCGCCCTCATGCGCAGCCTGCCCGGCATGACCATCATCTGCCCCGCCGACGACGTGGAAGCACGCGCTGCTGTCCGCGCCGCCTACGAGATGCAGGGTCCTGTCTACCTCCGCTTTGGCCGTCTGGCGGTTCCCGTGTTCCACGACGAGGCTAACTATCACTTCGAGATCGGCAAGGGCGAGCAGCTCACCGAGGGCAGTGATATTGCCATCGTGGCCACCGGCCTGATGGTCAACGAGGCCCGCAAGGCCGCCGAGACCCTGGCCGCCGAGGGCATCCACGCCCGCGTCATCAACATCCACACCATCAAGCCTCTAGATGAGGACATCATCCTCAAGGCTGCCAGGGAGTGCGGCAAGATCGTCACCGCCGAGGAGCACAACGTCATCGGCGGTCTGGGCGAGGCTGTCTGCTCTCTGCTCAGCGAGAAGCTGCCCACCCCTGTCCGCCGCGTCGGCGTGCAGGACAAGTTCGGCTGCTCCGGCCCCGCATGGGACCTGCTGAAGGAGTATGGTCTGGACGCTGCCACCATCTGCAAGACTGCAAAGGAAATGCTGGGCAAGTAAGCTCTTTCTCTGAAATAACGAACGCCGCTGTGCATTGCACGGCGGCGTTTTTGCATCTCACAGAGCTTTTATCAGCTTTTCCCTCTCGGCGTACACCTCGGCGAAGACCCTGCCCCGGGCTTTTTATGTGACTTGCTCACGGAAAAACGCCGGAGTTTGGGGTATACTGTCCCTGTCAGATGAAAAAACACTCTTTATGGAGGGAAACGATATGGCAGTCATCACCATCACGAAAGAAAACTTTGAGGCCGAGGTGCTGAAGAGCGCTCAGCCCGTCCTGCTCGATTTCTGGGCTGCCTGGTGCGGCCCCTGCCGGATGCTGAGCCCCATCGTGGACGAGGTGGCCGAGGAGCGCACCGACGTCAAGGTGGGCAAGGTCAATGTGGACGAGCAGCCCGATCTGGCCGCCGAGTTCGGCGTCATGAGCATCCCCACCCTGCTGCTGTTCGAGAACGGTAAGCTGGTTCGTCAGGCCGTCGGCGCACGTCCCAAGAGCGGCGTGCTGGAACTGCTGGGCTGAGGATAAAACGGCGAGGAGCCGCTGCACGGAAAACGCTGTGCGGCGGCTCCTTTTTATACAATGACACACCCCCAAAAGGACGCCTGGAATTTGCAAGAATTTCTTGAATCCATGCGGTGGATATGCTATACTGCCCAGAGAAATTACACGATTCAGACAGAAGATTCCTGCACATTGGATGATATTGTGGATATAACGAAAGATGAGGTAAAACTGCATGGATAAGACCATTCGTACATTGAGTTTGTTTTCGGGTGGCGGTGGTCTCGATATTGGCTTTGAAAAAGCCGGTTTTGAAATCCTGTTTGCGACAGATGTGAATCACGAATGCTGCGAAACATTAAAACGGAATGCTGGAAATACGCTGAATCCTGCTCTTGTTGTCGAAGAGCAGGATATAACGACGATGGATTTCAGGATTCTGCCCCGGAATATTGATATGATCATCGGGGGTCCGCCCTGTCAGTCTTTTTCGGCTTCGGGACGTCGGGCGGGTGGCGCGGCAGGAAAGCTGGACCAGAGGGGAAATCTTTTTAAGAGCTATTGCGAAGTCGTTGATCTGCTAAAGCCGAAAGCTTTTTTGTTCGAAAATGTACGTGGGATTTTGGGAACGAATAAAGGAAAGGATTTTCAGGACATCGTTTCCGCTTTTGCAGGTCTGGGCTATCACATTGAATATCGCATTCTTGATGCAGAAGATTATGGCGTCCCGCAGCAGCGGGAAAGAATGTTCATTGTGGGGCATAAGCGGGAGAAGCCCTTTTTGTATCCCCGTCCTGTCTTTGGCCCGGACAGCGTGGATGAAATACCATATATTACTGTTGGAGAGGCAATAAAGGACCTTCCTTTTTCCGAGCAGGATAAACGGGAGACCAATTTTGACGGGGGAAAGTATTCGGAGCTGCTACCGTTGGTGCCGCCGGGCGGCAATTATCTGCATTTTACGGCGAAAAGGGGCTATCCGAACCCGGTTTTTGCCTACAGATCAAGGTTCTCTGATTTTCTTTATAAGGCAAATCCAGACTGCCCGGTAAAAACACTCATTGCTTCTCCGGGAAAATATACTGGTCCGCTGCATTGGGAGAATCGCTACCTTACGGTTGCGGAGTACAAACGCATTCAGGGATTTCCCGATGAACATATTTTCTGCGGTGACAGAGCGGCGCAGATCAGGCAGATCGGCAATTCGGTCTGCCCTAAAATCGCTTATTATATGGCACTGGCAATCAGAGAGCAGATTTTTGGTGTAAAATCTAATATAGAGTATCTTCAGCCGGAAGATGTGCTTTCCTTTGATAAAAGAAAAGGGCAGAAAGCACAAAAGACAAAGGCGATGCACCGTGCGGTCGTGGAACAAAATAAAGTGAAAGCAGAGCATTCTTTTAAGCTGGAAAGCTTCGACGCTTTTGTCGCGCCGTCGTCTCTGAAACAGGATACGAATATGAGCGTTGTGGCAGACGGTGCAGACAGCTCTGTTATCACAGTACACTGTGACGCGTCACAAAAAACAGAGGCCATTCTGAAACTTGCTGTGTATGATGGAGTGAACAAAGATCGGAAGATCTCATTGAAGGTCGTTGTTTATGGTCAGGGGGAGCAGGATATTCAGACGATGTGGAACGCAGTTGATGTATGGGTAAAGCATTGCAGTAATTTTAAGTCGTTGGTTGAACTGTATGGCCATTTTACAGAGCCACATCCTATTTTTGAAGTGGAGAGCTTTGAACCCAGAACGGAATTGCCATCGTTCAGATTTGCTGCGCATTGCATGGATTTCAAAAATTGTTCGGTGTATTTCCCGAAAGCACATTTGCTGGATATGTGGAAGGATGCATTTGGGAAGAAGAGCTTTGTTGAGCTGGCGCGTACGCTCAGGTCCTACCGGTTTGATGTGCGCTGCCATGAGACCAATATAGCGATTCCGCAGGGTGTATACATGGTGGCATATCCATTTGCACTGCCTTACGATAAACAGATGAACTTCTTTGTGCGGGAGGAAGAATGAAGATGGAAAAGAAAAAAGACAGCAGCCGACCTGAGAAACTGGATGCAGAGATTCGCAGGGAGCTGGATGCAGCTTTCAATCAGGCAGAAGCCTATTTTGTAACCAAACAAAAAGAGAAGCCGCCTTTTGCTGTGGAAAATTTAAGCCCCCGTTTTATCGAGGCCCTCGAGCTGATGGCAAAATACTGCGAAAAAGCCTCTGGCGGTTATTGCAATCTTATTACAAGCTTGGCGATAAAGGCGGTATATGGCGAAAAGGTCGATGTGCGCTATCATCAGGTCCAAATCCAGGACCAAACGGACCGTCCGGCAGGGTTCAACTTCCGCGGCGTCTCAGAATCGACCATTTATGAATGGATGGAAGAGCATGAATTCCACGGGGCAAAATCGGGCTGGCAGACAAGGACGTTTGAACGGCCAAAACCGTATATGCTTTCCTATGACGAGAATATCGGGACGATAAAAGAGCCTTTTTTGATTTGCTATGATGAGATTGAAACGCAGCATCAGAGTGCAAAACTTGCGCTTGCTTTTCTTCTGTGGAGAAGGCTGCAGCTCAGAGAAGCGTCGAATGTGGATTTGGCTGTCCCGAAGATTCAGGATGTGATTCAGATCACGAACCTTTTCGAAGCGCATTTTTTCTACAAATACAAAGATTCCAAAGGAGCTTCGCGACTGCCGGTGCTGGCGCTGTATGCCATATATTCTGTGCTTCTCAACGAATTGAGCAGGTATAAAGGGAAAAAGCTGAAAGAACTGGAAGCCCACTCGGCAGCGGATGCACAGACTGGTGCAATAGGAGATATTGAAATCGTAAATGTTGCGGACGGGACTGCATTTGAAGCGGTCGAAGTCAAGCATGGACAGATCGTGACAAAGGCGATGGTCGATAGTGCGAAGCAGAAAATAAAGGGAAGCCAGGTGGACCGATATTACATTCTGACGACGCACCAGCAGCATGAGCCATCCGAAGAAGTGATGAGCGAAGTGGAAAATGTCAAAAGGTTGCTTGGATGTCAGATGATTGTCAACGGTGTTATTCCGACGATAAAATATTATCTGCGGCTGCTGGTAAACCCCGGAGCGGTTCTCCCCGTTTATGTGGAGATGCTGGCAAAAGATGGAGCAGTTGGATTTGAGCATCGGGATGTCTGGAACAAGATAGCGACAGGAATTATCAAAATTTGAATTGCCAATAAGGCTGAATAAGGCTGAAGGATAATAGAGCAAGAAAAGGACGTTCCTCTTAAGGAATGCTCTTTTTCTTTGCGCTTCCATCATCTCAAAGCGGGCTTTCGTGAAATCATTTCGCCTTTCTGTACAAACGCACAGAAAAATCGTATCATAAAAATGGAAACACGGTCACTTTCACGCTTTACAACTTTATCTTGATAAAGTAAAATAACCTTATCATAAGACAAAAGCGCCCGGGAAAAGGCGGGGCGCAGGGGCCGGGGCGGGCATCTTCCACCAGAAGCTGCTCACCATCCGGGAGCTAAAGGAATACTTAAACGAAAATGGCGTGGAAATGCGGCTCTGAGCCCTTGCGTTTGCCCGCCGAATACGCTAAACTATAGCTGTCCCCCTGCGGGGAAGGAGAAACATTATGGACCTGAAATTTGACGAAAAGGGCCTCATCCCTGCCATCGTGCAGGACCACTACACCAAAGAGGTGCTGACCCTCGCCTACATGAACGCCGAGACGCTGGCGCTGACCATCGCGGAGGGCCGGACGGTGTTCTGGAGCCGCAGCCGTCAGGAGATCTGGCGCAAGGGCGAGACCAGCGGCAACGTCCAGCGTGTGGTGTCCATCACCGCCGACTGTGACGCCGACGCGCTGGTGGTGGAGGTCGTCAAGAGCGGCCCCGCCTGCCACACCGGTGCCGAGAGCTGCTTTTTCAACGAAGTATATGTTTCCCCGGAGCTGAAGCAGTTCAGCTGGCAGGGGCTGTATGACCTCATCAAGGGCCGCAAGACCAGCCCCAAAGAGGGCAGCTACACCACCTATCTCTTCGAGAAGGGCAAAGAAAAGATCCTCAAGAAGGTGGGCGAGGAGTGTACTGAGGTCATCATCGCGGGCGAAAAGGAAGACAAGGCCGAGACGGTCTACGAGATCAGCGATCTGGCATACCATGTGCTGGTGCTGATGGTGCAGGCCGGCATCACGGTGGAGGACATCACCCGCGAGCTGGAAAAACGACACGTGATCGACCACAAGGTCAAACAGGAAAGGATGCAGTGATTCACTATGGCAGATTATAAGAAGTCCAGTGTCCATTGTCACTCGACGATGTGCGACGGCAAAAACACCTTGCAGGAGATGGCCTCCGCTGCGTGTGCGAAGGGGCTGACCACACTGGGCTTCACGGGCCATAGCTATACCCAGCGCGACCGTGAATACTGCATGAGCCCCAGCCGCACGGCCCAGTACAAGGCCACCATCGCCAAGCTCAAGACCGAGTACAAGGGCAAGGTGGACATCCTCTGCGGCATCGAGTGGGATCTGCTGAGCGAGGACAAGCGCACCGGCTACGACTACTGGATCGGCTCTGCGCACCACCTCTACGGCAAGAACACCGGCAAGTACTACGAGATCGACTTCCGTCCCCAGGACCTCCACGACTGCATCTACGACGACTTCGACGGCGACCCTCTGGCCGCTGTGGAGGCATACTTCGCCGAGGTGGAGAAGGTGGCCGCCATGGGCCCCGACATCCTCGCCCACATCGACCTCATCAAGAAGCTGAACGCTGCCGGTGAGTTCTTCGACGAGGAGTCGCCCCGCTATAAAGCTGCTGCTCTCAAGGCGCTGAATGCTGCCAAAGAGCACGGCTGCCTGCTGGAAGTGAACACCGGCAGCGTCTACCGCGGCTACCGCAAGGACTTCTACCCCGGCGCATGGCTGCTGGGCGAGTGGCAGAAGATGGGCGGCAAGGTCATCATCACCTCCGACGCCCACGATGTGGGCAGCCTGACCTTCGGCTTCGACGAGGCTGCTGCCGCCGTCAAGGCCGCAGGCTTCAAGAGTGTGGAAGTGCTGACCGTCAACGGCTTCGAGACGCAGGAGCTGTAATTATTTCTGAATTTTTGAAGCAAGGCTACTGCGCAGTTTATCTGTGCGGTAGCCTTGTTTTCTGGTGAGCGGCCTGCGCCCTCTCAGGCGCTCACGCGCCAGCTCCCCCAAAGGGGGAGCCAAAAGCCTCTCCCTCTGGGAGAGGTGGCACCGAAGGTGACGGAGAGGGCGAGCCGCCTTAAAGTATAAAGGAGAAGCCTATGACTCAGTCCCCTGCGAAAAAATCATTCTTCAACCGGAACGTCGATCTGATGAACGGCCCCATCTTCAAGAGCCTGCTCGTCTTTATGCTGCCCATTCTGGTGTCGTGCCTCTTCCAGCAGCTCTATAATACTGTGGACACCATGATCGTCGGCAATGTGCTGGGCGACACCGCCCTTGCCGCCATTGGCGCCTGCGGGGCTATCTACGAGCTTCTGGTCGGATTTGGTATCGGTATCGGCAACGGCCTCGCCATCGTCGCAGCGCGCGCCTACGGGGCCGGAGACGAGGACCAGCTTAAACAGACCGTGGCGGGTTCCATCGTCATCGGCATCATCGCGTCGGCGGTCATCACGCTGGCGGGCGCGGCGGGCCTGCATCCGCTGCTGGAGCTGCTGGACACCCCGGCGGAAATTTTAGCGGACGCCTACGGCTATATCATCATCATCGACCTCGGCGTCATCGTCATGTTTGCCTATAACCTCTGCGCCGGCCTGCTGCGGGCCATCGGCAACAGCTTTATGCCGCTGGTCTTCCTCATCCTCTCGTCGGTGCTCAACGTCATCCTCGACCTCTGGTTCATCGCCGTGCTGGGCATGGGCGTGGCCGGTGCCGGTGTGGCGACGGTCATCTCTCAGGGCGTGTCGGTGGCGCTCTGCATCCTGTATGTCTTCCGCAGCGCCCGGCTGCTCCTGCCCGGGAAAAAGCACTTCCATGTGGAGAGCCGCCTCTATTGGGAGCTGTTCAGCCAGAGCATCTCCATGGGCCTCATGAGCAGCATCGTCTCGGCGGGCTCCGTCGTTTTGCAGTACGGCATCAACGGCCTCGGTACGCTGGTCATCGCGGGCCACACCGCGGCCCGGAAGCTCTTCGCGTTCACGGATATGCCCCTGTCGGCGATGGCCTCTGCCTGCTCGACCTACGTCTCCCAGAACTACGGCGCGAACCATCCCGACCGCGTCCGCCGCGGGATGCGGGACATCTATCTCTACAGTGTCGTGGTGGCTGTGGCTGCTGTCCTGCTCATGGCGGCAGGTGCGGAGTGGATGGTAAAGCTGGTGTCCGGCTCTTCGGAGCCGGTGGTGCTGGAAAACGGCGCACGGTATCTGGTCTGGAACGCACCCTTCTACGCCGTGCTGGGAATGCTGCTCTCCACCCGCTACGCTCTGCAGAGCATGGGCGAGAAGGTGCTGCCCCTGCTGTCCAGCGTCATCGAGTTTCTGGGCAAGATCGTCTTCGTCCTGCTCTTCATCCCCCGCTTTGAGTATAACGCGGTCATCCTCTGCGAGCCGGTCATCTGGTGCTTCATGACCATAGAGCTGCTTATCGCATACCGGCATAATTCCTTCGTGTTTCCGAAGATGAAAAAATAAAAACAACGAGGCCTTGCGTTCGCAAAGCCTCGTTGTTTTTTGTCAGAAAATATGTTATCATGAAACTGCCGCTTTTGGCGGCGGGGCGCTGTGCCACAAACGCAGGCGGCTTTCTCCTTACCGGCACCTGAGTGTGCCGGGCAAGGCGATTTTCTTGGATTCTCGCTCCCCTGCACGCTCAAGGGCGGAAAGGGGGGATGCACCATGACGTTTGAACAGGTCGTATTACTGCTCTCGCTTCTCGGTGGAGCAATTTTTGTGACGTTTCAAATCACATGGACTGTTTCTCACAGTAATGATAAAGACAAGAAAAAATGACCGCCTGACTCTCTACATCTGTGCGGTCATTTTTTCTTGATCCACTAAGGTAAGGAGCAAGCCGTTTGCAGGCCAGCGCCTTTCTTATTTGTAGTATAATCATTTTTTAAATGGCTGTCAAGGGCAATAAAATGCCTTTGACGGCTCTTTTTTATAATAGAACTCCCCGCCATGCAGCTGCACGGCGGGGAGAAAGAGGGAGGAAAATTTCAGATTCAGAGGGCCGAATAGCCGAAGCTGTTCACCAGTGCGTCGATGGGCTGGCCGGCCTTGCACATGGGGCAGTCGCGGCTGTCGAAGCTGGCGTAGTCGGGCAGGCTGGAGGGGTCGAAGATGGAGGTGACCGGGATGCCCAGACACTCGTGGGTGGTGGCGAAGATGGCCGACAGGCCCGCCACGGTGCCGCCGTAGTAGTTGACCGCCTCGATGGCCGCCTGCACGGTGTAGCCGGTGGTGATGGAGGCCGACAGGATGAGGACGTGCTTGCCCCTGACCATCGGGGCGAGATTGTCGCGGAGGATGATCTGGCTGCCGCTGGTGTACTCGGGGGTGATGACGTAGATGGTCTGGTGGGCATTCATGTTGGCAAAGCCGTCTTTGGTCAGCTCGTTGGCCAGACAGGTGCCGATGACCTGCGTGCCGTCCAGACAGAGCACGGTGTCCACGATGGTGCTGTGCTGATAGGCAGCCACCAGCTCCTTGGCGACAGCCTTCGCCTCCGAGAGGCGGGCTTTCTGGGTGGTGACGTCGATGTAGTAGTTGATGTGGCTGTGGCTGGTGGCGAAGTGGCCCTTTGCCACGCGCAGGAACAGACTGCTTTTGTTGGTGGGAAGCTTTACCATATTGATCATAACTGCACACTCCTGTTCTTGTGAAATCAGGCAGGACGCCCATCCCTCAAAAGGAAACAGCGCGGCGGCACATCTGTCCGGCCGCTGCGCTCCCCGGTTGGTATGCTCTTATTGTAGCAGGAAAAGCACCTTATGCACAAGACACAAAACCACTAAAAATCTTCGCTTGCGTTTTGGCAGAATGACGGAGAGATGCAAATAAAAACGCCCAAGGCGTGAGCCTTGGGCGCGGAGTGCAGAAAAGAGATCACTCGAGGACAATTTTATTACTATTAGTATCCTTCTTGGCAACCATCTTCCAAGTGCAGAAAGCACGGGTGTAGCCGCTGTTGCCGCTGCTGGCCTGAATACGGGGCCAGTACTTCAGCTCGACGGTGTCGCCATCCTGAATATCGACAGAGGTGATGGTGAGGGCAAAGTCCTTTGCATCCTCGCTCTCTTCCAGATCAAATTCCGGGTCGGTAATCGTGATATACTGCTTGGCGTAGTTCTTCTCAGTCTTATCGCGGGTCACAGTAAGCTCAAAGCACTCATTGGTCACATACAGCGGAACCTTTTTGGTGGTGCACTTGATGTTGACGGTGCAGGTGAATTTGGACGTATTGCTATCATAAGTAGGTGCCTTGTCGGGATCGTCCGCGCTCTTATAGGTCTTGAAAGTACCCATCAGCTTCAGGGTGCTACCGATTTTACCGGTCTTCTGATACTCATCCTCACCACAGCCAACGAGCAGGCTGGAACCAGCCACAGCCACGGCAGCGGCGGCGCTGTACTTCAGGAAAGAGCGGCGGTTGAATTCTAAGGACATGATCGTTCCTCCTTTATGTAGAAACACAGAAATCATTGTACTGCCCCGAAGGGCGTCTTGCCTATACAATAGGCGAAAAATGAGCAGATGTCAATGGTTTTCACGAAATTTTTGCGGGGAAAGATCTGCCCGTGGGACGGAATTCCGTCTCGGAAAAATGCCTCAGACCTGCGTCAGGTCAGAAGAGTTCAGAGAGAAGGTGAGGCTCTTGTTTGCCACGAAGGTCGGGGTGAAGGTGACGCTCAGCTTCTGCCAGCCGGTGGGGACGCAGCAGATCAGCTGGATGTAGCCTGCGCCCTGCGGGGGCAGATTGGTGGACTCAGAGAAGCTCTGAGCGGCGGCATCATAGAGCTGGATGTAAGCGCCCACCTCGGCCTCAGCGCCGTCGCAGACAGCGGTGAAATCGGTGGTGGAGGCAGCCAGAGCGTGGAAGTACTGACGGGCGACATCGAGCTTGGTGGCCTCATCGTTCAGCGGATAGGCGGCATCCAGCTCGGCGAGGTTCTGTGCGCCGATGTTGAAGGTAGTCGCGCCGGAGCGGTTCACAGCGGTGACGAGCACGGCGACATACTCGTGATCGGGCAGGTCGGGGGTGTTGGCCATGGTAAAGACGCTGGTGAGCTGGACGCCCAGATTGTTCCAGTTGCTGACCTTGTCGCCGACCTTGACTTCGATGGCGTTGCTGGTGCTGGAGCCGCAGCCGCCCAGCATGGCAGCAGCGCCCAGAGCCGCTGCGGAGGCACCGGTACACTTGAGGAAGGTGCGGCGGGAAATTTTATTGGACATGGATGTGTCCCTCCTTAAATTCGCTTTATGATGAAGCACGATGAAAATGTTCTGCTTTGTTTATAACATCTTTTGCACGCAGATGCAAGCAAAAAACGGCAGAATTTACACTAGTTTCACAGAGACTTAAGTGCGGTCCTCTCCGGTCAGCTCCCGGGCGCGGGTCTCGCTGGTCTTGACCAGATTGAGCAGGCTGGGAGTATACAGCGGGTATTCCCGGGTCAGGCTCTCGGTGGTCATGGCGAGGCAGGACGGGTCGGCCACGCCCTCGCCGCCGGGCAGCGCTTCGCCGGCCAGCAGGGCCTCCACATTGGCCTGAGCCGAGTGCATCACAGCGTCGGAGTAGCCGGGCCAGCGCCGGGCGTCCACGCTGAACATGCTGGGGGCATTGTGGGACTCGGCGGAATAGAGCAGACGGAACATCTTGGCCACGGCGGTCATCAGGTAGGCGCTCACCTCGGTGGTCAGGGCCTTGCTGTGGCACTCGCCTATCTTGGCGTAGAGCACGTTCAGGCTGTTGGAGATGAGCTTTTTGTTCATCGTGGGCAGGACGCTGCCGTGGTAGATGTTGTCCTTCATCTTGTCGGGGTTGGGGATGTCCTCTGCCGAGAGCATCATGCCGTTGCGCTCTGCCGAACGGCCCAGCAGATAGTCGCAGGAGACATTGTAATAGTCTGCCACCCGTACCACAAAATCCAGGCCGCACTCCCGGATGCCTTTTTCGTAGTGGGAAAGCAGGGCCTGCGAAACGCCCAGATCCTCTGCCGCCTGTTTCTGGGTGATGCCGCGCTCCTTGCGCAGCAGTTTGATGATACGATTGAACTCCATGATGTTTGGCTCCTCAGATAAAAATAGGACTTCCTTGATTTTTGGTTTACAGCACGTTGATTATACACAATGGAAAACGACTTGTAAAGCGAAAAAGTGACGGTTTTTCCGCCGGAATTTCGGCGTTTTTGTCAAAGGGGTTGCTCTTTCTACCATATCTATGTTAAAATAAACTTTACCGGCATATATTTAGTGTCTGATGGTGCCGGAAAAATCAGCAGAAAAGCAAGATTTGTGCGAATCAGCACAGGAATAGATAGCTCATAAGAGGTGTTTTTGCATGAAAACCTTTAAGCTCCATCTCATCCGCCACGGCCTGACTTCCGGCAACTTACAGGGCCTTTACATCGGCAGCGGCACGGACATCCCCCTGTGTGACGAGGGCCGCGCCCAGCTGGCCGAGCTGAAAGAGCGGTTCGAGTATCCGCAGGTGGATACCGTCTTCTCTTCCCCGCTCATGCGCGCCGTGGAGACGGCCAACATCCTGTTCCCCAATGCGACCCACCAGTTCTCGGTGCATGACCTGCGGGAGGCCGGTTTCGGCGTCTTTGAGAACCATCCCGTCAAGGAGCTGGTGAAGAACGAGGACTTCAAGAAGTGGATCACCCCGGGCTCCGGCTTCGTGCCGGAGGGCGCAGAGCCCACGGAGCAGTTCCACGCCCGCTGCTCGGAGACGCTGCTCAAGCTGTTCGAGTATATGATCCGGATGGACGTCACCGAGGCTGCCTGCGTGACCCACGGCGGCGTCATCATGAGTATGCTGAGCCAGCGCGCCCTCCCCTCCCGCCATCCCGAGCAGTGGATGGCAGACCCCGGCTGCGGCTACACCGTCCAGACCGACGTCCAGCTCTGGATGCGCGACCGTCTGGTGGAGGCCATCGACATCGTCCCCTTCGGCTATGCCGATACCCTGCGGGGTCAGGCCGAAGCCGAGGAGAATGAAGCATTCGAATAAGAAAGAACGCTCTGCCGCCCTGCGATTTTTCCGCCGGGCGGCATTTTTGTACTCTTTTGGTACAAAATCAGCAAAGAAAACGCAAAACCTGCGGAAGAACGCTTTCAAACCCTTGACAGGGGGCAAAGAAACCGATACTCTATAAAGTGAATGATTTTTCTCGCTGCAAGGAGGAGTCCCCAATGTCTCAGTCTCTTTCCCGCCGGTCGTTCCTGAAATGCGCCGGTTCGGGCGCGGTCAGTCTGGCCGCAGCCCTGCTCACAGGCGTTTCGGCGGCTGCGGCACAGCCCCGCGTGATGGGCCAGCCTGCCCTGCTGGACGGCAAGGCGGCGGTGGAGCTGCTGGGCTATGCGCCCGCGCCCGGGCTGGGCGGCGTGTTGGTCTACCTCTCGGTGGAGAACCTCTCGGCCCGCACCCTGCCGGTGGGCGCAAGCTATCTTCACAGCCGGGATGTCTCGACCCTGAAGGAGCTTTACAGTCTGGACAGCGGCGTGACCGCCCGCTGCGGGGGCCAGAGCGTCCCCTGCGGCAGCTTTGCGGCACCGCTCTACGCGGAGAACGCCGCCGATGCCTCGGTCTTTACGCTCAACCTCGCCGCCGGGCGGGGCGCAATGCTCCATTGCTTCTGTGCTGTCCCGGAGGATTGGGAGGCGCTGGAGCTGAGCTATCGCCCCGCCTTTGCCGCCGGTCAGCCGGTGGAGTTCGTGGTGCGCCGGGACGCCGACGCAGTCCGCCTCGGACCGGTGCCGGCGACGCCGGCGGAAGTCGGAAGCGTAGTGGATTTGTAAACGGCTTCTCGCGCCGGTGGCGCGGGGTTAGAGCGCTTTTACGCTGGGCTAAGTTCTCTTTTGCGCACCAAAAGAGAACCAGAAAAGTGCCCGCTACTTTCGAGGCGCGGGAGGCACGAACTAGGGGCTGCTCGCCCCTAGTAACCCCGGAGAGGTGGGCTCCAACTCAAAATGCTGGAGATTCGTGCATTCGCACGAAGATCTCTTAACCGCATTTTGAGCCTCCGCCGTTTTACGGCTTCGCCGAAGATTTCAGGCTTTAGCAGAACTTTACCGTCAGCAGAGAGGTAACACCAGCTGCGGAGCAGCAAATCGGAGAAGTGAGAAAAATGCGTTTAGCGAAGCGGCTAGCATTTTTCCACTTCGACTTCTTCTTTGGGGTCTGAAAGGGGCGAGCAGCCCCTTTCTCGTGGGTCCAGCGCGTCGAAATCGCTGGTGGTTTTCTGGTTCTCTTTTGACATCAAAAGAGAACAATCAGCCTTAATGAAAGAGCGCTCTGGCCCGCGCGGAGCGCAAGCCATTTGACCGAAAAAGAAAACCCGCCCCGCGCCGCAGGCGCACCCGCGCGGAGCGCAAAGCCATTTGACCGAAAGAAAAAAACTGCCCCGCGCCACCAGCGCGAGAATCAGCTCAAAGAAAAAACCAGCCCTGCCTCTGGCCCGCGCGGAGCGCAAAGCCACTTGACCGAAAGAATAAAACCCGCCCCGCGCACAGGCGCGCGCCGCAGCCTGGAAATAAAAAAGACTTCTGCATTTCGTCGTGCAGAAGTCTTTTTGTTTATCCAAGGATCGCTTCTCCGCTGGAATTGGTAACGGTCAGCTCCTGTCCGGTCAGACTGGTGACAAGAGCGATATAGCTCGTCCCGGCCTCGATGTTCATGGTGCGGCCATCGGCGTCGTAGAGCAGCAGCGTGTTGTCCCGGCCCTGCGTCCAGGTGATGGTCCACAGATGCCCGCCGTTGAGCCAGACGCCGCCGCCCATGCTCAAATCGTAGTCGTAGGTCTTGCCGTCGTCCCGCAGCTCGGAGGCGCTGAACAGCACCAGCAGATTATCGAACCCGGCCTGCTGGCTGTTGTTGGCGTCCAGCTGGGGCGTGCCGTCGGCGTGGAGCATCCGGTAAAGCCCGCTGTCAGCGTCGTAGGAAAAGCCGGTGGCGTTGTCGTCGTCAAAGCAGACCCGGACATTCACCGCGTCCGGCGCGGTGGCGTCCGGCAGTTTGCCGTCTGCTTCCTGCGGGAGAAGTGCAGGGATGGACAGCACTGCGTCGGCCCCGGAGGACGCACTGTCCGCCGCGGCGGATGCGGCGCTCGTCACCCGGGATTCCGTCAGAACAGAGGAGATGCTCAGCTCGTCCAAGACATTAGAGATGGCCTCGCCGCTGGTGTACCACAGCGGTGCGTTGCTCCACTCACTGCCGCAGTCGAAGGCGGTGCGCCCGGCTTCCAGAGCATCCACGGCCCGGATGGAATAGTAATCGAGGAAGTTCTGGTCGAACTGTCCCCCGCCCCGCTGTACCGGAATGGGCTGCTGGCCCACCAGCAGCCGCCAGTAGATGTCCTGACCGGCGGCCACCGGCCCGACCTTCGGGGTCGCGGCCAGCGCCGGATAGACGAGGCAGAGCTCAGTGGACGTGCCCACCTCGGTGAGGGCTTCCAGCACCACCGACGCCGAGGAAAGGCCCCACTGCGTGGTGGAGGCAGTGCTGTTCTCAATGGCCACGGCCACCGGACGCTGGCCCTGCCACTCGAGAGCAAGGCCGGTGAGCGGGTCGGTGGGGGCGGGCGTTTCCGGCTCGCTGTCGCTGGGCAGAAAGGCGCAGCCTGCCAGCAGCGCGGCGGCCAAAATGAGGCAGAGCGCAGTTCGAATACGCTTCATCGTCATGTTCCTCATGGGCTTACTGGTAACTGAAATTGCTCAGCTCGTCGTTGTCCACCAGTGCAAAGTAGGTCTTGCCCCGGTTGAGGGTCATCTCCTCGCCGGACTTGGTGTAAAGCTTGAGGGGGTTGGTGGGATAGGTCTTTTCCCAGCGGCCCACCTGCACGCCGCCGCGGGTGAAGAGGTAGGCGTCGCCGCCCTTGATGTACTGCACCTCCTGCACGTCGTGGGAGTCACCTGCGTAGGCGTCCATGTCGGCGAAGCAGACCACGACGTTCTCGAAGGTAAGCTGCTCACCGGTCAGCTCATCAACGGTGTTCTCAGTGGCCTTCTTGGAGGAGTTGTACATCTGCATCGCGTAGGTGTGGCTGAGTGCGGAGTAGCTGAACGAGGTGCGGTAGCTCTCCGAATGTACGATGGCGATTTTTTTGGCCGAGGGTTCACCCTTGAGTTTGTTGACCTCGTCGGTGCGGTAGTCGGCGAAGTGGAAGAACGTCCCCTCACTGGGAGCGTAGAGGCTGATGCCGGCATCAGAAGCGGCCTTGCAGATCTCCTTGCCGGAGGTGAACTCGGTGTGCTCGTAGGCCACATCGCGGCCGCGGTTATTGCGGTGAGAGACGAAGGGGTGGATCGGGGTCTTGAAATAATTCTTGCCGCCGATGTTCAGCCCGGAGTAGCCGTACACGCTGACGAACTGGGTGCAGAAGATGCTCTCGCCGTCGTGGTAGTAGAGGATGTTCCAGGGCATGAGCAGCTGCAGGAACTGGTCGCGGCCCGAGCGGAGGGGACCCACCTCGGGGATGCTTTCGGCGTCGCTGAACACGGCGCACAGGCGGGTGATGCCGCCCTCGACCTTGGCCTCGATGAGCAGGTCGGCGCTGCCGATGCCCCGCTGGGGGCGGGCGTTCTGGCGCTGGGAGTTGGCGATGTTGTTCACCATCACAGCCACCGGGCGGCTGTTGGTGCTGCGCTCGGCGCCGGTGAGGATGTCGGCGTCGTACTCGGGCATGACGCCGAAGGCCGGGTCAAGCTGTTCGCCCTCGGGCGGCGGGGTGACGGCCATGTCGCTGGCAGCTTCCGACGAAGCAGCAGTCTCCCCTTTTTTGGTCAGGCCCTTGAGCAGGCCGGGCAGCTTGCCGCCCAGCGCGGCGCTTCCGGCCGCAGAGCAGCTGGTCAGGGCCAGCGCTGCCGCCGCCAGCCCGGAAATATGAAGGACAGACCGACGAGAGATTTTCATGATAAAACAGCCTCCTATCAAAAAGCCCCGCCGCATACGGGCCGGGACAGTGCGTTCTGCTTTGATTGTACTGTTTCGCGCCCCATTTGTAAAGAGGAAGTTGCCGCCAGAATATCCGCGTCCCAGAGAGGTGACAGTAAAGTTGGCTTTTATAAAAGGAACGGGTGCTCTCCCGGCGGGGGTCTGTGTGCTGCGGAAAGGCACTTTTTTGCGCTTTCCTCTTGCTTTTTTGGCGCGGGTGTGGTAATATAATTCGGCAGTATCTGTAAATCTGAAAATATGCGCTCGTAGCTCAGCCGGTAGAGCATCTGACTTTTAATCAGAGGGCCAGGGATTCGAGTTCCCTCGAGCGCACCAAAATCCCACGAAGAATCGCAAGATTCCTCGTGGGATTTTCTTTTTATACGCCATTTGCACGGTCTCTGCACGGTCCGCATTTTTCGTGTCAGATGGAGTAAGTCCGTGAATTACTCTGCAATTCGTGCTGTTTTTTGCAATCCAGGTCAGCAAAGCCAAGCGGAGCTGCGCTTTTACGGCAGGGTCTGCGTCCTTCAGAAGCTCCAAAAGTGCCGACACGGAGATGGTCGGTTCTGCTTCAACCGGGGCAACCTGCACAGGTGTTGTTCCCGGCTTGTAGAAGCCTTCCTCGAACTTTTTACCCAGCTTCTTGCGGGAATCCTGCTGGATGTGTGCATAGGTGTTGACCAGCAGATTGGCACTGGCGTGACCCGTTGTGCCCTGTACCGCTTTCACATCGCCGCCGGAGATCATTAGCTGGTAGGTGGCACTGGAATGGCGCAAGCCGTGAAAGACGATGTGCGGGAACACCGGGTGAGCATCCTGCCATTTCTCGAATTTCTTCCGAATCAGGACAGGTTCAACTGCCAGACCGTTCGGCAGGCGCAGGAGCATCCCGCTGTTGCGGTATCTGCCATCCATGTCAGCCTCATCCATTTCCAGATGCTTGAACCAGTGCTTCAGTTCTTCTTTCAGAGCTTCCGTCATGAAAATCGTGCGGCAGGAAGATGCCGTTTTGGTCTTTTTCAGAACCAGAACCGTGTTGCTGCCCTCGCGCTTGTCCTCGAACTCCCGGAGAATGCAGTCTTTCCCTGTTCTGGCAAGTGACGCTTTCTGGACACGCTGCATAGATTTGTTGATGGTGAATGTTCCCATGCCATCGGCAGCATCGAAGTTGATGTCCTCCGGGGTCAGTCCGGCAACCTCACCCTCTCGGAGTGCACCCACCAGTGTCAGGTGGACAGCCAGATGCAAAATCGGGTCCTCCATGCTGGCGAGTGCAGCCTGCATTTCGCCAACGTCCCAGATGGAGCGTTCCTGTGTGGACTTCTTAGGGCTATCCACAGGAACAGGGCTTTTGATGAGGATGCCCCACTCCACGGCATAACGGAATGCAGTCCCCAGCAAGCGGTGTACTTCATGGATAGTCGTGCCAGAAAGCAAACGCTGTTTCTGCTTGTCTGAAAGCACCTGCTTCTTCCCCTCAAGATACTGCCCGCAGGGGGTGTGGTGTACAAGTCCTCCAAATGGTAGGGCTTGAGCTTTTGCTCGCAGCCCCTTTTCCGCATCAGCCAGAACCAAGGTGTAACACACTAGACTTTGCAAGCAAAGTCGTGTGCCAAAGAGCATTCTGCGGCTCTTTGGAATCTTCTTAGCTGGGCACTTGGATAGGCGGTGCCCAGTTATGAGCAGCCTTGTGGAGTGTCTCGGTTTCACTGCAAAAGGCCCCACACACCGGCATTGATCGGCATGCAGGGCATATTTGCGATTTGAGGGAAAATTACAGGGCAATCATTGCGTTACAGGTGTCAGCTCATACACATGATCGAACTGCGCACGGCGCTCTGCCGACAGGTGGTGGCTGATGAGAATCAGTGTCAGGTCGGGATTGGTAAGCAGGCTCTTTTCCACAAGGTCGGCGTTTTTCTGATCCAGTGCACTGGTGCCCTCGTCCACCAGCAGGATGGAGCGATTGTGAATTAGGGCACGGGCAATGGCGACACGCTGCTTCTGACCGCCGGAAAGATTACTGCCATCCTCACCTACAACGGTGTCAAGGCCATCTGGCATGGCGGCCAAATCTGCGGCAAGGGCACTGCCCTGAATGGCCGCATGCAGCTGCTCTTCCGAGAAATCTTCACCCAGTGTGATATTCTCCCGAATCGTAGTATTGAACAGGAACACATTCTGCTCAATGTAACTCATCTGTTGCTGGAGCTGAGCGGGTGTAACGGTGTGAATGTCCACATCGTCAAACGAAATCGTACCGATGTAGTCCGGCAGCCAGCCCAAAAGCAGCTTGAGCAGAGTGGATTTTCCACAGCCGGAGGATCCTGTCAGGGCATACTTTTTGCCCTTTTCAAAGCGGAAGGAGGCATCTTTCAGGATGGGCTTTTTCTCATCATAGCAGAAAGAAACTCTATCTACCGTAATGGAGGCTTTCAGCGGTGACATAGGAGCAATCTCTTCCGATTTGGAATCAGTATCGACCGTTGACAGCTTGCAAAAGTAGGGCTTGCTGGCTGAGAGGGAGAGACGCAAACCGGCCAAACTGTTAAAGCCGTTTGCCACGCCTCCGATCAGATTGACACCACCGGCAAGTGTGCCTGTGGTGACAAGTCCCATGCTGGTCAGCGCAGCAATCAGCACAAGCGAGCCGAGCTGAAGTGCGACGTTGATAAAGCCAATCAACGCCTCCATGCGAGATTTGCCATAGCTCAGCTGGCAACTGGGCTTTTCAATGTCATCGCTGATCCTATTTCCCTGCTGGAGAAAGAGATTTCCTCTGCCAAAAAACTGGAGTACGTCAAAGCCTGTCAGAAGGTCCTTCAAATGGTTGATGGCGGCAGTCTGCTGCACACCGCAGTTTTGCCCCAATAGTTCCAACTTTTTCTGGAACAGTTTCGGGGAAAGCCAAAGGACAACTGCTGTGATCACAGAAAAAACAACCAGCGACCAATGCAAAAAGGCGAGCCCCAAAACGCTGAACACGATCTGCGCAATTTTGCCTACACAGCCGAAGAAGGGAATCCAAGCGAGCTGTTCTAATTGCTTCACATCATTGGTCAACCGGGCGAGATATTCGCCGGTATCGAACTGATGAAAATCGGTATGGCTCTTGCGCAGGAAGGAGTGATACAGCTCATCTCGTACTGTATTGTTCAACGCGCGAATTGTTTTGGCCTGACAATGTTCCTGTAAAGCAGTAAAAAGAAGATAGCTCCCCCAACAGGCCAGATCGGCTGCCGTCCAAAAGATAGTACTTCGCAGATCCAGCAATACAACGGCATCAAAAACCTTCATCAAGGCAAGTTGAATCAGAGCCTGAGCACCATAGGCGATGATGGCAAACAAGCCGGTGAGGGTACTGAGCCTCCATTGCTTTTTCAGATAGTGTATCATTGTTTCCTCCATGTGTATATCAAAGAGCTTAGAATGCATTTCATCTGCTGTTCCGGTATTTTATCACAAAAAGTTTCGATTGACCATATCGTCTGGTGTAAGAAAAAATTACATGGGACGACAGGTTTGCACAAGAGACGCTTGCACACATGTACAAAATCTAGTATATTACAATTATGGCAATACTAAAGTTTGGAAGGAGTTGCTAAATGCAGAATTACAAATTGGGTGAGTATATCCGCCAGCGGCGTTTAGATCTCGGGTTGACACAGGAGCAGGTCTGTGCAGGCATTTGTGAATCTGTTACATTGTCCAGAGTTGAAAACGGAAAACAGACTCCCAGCCGAAATCGAATCAATGCGATTCTACAGCGCCTTGGTCTGCCGGATGACCGGTATTATGCGCTGGTAACACCGGAAGAACTGGAAATAGAAGCACTCAAGAAAGAAATTGTTGCCTGTAATGCGCTAAAGCGCGTTGAGGATGGCTTTGACAAAATAAGTCAGCTTGAGAAAATTGTAAAGCCAGATGATCAAATCACACAACAGTTTATTCTTCGATCGAAAGTCCTTTTGGGAGGATTGGATAAAAGATATTCAAATGACGAGCGAATTCAAATGTTGGTGCAAGCCATTCGGATGACCATACCGGATTTTCAACTGGACAAAATTGAAGCCTTTCTCTTTACATTGGATGAAATGAAACTGGTCAATCAAATTGGAAATGCGTATTCTTTGAGCGGTGACAACGAAAAAGCAGCCGATATTTTCTATCGACTGCTTCAATATATAAGAAGGCATCTTCCGGAAACGGTTACTTCAAACAGGATGCTTCCCTTGGTTTTGTATAATTTTGCTAGATCGTTGGATTTGTCGCAAAAGTATGAGGAAGGCGCAAAGGTGGCAAGATGCGGAAAAGAAGCATGTATAAAATATGGACATTATCAGGTGCTTCACTCGTGTTTGGAAATCGAAGCTGAATGCGACTTCTTTCTTGGAAAAAAGGAGGAGAGTGTCGAACGATATCGTGAAGCTTTTTACATTTGCAAAGTCATGGGATATGAAGATGATTTGCAGATTATCCGCACAGAAGCAGAAAAGTATCTGAACATCTTATTTTGAATATCATGAAATGTCGTCCTGCGGTGTGACGGCATCTACGGATGGAGTAGGACATTCCGGTTTATCGTCTGGCTTGTTTTTGGTTGATGAAGTTGAATTGGATGAAGAGGAACTTGTTTCTGCTGCAGAATGGATAGCAATGGGGGTGCCCAGTAAAATTAATGCACTGAGGACAACTGTAGTGACAAGCGAGAAAAATCTTTTCATAGTAGCACATCCTTTCTTTTTATATCGTTATCATACAACAAGTTGAGCGAAAAGACCATGTCGTCCCATGTAAAAAAAAAAAAAAAAAAAAATTTACATGAAACGACAGGTTGCCATACGGGGTGCATCTATCACAATAAGAGAGGATGCATAATGCGGAACTTATCACTCGAACCAATGCCGTCAAGTCGTTGTCGGATGGGGCGATTTTAGTTTGTTCCAGAGTAAGTGCACGGTTTCTGCACTGTTTTTGCACGGTTTCAAGGGATGCAATGGGCACTCTGACTTGCAAAATACGACAAAGGGTGCAGAAATTGCCGGGCAGAAAATCACGATGCTTTGCACAAAAATGACGTAAACTCGAAACTTCTAAAATCAGAGTGTTCTGCCCGGTGGACTCTTTTAATCAGAGGGCCAGGGATTCGAGTTCCCTCGAGCGCACCAAAAGGACGATAAATCGTTGAGATAAACGGTTTGTCGTCTTTTTTGTTTTATACGGGCTTTTTGGGCTTGTACCTATGATTTTTTCAAAAATTTTAGAGGTCAGAGGTACAAAAATGAAGAAGATCCAGAAGAATTATGAGCTGAACGCAGACGAGAGCTTCCGCCTCGACAAGAACAGTCTCCACGGCGTCACGGCGCAGGGCCGCATCAAGATGAGCCTGCTGCTGATGCTCGAGTAAAAACATCTGTAGAACGCAGAAGACCGACGGCTTTCCGGGATGGAGGGCGGTCGGTCTTTTTGTTCAAAACAGGAAAATACTGGAACGGAAAAGGGCGCAATATCCCTTATAAATGGCGTTTCAAAAGCAGAAATTTGGCTCAACGTCCAAAATTAAGGTTTGGATGCTTGACAAAGCGGAGATAGGATAGTACACTCAAAAAGAAAATTGATGCAAGACATCCTCAAGGTGAAAAAGATTCACAGAAGAACGGGCGTCTCCGAACTGAAAACGGAAGGAGGCTAGGGACATGACGCTGTTTTCTTACGAGATTTTCGATGCAGTCGCGCGTCAGGGCAGCTTTAACAAAGCGGCCCAGCAGCTGCATCTGACCCCCTCTGCCATCAGCCATGCCATCGCGGTGATGGAGGCTGAGCTTGGCTTTACCTTATTCAACCGCGGCAAAAACGGCGTGACCATGACCAGCTATGGCGCTTCGCTCTACCCGTCCATCCGGGCGGTGCTCAACAGCGACGAGGCCCTGCAGCAGAGCATCGCCCGCCTCAACGGCCTGGAAAAGGGCAAGGTGAAGCTGGGGGCATTCAACTCGGTCTGCGCCGGCCTGCTGCCCCAGATCCTCAAGAGCTTCATGGCAAGCTACCCCCAGATCGAAGTCGAGGTCTATCAGGGTACTTACGACGACGTGAAGGAGTGGCTGCGCACCGGTCAGGTGGACCTGGCCTTCCTGTCCGCCACCTGCCGCGAAGAATTCAACCTGACCGAGCTGTTCCGTGAGCCGCTGCTCTGCATCGTACCGCAGGACTGGCCCGAACCGCCAAACGGCATTATGACGCCGGAGCTGATGAACGGCCAGAGCTTTGTCGTCCAGTGCGACGCCACCGACGCCGAGATGCGCCAGTTCCTCAAGAAATACTCCATCTCCACCGAGCGCCGCTGCCACGTCATCGACGACCAGTCCAATATCGCCATGGTGGAGGCGGGACTCGGCATCTCCATCATGCCCCGGATGCTGCTGCGCAGCTGCACGGCAGCGGTCAAGATCTATCCCATCGAGCCGGAAGAGTACCGGGTGGTGGGTCTGGCTGTCCAGCGCCCCACGGCGATGGCTCCGGCGGTCGAGCAGATGTTCCACCACATCGTGGACTTCTGCCGCCAGATGGACCCGCAGCTTCTCTGAGAATACGAAAATGACCGGGCCGCAGCGATGCGGCCCGGTTTTTACATCCCCGATCGGCAGAGTTGATGATTGAATCCGCTGGAAAAATACGGTATACTATAGCAAACCACCTATACGATAGAAATGTCAGAGGTTTATGGAAAGCAGCAAGGGGGAAAGACCATGAAACGACGTGATTTCTGTAAAGCGCTGGTTTGCAGTGCAGCTCTTGCGCCCGGGCTGGCACTGCCCCGGGCTGAGGCAGCGGCAAAAAGCCAGACGGTGGGCCGGGCAGTCCCGGCGGGCAATTATACAATGTCCTTCCGCAGCGAGCTGAGCCAGATGGACATTGAGCACGAATATTACTACAGCGACAGTTTTTTTGCGCACAGCTCCATCCAGTACGACCACCAGCTGGCGCTGGCGACGCTGGGCATGGTGACGGCTGCTTTCAATACATGGGCCAGCGATGCGAAATACTGGGCCAACGGGGACGTGGGCCGCGAGAACAGCCTCGACGCAGCCTATACCAAGCTGGGCTTCGGCGATGTGAAATACCGCTATTATGATGTCGATGTGGGCAAGGCGGGCGACTTCGTGGGCTGGTCCACGGCCCGCAAGACCATCACCCTGAACGGGAAGCGCACCACCATCGTAGCGCTCATCCTGCGCGGCGGCGGCTACGGCGGTGAGTGGGTGAGCAATCTGCACACCGGCGCGGGCCACGCCCACAGCGGCTTCATCATCCCGGTGCATGAGGTGTTTGCCGATTTGAAGAACTATCTGGCGGCAGCTCAGCAAAAGGGAGAGCTGGGCGTCGTCAAGCTCTGGATGGGCGGCTACAGCCGCGGTGCGGTGGTGGCGAACCTTCTGGCCGCCCGGGTCAACAGGGAGCTGTCCGGACTGGAACGGGAGAATGTCTTCGTCTACACCTTTGCGACACCGGTGGCCCTCGGCCCGCAGGACTACCCCGACTTGCAGCAGGACTACGACAACAACCACAACGCCGACGGCAGCCTGAAAGAGAGCTGGGGCGAGAGCAACATCTTCAACATCATCTCCAGCGGCGACATCGTGCCGCATCTTCTGCCCGAAGAGTGGGGCTTCCACCGGAACGGCAACGACCGCTTTCTCCCATCTACCCGGAACGAGGAAGAGCTGGAAGACCTGAACGAGATGGGCAAGAATGATTTCGGCCCGACGCCGCTGGACTTCAGCTGGCTGGCCACCGACAAAGAGACGAACGAAGTCATGCTCCGTATGGAGGAGTACTTCATCTCCCGCGAGAACTACCATGAGAAGTACGAAGCCGCCCTGATGGACATGATACAGTGCGCCTTCATCCGCTCGGAGAAGGAGGTCACGCAGAACAAAGTTCTGGACGATGGCGAGGTCATCCAGCGGCTGCGCACCCTCACCCATCTGAAGAATATGGATTACTGGAAGATCTCCCGCGCCGTCTGGGCGGCATCCACCATGAGCCGTGCCGTGCTCAAGCGGGTCGATGCGGAGAATATCCCCATCCGTGCGCAGCAGATCGTCGTGCCGATCCTGGCTGTGGGCCTTTGCTATGGCCTCGAGAGCGAGGCTGTGAGCCTCATTGCAAAGTACATCCTGATGTTCGTGTCGATGAGGAGCGCGCCCGACGACGCCATCCGGGCGGCGTTCTGCCACCACTGCGAGAATTACATTGCGCTGATGGAATATTACGCCCCCTCAGAGCACTGCATGGAAGCCACCACCCGCACCTGAAAACCGAAAATTCGGAGACAGCAGACCGCTGCCGGAGTCGAAAGACCCCGGCGGCGGTTTTTTCATGCGTAAAATTTTTTGCGCTGGCACGCAATGACATCCTTCGTGTCCGGTAAACGGTATCCTGATAACGCAAAGGGCGGCATCCCCGCCGGGAGCGAGAATGAAGGAGGGCTGTTGTATGCGGAATCGACTGGAACGGAGGCGGCTGACACTGCGCGCCGCAGCACTGTGCATCGTGCTGGTGCTGCTGTGCGGCTGTCTGCTGCCCGCATTTGCCGAAGGGCCGGAGCGGACGGACAGCGTGCCGGACCAGACATGGGACGAGGAAATAGAGGACGAGCCTGCCTGGGACGAAGAAGAGGACATCCGGACAGACGAGCCGGTGCTTCTGCCCGCGGAAGGCGGCATCCCCGTCGTGGTGGACGGGCTGGATGACATCGGGCTGCCCGACGAGACGCCGACGCCGGACAGCGGGGCCGTCAAAGCGGACGAGCATTTTGAGAGGACCTATCTCTTCTGGCTCAGCGAGTCGGATGAGGCCGACGGCGGCCTGCCCTACGCGGAACAGACCGTGGGCAGCGGCGAAGAGCTTCTGATGCCCGAAGAGCCGGAGGTGGAGGGAAAGAGCTTCCGCTTCTGGTACAGCCGGGACGACGAAGGTACGGCGGTCCGCTTCGTGCCGGATGAAGGTCCGCTCTGGCCGGAAGCGGACAGCGAGTGCAGCCTCTACGCCTGTTTCACCGACGATGAGGCCCAGCAGGAGGAGTCTGTTTTAGACGAGGAGGAAGACATTGCCGTTCTGCCGGAGCTGTGGGAAGAACGGCCCGCCGCCGAGGAGGAAACGCCTCCGGATGAGGCAGAGCAGCCCGAAAAAGGCAGATCCCCTGAGGAAGATGCCGACTTGGCCGACGACAGCGTAGCCGAGGATAAAAACGCCCTGCCTGCGGACGAACTTGATGAGGATGCACCGGGCTGGGGCGATCAGACTCAGGAGGAATCGGCGGCAGTCTTCCTGCTCAAGACCCCCACCAGCCTGCCCGGCAGCAATAACCCCAGCCAGTGGGCGCCGGACAACAGCGAGTGCAAGTGGGTCGGTAAGGTGAAGACTTACGGCGCGGCATGGGAAGATAACGGCAAGAACATCCTGACAGATGTGTCAGACTATGTTGTATCGTGGCCGGACGGCGCGACGGGCGACGCATGGTCGCTGAAACCGGGCGATGACTACTGGGACGAGGTCGTCGATGAGATATGGGACGAGTATAAGGACACCATCGAGAAGCAGACCGGCATCACGGGGCTGACGCAGGACGATTTGGAGAGCATCGTGGTGACGCCGTACAAGATCTCGCGCAGCAACGGGACAAAACCGGATAAGCACATCGACTGCATCATCAGCGTCAAAAGCAGGAAAAACTTCACGGCCCGGTTCAACGTCCGCGCCCCGGGCGAGGACGACTACAGCATCCGGGAAAGCCGCGAGTACCAGGGCAGCGAGCGAGTGGAAGAGACGACGGCGGACATCGAAAAAGAGCTCGACATCGGCGGTGCGCGCTATGTCTTTGACGGCTGGTACAAAGAGCTCCCCGGTTCGGTGACGGATGAGCCGGACCCGAAGGAAAAGGTATCGCAGGACGAGTGGGAAGAGGGCTATGAGCCCACCGACAAAGAGCTGGAAAACGGCGTCGTCAACTTCTATGCCCACTACGTTCTGGCCGATATAGACCCGGACACCGGCGTGGAGACAGACTTCTTCGGGCTGCCGCTGATGCTGTGTGCCGGTGCGGCCGTTCTGGGCCGCAAAAACAGAAAGAAGGAGGAAGATGAGTGAAGGAACCAAACGAGGCACTTGCCCCGGAGGCCCCGCCCGGGACGCCGGAAGCGAACCTGTCTGGACCGGCGAAGCCGGAAAAAAGCCCCCTGCTGCGGGAAGTGCGCAGTCTGGCGGTGCGGCTGGCGGTGTTCGCCGCCCTGCTCTGGGTGCTTCTGACGCAGGTGTATCTGGTGACGCAGGCGTCCGGCAGCGAGATGTTCCCCGCCGTGAAGGACGGCGATCTCGTGCTGGGCTGCCGGCTGGAAAAAGACTATGCCAAGAATGATGTTGTGGTATATGAGCGCTCGGGAAGGCTGCGGGTGGGCCGCGTACTGGCCCGGGGCGGGGACATCGTGACCCTGAGCGAGAGCGGCGTTGTGGAGGTCAACGGCTCGGCGCAGGGCGGCGGCATCCTCTACCCCACCTACCCCAAATCTCTGCTCAGCTACCCCTACGCTGTGCCGGAGGACAGCGTCTTCATTCTGGGCGACTGCCGCACACAGGCCGAGGACAGCCGTGACTTCGGCCCGGTGCAGTGCAGTGCGGTCAAGGCAAAAGTCATCACCCTCATCCGGCGGCGGGGGCTCTGAGCTGCCAAAAACCATACAAGACAAGATAGGAGGAACTCTAGGATGAAACAGAACAAGGTAGAAAAGCTTCTCGCAGGGGTGCTTTCCATCTCTCTGGCCATGGGCGTCAGCGTCATGCCCGCCTTTGCGGCCAGCGGCGAGACGTATGCGGACATGGACAGCGTGGTCATCAAGAAAAACTACGAGCTGGCCAACGAGGGGACCTTCTCCCCGGCGGAGACGTTCAGCTTCGACATCGAGGCGGACAATGTCACCGATGCGTCGGACGACATCACCCCGGAGAATATGCCGATGCCCACCATCGGCACGGTGAGCTACCTGAGAGGCGAGGCCGGCAGCACCACCAAGACCAAGGAGATCAAGATCGACCTGCCCGAGTACGACAGCGTGGGCGTCTATACCTACATCATCCATGAGGTGGAGGGCAACAGCGCAGGCGTGACCTACTACGGCGACGCCATCCTGCTGCGGGTGACGGTCATTGAGCAGGACGGCAAGCTCCGCATTGCCGCTGTCCACACCGAGGACCCGGAATCCACCGGCGAGGGCAAGAAGGACGACTTCGACAACCGCTACTCTGCCGGTAAGCTGGAAGTCCACAAGGACGTCGAGGGCATCATGGGCAATAAGGACAAATACTTCAAGTTCACGGTGCAGCTGACCGGCGAGGAGGGCAAGACCTATCAGGACAGCTACGCCATCACCGGCGGCAGCTATGACGCGAACCCCGACTCGATCGAGATCAGGCCCGGCGAGACGACGGAAGCGACCTTCTATCTGAAAGACGACGATACCATCCACATCGAAAACCTGCCCTACGGCGTCGAGTACAAGGTGTCTGAGACGCCGGTCGCAGACTATGTGACGACGGAGACTGGCACCGAGGGCGAAGTGGATGAGGCGGTCGAGCAGGCGAACTTCACCAACACCAAGGGCGGCACCGTGGATGCCGGTGTGGTGCTGGACAGCGCACCCTATCTCTTCACCCTGACGGGTGCTGCGGGCGTCGGGCTGCTGCTGACCCTGCGCCGCCGCCATCAGAAGTAAGCGCGGAGGAAATAAGGAAAGGGAGGTGAGGAACATTCGGTGGCAGAAGATGGCCCTGCGGGCGGCGAACGGCCTGCTGGACGGGGTGACGGCCCTGCTGGTGCTGCTGGCGGTGGTCTGGTCGGGCTATGCGCTGTGGGACAACAGCCGGGTGTACGCCGCTGCCGACAATGTGCAGGCCGGGCTGTTGGCCTTCAAGCCCCAGCCGCAGGAGGACAACCGCCTCTCCTTCGGCCAGCTGCGGGACATCAACCCCGATGTCTGCGGGTGGCTGACGCTGGACGGCACGGCCATCGACTACCCGGTGGTGCAGGGCGAGAGCAATTTCACCTATCTGAACACCGACGTCTACGGCAGCTTTGCGCTGGCGGGCAGCATCTTTCTGGATGTTGACTGCGACGCGGACTTCAGCGGGCGGTATTCCCTGCTCTACGGCCACCATATGGAGAACGGGCGGATGTTCGGCGATCTCGACAAATACAAGGACGGAGCATTCTTCCGCCAGAACACCACCGGTACCCTGACGCTGCCCGGCGGGAGCTATCGGCTGGAAGTGCTGGCCTGCCTTGTGGTGCCTGCGTCGGAACAGGCCATCTTTGCCCCGGGCAAGTGGCGCTCGGACGCAGGCGGGCTGCTCCCCTTTGTGGAGGAGAATGCCCTTCAGATGGATGCACAGGCCCTCCGTGCGCTGGAAAAGGAGCCGGAAGGAGCGCAGTTCCTGGCGATGGCTACCTGCTCGGGGGAGTACACCGACGCGCGGACGGTGGTGCTGGCCCGGATGGAACCAATGTCAGACCTGCAAAACGGAAAGGAGGAGAGCTTATCATGAGAAGGCTCCCGAAAATGGCAGCGGCCCTGCTGGCAGCAGCGCTTGCGGTAAGCGCTGCCCTGCCCGCCCTGGCCGCAGACCAGCGGGCGGAGCTGGAACTGGAGGCGTCCGTCCGCTGCACCGGAGAGGCAGCTGACGAGACGCTGACGGTGCGGCTGACCGCGTTGGACGGCGCGCCGATGCCGGAAGGCTGTGACGACGAGGCTGAGCTGGATTTTCCGGCCCGGGACTGCCGCGCCGCCGACGACAAGACCCTGACGAAGACTTTTGATACCATCGTCTACACCGCGCCCGGCATATACGAGTATACGGTCACTCAGGACGCGGGCGGACGGAAACGGGCCGACTACGACGACACCGTCTTTTACCTGAAAGTCATGGTGGCATGGGACACCGACGGTGAGCTGAAAGGACACGTGTCTGTCCGGCGGGATGGGGACGACGGGGCAAAGACGGAACTGCTCTTCAAGAACAGCTACCGCAGCACCGACCCCCTTCCCCCGCCGGTGACGCCGCCCTATGTGCCGGATAAGCCGGCGCCGACCCCGAAGCCGGTGGAGCAGCCGGGCGAGATCACAGTCATCCGCCCGCCGACACCCTCGGCAGAGATGCCGGATGAAGTCATCCCGGCTGCGGAGCCGGAACCGGTGGGGACCCTCATCCAGACCGGCCAGCTGCTCTGGCCCGTGCCGGTGCTGGCAGGCGGGGGCATCGCCCTTGTGGCGGTGGGCGTCTGGCTGAGCCGGAAGCGCAGACACGATGCGTAGGCTGGTGCCGGAGCGGCTCTGCCTGCTGCTGGGCAGTGCCTTGGTGCTGGCAGCGGTCTGCCTCTACGTCTACGACCGGCTCGAGGATGCAAGGGCGGGCGCTCAGGCTGCTTCGGCGGTGAGCCAGCTGCGCCAGAGCCAGAGCATCGCGGCAGTGTCGGAGACAGAACAGCCCGCAGACAGCGCGGAAAGCCTGCCCACGGAAGATGCAGAGTCCGGGCCGGAACCGGTTTCGGAAACCCCGGCGTCAAGCATCGAGCGGGAGTATCTGGGGGTGCTGACCATCCCGGCTTTGGGCTTGGAGCTGCCGGTGCAGACCGAGTGGAGCAAAGCGAACCTCAAGGTCTCGCCCTGCCGTCAATGCGGCAGCACGGCGGGCGGAGACCTTGTCATCGCGGCTCACAATTACAAATCGCACTTCGGGCGGCTGAGCAGCCTTTCGGAAGGCGATGAGGTGCGTTTCACTTCACAGGACGGCGCTGAGGCAGTGTACACTGTGGAGCGGACTGCGCAGGTCTCGCCCGAAGAACCCGAAGCCCTGCGGGAGGGCGGCTGTCCCCTCGTGCTCTACACCTGCACTCCCGGCGGAAAAGCGAGGGTAGTGGTGTACTGCCGGAAAAAATAGCAAAAAGGCGGGTCGCAGTCCCAACGGACTGCGACCCGCCTTTTTATGAGGAAACTTCCTCGGTATCGGTCATGATGAACCAGAACACGGTGCCTTTGCCCACAGTGCTGTGGACGCCGAAGCGGAAGCCGTGCTGCTGGAAGATGGCTTTGGTGATGGAGAGGCCGAGGCCGGTCCCCTGCTTGCCCGCGTCGGAGCGGGAGCGGTAGTAGCGGTCGAAGATATAGGGCAGGTCCTCGGCGGAGATGCCGGGGCCGTGGTCTTCTACCTCCACCCGGACTCCCTCGGGGCAGCGGAGCGCCCGCAGCAGGAAGATGCCGTCTTCGCCGATGTGGTGCATGGCGTTGCCCAAAAGGTTATGCAGAGCGCGCTGCATCATGTCGGGGTCGGCACAGACGGGAAGCTCTTCGTCGGGGATCTCCAGCTTGAGCTGCCAGCCGTTCTGGGCGCAGACCGCGTCGTAACGCTCGCTCACCTCGTCGCAGAGCTGGCCCATGTCGAAGTGGACCTTCTCGCACTTGAGTGCGCCGCTCGTGACCTTGCTCAGCTCCATGACGCTGGAAACAAGGGCCGTCAGGCGGTCGGTCTCGTCCACGATGATGTTCATCTGCTCGTCGCGGTGCTTCTTGTCGTCGCCGGTCAGATCGCGCACCGTCTCGGCATAGCCCTTGATGAGGGTGAGCGGAGTGCGCAGGTCGTGGGAGACGTTGGCCAGCAGGTCGCGCTGCATCTGGGAGGCGTGCTGGACCTCTTTTGCCATGTGGTTGAACTCCTGGGCCAGGTCGCCCAGCTCGTCGTTCCGCACCGAGTCCACATGGACGGCGTAGTTGCCCTGTGCCACCTGCCGCGCAGCCCCGGAGAGAGCCCGCAGAGGCTTTGTGAACCATTCACTGAACAGCCATGCTGCCGACATCGAGAAGGCGAAAATGAGGGCCGCAGCCAGCGGCAGGACGGTGCTGAGCACCTTGCCGGCCTCGGCCACATGCATCAGGCTGGTAGTCACCAGCACAGTGTAATTTCCATCGGAGGTCATCCGGCCCACCATCAGCTGGACGGAGCCGGAGGGCGTGGGCGGGTTGATCTTCCGCACCACTGTGCCGCCGCTTTCCCGGCAGAGCTGCCGCATGGCGCGGGCCGTGGTGTAGGCGGTCTGCTCGTCGGCAGTGTCGGTGGGGCGGGTGCGGTGAAGGTTGCAGTAGGACAGGTTATCCACCTTGAAGATCTGCCGCAGGGTGGTGTCGGAGATGTCGATGCAGAAGCTGCTCATCCCGCCCAGCTCGAAGATGTCGTCCCGCAGCGCGTTGAAGAAGGTGTTGTTGACGTACAGCCGGCTGCCGAAGGCCCAGTAGGAGAGGGTCTCGCCCTTCCCGATGGCCTCGTCCATCCGGGCCACGATGGCCTCAGCCTGCTCGGTGAGCTGCTTCTGGATATGGGTGGTGTAGAGGGGTTCCAGCAGCTGGGTGCTCAGAAACCAGAACAGCCCCACCAGCAAAAGGCAGATGAAGCACAGAAAGCCCATGAGCTGGCCCCGGATGCCGATGGTGCGCCGTGTTTTGCTCGTTTGCCGCATGAAGAGCAGAGCCTCCGCTTAACGCGCCGCGTCGGGGTCGAACTTGTAGCCGATGCCCCAGACAGTGGCGATGTAGCCGCGGCACTTACCCAGATGGCCGCGCAGCATCTTGACGTGGGTGTCCACGGTGCGGTCCTCGCCGAAGTAGTCGTAGTTCCACACCTTCTGCAGGATCTTCTCGCGGCTGAGGGCGATGCCCTTGTTGGAGGCCAGGAAGACCAGCAGGTCGAACTCCTTGGGCGTGAGGCTCACTTCCTCGCCCGACACCTTGACGGTGTGGCTGGCCGTGTCGATGGACAGCTCCCCGAAGGTCATGGTGCTGTCAGAAGCCTCGGTGCGGGGCATGGTGCGGTTGAGCACAGCCTTGACGCGGGCCACCAGCTCCCGGGGGGAGAAGGGCTTGACCACATAGTCGTCAGCGCCGCCCTCGAGACCGGCCAGCTTGTCGTACTCCTCGCCGCGGGCCGTCAGGATGATGACGGGGGTGTTGATGCGGCGGGTGCGCATCTCCCGCAGGCAGGTCATGCCGTCCATGAAGGGCATCATCAGATCGAGGATGACCAGATCGTAGCCGCCGCCGGTGAGCAGCGACAGGGCGGCGGAGCCGTCCCCTGCCTCCTCGCAGGTGTAGCCCGAATACTGTAAATTCTCCCGGATGAGCTCCCGGATGCGGGGCTCGTCGTCAACGATAAGAATTTTTGCCATAAGGCATTCCTCCTAAAAGCTTCTATCTCCCAAGCGCCGGAGGCTGCTCAGAGTCAGCCCGGCGGAACTGTATACTGCGTTTAAGTATATCATACCCTATCAATTAGGAATTTTTGTGAAGTTTGAGTAGATTTTTTGGGAAAACATCCCAGTGGGTGTGTTTCGTGTCTGCTCTGATTATAAAGGGCCGCTTTGGGGGCTGTCAAGCTTGGCCTCATCTTGCGCAGAAAAGCCGAAGTGTGCTATACTACAATGATAAAAGACTTCCCCGAAATCTGACAAATACAAAGGAAAAATTGTTCATGCGCATTGGATTCGTAGAGCTGGTACTGCTCCTCTTCATTGCATCCATCACGGTGGGGCCGAATGTGGCCCTCTTTGTGGACCGGTGGCTTCGCCGCGCCCAGCGCACGTCTGCCGCCGCTGCCCGCCGGAAGGCCCAGCTGGAAGCACAGGCCGCCATCGAGCGGGAAGCTCTGATGACCCGCTTCCGGGTGGCCAGCAACATCTTTGCCCTGCTGATGCTGGCGGCGCTGGCGTACGGCCTGCTGCTGCGGCCCATCGACACGCCGCCGAAAGCCTACACCGCCCCGGATGTGCGGCAGGACACCGGCGCCGCGCAGACGGCCCTCTCCGCCGACAGCAAGGACAGCTGGAAGCTGGGCGGCTATCTGGGCGTGGACTGCGTCCGCACCCGGGACGGCCTTGTCTACGCTGCTGCCTACAACGGTGCAGCCATGAAAAAGCGTCAGAGCGACCTTGTCCGCACCGACGGCGGACACACTGCGGCCATCCTGTCGGTGGAGGGCGAGCTGACCAGCTTTGCCTTCGACGCCGACGGCGACTTGTGGCTGACGGTGGTGACGCCCTCCGGCGGGACGCTCTGCCGCGCCCGGCATGACAGCTGGGGAACCTCAGTGGAACAGGTGGTGACCCAAATCGACGGCGCACCGCTGGGTGTGCTGTCGGCAGTGGAGACCGGCCCGGACGGGAAGGTCTATTTCGCCGTGTCCACCGAAGCCGCTGCGAAAAACGGACTGGAAAGCGCTCTCCGCACCGAGCTCATCGCCCACACCGGCACGGGCTGTGTCTATGTGTATGACCCGTCGGCCCGGACGGTGGAACAGGTGCTGGGCGGCGTGGCCGGTGCGGCTGGTCTGGCCCTCTCGGAGGATGGCCGAACGCTGTACGTCTCCGACCTCGGGAATCGCTGCATCTGGGCTGTGGACGCCGACGCCCGGGAGCTGACCGCCGGCGGCAAAAACTGCGGGAGCTTTGTGTCCGGCCTGCCGGGATACCCCGGCGCATTGGCGCTGGACGAGGACGGCATCCTCTATATCAGCTACCGCTGGACCCGCAGCGGCTGGCTGGAAAAGCACGCGGACAGCACCCTTCTGCGGGGCATCGCCCTGCGGGCCGGTGAGAACATCCAGAAGAAGCTGTTCAAGCTGCCTGCGGACGCCCCCTGCGCCGAGGCTGTGGACTCCGCCGACGGAAGCTGGAAGCAGACATTCTCGGGCAGAGAGCTGGACGGCTGCACGGCGGTGTGCCCGGCGGGAAGCAAAGTGTATTTCGGCGCGGCAGGCTCTGCCAGCCTGCTGTCTGCAAGAGTATAAAACGAGGTGTTTTTTATGACGGAAGAGTTCAAAAAGCAGATCGAGACCGAAGCGCGGCAGGCTGTGACGGAGCTGCTGGCCCAGGCAAAGCTGAAAAAGGGCGACGTCTTTGTGGTGGGCTGCTCGTCCAGCGAGATCGTCGGCGGCCACATCGGCAAGGACTCGAGCCTTGAGGCTGCACAGGCTGTCTACGCCGGCGTCGCACCGGTGCTGGCCGAAAACGGCATCTGGCTGGCCGCACAGTGCTGTGAGCACCTCAACCGTGCCATCATTATTGAGCGGGAAGCCGCTGAGAAATACGGCTGGGAGGAAGTCTGCGTCGTGCCGCGTCCCCATGCGGGCGGCAGCTGGGCCACCACCTGCTGGAAGCAGTTCAAAGATCCCATCGCGGTGGAGGAGATCCGCGCCCACGCAGGCATCGACATCGGAGGCACCCTCATCGGAATGCATCTGCGCCGGGTGGCTGTGCCGGTGCGGCTGAGCCTTTCGAAGATCGGCGAGGCCAACATTCTCTGCGCCCGCACCCGCCCGAAGCTCATCGGCGGCGAGCGCGCAAAATATACCGAGGAGGACTGAGCCTTATGGCGGAAAAGGATCTGGAAGAGATGCGGGAGGCTGTGGAGGCCATCCGCGAAAAGATGGCCGCAGCGGCCCGGGAAGCAGGCCGCGACCCCGCCGAAGTGCAGCTCTGCGCCGCCTGCAAGACCCGCACCGCGGACACCGTCGCCGCCAGCGCGGCCCTTGCCATCGATGTGTTCGGCGAGAACCATGTGCAGGAGCTTTGCGCCAACTACGACGCCGGTGCTTACTGCGGCAAGCCCAGCCACTTCATCGGCCATTTGCAGACCAACAAAATCAAGAAGGTGCTGGGCCGCGCAAGCCTCATCCAGAGCGTGGACAGCGAGCATCTGCTGGCCGCCATCGAAAAGGAAGCCGCCAAGGCCGGCATCGTGCAGGACGTCCTGCTGGAAGTGAACATCGGCGGCGAGGAGTCGAAGTCGGGTGTCTCGCCGGAACAGCTCTGGCCCCTGCTGGACGCTGCCGCCGCAGAAGAGCACATCCGGGTCAAGGGTCTGATGGCCATTCCGCCCGTCAACGACGACGACGCCCAGAACCGCCGGTATCTGGCCCAGGTGTACAAGCTGTTCGTGCAGGCCGGGGAGCGGGGGTACCAGAACGTGAAGATGGAGACCCTCTCCATGGGCATGAGCGGCGACTTCGAGAACGCCATCCGTGAGGGGGCCACCCTCGTGCGCATTGGCACGGCCATCTACGGAGAACGGGATTATTCGAAGAAGTAACCTCTCAGTCTCGCTTCGCTCGACAGCTCCCCTATCGAGGGGAGCCTCTGGCGAAAAGGTGAAGCTTTACGGAATGCCAAAGCCTCCCCTCGTTAGGAGCAACAACGACGACCGCCGCCAGCGGCGGAAACAGGGAGTCGCTGTTGGGGCCGCGGCCAGCAGGATGCGAGACCCGCACCAAGGGCCGAAGCAGATGCTGGGAGCCGCAACCCGGGCAGTGGCACGCCGCAGGCGTGACGGAGAGGTTTGAACCCGGAAATTTAAAAATGGAGGAATCATGCAAAAAGTCAACGACCCCGCAGTGCGGCACACCGGCAGCGGCGCCCTCATCCGGCGCTTTCTGCCCTATCTGGCAAAATACAAAAAGATCCTGTTCATCGACCTGTTCTGTGCGGCGATGACCACCCTGTGCGACATCATCCTGCCCAAGATCATGAGCACCATCACCAACTCCGCCATGGGCGTGGGCATCACCCTCACGGCGGGCATCGTGCTCAAGCTGGCGGCAGTGTACTTCGTGCTCCGCATTATTGACGGTGCTGCGCAGTATTTCATGTCGGGTATCGGCCACATCATGGGCGTCCACATCGAGACGGACATGCGCCGGGACGCCTTCGACCACCTGCTCAAGCTCGACCACACCTACTACAACAACACCAAGGTCGGCACCATCATGGGCCGCATCACCAATGACCTGTTCGACGTGACCGAGTTCGCCCACCACTGCCCCGAGGAATTTTTCATCGCGGGCATCAAGATCCTGGCGTCCTTCCTCATCCTGTGTCAGGCCAGTGTGCCGCTGACGCTGGCGGTGTTCGCCTGCGTGCCGCTGATGGGCGTCGTGTCCGTCAAGCTGAACCAGCGCCTGCGCGCCCGGTTCCGCCAGCAGCGCGTCCAGATCGGTGAGCTGAATGCCACCATCGAGGACAGCCTGCTGGGTCAGGGCGTGGTGAAGGCCTTCGCCGCCGAGGATGAAGAGCGCGAGAAATTCGCTAAGGGCAACAAGGATTTCGAGCACATCAAGACGCTGGGCTACTACGCCATGGCTGCGTTCAACACCTCCACCCGCCTCTTCGACGGCCTGATGTATCTGGTGGTCATCCTTGCGGGCGGTCTGTCGCTGGTGTACGGCAAGATAACCGCCGGTGACCTGGTGGCTTATATGCTCTACGTCACCACCCTCATCGCCACCATCCGCCGCATCGTTGAGTTCGCCGAGCAGTTCCAGCGCGGCATGACCGGCATCGAGCGCTTTGCGGAGATCATGGACACCCCCGTGACCATCCAGGATGCCGAGGACGCAAAGCCCCTGCAGCCCGGTCCGGGTGCCATCCGCTTCGAGGACGTCAGCTTCGAGTACCCCGACGACCATAACAAGGTGCTCCACCATGTCAGCCTTGACATCAAGGCCGGTGAGCGTCTGGCGCTGGTCGGCCCGTCCGGCGGCGGCAAGACGACGCTCTGCAACCTCATCCCCCGCTTCTACGAGGTGACGGGAGGCCGTATCTTCATCGACGGGCAGGACATCCAGCACGTTACCCTCAAGAGCCTGCGGGAGGACATCGGCATCGTTCAGCAGGACGTCTACCTGTTCAGCGGTTCGGTGGCGGATAACATCGCCTACGGCAAGCCTGGCGCGACCCGGGAGGAGATCATTGAAGCGGCCCGTCTGGCCGGCGCAGAGCGCTTTATCAGCGCCTTGAAGGACGGTTTTGATACCTATGTGGGTGAGCGGGGCGTCAAGCTCTCGGGCGGTCAGAAGCAGCGCATTGCGATCGCGCGGGTCTTCCTGAAGAACCCGCCCATCCTCATTCTGGACGAAGCCACCAGCGCCCTCGACAATGAGAGCGAAATTCTGGTGGGCCAGAGCCTCGAAAAGCTGGCCCATGGCCGTACGACTCTGACCATCGCCCATCGACTGACCACCATCAAGGACTACGATAGAATCCTTGTGCTGGGCGCAGAGGGGATCGAGGAGTCTGGCACCCACGACGAGCTGCTGGCGAAAAAGGGCGTCTACTACCGCCTGTGGAATCAGCTGCCCGGGGAAGATACGTTGTAAGAAGAACAAATATAACAAAAGAGGCACTGCCGCTGGCAGTGCCTCTTTTGTTATACTCGCTCTTATTCTCCGACAATGAGCCGCACGGCACCGTAAATACCGGCGTCGTTGCCGAGGCTTGCAGCCTTGATGGGCGTCTCGCGGCAGGACTTGAAGGCGTAGGTCTTGAAGTGCTCCACCAGCGGGTCGAAGAGGACGTCGCCTGCACGGGCCACGCCGCCGCCGATGAGGAACATCTCGGGGTCGGTGGTGCTGGCAATGGAGGCCAAAGCCATGCCGAGGGTGTCGGTCATCTTGTCCACCTCGCGGGCAGCGAGGGCGTCGCCGCTGCGGGCGGCATCAAAGACGTCCTTGGCCTCAAAATCCTTGCCGCGCAGGACGCAGTCTGCGTCGGGGTTCTCGTCCAGCAGCTTCTTCATGCAGCGGACGACGCCGGTAGCGCTGGAATACTGCTCGAGGCAGCCGTGCTTGCCGCAGCCGCAGGTGGCCGTCTCGTGACGGTTGACGGTGATGTGGCCGATCTCGCCGCCGGCACCGTGTGCGCCGTCGATGACTTTGCCGTTGACGATGACGCCGCCGCCGACGCCGGTACCCAGCGTGACCATGACTGCGCTGCGGCAGCCCTTGGCGGTACCCATCCAGATCTCACCCAGAGCAGCCACGTTGGCGTCGTTGCCCACCAGCACCTTCATGCCGTCCAGCAGGCCGGACAGCTGGGCCGAGACGTTCCGTTCGCCCCAGCCGCCAAGGTTGGCGCAGATGATGGGGACGACGCGGCTGTCCAGCACGGGGCCGGGGACGCCGATGCCGACGCCCTCCACCTGCTCGGAGGTGATCTCCTTCTCGGCCATCTTGGCGTGGATGGCGTCGGCCAGATTCTCGAGGATGTGCTCACCGGCGTTGGAGGTGTCGGTGGGGACTTCCCACTTTTCCAGCAGAGCGCCCGAGGTGGTGAACAGGCCGACCTTGGCCGTGGTGCCGCCGAGGTCGATGCCGAACGCGTATTCTTTCATAACTCATTTACCCCTTTTTTTGCGGCGGTCGCCCGCCGGTTATCATTTGACATCAGTATAACATACTCCGGGCCAAAAGAGCAGGGGGCGGGCCGGTTTTTATGCAATCAGACGGAAATTTCTGGAGTTTTTTGGCAAAATTGCGAGAGGACAGGACAAGCTGCTGATTTCGCCCAAAATGGATAATAGAGGGTTGACATGAAGGGGGGGGGGGGGGGGGGGATGGTAGGGGACGCTGCACTGCCGGCCTGTTCTTGGTGTGGGGGGGTGGGGGGGGGTAAAATTAAAGTGTGCGGCTGCCCGGCTTTGGCCCGGGCAGGTCATGCAGAGAATGTGCGGAAATCTAATAGGAGGTTTTTTATGAAGTGCAAACAACTTGCCCTGCGGGTGCTTTCCACTGCGGCCATCCTTTCCATCGTGTCGTCCATTGCGGCACCAGTCTTTGCGGAGACCTATTACATCGGCAATGGCTACGACCTGAGCATTGAGGCAAAGGAGGATGGCAAGGTCTACGTCAACGGCCATGAGGACCAGGACGGTGAGATCACCATCAAGGGCAGTGCAGGCAAAGATAGCCTGACTGAGGAGAAAAAAGAGCAGGAGACCGGGGAAAACAGCGGAGCGGAGAAACAGACTGTGACCGAGGAGACCCCGAAAGAAAAGACCTCTGCCGAAGAGGGGGAAACGAAAAAACAGGACACTCCCTCTGAGAACAGCGATGAGGAGAATGAGGGGAAAGACCCTGCCAACGAGAACAAGAAAGACGATGCCCCTGCCGCTGAGGAGAACGACCCCCAGCCGGAGGATACCGCCGAGCCCGAAGAGAAGGCGGTGAAAAAGGAAGCTGCAGACAGCGGCGAAAACGCCCCGGCAGCCCTGCAGAGCACTGCGGCTGCCAAGAGCGCACCGGAAAAGAACACCTCGGTGGAGAAAAGCCCGGTGTCCAATGTCATCAAGGTCGTCAACAACTGGAAGAATAATATTTTGAAGATCACGCTGGATAACGTGAACATCAAGGTCGATAAGAAAGAAGATAAAGCGGCCATGTCTGTTTCCGGTTCCGGCGATACGGAAATCAATTTGAAAGGCAACAATGTTCTTGACAGTACCGTGTCTTCCGGTCATGCAGGGCTTGAAAAAGCCGATACTCTGAATCCTGCCGGGGAAGAGACGGGAAACGACGGAAAGCTCATCATCACTGCGTGTGACAACGAACAGAACCTGACTGCAAAGGGCGCCAGATGGGCTGCCGGTATCGGTGGGCGCGCTAATGGCGTTGCCCATTCCAAGGCAGAGATCACCGGAATCGAAATCAACGGTGGAAAAATATACGCGGAAGGTGACAGCGGCGGCGAAATGAACAACGACGGTGGTGGTGCAGGCATCGGCGGCGGCTCCTGGACGATCGGCAAAGTGACGATCAATGGCGGTGATATTACGGCTATCGGCGGCGTAGACGGTGGCGCAGGCATCGGTGGTGGCAAGAATAACGCAGGATTTGTGACCATCAACGGCGGTGATATTACGGCTACCGGCGGCGCAGGTGGTGGCGCAGGCATCGGCGGTGGAAAGAGTGGCGCAGGATTTGTGACCATCAACGAGGGAACGATCCATGCGACCGGCGGCAATGATGAAGGCTGCGGCGTCGGAAGCGGAAAATGGGGACGCAACAGCAATATCAACATCAACGGAGGAAATGTCACTGCTTCCAGTACCCTTGGCGGTGCCGGTATTGGCGGCACTTATTCAAAAGTGACCATTGCATCTGGCAATGTTCATGCCGCTGGCGGCGCAAGCGGCAAAAATAGCAGCGGCATTCTCGGCGGCGGCGCAGGCATTGGAGGTTATGGTGCAGACGTCACAATCACCGGCGGCAATGTTACCGCCACCGGCACCGAGGGTGGAGCCGGTATCGGCACCCCCGGAGGCAAAAACGACTCAAATATCGCTCCTGGCACGATCAAAATCGGCGGCAAAGCGCAAGTCGCTGCAACTGGCGGCAGTGCCGTCAGCAACAACACCTATAACTACAGTTACAACGCCGGTGCCGCCATTGGAAACGGCAGCGCCCCAAACAGCAATGTGAAGGGTGAAGAGGTCGAAGTCGTCACAGACAACTCGACTACGGCTACCATCGTCCGCAACCCGGCAGGCACTTCCGCTGACCATCAGCACACTTGGAAAGTCACCAGCCACAAGGACGCCACCACGGAGCATCCCGGCGAGACCGTGTATCATTGTGCGTGCGGCGCAGACCGGACGGATTACTCCCCCGCTCTGCCGGATAACGGCACCAACTCGTATGCGCCGCTTACCGTCCTTGGGGCAGACAGCTTTGAGCAGACCACGGAAAACGACCGCCTGATCATCACAGTCCCGGAGGAGAGCGCAAGCCTCACCGGCAGTCTGGCAGCCCTGCGGGAGCTGGAAAGCAGCGGCATCCGGACACTGGTGTTCCGCACCCGGCACTGCGAGAGCAGCGTCCGGCTGGCAGACCTGACCGCACAGGGCAGCGATGAGGCGGTGTTCGTCCTGAGCCACAGCGGCGAGAACGCCAGCCTGACCCTTGACGGCAGAGACCTCACCAGCCTGCTGGCATAAGAAACAGAGAAGCCCCGGGCTCGTTCTGGAAAGCAGAAGGAACCCGGGGCTTTTTGTTGGGGCAGCAGGGCAAAAAAAGCGCACCCTGCAAGCAGCAGAGTGCGCTTTCGTGACGGATGAAAAAGCCTTAGTCCTCGTCTTCCTCTTCCGCGTCCTCTTCGTCATCGCTCTCAGAGCGGGGCTTGTAGAAGATGCCGCTCAGGAAGATGCTGACAAAGTAGAGCAGCACCATGGGGATAGCCACCATGCACTGGGACACGATGTCCGGCGGGGTGACGACAGCTGCGATGAAGAAGATGAGCACGATGGCAACGCCCCGGCCCTTTTTCAAGATCTGGGGGTTGGCGATGCCCATCTTGGAGAGGATGATGGTGACCAGAGGCATCTCAAACACACAGCCAAAGATGATGAACATGGTCAGGCAGAGGCTGACATAGCTCTCGATACTGGTAGTGGTCTGGATGTAGTCGGCACCCTCGATGCCGGTGCTGAGGAACCGGAGCATGAAGGGCATCATGAGCTTGTAGGCGAACATCACGCCCACCACAAAGAGGGCCAGACCCAGCAGGATGACCAGCTTGAGGAAGAACGTCTCGCTCTTTTTCAGGCCGGGCTTTGCAAAGGCGTACACCTGATACAGCGCCACAGGCACTGTGACGACCACAGCCGCCAGCAGGGAGACGCGGAAATACTGCATCAGCTTTTCCTGCGGGGCGATGGACACGAAGGTGTAGAAACCCTGGCCCATGGCGGTCAGCAGGTCGATGAGGCGGTCGGCGTAAGCCAGCGTGACCACGACCGCCGCCACGAACACCACGGCGCAGACGATCAGCCGGTTGCGCAGCTCTTTCAGGTGGCCCGTCAGCGTCATGTTGCCGTCGTCAGGCATGACTTCGGCTTTCTTTTTGCGCTTTACGTTCGTAGCCACAGATTACTCCTCGTCGTCCTTCTTCTCAGTCTTGGTCTCGGCCTTGGCAGTGGTCGCGTCCTCCTCTTCGGACTCCTCCATGCCCTTCTTGAAGTTGTTCATGGTCTTGCCGAACATCTTGCCCAGCTTCGGCAGGTTCTTGGGTCCAAAGATGAGCAGGACGACGACCAGGATGATAAGCAGCTCGTTAGTACCAATACGCATAATAATGATCTCCTTTTTACTTTGCCGCGCCGCGAGGCGGGCTGATTACAATGTATAAGGCAACCGCGGGCGCGGGTGCATCGGTGGGGGATTAGAAGCTGTTTTCGTAAGCAGGGTGCGCCGAACAGCGAGGATTTTTGCCCGCAGACAAGGCGATTTTCCGCAGCAATCCTGACGGATTGCAAGGGAAAGCAACGCAGAATGCGAGCAAAAAGGCCGTTCGGGCGGTGTGCAATGCTTATGAAAACGGCTTCTTAAGCCTTTGCCTCTTCGGCAGGTGCGGCTTCGGCAGCGGGTGCGGCTTCGTCGGCCACGGGTGCTGCCTCTGCGGGGGCGTCGGTCTTTTCCTCGGCCTTCACAGGCTCAGCAGCAGGGGTCTGCTCTGCCTTGGGAGCTTCGGCTGCGGGAGCCTCGGCAGGGGTCTCCTCGGGCAGCTCCTCGACTTCTTCCAGCTCGGTGACTTCCTCAGGCTGCTCGGCCTTGGCGGCCTCTTCCTTGCTGGTCTTGCCGATGCCGGTGAAGCTCTTGGTGACGTCCTTCACGCTGTTGTCGATGTCCTTCTTGATGTCGGTCAGGGGGGCAACGGCTTCCTTGAGGGGGGCCTGGATTTCGTTCAGAGGCTCCACGACATTCTTCTGGATCTCCTCGGAGGCAGCGCCGGTGTACTTCTTCAGCTCGCGCAGCATTTTGCCCAGCTTCTTTGCGTAGACGGGCAGCTGGTCGGGGCCGATGAAGACGAACGCGATGACCACGATGACCACGAGTTCCCAAAAACCAATTTTCATATTCTTCCGATTCCTTTCCTCAGCCGCCCGGGAGAGCGGCGATATGGAGTGTGCTGTCAGGGGTTTTCGGCGCGCACCGCGCCTTTGATGCCATACATATACCGAAGATGCATGAACGGAATATGAATTTAATATGAATTATTCGTGAACAAAGAGCCGTCTTGTGCGAAAATACATCGAATGAGTAGAAATCGAGCGAAATAATACAAAACGGAATAAGAATTGCTCAGCGGACTGTGTTCGTCAGGGTGCCGATGCCCTCGATCTCGCAGCGAACTTCGTCGCCCGGTTTGAGGAAGCAGGGCGGTTCCATGCCCATGCCGACGCCCGCCGGGGTACCGGTGGCGATGATGGTACCGGCCTTGAGGGTCATGCCCTGCGAAAGCTCGGCAATGACATGGTCAATGTCGAAGATCTGCAGGCCGGTGTTGGAGTCCTGCCGCTTTTCGCCGTTGACGAAGCACCGGATGGGGAGCTTGGGCGGGTAGGTGTCGAACTCGTCCGCCGTGACGATGCAGGGGCCGATGGGAGTGAAGCCATCGAGGCTCTTGCCGAAATACCACTGCTTGTGGGCGGTCTGGACATCCCGTGCGGAGACATCATTCAGGATGGTGTAGCCGAAGACGTAGTCTTTCGTCTGCCCTGCGGGAACGTCCTTCGCGTCCTTTCCCAGAACGACAGCCAGTTCACACTCGTAGTCCAGTTTTTTCACGAGGTCGGTATGGGCCTCGATGAAGCCGCCGTCCGGCACGGCCCGGGTGACCCGCTTGGAAAAGTAGATGGCGTCCTGATGTTTGGTCGCAAAGGCGTCGGCAGAGTATTTCTCGGCCTCGTCGGAGTGGGCCATGTAGTTGATGCCCAGACAGATGACGTCCTGCGCCGGAGACGGGATGGGGCTTTCCGGCGCGACGGCCTCAATAGGCAGCGCCGGGATGCCTGCGATGGCCAGCGAAAGCCCGGCCCGCACCTGCGGGGTCAGGAACGGGATGGCGTCGGACAACGTCTCGTAAGAAAGGCCCAGCCAGCTCAGGGGCCAGACCTGACGGCCATCGGCAGAGAGGATGGCCGGGTCTTCCACGCCGTCGGGCAGGCGGCAGGTGATGAAACGCATAGATGGATTCCTCCTTTATTTTTGATAGGTACTGCGGCGGTAGAGCAGAATTTGTTCGCCTGTTCGAAGATTTGTCTTTGTCTTCTCAAGCAAGGTGAATTTTGTCTGTCCGCGGCTGTAATCCAGTTCGTTGTTGATAAAAAGTGAGCGCCCGCAGTAGCCGTCCTTCTGCTTGACCGAAAAGAAAAAGGTGATACCAGAAGGAAGCTGGTATTTGATAAGATAGTCGGCGTCGATCTTTGTGCGCAGAGGCGGTGTCTGCGCGGCCAGCTTCTCGCCCGAAAAGCCGTAAAGCAGTAAAAACTCATCCATCAGAGTATCGAGCTGAGAAAGAGCTTCCAGCCGAGAGAGGATTTTTTCGCTCTCGGCGCTCCAATTATGTGCCTGTCGCAGGTCGGCCAGTGTGAGCTTGCAGGAGAGAATGTCTTTGAATACACGCTCGGAGTTGCTGCGAAGGCGGTCGTGCTCTAGCCGATGCAGACCGGCCAGATGCCGGAACTCGTAAGGCGAAAAGGTGAAATGAAGGTCGATGGCGGTGTTCTTCCGGGCAATGGTGCAATCATATGTATAATAGCAAAGCTCTGCGTATTTCTGGGCACACAGCTGCAGAAGATCCATTCCTTCACATCCTTTGGAAATCGTGCAATAAAAAATGCGGAAGTTCGGCAAAGAACTCCCGCAGCACATTTTCTTTCAACAGCAGGATGCTGCCTCAGTCAAGTTGTGGAATCTGTGCAACCCCCTGTGAGAAGCTCCATGCAGTCACCTCTTGACAGGCACGGCATTTCATTGCTTCAGACAAACACTCAAGTTGTTTGTTTCTAGCTTTATTATATGCAGCAAATGCAATTTTGTCAATAGCAAGTGATTTTTAATGCCGATACGCGATAGCCTTCTGAATGCGGTCGGCTTCGGCGGGGCCGGCCAGCTGGCGCACCAGCTCGAGGGCAAACGGGATCGCGCCGCCGAGGCCGTAGCTGGTGGTGATGCTGCCGTCTACGACGACTTCCTCATCGTGGACGATGGCACCGGCCAGCTTATCCTGAAATCCGGCGTGGGCGGTGGCGTTCCTGCCTTCCAGCAGGCCGAGGCTGGCGAGGACGCTGGGCGCGGCGCAGATGGCGGCGACCTTCTTGCCTGCCTTGGCAAAAGAAACGCAGGTGTCGGTGACGGTCTTGTTCTCGGCGAGATTGGGCGTACCCGGGATGCCGCCGGGCAGGATGACCATGTCTACGTCGCTGTAATCCACATCCTCGGCCAGCGCGTCGGCGGTCAGGTGGATGCCGTGGCTGCTGACGAGGGCGCGGCGGCCCATGGCAGACGCAATGGTGACTTCGACCTTGGCGCGGCGGAGAAGGTCGGCCACCAGCAGGGCCTCGCACTCCTCGGTGCCGTCGGCAAAAAACAGAACAGCTTTGCTCATAATCAGATACTCCTTTTATAGATCAAAGAAAAAGCGCACCGCAGGCGGGGCATCCCCGGCCCGCAGTGCGCCAGCGGTCAGTGAAATTCAGTCTTCGGTGTCAGCGGAGACGCCGTTCTTTTCCAGAATGCGGCGCAGGACGCTGTCGTCCCGGCCCAGCACACGGCTCACGCGGCTGATGATGGCGCTGGATGCGCCGATGTTGCCCATGATGCTGGTGTAGCTCTGCTTGCGCATGAGCTTTTCGGCGATGTTGTAGCGCTGCTCCATCGCGCTCAGCTCTGCGTAGCTGCATACATCCTGCAAGAAGCGGTAGCACTCCTCGGGCGTCTCAAGCTCCAGAAAAGCGGCATACAGGCCGGATTTTCCGGTCGGATGGTCCTTTGCCATATACAGTTCCTCCCCGGTCATTCAATGATGTTGGACCCGCAGACGGGTACTTCAATACACTACTTTAGTGTAGTACAAATGAGCAGAAAATGCAATGGTCTTTGCAGGAAATTTACAACATCCGCTCAAAGATCAGCTCGTTGCGCTCGATGCCGCCCTCACTCTCGGCAGGGCCGAGGGAGCGGTAGCCCCGGGCCTTGAAGAACTGCTGCACCGGCAGGGCCTTGGCGTTGACGCCGCACCAGACGCGGCCCCGGCCCTCGCCCCGGGCCAGACGCTCGCAGGACGCCACGATGTCCCGGCCGATGGCCTTGCCGCGGTATTCGGGCTTGAGGTAGAGGTGGAGCAGATGGAGCGAAGTGTTCTCCATCTTCCATGCAAAGTAGCCGATGAGGCTGCTGCCGAGGAAGACGAGGAAGTAGTTCACATCGTTGTCGATGTCCTCTTCGATCGCGTCGGCGCTCTGCAGGTTCTCGATGAGGGCGTCCAGCTGCTTTGCGGGGAAATAGCGTTTGTAGACCTCGTGCCAGACCTCGCTGGCAAGGTCGGCGGTCATGTGGATGTATTTGGCCTTGGCGACCAGCTTGTAATCGGGTTTCATAGTCCTCCTGAAAAACAGCGCGGAACTGCGCACGATAAGATTCGGCGGGAAATCGCTTTACAAGATACAGTGTACCACATCCGGCCCCTGGGTGTAAAGCAAAAAGGCTGCCGTACCCGCAAAGAGTACGGCAGCCTTGATGGCTTTTTCGACGTCCTCAGACGTGATGCGTTTTACAGCGCAGCCTTGAAGTTGTGATGAGTGGAGCTGTAACGGACAACTGCTTCCATCAGGGTGACAGGCCACAGCAGGACCTTGCCAACCATCTCAGCCGGCTTGACGCATACCGTCTCCATGCTGTAGATGCCGAACAGGACCAAACAAGCGATACCGCAGCCCAGAATGTAGTAATACATAGTCAAACCTCCTATATTTTTCTCACAGGCCCGCAGTGTGCGGAGCCTGAAGCTCGTTGTTACGGGGGCGCTTCCCGCTCCCTACAAGCTTACTATACACCGGTTTTGAAATAAAGTCAATAGCAAAAAACGTGAAACAAATTAAAGCTCTTTCTGAAATGCAATATCTATCATTAAAGTAAAGCACCGAAGTGAGCTTTGATTTATAAAACTGAAGTCACTGCACTGAACTGGCCTTGCAGCAGGGACAGTTCGGCCCATTTTGGAGCTGAAACGGGCCGAAAACGGGGGTGCTGTTCTTGGAGCAAAAACAGGGTGGAAAACGACAGCTGCGAGGTCGTTTTTAAGATGTATACAAGTGTGCTCCGGCGGTGGAATCCGGGCCGGAGGGTAAAGTGAGGAGATCTCAGCAAAACGAGCAGAATGCATAAAGAAATCCACAAAAATTATGGAAAACTATTCTTGCTGCCCAAACCAAAATGCGCTATAATAGGAACATCAAAAGTCTACGCTGAAAGGAGAACGCAGTTATGGCAAAGGCATCGCAGGTCGTATTATCAGAAAATGAATTTTACCTCATCAAGGCCCCCAATGGAAAGGTGCTGGAAGTAAAGAACTTCAACACGGAGAACGGCGCTGCGATCCGTCTGTGGGACTACGCAGGTCATCCGTGGCAGCAGTGGAAATTCGTGGATGCAGGCGAAGGACGCTGGCGCATCCAGAACCGTTTTACCGGCAAAATGATGGACCTCGCCCTCGGCGGCGTGGTGGAAGGCACCTGGCTCCATCAGTGGGGCCGCACCAGCGGACTGAGCCAGTGCTGGGCGCTCGAGGCTACCCGCAATGGCCGGACCCGCATCCGCAACGTGCTGGCCGACAAGTACATCGACCTTGTGGGCATGAACACCTCCAACGGTGCGCAGGCGCAGATCTGGAACTTCGTCTCGGGCGGCAATCAGGAGTGGAACCTTGAGCGTGTGGACTCCACCGTCCAGCAGACCCGGGCCAAGGCCGAAGAGGCCCATGATCCGGAGCCGACGCCCTCCCAGCGCAAGCACCAGAACGACCTCGTCCGCAAGCTGAACAATGCGGGCAAGGGCCGCGCAGGCCGCAAGGCATAAACGCATAAAAACAGCGCCCCGCAGGGGTCATCTGCGGGGCGCTTTGCTGTGAAAAGAAAGGGAAAGTATGATGAACCTTGGTGCCTTTATGAATCCGGAATACCCGATCTTCAGCACGACGCTGTGCTATCTGGAGCGGGACGACGCCTACCTGATGCTCCACCGTGTGAAGAAGGAGGACGACTACAACCACGACAAATGGGTGGGCGTCGGCGGAAAATTCGAGCGGTTCGAGAGCCCGGAGGACTGCCTTCTCCGTGAAGTGAAGGAAGAAACGGGCCTGACGCTGACCCACTGGCGCAGCCGGGGGCTGCTGACCTTCATCTGGGGCAATATGACCGAGTTCATCCACCTCTACACCGCGGACGGGTGGACGGGCGAGATGATACAGGGCGATGCCTGCCGGGAAGGTGTGCTGGAATGGGTGCCGAAGGAGAAAGTGGAGCAGCTGCCCATCTGGGAGGGCGATAAGATCTTCTTCAAGCTGCTCAACGAGGAACATCCGTGGTTCTCCCTCAAGCTGGTGTATGAGGGGGATGTCCTCCGGCAGGCGGTGCTGGATGGGGAAAGAATCGTGGGTTAATCTGCCATAGGCGAAAGCATTTCACGGAAAAGCTGGCGCAGCATAGTATCCACGCCCTGCGCCGACCAGATGGTGGCGACCATCAGCTCGTCGGGGTCGATGCAGGAAAAATCCAACTGATACCCGGCGTGCTGTGCGAGCTGCGCCAGAAAGACGCGCTGTGTCCGCCCATTGCCCTCGCGGAACGGGTGAAGCTCGTTGGTGCGGATGTAAAAATCAACGAAGGCGTCTACAAAATCGTCGAAGGAAAGGCTTTGGAAGAAATTCTGCTCGGCCAGCCGCCGGAAAATAGCAGAGCTGACGCGTGGGATCTCATCTGCGGGGCAGAACTGCGTACCCTTTTTGGAGATGTTGATGCTGCGGGGTACACCGGCCCATTCGTAGAGGTCGCAGAAAAGATGGCGGTGGATGGCCTTGTAATGCTCAAAGTCGAAGGTAGAGCACAAGGGAGATTCTTCCCACTGTGCTGCTTTCGCGGTGACGAGCACGGCTTCCACACGGTCAAGCTCCTGCTGACTGTGGAGGTCGAATTTATTGATAAGGACGGAAGTGCAGGGATAGCAGTCGGCAGAAGATGGGTCGATCGTGTAGGGCATAAGCGTTACCTCTGGGCTGCAGTGTCCTGTGGCTGCCGCAGAACCTCACGGACGAGGGTGGCGGCGTCAAGATGACCGTCCAGATAGCGCAGACAGTCCTGCTCCGATTTTTTGGAAAAAGAGAGGCCCTCCATCCGTGTGGATGCAATGGCGTTGCGGAATGCCTTTTCGCGTTTTGCGGTCATGATGAACCCTCCGGTCTTGAATTGTGTAACAGTATTATAGCAGAGAAAAAGTGCGGAATGCAATAAAATAAGATAAAAAAGCCTCTGTGCAGAAATGTTTTGACGACATTTTTGCACAGAGGCGATTTTTACGGGATCAGTTCAGTTTCAAATCGCCGTCCTTGATCCAGCCAAGCTTGCGCTCGATCTCGCAGAAGAGAACGCTGAGCACGGCGGGCAGGACGAAGCAGATGAGGACGAGGGCAGCCCAGTCCATCGGGGTGATGGCGGCCTTGGTGCCGGCGGCAATGTCGCTGATCCAGCCGGTGTAGACGCCGATCTGGCCCACGAGGCCGCAGGTACCCATGCCGGAAGAGACGGCGGCACCGTTCATCTCCATGTGGAAGACGCAGGTGGCCAGAGGGCCGGTGATGGCGCTGGCCAGCGTGGGGGCGATCCAGATGCGGGGATTCTTTACGATGTTGCCCATCTGGAGCATACTGGTGCCGAGGCCCTGACTGATGAGGCCGCCGACGCCATTTTCTTTATAGCTCATGACGGCAAAGCCGATCATCTGGGCGCAGCAGCCCGCCACGGCAGCGCCGCCGGCGAGGCCCGTCAGGCCGAGGGCTGCGCAGATGGCGGCAGAGGAAATGGGCAGGGTCAGGGCGACGCCCACGATGACCGAGACGAGGATGCCCATGAGGAAGGGCGCCTGTTCGGTGGCCCACATGATGAGGGTGCCCACCTGGCTTGCGGCTGCGCCGATGGGGGCGGCGATGAGCATCGAGAGGCCGACGCCGGCAAAGATGGTCACCAGCGGGGTGACAAGGATGTCGACGCGGGTCTCCTTGCTGACGGCTTTGCCCAGCTCAGCGGCCACAATGGCGATGATGAGGACAGCCAGAGGGCCGCCTGCGCCGCCGAGGGCGTTGGAGGAGTAGCCCACCGTCACGAGGCTGAACAGTACCAGCGGCGGGCAGTGGAGCGCCCAGCCGATGGCCACGGCCATGGCCGGGCCGCTCATGGCCGTGGCGTAGCCGCCCAGGTCCACCAGCGTCTCAAGCCCGGTCTGCTGGCCCAGCGTCTTGATGATGGTGCCGATGAGGAGGCTGGCGAACAGGCCCTGTGCCATCGCGCCCAGCGCCTCAATGAGGTAGCGCTGGGGGGTGATGACGATGTCCTTGCGTTTTAAGAAATCTTTTACATTTGACATAAAGAATCTGCCTTTCCGTCTTAACACTTTCAGGGTGCAGCAAAAGCTGCATGACCATCATGATACCATACACGTGTCAAGACGGCAAGAGGGAAACGCAAAAATCCCGTTCGGAACACAACTTTTTTCTTTTGGGTGCAATAATACGGCGGCTCGGTTCGTTTTCCACATGGAGTGTCAGCTATGGTGGAAAACTTCCACGAAACGCCCTGCACGAGACACCGAAGGACATTGACGGGAGCTTGGGGTTGGGTGTATACTATAGACGTATAAATGGCATTTGAAGCACTTCTGGCGGCGAGAGGCCGCGTTAGAATACAGCTTGGAGGCAGCGCAGGCGGAATGAGACAGAAAGATACAGGAACACCAAAAAAGAAGACGCGCCGTGCGGCGGGCCAGATGGTGGCCTCGGCGGTGATGGCGCTTGCCATCGCGGTGGGCGGTTTTGGCACCACAGCCCTGCTGGCGTCCCAGCCTGCGGGTCTGACGGTGGAGCCGTCGGCTCTGCTGTGGGAGGGTGAGACCGATGCGGCCCACAGCACCAAAAAGGAAACGAAGAAAAATAATACGGAAACCCCGAAAAACGACTCTGCATCCTCTGAGGCGGAGAGCACTGCTGCGTCTGCCGCGCAGCCGTCTGCTCCCAGCCAGAGCGTGAAAGAAGAGCCCGCTGCATCGTCGGCTCCGGCTGCACCCGCAGAGGAGACTGCCGCAGAGCCTGCAGCCCCGGAAACAGCTCCTTCTGCCCCCATGATGGGCGGCATCGACGAGCTGGAACAGGAGAACGGCTTCCCCCGCTTACAGCAGGAGACCGAGGCACTGGCCGCCGAAGACCCCCTGAGCGCCCCGGTGGAGCAGGATGCAGTGTCTCAGCCCGCCGAGCCGGAGACGAACTCCGAAGAGCAGAGCACCCTGCCGGTGAAGACCGAGGAAGGCACCATCCTGCTGACGCCGGAAGAGATACGCGCGGCGCTGGATGCGGGTACGCTGGATGCGAGCAACATTGATACTGCCTGTCTTACCGACGAGAACGGTCTGCTGAGCTGGCTGTGGAACCTCCTGTTCGGGAAAAGAGACGATGACAGCAGCACCCCGGCTCCGGTCTATTCCGGCTGGCGCACCGTGGACGGCAAGACCTACTATTATGACCAGTACACCAACCAGCCGGTCACGGGCATCCAGTCCATCGACAACAAGCTCTATTACTTCGACGCCAACGGTGTCCAGCAGGACGCCACCTTCGGCATCGACGTCTCCAAATATCAGTCGAACATCGACTGGGAGCAGGTCAAGACAGCGGGCGTCAAGTTCGTCATCATCCGCATCGGCTACCGCGGCTACGGCAGCGGCGCACTGGTGCTGGACCCCATGTTCGAGCAGCACTTCACCAACGCCCGGAACGCGGGCCTCAAGGTGGGCGTCTACTTCTTCAGTCAGGCAGTCAACGAGAACGAGGCCCGAGAAGAAGCGCAGGGCTGCGCCTATGTCCTGAACGGCCGCAAGCTCGACTACCCCATCTACTTTGACACCGAGGCCTCCGGCGGCAAGAATGGCCGTGCCGATGGTCTGGGCGTCGAAGACCGCACCAAGTGTGCCATCGCCTTCTGCGAGGAAGTCAAGGCCCAGGGCTATCAGCCGGGCGTCTACGCCTCCACCCTGTGGTTCCGCAAGCGCATCGACCTGAACCGGCTGAAGAGCTACAGCATCTGGAACGCCCATTATAATGTGGCCGGCAGCCCCATCGCCTGCGATATGTGGCAGGGTACCTGCACCGCCCGCATCCCCGGCTACGGCGGACAGATCGACGTGAACATCAGCTATGTGGGCTAAGGAGGCGCCCATGGACATTATCCGCCTCATTGCCTCCGACCTTGACGCCACCCTGCTGGACGGCCAGAGCCGGCTTCCGCCAGACTTCGCGGAGACCGTCCGCGCACTGGCGGAGCGGGGCATCCGGTTCGCTGCCGCCAGCGGACGACCTATCTATACCTTAGAGGAGATGTTCGCGCCCCTGCGGGACGACATCATCTTTGTGGGGGACAACGGCGGTGCCATCTGCTGGAAGGGCGAGAGCCTGTATGTCTCCGAGATGGACGCCGCCGACTGGCGCACGCTGGCCGGGCAGGCCCGGAGCGCGGGCCACGCCGCCGTCCTCTGCGGGCTGGAAACGGCCTATGTGGAGGAGCAGTTCCGGCCATACGACAGGGTCTTCAAGAGATTCTACACCAAGGTGGAATATGTCCCTCATCTGGAGGACGTGACCGCCCGGGTGGATAAATTCACCATCTACTTCCCTGAGGGGGATGCCCAGAAGGGCTACGACGCGCTTTATGGCCCGGTCTGGGGCGGGCGCTTCTCGGTGGCGGTGGCCGGTGCAGACTGGGTGGACATCATGAACCCCGGCGTCCACAAGGGCGCGGCCCTGCTCCGCTTGGGCGAGAGGCTGGGCGTTTCGCCCGAGGGCATGATGGCGTTCGGCGACACCTTCAACGACGCGGAGATGCTGAAGGCGGCAAAATACGGTTTCCTTGTAGAGAACGGCTCGCCCGCCCTCCGGGAGGAGGTGCCCTTCCTCGCGCCGCCCAACACCAGCTCCGGCGTGATGCAGGTCCTGCGCCGCGTTCTGGCCCAGAATGGCCGGGTCTGTGAATCGGATTTCAGAAGAGCAAAATAGAGAACGGCATCGGAGAAAAGCTCAGATGCCGTTCTTTTTTATTGGTATAAAACTGCGCCCAGCACCGCCGAGAGCAGGATCATCCCGATGGGCGAGGGGGCTTTGCCTCTGGCTTTCTGCCAGATGAGCCGCACCCCGGCCAGAATTGCAAGGATGCCAATGCCCCGCCATGCGGGCGAGGGCGTTTCAGCGGCGGTGGAGATGCCCAGCAGGGTGCTCAGTCCCATGGTGAGGGCCGTGGAGAGGATGAGGGCCACGACGCAGGGCCGGACGCCGGAGAGGAAAGCTTCGACCCCGGCGTACTTGAGCAGGTCGTGGATGAGGGCCGCGATGAGCAGGATGATGAAAAAGGACGGCAGAACGACGCCCAGCGTGGCGCAGAGCGCCCCCAGCACCCCGCCCTGCGACGCGCCGATGAAGGTGGCCATGTTGACGGCCAGCGGGCCGGGTGTGGACTCCGACACCGCGATGAAGCTCAGGAACTCGGCCTCGGAGAGCCAGCCGTTGAGCAGGACTTTCTCCCGGATGAGGGAGATCATGCCGTAGCCGCCGCCGAAGGAGACGGCACCGATCTCCAGAAAGGTGAGGAATAATTTCAGAAACATCTTACTTCCCTTCCTTTCTGCGGCCGATGAGCCATGCAGCCACACCTGCCGCACCGCTGAGAAGGATGAGCAGGATGGACGAGACGCTGACACCGGCCAGCGAGAGGCCCACCATCACCAGCATGACGGCGGCGAGAACGCCGGTGGCAAAGGGCGACTTGTCCAGTGCTTTGAGCATCCGCACGCCTGCCGAGAAGATGAGGTAGATGACGCAGACCTGAATGCCTTTGAAGGCGTTGGCGATGACGGTGAGCTGGGTGAACTGCTCGAAAAACAGCGAGATGGCGTAGATGATGAGGAAGGACGGCAGGCAGACAGCTACCGTGGCCGTGGCCGCGCCGGGAACTTTGGCCAGCTTGTAGCCGAGGTAGGTGGCGCTGTTGATGGCCACCGGTCCGGGGGTGGATTCCGCGATGGCGGTCATGTCGAGGAATTCGTTTTTGTCCAGCCATTTGCGGCGCTGGATGAACTCTTCTTCCAGCAGGGCGATCATGGCGTAGCCGCCGCCGAAGGTGAACAGACCGATTTTGAAAAAGGTGAAAAACAGCGTCCCGAGGCTTTTGACCTCCTGCGCCGGAGTGTTATGTTTCATGGGCAGAGCCTCCTTCCCTTTATATTACACGCGGGAAAGCCCGGCGTCAATAGCGGAGAAAAGTGGGATTTTGCTTCCAGCGGCTTTACAATCCGGCCAAAAGGCGGTATTCTTTACCCATACCACTCTAAGATTCAGGAGGAAACGATGGACATCCGCCAGCTGCATTATTTTCTGGTCCTCTGCGAGGAGATGAACTACACCCGCGCGGCCCAGCGCCTGTTTTTATCCCGACAGGCCCTGCGTCAGAGCATCTCGGCTCTCGAGGCTGAACTGTGCGGGCCGCTCTTTCTCAGCGCCCACCACAGGCTCAGCCTCACCGACCGGGGCGTGAGCCTGCAGCGCCATGCCGCGCCGGTGGTGGAGCAGTTCCAGCAGATGCAGGCGGCGCTCCACGCCGAGATACAGTCGGCCCAGCCGGTGCGCATCGGCATCAGTGTCTCGCTGGTGCCGGACTATCTGCCCGGCCTTGAGACCCAGCTGGACAAGTTCCGCCAGCAGTACCCCCACATCGAGATGCGGTTCCGCCTGCTGGACAACGACGCCGTGGCCGAGGGCGTGGAGCAGGGCGAGCTGGATGCGGGCCTTGTGATGGACCTGGGCTGTGCCGCACCGGTGCTGGCCCGCACCACCCTGCGGGCCGACCCGGCCTGCCTGCTGGTGCCGCGGGGCCACCCCTTCTGGGAAAAGGAGAGCGTGCCGCTGGCCGAGCTGCGGAACCAGCGGGTCCTTCTGCCCAGTCTGCGGCAGGACCTGTTCGCCCCGCTGTGGGAGGCCTGCGCCCGGGCGGGCTTTGCGCCCAACGCTGAGATAGGCCCCAGCTTTTATCAGGCGTACTACCTCGTGCAGGAGCAGCTCTGCACCTGCCTGACCCGGTACGAGCCGGGCGCGCGGCGGGAGCTGGACCGGGTGCGGGATGTCCTGCTGGAAGACCTGCCGCCCCTCTGCGTCTCGCTTTTGCAGCGGCGCGACCATGCTTCGGCTTATATCGACCTGCTGCGCAGCTACCTGATGGAGGTGCTGGGCGGTGCGGTCAGCCTGCCGCCCCGGCGCGGACGGTCGGCGAAGCCCTTCTATAACCTGCCCGTCCTGTCCAGCGCGGCGGCAAAGCCTGCCGTGGTACATCCTGCCCCCGGCACTCAGCTGCCCTTTGAGGGCGGACACAACTTCCGCGAGCTGGGCGGCTACGAGGCCGATGAGGGCAAGCACATCAAGTGGGGCCAGATCTACCGGGGCATCCCGACGTGGAAACTCACCAGCGAGGCTGACCGGAAGATGCTGGATTCTCTGGGCCTGCGCCTCATCCTCGATCTGCGCAGCGAGGCCGAAGCTGCCGAGACGCCCGACTACGTGCCGGACGGCGCGCGGCTGGTGCGCATCTGCGGCCTCTGCCTCGAGAACGGCAAAGAGGTGGACTTTTCGCCCGAAGACCGGGAGAACCTGCTGAAGGGAATGCCCGACGAGGGCCGTCGGATGGCGGACGCCATGTACGAGCGGATGCTCTTCGGCAACAAGGCGTACAAGGAGCTGTTCCGTGCGCTGGAAGCCGGTGAGACGCCGGTGCTTTTCCACTGCTCGGCGGGCAAGGACCGCACCGGCGTGGCCGCCATCCTCATCCTGCTGGCGCTGGGCGCGTCGGACAAGACCATCGCCGAAGATTTTGAGAAAACGAACATCTGGCGCAGGCCGGAGCTGGAAGCCGTCTGGGCCGAGCACGCTGAGGAGATCGCCGCTGACCCCGCCCGGAAGGACTTCTACCTCGGCGTGTTCGGCGTCCACCCGGAGTCTGCTCCCTTCGTGCTGGGCATCATCCGGGAGCGCTATGGCAGTGCCGACGCCTATCTGGAAGCCGAATACGGCCTCACTCCGGCCCGCCTGATGCGCCTGCGCCGGATGTATCTCGAATAAATAAAAAAATAATTTCCGCTTTCGGCCTTACTTCTCCTTGACATTGTGCAAAATGTTTCGTAATATAAGAAGTAGTATGGAATCTAAGACGCTGCAGGCGGAACATTCCGCGACCAGATATTTCAATGGGGCTTCATCTGCCCGTTTTTATAAGCACATCTTGTAAATCGAAAAGCTGCACCAGACCTACCGCACAGGAAGATTTTTCTCTGCGTCTGTTCTTGTTGGCCTCTTTTGCGTTGAAAATTTGATTGATGTCTGGCCCGCGTTCGGCCGCACAGCGTCTCCTGCCTGTTAAAGCAAAATTTGACTGTTAAGGAGAGTGAAGAACAATGACCGTGATCGGAGTGATCGTGGCATTGATCGTTGCTGTCGCTGCCGCAGCTGCGGGCTATTTTATTGGTTACAACAACCGTAAAAAGACCGCGGAGGCCCAGATCGGCAGCGCCGAGGCCGAGGCGACCCGGCTGGTGAACGAAGCGATCAAGACCGCCGACCAGAAGCGCAAGGAAGCCATTCTGGAAGCAAAGGATGAGGCTTTCCGCCTGAAGGCCGAGGTCGATGCCCAGAAGGCGGAGGCCGATAAAGAGATCAAGCAGCGCCGTGCGGAGATCAGCCGCCAGGAGAACCGCATCGACCAGAAGGAAACTGCCCTCGACCGCAAGACCGAGGCTCTGGAAAAGCGCGAGGAGGAGCTGAAGAAGAAGCACGAGGAGGCCGAGGCCCATCTGGCCGAGGTCGATGCCCTGCGCGCCAAGGAGATGGAGCGTCTGGAAACGCTGGCCGGCCTGAGCCAGGAGGACGCCCGCGAAGTGCTGCTGCACAAGATGGACGAGGAGCTGACCCACGAGAAGGCCATCCGCGTGGCCGCCTACGAGACCGATTTGAAGGAGAACTGCGACGGCATCGCCCGCAACCTCATCGGTCAGGCCATCAGCCGCTGTGCTGCTGACCACTGCAGCGAGACCACCGTCAGCGTCGTCCCGCTGCCCAGCGACGAGATGAAGGGCCGCATCATCGGCCGTGAGGGCCGCAATATCCGCGCCCTTGAGACGGCCACCGGCGTTGACCTTATCATTGATGATACCCCGGAGGCCATTACCCTGTCCTCCTTCGACCAGACCCGCCGCGAGGTGGCCCGCATGACGCTGGAGCGCCTTATCGGCGATGGCCGCATCCACCCCGCCCGCATCGAGGAGACGGTGGAGAAGTGCCGCCACGACCTCGAGCTGCAGATGAAGCGGGAGGGCGAGCGCGCTGTCATGGAGCTGGGCATCCACGGCCTGCACCCCGACCTCATCAAGCTCATCGGCCGCCTGAAGTACCGCACCAGCTTTGGCCAGAACGCTCTGACCCACAGCATGGAAGTGGCCTGGCTGGCCGGCCTGCTGGCAGGCGAGATGGGTGTGAACGTCACGCTGGCACGCCGTGCCGGTCTGCTGCATGACATCGGCAAGGCTCTTGACCATGAGATCGAGGGCAGCCATGTCCAGATCGGTGTGGACATCTGCCGCAAGTACAAGGAAAATACCCAGGTCATCCACGCCATCGAGGCCCATCACGGCGATGTGGAGCCCAAGACTCCGCTGGCCTTCATCATTCAGGCCTGCGACGCCATCAGCGCTGCCCGTCCGGGCGCCCGCCGCGAGAACGTCGAGAGCTATGTGAAGCGTCTGGAGAATCTGGAGGAGATCTCTTCCAGCTTCGAGGGCGTCGAGCAGGCATTCGCCGTGCAGGCTGGCCGCGAAGTGCGCATCATGGTCAAGCCCGACGTCATCAGCGACGATCAGGTCATCCTGCTGGCCCGCTCCATCGCAAAGAAGATCGAGGATACGCTGGATTATCCCGGCCAGATCAAGGTCAATGTCATCCGCGAGAGCCGTGCCGTCGAGTACGCAAAATAAAATATCGAAAGACAGCAAGAGCCGCTGTGCGTATGCACAGCGGCTCTTTTTGCATATTGAATCCATTGCGAAATGGCGAAACTTGTGGTATTCTGTAGAAGTCGGCCATCCGACTCCATTACCGCTCTGTTTGCTGCTGCCGGTCTGCCGGTGGAAGCCATCATCCTGCTTTCGCCCATTTCCAGCATTGCTGATATGGCTCGTACTGCCACCAACGTCGTCGGCGCTGCCGCCGCTACCACCCTTGTGGCGGCCACCGAGGGCCAGCTGGACAAGGCTGTGTACAATGGCGAGGCCGAAGCACCTGCTGCCGAGGCAGTCTGAGCACTTTTCAAAGTGCTTTTGAGACAAAACTTCAGGCACATAAAGTAAAATAAAGTCCGGACAGTCCGCTATGCCGAGAAAGCATAATGGGCTGTTTTCTTTATAAAAGAAAGATACAGCACAAAGCTGTACGCGACAAAAGCACAAGTAATACTTATTTCACCTGAACTGTACTTCGCATGAATACACATCAAGGGCAAAACTATACAAAATTCAAATCAAAATTTCAACGTGTGGTTGGTCAAACTACAGAAATCGTCGGGTCGAGGGGATTAATTTGGCAAAAAGTCTTTTCTTTCGGCGGTGGACGATGTATAATGCCGCCAAGGCACAAGGGTGTGCAGAAAGCTCCAGAGGGGGAGCAGAACACCTTGTGCATTTTTCAGAAACAGTCGCTTTAATGCGTTAAAGCGGTGTTAGAGAGGGGAAAAGATATTATGAGATTCGATCGTCGTATTTCGCGCCGCAGCTTTCTGGCAGCAGCAGGCGTATCCGCAGCAGCTCTGGCCCTGACGGCCTGCGGCGGCTCCAGCTCCACGGCAGCGTCTACCGCTGCCTCCACCGGTGCTTCCAGCGCAGCTGGCACTGCCGCAGGCGGCACCCTGAACATCATGCTGGAGACTGAGGTCCAGTCTCTGGACCCGCAGATCGCCACCGACGGCACCTCCTTTGAGGTCATCGCCGACTACACCGACGGTCTGATGCAGATGGACGCCGACGGCGCAGCTGTTCCGGCTCTCGCCGAGACCTACGACATCAGCGAGGACGGCAAGACTTATACCTTCCACCTGCGCGATGCAAAGTGGTCCAACGGTGACGCCGTCACCGCAGCCGACTTCGTGTTCGGCTGGCAGCGTGCTGTTGATCCCGCCAACGCTTCCGAGTATTCCTACATGCTGTCTGACATCGGCCAGGTGGTCAACGCCGCAGAGATCATTGCCGGTGAGAAGCCCGTCACGGCTCTGGGCGTGACCGCAGTGGATGACAAGACCCTTGAAGTTCAGCTGAACGTCCCTGTCAGCTACTTCCTGAGCCTGATGTACTTCCCCACCTTCTACCCTGTCAACGAGGCATTCTTCAACACCTGCAAGGATACCTTCGGCACCAGCCCCGACACCGTCCTGTCCAACGGTGCATTCATCATGACCGACTACCAGCCCGCTGCTACCGCATTCGAGCTGACCAAGAACCCCGACTACTACGACGCTGCAAACATCGCTCTGGATGGTCTGGCCTATCAGGTCATCAAGGACAGCCAGCAGGCTCTGATGAGCTTCCAGACCGGCGCACTGGATCTGACCCTGCTGAACGGCGAGCAGGTGGACCAGGTAAAGGACGACCCCCAGTTTACCAGCGTGGGCGCCGGCTACCTGTGGTACATCAGCCCCAACATCGACGGTGTACCTGAGCTGGCAAACGAGAACCTGCGCAAGGCTATGACCTTCGCCCTCGACCGCGACGCCATCACCGGCGACGTCCTGAAGGATGGTTCTGCTCCCTGCTACACCGCCGTTCCTCCGCAGTTCGCCACCGGCCCGGACGGCAGCGATTTCAGCGCCGACCAGACCAAGTACGCTGAGTACTGCGCATTTGATGCAGCCAAGGCTGCCGAGTACTACGAGACCGCCAAGAGCGAGCTGGGCAAGGACAGCTTCACCTTTGATATGATCGTGGATGCCGACGATGCACCTCAGAAGGTGGCACAGGTCGTCAAGGAGCAGCTGGAGACCACCCTCCCCGGCTTCACCCTGAACCTGACCGTCGAGCCCAAGAAGCAGCGTGTGCAGGATATGCAGGATGGCAACTTCGAGGTCGCCCTCACCCGTTGGGGACCCGACTACGCCGACCCCATGACCTACCTGGGCATGTGGGTCACCGGCAACTCCAACAACTACGGTCTGTGGAGCGATGCCGAGTATGACTCCATCATCGCAGAGTGCACCACCGGCGATCTCTGCACCGACCCCGAGGGCCGCTGGGCTGCTCTGTACGATGCAGAAGCCATCGTTCTGGAGCAGGCAGTCATCTTCCCGCTGTACGGCCAGTGCAACGCCGAGATGATCTCCAGCGCTGTTACCGGCGTGGAGCATCACCCCTGCGCTCTGAACCGTGTGTACAAGCGCACCGTGAAGAACGCCTAAATTGAATCGCTGAACATAAGGCTGCACAGTGGCCCGCAAAAGCCACTGTGCGCCTTTTTGCCATTGCACCTGTCCGCGGACCGCGCACGACTGACCGCGGACAGGAAAACCAAAGGGGGTTCACCTGACGTGAAAAAATATACGATCAAGCGTATCCTCACCTCGCTGTTTACGCTGCTGGCCATCCTGCTGGTGCTGTTTATCCTGATGCAGCTGATGCCCGGCTCGCCCTTCAACGACGAAAAGCTGACAGCCGATATGAGAGCCGCGCTCTATGCAAAATACGGTCTTGACCAGCCGATCTACATCCAGTTCTTCCGCTACGTGGGCAATATGCTCCGGGGCGATCTGGGTGTGAGCTACAACATCTCCAAGAACACGCCCATCTCCCAGCTCATCCAGTCCCGCCTGCCCATCTCCATCCAGATCGGCGGCATGGCCGTCACGCTGGGCGCTCTGGTGGGCCTCGTGCTGGGCATCATCGCTGCCCTCAAGCGGGATACCATTTTTGATACCATCGCCACCATCATCTCGGTCATCGGCGTGTCGGTGCCGTCCTACGTTTTCGCACTGGCCCTGAGCTACACCTTCGGTTTCAGGCTCCGCTGGTTCCCGATGCTGTTCTCCGCCAAGGATGTCTTTGGTTCGAGTGTCCTGCCCAGCGTGTCGCTGTCTATGTTCACCATGGCATCCATCGCCCGCTTCACCCGAAGCGAGATGATAGAAGTCCTCGACTCCGACTATATGCTGCTGGCCGAGAGCAAGGGCATCTCCGGCCCGGCGCTGATCTTCCGCCACGCCCTGCGCAATGCGCTCATTCCTATTATTACGGTTTTGGCTCCCCTCATCGTTGATTTGATGACCGGCTCGCTGGTGGTCGAGAAAATTTTCGCCATCCCCGGCGTGGGCAGCCTGCTGGTGACGGCTATCCAGTCCAACGACTACAACGTGGTCATCGGCCTGAGCTTCATCTACAGCGCCATGTACATTGGCATCATGCTGGTCGTTGACCTGCTGTACGGCATCATCGACCCGCGCATCCGTCTGGCAAAGGGGGACGACTGATATGGCAGAAAAAGCGATCCGACTGGGCGGCGAAAGCACCGCCGCAGCCATCACGCAGGCCGTGCAGGAACTGTACCCTGAGCACAAGTTCACCGAGGCAGAGTTTGCCCGGAAGGACAACGCCGCTGAGATCGCGGTGGATACCAACTTCGCGGCCCAGAGCTTCTGGAAAGACGTCCGCATCCGCTTCTTCCGCAAGAAGAGCGCCGTGCTGGGCCTCGTGATGATCATGATCATCCTGCTGCTGGCCGTCTTTGGCCCGGGAATGAATGCTTATACTTATTCCGGCCAGGATCTGAGCCAGAAGAATTTTGCGCCTCGCGTCCCCGGCATCGAGCAGTTCGGCATTCTGGACGGCAGCGAAAAGATGAGCACGACCACCGGTACCAAGATCGTCAACAACTATGTCGAAAAAGGCAAGGATGACGTCTACTACTGGTTCGGCAGCGACCTCTATGGCCGCGACATCTGGACCCGTACCTGGGAAGGTGCCCGCGTCTCCCTGATCATCGCCGTGGCGGCTGCCGTCATTGATATGGTCATCGGTATGAGCTACGGCCTCATCTCGGGCTACTTCGGCGGCAAGGTGGATATGCTGATGCAGCGCTTTCTTGAAGTTGCCAACGGCATCCCCCGTCTGGTCATCGTCACGCTGCTGCTTCTGGTGCTGCAGCCCGGCATGATCACCATCATCTTCGCTCTGATGCTGACTGAGTGGGTGGGCATGAGCCGCATCGCCCGCGCCGAGATGCTCAAGCTGAAGGACCAGGAATTCGTTCTGGCTTCCCGCACTCTGGGTGCCGGCAGCTTCTTTATCATCTTTAAGGAAGTGCTGCCCAACATCATCGGACCCATCATCACCCAGGTCATGTTCAGCATCCCCACCGCGATCTTTACCGAGGCATTCCTTTCCTTCGTGGGTCTGGGCATCCCGGTGCCGCAGTGCTCGCTGGGTTCCCTGATCAGTGAGCTGTACAACAGCTTCACCACCCATCCCTATCAGATCATCCCGCCCATCGTGGTCATGAGCCTGCTGATGCTCAGCTTCAACCTGCTGGCCGACGGCCTGCGCGAGGCACTTGACCCCAAGATGAAGAGTATGTAAGGAGGCGCACAACATGCCTGATACGAAAAGAGAACAGGTCTTGTCGGTGCGAGACCTTGATATTACCTTTAAGACGACGGCCGGCCCCGTCCACGCCATCCGCGGCGTGAACATCGACCTGTACAAGGGCGAGACGGTGGCGCTGGTGGGTGAGTCTGGTTCCGGTAAGTCCGTCACCATGAAGGCAGCCATGGGCATTCTGGCCCAGAACGCCAAGGTGAACAGCGGAAGCATCCGGTTCAGCTACCATCACGCCGACGGCAGCCCTGAAACCGTCGATCTGCTGCAAAAAGATAAAAAGTGGATCCGCCGCCACATCAACGGCAAGCGCATCGCCATGGTCTTTCAGGACCCCATGACCAGCCTTGACCCCACCATGACCATCGGCAAGCAGATCATGGAAGGGATGCTCTGGCACTTCAAGATGCCCAAGGCGGAGGCATATCAGAAGGCCCTCAAGCTGCTGGAAGAAGTCGGGATCACGGACGCCGAAAAGCGGATGAAGAGCTACCCGCACCAGCTGTCCGGCGGTATGCGTCAGCGCGTGGTCATCGCCATCGCGCTGTCCTGCGACCCGGACCTGCTCATCTGCGATGAGCCCACCACCGCACTGGATGTGACCATTCAGGCAAAGATCCTCGAGCTCATCCGCAGCATCCAGAAGGAGCGCGGCATTTCGGTCATCTACATCACCCATGACCTCGGCGTCGTGGCAAAGGTGGCGGACTATGTCGATGTCATGTACGCGGGCAAGATCGTGGAGACCGGCACCATCGACGAGATCTTCTACGACCCGCGCCACCCCTACACCTGGGGTCTGCTGTCGGCCATGCCCGACCTCGATACCGCCGACGAGCGTTTGTACACCATCCCCGGTTCGCCGCCGAACCTGCTGCATGAGAAGGCCGGCGACGCCTTTGCACCCCGCAACAAGTACGCGCTGGAGATCGACGACGAGATCGACCCGCCCATGTTCAAGATCAGCGACACCCACTTTGCAGCTACCTGGCTGCTGGACCCCCGCGCTCCCAAGGTGGAGATGCCGCCTGAGCTGAAAGACCGTGTGGCCCGTATGAGCGCAGAAGCAAAAAAGATAGAGGAGGTGGAGTAAATGGCAGCACAGAGCGCTACCCCTCTTCTGAAGGTCGAGGGACTGAAGCAGTATTTCAAGGTGAACAAGAACTTCACCGTCAAGGCCGTGGACGATGTCAGCTTTGAAATTTATCCCGGCGAGACATACGGTCTGGTGGGCGAGTCCGGCTCGGGCAAATCCACCATTGGCCGCAGCATCATCCGGCTGTATGACCCCACCGCAGGCAAGATCACCTTCGACGGGCAGGACATCAGCGGACGTCTGACTCACGCCCAGAACAACACCCTGCGCACCCAGATGCAGATGATATTCCAGGACCCGATGGCGTCCCTGAACCCCCGCAAGAAGGTGGAGGACATCATCGGCGAGGGCCTGGACATCCACCATATGTACAAAACCCAGGACGAGCGCCGCGAAAAGGTGGAGAAAATTCTGGAGAAGGTCGGCCTTGCGCCCGAGCATGCTGAGCGCTACCCCCACCAGTTCTCCGGCGGCCAGCGCCAGCGCGTCGGCATCGCCCGCGCCCTCATCATGAACCCGAAGCTCATCATCGCCGACGAGTGCATCTCGGCACTGGACGTGTCGATCCAGGCACAGGTCGTGAACCTGATGAAGGACATCCAGCAGGAGACCGGCACGGCCTACCTGTTCATCGCACACGACCTGTCCATGGTCAAGTACATCTCCGACCGTATCGGTGTGCTCCATCTGGGCCACCTGCTGGAAACGGGTACCACGGAAGAAATTTTCGCGGATCCCATTCATCCCTACACCCGGAGCCTGCTGTCGGCTATCCCGCTGCCGAACCCGGTGGTGGAAAAGCGCCGCGTGGCCGAGACTTACGACTATGCCACTTCCGGCATCGACTACAGCGAAGGCACCAGCCACCTCGTCAGCGGCAGCCACTACGTCAAGTGTACCGATGAAGAGTTTGCAAAGTGGTGTAAATAAAATGAAAACGCAAGTCTCTTGACAACCTGCGTTCTAACGTCTATAATGAAGACAAAGAAAGGCGTTGCCCGCACAGTGGTCAGCTCCCTCCTCTATCACGGAAATTTAAGAATAAATGACCGCTTGAGTTTGGTAGACTGTAGGGCGGTCATTTTTCTTGTCATTTTTTAGAATAGTGCTTTGCGTGGTGCGTATTCCGAAAAATCACTTGGGCAATCGTCCAAGTGATTTTGGCAGTGCCAATGATAACGGTGGCCAGAAGGCCGAGCAGAGCAATAACAGTATTCAAAATATCCATGATGGAGTTCCTCCTTCAAGTCTTTCATGTATCAATGATTAAGACCATCCGGAGGATGACAAAAATTGGACTTCCTCCGGACGGCACACGGAATGTGATGCCGAGGAGGGAGCATGACCGCTGCACTTGCAGGACAGCGCCTTTCTAATCACAGAATAACACAAATAGAAATGGATTTCAATGGCACGGCCCACCTTATAGAGTGGGGCTCAAAATGTTTTCGGGCAGGGCGTTGTATTCCACACGGAAATTTGGTATCATATACAATACGGCTTTTGTTATGTGATGCGGCGCGATTTGCGCCCGGAGAGAGATTGGGAGGAACGATATGATGATCCCCGGCGTCCTGTTTCTTTTGGGATTGCTCTGCCTTATCAAGGGCGGTGACTGGTTCGTGGACGGCGCATCGGCGCTGGCCCGCCAATTCCATCTGCCGGAGCTGCTCATCGGCGCAACGGTGGTGTCCGTCGGCACTACCCTGCCCGAGGTGATGGTGTCCACCATCTCGGCAGTGTCCGGCCATGGCGAGATCGCCTACGGCAACGCCATCGGTTCTGTCATCTGCAACACGGCCCTCATCGCGGCCATTACGGTGGCCGTGCGGCCCGGCAAGGTGGACCCGAAGCCCCTGCGTGTTCCGGTGGCTTTCTTCTTTGCGGCTGCGGCCATCTACTGCGTGGCAGCTTACGGCATGGGCCGCTTTACCCGTCCGATGGGCCTGCTGATGCTGGGAATGTTCGTGGCCTATATGGCGGCGAATGTCTGGCAGATGAAAAATGCTCCGGCAGAGCCGGAGCATGAGGAAGAGCCGATGGGCATCGGAAAAATCGTCCTGCTGCTGGTGGTGGGCGCAGCCCTCATCGCGCTGGGCGCGAACCTGCTGGTGGACAACGGCACCATCATCGCGCAGGCGATGGGCGTGCCGGAATCGGTCATCGCGCTGACCTTCGTGGCGCTGGGTACCTCGCTGCCTGAGCTGGTCACGGCCATTACTTCGCTGATGAAGGGCCACAGCGACCTCTCGCTGGGCAATGTCGTGGGTGCGAATGTTTTCAACCTCGTGCTGGTCAGCGGCATGTCGGTGACACTGGCACCGTTTGAGATCCCTCAGAGTGCGACCCTGTTCGGTATCAACTCGAGTCTGGTGCTCGAGCTGCCCGTGATGCTGCTGGTGATGGTGCTGCTGACCATCCCGGCGCTGGTGCGTGGAAAGCTCTCCCGTGTGCAGGGTGTGGCGCTGCTCTGCATCTATGCCGCATTCTGCGCAGTGCAGTTTACAATGTGAGACCGCGCAAATCAACAAAAAGCAAGCTTTTTCTCGGTTGACAGGCGTTGGCAGGATCCTTTATTATAAGAGTATAAAATGGTTCGCCCAATAGGGTGGACAGAGAGAATGACCGCCGCGGAGCAGGAGACCGCAGCGGTCATTTTTTTGTTTGTCTTGAAAAATGCTGTCAGGAAACGAACACAGCCACAACGAGCGCCTGACCGCCGATGACGCCGACGGCAAAGCCGGCATTCTGGCTGGCGGCGGGATGAAAAGCTTCAGAGAGAACAAGAAAACGCCGATGGCCGATGAGATCTTTGGCAACGGAGCCAAACGCTGCATTTTCTTTCAGGACACCGTCCTCCAGCATATCGGCAGAGAGGAAGGAATAACTGACCCAATAAGTTTCGCTGGGCGAGGGAGAAATTATGCGCAGAACATCGTCGGCGCAGTTCGCACGGTCATCTTTGGGATTTTCGGTTAAGGCCTCGACCGCTTTGTTGATGTCGTCGCCGGAGTACTGCTTAAGGTACAAAAATACAGTTTTAGCAGCATCATCGCTGCCCTGTATAAAATGGTTGGGGCTACTGAATTGGTCGAAATACTCCTGATTCAGGGCGGCGAGCAGTTCCTTCTTTCCCTGGGAGGTGTTTTCTGAGGGAACATTGTCCGGCAGGATGAGTTGCCCGGCCCCAGCCTGACAGCTGCAGAGCAGGAGCAGGATGCTGAGAACAGCTCCACAAATAAAACTGCATCGTCTGACACACTGCATCATGGCGGGACCTCCTGTCGGTATGGCACGATTTCACTGAGGTGGAGTAGAAACGATGAATTTCGACTTGCGGCAACACTTTTCATCTCTTATGACACAATGATATGATTTTGACGACAGAATGTCAATGTTTTTGAGAAAACTCGCAAAAATCTGGAAAGATAGCCAATGAAGGCCGTTGAAATTTGACGTATCAGACAATTTTCGAGAAAATGAACAGCAGCCCCGCCTGAAAAGCGGGGCTGCTGCAATTACTGGGGGATATGAGCTTTTTACTCGAGTCTCAGGCTGTCCAGCACTTCATTCACTACATCCAGCGCCACCTGTCCGGGTGCGCTGGCCTGCCCGGGGTTGGCAAAGGTCATGGCAGAGCCGAACGTCTCACCGCACAGGCGGCTCACTGCACCCAGCGCACCCATGCTCATGGTGATGACGGGCGTTTCGGGGTGCTGCTCTGCCATCTCTGCTGTGGCAGCCAGCAATTCGAGGACGTCAGATGGCGAGTTCGGCATTACAGCCAGTTTGGGCAGGTCGGCTCCGGCCTGCTGCATGGCGGTCAGGCGTGTGACCATCTCCGTCCGGGACGGCGTTTTGTGGAAATCATGGCTGGAACAAACCACTGCAACACCGGCCTTGTGCGCCTGCCCGATGAGGGCCGGAAGTCCTTCTCGATTCGGGAAGAACTCGATGTCAAGCAGATCGGCACAGCCGCTGACACAGACCGTGCCGCAGAAATCAGCGTATTGCTGCGGCGTCAGGGAGGCGTCTCCGCCCTCTGCTTTGGTGCGAAAGGTCACGAGCAGGAGCTTTTCGCCCAGCGCTGCTCGCAGACCGGACAGCACCCGCTTCCGTGCGGCAGCATTCAGAACATCAGAAAACCAGTCGGCCCGCCACTCGATGCAGTCGGCCTTCAGCGCGGACAGCCGCCTGGCCTCACGGAGAATATCGTCCTCTGTGCGGGCGACGATGGGCAGGATGACTTTCGGACGGCCTGCGCCGATGCAGCAGCCGCGGATGGTGATGCTGGGCATGATAACTACCTCACTGCAAAAAAGATACTTTCATCATACGGCCTGCTCCGTTGCTTGTCAAGCCTGCCGGAGCAAAAACCGAAAGCAAGCCGCTTTTTGTGGAAATTTGCACTTGCGGGATGACCGAAAATCGTTTACAATAAGCGCAGCAAAGGCAGCGTGGCCCGCATGGGGCTGCGCTGCCTTTTTCGTTTTGGGAGGGAAAGAAAATGAAGGAAATGAAAACGACTGCGCAGGTGCTGGTGGACTGTCTGGAAGCTGAGGGCGTCGATGTGATGTTTGGCATTCCGGGCGAAGAGACGCTGGATCTGATGTTTGCGATTCGGGACAGCAAGATACGCTTCATCCCGGTACGCCACGAGCAGGGTGCGGCCTTTATGGCGGATGTCTATGGCCGTCTGACCGGCCGGGCCGGCGTCTGCCTGTCCACCCTTGGCCCCGGTGCCACCAACCTTGTCACCGGTGTGGCGGATGCTTATCTGGACGGTGCGCCGCTGGTGGCCATCACGGGCCAGGTCGGCACTGACCGGATGCAGCTCACCAGCCACCAGTACCTTGACCTGACTGCGATGTTTGAGCCTATCACCAAGCGTTCGAAGCAGATCATCCGCCCCGATACGGTGGGCGAGATCGTGCGGCTGGCCTTCAAGCACGCCGAAAAGGGCAAGCCGGGCGCGACCCATATCGACCTGCCCCAGAATATTGCAAAAATGCCCGCCGACGCCGTGCCGCTCAAGCGCCAGCAGATGCATGAGGTCTATGCCGACCCGACCCACATTGCAGCGGCAGGAAAAATCATCAGTGAGGCGAAAAATCCGGTCATCCTTGCAGGCGCGGGTGCGGTGCGCGGCCATGCCGCCGCTGCGGTCACCGAGCTGGCTGACCGCCTGCACATCCCGGTGGTCAACACTATGATGGCCAAGGGCATCATCCCGATGGATGACAAATACAGCCTCTGGACCATCGGCATCCCGCAGAAAGACTATGTCAACCAGCTCTTCGACCGGGCGGATGTGGTCATTGCAATCGGTTACGACATCGTGGAGTGCGCACCGGCCAAGTGGGGCGCACGGGAGAATATGACCATCGTCCACATCGACAGCGCCCCCGCCGATGTCAACAAGCGGTATCAGCCTGCTGTGGAAGTGGTGGGCGACATTTCAGAAAGCCTGTATGAGATCCTGCGCTGCGCCCACCGCACCGGTGAGCCGGAATTTGCACTGGCTCTCCGCCAGACGATGGTGGCAGAGCATGAGGCAATGGCGGCGGACGACAGCTGCCCCATGAAGCCGGCGCGCATCCTCGCCGATGTCCGGAAGGTCATGGGCCGCGACGACATCGTGGTCAGCGATGTGGGCGCCCATAAGATGTGGATCGCCCGCCACTACGACTGTTATGAGCCCAACACCTGCCTCATCTCCAACGGCTTCGCCAGCATGGGCTTCTCCATCCCGGGCGCGTTCGCGGCAAAACTTCTCTATCCGGAGAAAAAGGTGCTGGCGGTCTGCGGCGACGGAGGCTTCATGATGAACAGTCAGGAGCTGGAAACAGCGGTGCGGGAGCACGTGCCTTTTGTGACCCTCATCTGGGAGGACTCCAGCTACGGTCTCATCAAGTGGAAAGAGCAGGAGCAGTTCGGCGGCGAGCACTGCTATGTGGACTTCTCGAACCCCGATTTCAAGCTGCTGGCAGAGGCTATGCACTGCAAGGGCTATCGCGTCGAGAAGGCAGAGGAGCTTATCCCCACGCTGGAAGAGGCTTTCAAACAGGATGTCCCCAGCGTCATCGTGGTGCCGGTAGACTACAGTGAGAATATGAAGCTCACGGAACACCTCAAACAGGTGTATGCCCAGAAGTAACTATTATATATAAGAAAGAGCATCCGTTTGCCCGGTGAAGGCAGCAGATGCTCTTCTTATTATATATAAGTATAACGCCCCCTCCCACTGATATGTACCCCCAATTCTGGACACCCAGGATTGGGGGTATTTTCATGAAGTAC
>OAUU01000100.1_pt1 | contig 98317 bp, 77 predicted proteins | sample 1501381 | NCBI WGS metagenome assembly OAUU01 (sample SAMEA2580057, study PRJEB22360) | human gut metagenome | reverse complement strand
AGTGCCGTAAGGCATGGAGCTGACTGTTACTAATCGGTCGAGGGCTTGACCTGAATGGTTGTGTTCACAGAAATGGAATGATAGATGTGTAGTGTATGCGGTTTTGAAGGTATATCAAATATCTTCAATTAAATAATCCTCGATAGCTCAATGGTAGAGCATTCGGCTGTTAACCGAAGGGTTGTTGGTTCGAGCCCAACTCGGGGAGTGAATGAGACCTGCAGGGATCCTGCAGGTCTTTTCGTATATTGAGTTGCCCTGTGTGATGTGTTACAATAATTGCATTGAAGAAAAGCTGCTGCAATGCAGTTTACTGGAAGAATGAAGGAGAAAAGAAAGATGAATGAAAGTTATACCAGTTTTGCCCAGGTATACGATATGTTCATGGACAACGTGGATTATCCTGCCTGGAGCAAATATCTGATCCAGCTTTTAAAAGAATATCAGGTGGAAGACGGACTGGTGCTCGATCTTGGCTGCGGAACGGGAAACATGACCGAGCTGCTTGCAAAAGAGGGCTACGATATGATCGGTGTGGACAATTCCGAGGATATGCTCGAGATTGCCAGTGAAAAACGCGCCGAGTCCGGCTTAAACATTTTATATCTGCTTCAGGATATGCGGGAATTTGAGCTCTACGGAACCGTGAAGGCGGTTGTGAGCATCTGCGATTCCATCAACTATATTCTGGAGGAAGACGATCTGCGGGAAGTCTTCTCGCTCGTCAACAATTATCTGGACCCGAAGGGAATGTTTATTTTTGATCTGAATACCAAGTATAAATATGAACAGATGGGTGAGACTACGATTGCGGAAAACCGCGAGGAGGCAAGCTTCATCTGGGACAATTACTATGACCCGGAGGAAGAGATCAACGAATATGAGCTTGCCATTTTCATCCCGGAGGGAGAAGATTCCGATCTGTACCGTAAATTTGAGGAGGTACATTATCAGAGAGCGTACGATCTTGCGACGATCCGCCGCTTATTGGAAGAGGCAGGCATGGAGTTTGTGACGGCCTACGATGCATTCACAAAGGATGCGCCGAGACCGGAGAGCGAACGTATTTATGTCGTAGCAAGAGAAAAAGGAAAAAGTGAGAAATAGGAGAGAAACATGGATTATATTGTAAGAGCAACAGCGGCAGACGGACAGATTCGTGCGTTTGCAGCGACAACAAGAGAAACCGTAGAGACAGCACGCCAGGATCACAACACGAGCCCGGTTGCAACCGCAGCGCTGGGCCGCCTTCTGACGGCAGGTGCAATGATGGGCGTTATGATGAAGGGAGATAAAGACCTTCTGACCCTGCGCATCCATGCCGGCGGACCGCTGAACGGCATTACCGTAACAGCAGATTCCAAAGGAAATGTAAAAGGTTACGTCGGAAACCCGGACGTCGTGATTCCGGCCAACAAAAAAGGAAAACTTGACGTGGCAGGTGCTGTCGGCGTCGGATTCATGGATGTCATCAAAGACCTGGGACTGAAAGAGCCGTACGTCGGACAGTGCGTTCTGCAGACGAGTGAGATCGCAGAGGATCTGACCTACTATTTTGCAACGAGTGAGCAGGTTCCGTCCAGCGTCGGACTCGGTGTGCTGATGAACAAAGACAATACCGTCCGTCAGGCCGGCGGCTTTATCATTCAGCTGATGCCGTTCTGCGATGAGAAAGTCATTGAAAAACTGGAGCAGCGTCTGGCAGAAGTTAATTCCGTTACCGCATTCCTTGACGAGGGCCTGACTCCAGAGCAGATTCTTGAAAAACTGCTTGGAGACATGGACCTTGTGATCAACGATACCGTGCCGACCCAGTTTTACTGCAACTGCAGCCGTGAGCGTGTATCGAAAGCGCTGATTGCGGTCGGAAGAAAAGAACTGAACGAGATGATTCAGGAAGCAAAACCGGTGGAGCTGAAATGCCATTTCTGCAACAGCGCCTATGAATTTTCTACCGAGGATCTGAAAGAATTACTGCGCAAAAGCAAATAGCGGAGGGATAAAGAGATGAAACAGGGATTCGTAAAAGTCGCAGCCGCTTCCTGTGCGGTGGCAGTAGCGGATGTCAGAGAAAATACGAGAGTCATTCTGGAAACCATTCATAAAATGGAGGACGAGGGCGCAAAAGTGATGGTGCTCCCGGAGCTGGCGCTGACCGGCTATACCTGCAGCGATTTATTCTGGCAGAGCCAGATGATCGACGCGGCGAAAGAGGGATTAAAAGAGATTGCCGACGGAACGAAAGGGACCGATGCACTGATTTTTGTCGGCCTTCCGTGGGAACAGGGCGGAAAGCTGTTTAACGTGGCTGCTGTACTCTGTCATGGAGAGCTGCTCGGCGTCGTACCGAAAAAGTATCTGCCGAACTACAATGAATTTTATGAGCTGCGTCACTTTACGCCGGGAAAAGAAGCGGTGACAACGACGGAATTTTTCGGAAAAGAGGTTCCGTTCGGCATGAATCTGCTCTTCCAGTGTGCGGAGACGCCGCGCCTCAAAGTTGCTGCAGAGCTCTGCGAGGATCTCTGGACCCCGAATCCGCCGAGTGTGGCGCATGCCTTGGCCGGTGCGACGGTGATCGTCAATCTTTCCGCGAGTGATGAGATGGTTGGAAAAGACAGCTATCGGAGAAGCCTCGTGAGTGCACAGTCGGCACGTCTGATCTGCGGTTATATTTATGCGACAGCAGGCGAGGGCGAGTCCACGACGGATCTCGTCTTTGGCGGACAGCATCTGATTGCGGAGAACGGAACGATTCTTGCCGAGGCAAAACGGTTCGAGAATCAGATCGTCTGCGCGGATCTCGATGTTGATCGTCTGACGAGTGAGCGCAGAAGAATGACCACATATCCGGAACAGAGAACCGACGGTTATCAGGTGGTTAAGTTCTCATTAACAATAGAAGAAACAAAGCTGATCCGTTACTTCGATCCGCGGCCGTTCGTACCGTCGGATAAGCACAACCGGGATCAGCGATGTGATGAAATTTTAAATATTCAGGCCATGGGACTGAAAAAACGTCTGGCGCATACGCGCTGCCAGAGCGCGGTCATCGGTATTTCCGGCGGACTCGATTCGACGCTGGCACTGCTCGTCACTGCAAGAGCGTTCGATCTGCTCGGCCTTCCGAGAAACCAGATTCTTTCTGTGACCATGCCATGCTTTGGAACGACGGACCGTACGTATCAGAATGCCTGTGAACTGACGCGGTGCCTTGGTGCAACCTTAAAAGAGGTTGATATCAAAGAGGCCGTCAATCTCCATTTCCGCGACATCGGACAGGATCCGGAGAAGCATGATGTGACGTATGAAAACGGACAGGCGCGTGAGAGAACCCAGATTCTGATGGATCTTGCCAACCAGTCCGGCGGTATGGTCATTGGAACTGGTGATCTTTCCGAGCTGGCACTTGGCTGGGCAACGTACAATGGCGACCATATGTCGATGTATGCCGTCAATGCGTCCGTACCGAAAACCCTGGTGCGCCATCTGGTGCAGTATTATGCGGACACCTGCGGGGAAAAAGCACTTTCCGATATCCTTCTGGATGTGCTCGACACGCCGGTCAGCCCGGAACTGCTGCCGCCGAAAGATGGTGTCATTTCTCAGAAAACAGAAGATCTCGTCGGACCGTACGAGCTTCATGATTTCTTCTTATACTATATGCTGCGTGTGACGTATGAACCGCTCAAGATTTACCGTGTGGCAAAACTTGCATTTGCCGGTGTCTACGATGATGCGACGATCTTAAAATGGCTGAAAACGTTCTACTGGAGATTTTTCGCGCAGCAGTTCAAACGCTCCTGCCTGCCGGATGGCCCGAAGGTCGGAAGCGTTGCGGTATCCCCGCGCGGCGACCTGCGTATGCCGAGTGATGCGTGCGTGAAGCTCTGGAGAGAGGAACTCGACCAGCTGTAAAAAACAAAACAGGAAATACGGAAAGAAACAAAGATAATCCAAATTGGTGCAGACAATCAAATTTTGAGATGCACGACAGAAAAAAGGCTTCGGAGCAGAAGAATGCTTCGAGGCCTTTTTGCATGGAAAGATCAGGATTCTGCGGAGGAAGGATTTTGAGCCTGTTCGAGCGCCTGATTGATTGCGGAGACGAGCAGTTCGGAGGTGTAGCGGTCGTCCTCTCCGTAGATGAGGCCTTCCGTCGTCTGATTCACATAGATCTGGCTTGCGATGGAATCGAGCGCGGGCTCCATGAGCGGATACATGGCGGCGGTGGTTTCACTTAAGTTATTCAGTGAAATCGCGGTGATGCGGTCCTGCTCAACATTGACCTGCACATCGAAGGTCTGGTCGCCGAGGGAGATCGTGGAGGTGTAGATGCCGGGAATGTAGCGTGCATTTTCGGCGGAAGCAGCAGTGGTGACAGAAGGTTTTTTCGCAGAATCCTTCTTCCCGGAGAACATGATCAGAAACACCACGAGAAGAATCAGCGCGAGAGCAAGAAAAACAGCGGTGTAAACCACTTCTTTCATATGTAGTACAACAATTTTCGTTTTGGAACTCATGGGCGGGCACACTCCTTTTTGAAAAGCCGTCTGCGGGGCGGAACAGGCAGGCGTTTTTACTATAATGTATGTGGGAAGAATGGTTTTTATGAAGGTTGTTCTACAGCAGGTTGATTGCATCAAAAAAAAGAGTCTGCTATACTGTAGCTATGTCTATTTTGGGAACGGAAACGGAGCAGAACAGGAGGAAAAAAACATGAGTCTGCAGTTTATCATGGGAAATTCGGGGGCTGGAAAGTCGAGATATGCGTACCGGAAAATTCTGGAGGAAGCGATGCGCCATCCGGAAAAAAACTATCTGATCATTGTGCCGGAGCAGTTTACGATGCAGACACAAAAGGAACTCGTGTCATTGCATCCGGCGGGAGGTATTTTAAATATTGATATTTTAAGCTTCCAGCGACTGGCTTACCGTATTTTTGAAGAGACCGGAGGCAGTCTGTACCCGGTGCTTGAAGAGACGGGAAAGAGTCTTGTGGTAAAACGCGTTGCACAGGAGAAGAAAAAGGAACTGACGATTCTTGGAAGTACGTTAAAGAGAACCGGCGCAGTTTCGCAGATGAAATCGCTGATCTCCGAGCTGAAGCAGTACCAGATTGCGCCGTCCGAGCTTGATGCGTGGGCGGAAGAGACGGGGGAGAAAAAGCTGCTGGCGGCAAAACTGAAGGACACCGGTGTGATCTACCGCGCGTTTGAGGAATATCTGGAAAACCGTTATGTGACGGCGGAGGATGTGCTGGAAGTTCTGGCGGGGAAACTGGAAGAATCGGCGTTGATCAAAAACAGTGAGGTGCTGGTGGATGGGTTTACCGGATTTACGCCGGTGCAGATCGGTGTGCTTGGAAAACTGTTCCGGCTCTGTGCGAAGGTTTATGTGACGATTATTATGGATGAGCGGGAGGACCCGTATAAAAAGGCGATTCCGCATCAGCTTTTTGCGATGAGCCGCCAGCTTGTCCAGCAGCTCATGAAAGCGGCAGATGAAGCAGGGTGCCCGGTGGAGCCGGAAATCTGGGTCAGACGCTCGGGACATGGCCGTTTTCAGCCGGGAAGCACGATGGATCAGCTGGAGCAGAGACTGTTCCGGTATGGAAAGAGAGGATTTTCCGGAAATGGAATAGAAAAAAGACCAGAATCAGGAACGGAAGCAAAGACGGGAAATCCGGCAGCAGGATACGAGGCGAAACAGCAGGGCATCTACATCAGCGTCGCGCCGAATCCGCGTGCCGAGCTGGAAGAGACGGTGCGTCTGATCCGCCGCATGGTGCGCGAGGATGGCATGCGTTACCAGGATTTCGCCGTTCTGACCGGAGATCTTTCTGTTTACGGCACGTATGCGCGGGAAATCTTTGAAAAATGTGGTGTTCCGTACTTCGTGGATGAAAAACATTCCGTGCTGATGAATCCGTTCGTCGAATTTTTGCGCGCGGCGATCGAGATGGTCGTACAGAGCTTTTCCTACGAGAGTGTCTTCCGCTATCTGCGCTGCGGTCTTTCGAGTCTGGACCGCGAGGAGACGGATGCGATGGAAAACTATGTGCTCGCGCTTGGTATCCGCGGGCTGAAAGCGTATGGGGAAACCTGGACGAGGGGCTACCGCGGCATCAAGCCGGATGAAGTGCCGCAGCGCAATCTTCTGCGGGAGAAGTTCTATGCTGAAGTGCAGCCGTTTGCGGAGCGGATGAAGAAAAAAGATGCCACGGTGCGGGAGCGGACGGAGGCCCTGTACGCGTTGGCGGTACAGAATCAGATGCAGGAAAAACTCGAGGAGCGGCGGCAGCAGTTTGAGCAGCAGGGACAGGAGGCGTTTGCGAAAGAATACAGTCAGATTTACGGCATTGTTATGGAGCTTCTGGATAAGATCGTCGAGGTGCTGGGCGATGAAAAAATGACGCTGGCAGAGTATCAGGAAATTCTGGAAGCGGGATTTGCGGAGGCATCTGTCGGTATTATTCCGCCGACGGCGGACCAGGTACTGATCGGTGATAATGAACGGTCGCGTCTGAAGGACATCCGCGTGCTGTTTTTCGTCGGCGTGAATGACGGGCTGATTCCGCGCCACGACGCGGGCGGCGGCATTCTCTCGGAATATGACCGCGAGGAGCTGGAACGGGCGGATGCGAAGCTGTCCCCGACGGCGCGGGAGACGATGTATCAGCAGAAATTCCATCTGTACCGAAATTTGACGAAACCGTCGGAACGGCTGTATCTTTCGTTTGCAAAGGCAGGCGCGTCCGGCGAGGCGCAGAATCCGTCGTATCTGATCAATGAGATTCGAAAGCTGTTCCCGGAGATTCCGGTGCGGGATATTGAAAAAGAGGAAAAACCGGAGGAAAAACTGGAAATGCCGCGTTCCGGCGAGGCACTGTTTCTGGAGGAGCTTGGCAGAGCGGCGGAGGGAGAGATCGATCCGCTGTTTGAGGAGCTTTACCGCTGGTATGCAGCACATCCGGAGGCGGGAATTCCGGCGGAGACGTATCGGAAAGCGGCGTTTCTGCGGTGTGCGGACGGCGTAATCGGAAGGAGTGCGGCATCGGCATTGTACGGAGATACGTTAAAAAACAGTGCAACGCGTCTGGAAAAATATGCGGCGTGTGCGTTTGCCCATTTCATGGAGTTCGGCCTTCAGATCCGCGAGCGGGATCAGTATGAGCTGAAAGCGGCGGATATGGGAACGGTCATGCATGAAGCGCTTGAGAAGTTTTCGAAAAAACTGCAGGAGAACGGTGAGACCTGGAAGACGGTGACCGATGACACGCGTGACCGTCTGATTGAGGAGTGTGTCGAGGAGACGATGGCGGACTATGGAAACACAATTTTTCAGAGTTCAAGCCGGAATCAGTACCGCATTATCCGCGTGAAGCGGATCCTGAAACGAACTGTCTGGGCACTGCAGCAGCAGATCCGGCAGGGAGAATTTGAGCCAGGGGAATTCGAGGTTTCGTTCTCGATGGAGGACTCGCTGTCGGCGATCAACATCGATCTGTCGGAGCATGAGAAAATGCGTCTGCGCGGACGGATTGACCGCGTGGATCTCTGCGAGACGGACGATAAGGTTTATGTGAAAATTATCGATTACAAGACGGGAAATACGTCGCTCGACCTGGTGGCGCTCTATTATGGACTGCAGCTGCAGCTTGCTGTTTATCTCGATGCGGCGGTGGAACTGGAGCAGAAAAAGCATCCCGGCAAGCAGGTGGAGCCGGCGGGCGTGTTCTATTATCATATTGATGATCCGATGCTCGATCAGGAAGAGGATGAGACCGACGAGGCGTGGGGCCGGCGGATGCTGAAAGCGCTGCGGATGGACGGTCTTGTGAATGCGGACCGGAAAGTTGTGGAGCTTCTCGACCGCGTGCTTGAGGACGGAACGACATCCGATGTGATTCCGGTTGGAAAGAAGAAGGATGGAAGTTATACGAGCTATTCGAAAGTAGCATCGCCGGAGCAGTTTGATGTGATCCGCACGTACACCAGAAAGAAGGTGCGTGAGATCGGCGAGGGCATTTTTTCGGGCAATGTAAAAATTTCCCCGTATCAGCGGGACGGTGCGACGGCGTGTGCGTACTGTGAATATCAGGGAATCTGCGGTTTTGACCAGAAAATTCAGGGATACGAGTACCGCAAACTGAAGGGCATGGACACGGAACTGCTGATGAAGGCGATGCAGGAGATAACACAAAGTGATCAAAAAGAGTGACTGCCTTCCGGAAAGAGAAATGCAGTTTTCCATGTATGAGAAAGTAATCAGCCAGAAAGAAGAGGGAGAGATAAATGGCAGTAAAATGGACAGCGGAACAGCAGAAAGTCATTGATACGAGAGACCGGAATCTTCTGGTCAGCGCAGCGGCAGGTTCCGGAAAGACGGCGGTTCTGGTAGAGCGGATCCTTGCGATGGTGAAAGATCCCGTGCGCCCGATTGATATTGATCAGCTTCTTGTCGTGACCTTTACGCGTGCAGCGGCGGGAGAAATGAAAGAGAGAATCGGCCGCGCCCTGCAGCAGAGCCTCGAGGAAAATCCAGAGAATGAGCATTTACAGCGGCAGCAGACCCTGCTTCACCATGCACAGATCAGCACGATCCATGGCTTCTGTTCGTATGTGATAAAAAATTATTTTCAGATGATCGATCTCGATCCGGTATACCGCATGGCGGATGAGGGAGAGATCCGTCTGATGAAAAGTGACGTGATCCAGAAGGTGATGGAGGAGCGGTTTGCGGAAAAAGATCCTGCGTTTACACGGTTTGTGGAGAGCTACGCGGCGGGAAAACAGGATGACGGACTCGACGCGCTCGTGCTGAAGCTGTATGAATTTTCCATGAGTTATCCGTGGCCGGAGCAGTGGCTCGAAGAGTGCCGGGCGGCGTATCAGATCGATTCGCCGGAGGCGGTGCAGAAAAGCATCTGGGTACAGGTACTGATGGCTGAGGCGAAAAAGCGGCTCTCGAGTATTCTGGAAGGAATTGAGGAAAACCGAAAAACGGCGGTAAGCCCTGGCGGACCGTATCTGTATGACGAGGCGCTGGCATCAGATCAGCAGATGGTGGAAGAGCTGATCGAGACGGAATCGTTCGACGGAATGGTGCGCGCGATGACCGGAATGAAGTTCAAGGCGCTTTCGCGGAAAAAGGCAGACGATGTGAGCGAGGCGCTGAAAGATCAGGTGAAGGCAGAGCGCGATGCATGCAAAAAAGAACTGCAGAAATTAAAAGAGCAGTTTTTCGAGAAGGACAGCGCCGAGATTGCGGAGGAGATTGCGGACTGCCGGGAGCCGATCGGCGTGCTGATCGATCTGACGGAGCAGTTTGCGAAAGCGTTTGCAGAGAAAAAACGGAGCAAAAATATTCTTGATTATGCCGATCTGGAACACTTTGCGCTCGAAATTCTTGTGCAGCAGGAGGACGGCCGTCTGGTGCGGACCGATGCGGCGCGGGAGCTTTCGGAACAGTTCCGCGAAATCATGATCGATGAGTATCAGGACAGCAACTTTATCCAGGAGGCACTGCTCTCTGCAGTGTCCGGCGAGGAGGAAGGCAGATGGAACCGGTTTATGGTCGGCGATATCAAGCAGAGCATCTACGGATTCCGCCTGGCGCGGCCGGAGCTGTTTCTGGAAAAATATCATACGTATGCGAAGGACGGGGAAAGCCAGCAGAGAATCGATCTCGACAAAAACTTCCGAAGCCGGCCGGAGGTGCTTGCGACGGCGAATTATGTATTCCGCAAGCTGATGAGTCCGGAACTCGGCGGCATCGCGTACGATGAGGCGGCGAGCCTCCATGCGGGAGCAGCGTTTCCTGCATTGCCGGAAATGGAAGAGGAAAAGACGGAAACGTGGCATGCGGCATATGAAACAGAACTTCTTCTGCTGGATGACAAGGCGCCCGAGCTGGAAGATGATAAGTCGCGTGAGACAAAGATGGAAACGGAGGCGGCTGCCGTTGCCGCGCGCATCCGCGAGATGGTCGGAAATGAGGAAGTCGTGGGCAAAGAGACCGGGGAATACCGGAAAATTCAGTACCGCGATATCGTAATTCTGCTTCGTGCGGTCAGCGGATGGGCGGAGACGTTTTCGCGCGTACTGCAGGCGGCGGGAATTCCGGCGTACAGCACATCAAAAACGGGATACTTTTCCACGCAGGAAATCGTGACGGTGCTGAATTACCTGCATCTGTGTGACAATCCATGCCAGGAGATTCCATTTACGGCAATCTTACGCTCGCCGATCTGCGGATGCACTGATGCAGAGCTTGCTGCGGTGCGTTGTGTGGATAAAGACGTAAAAATTTATGAGGCGTGTGGAAAATATGCGGCGATAGGTGAAGATGAGGCGCTTCGGGAGAAACTGCGGCGGTTCCTCACACAGCTCGAAATGCTGCGGAGCCGTGTGCCGTACACGCCGATTCATGAACTGATTACGCAGATTCTCGAGGAGACGGGCTACGGCGGCTATGCATCCGCGATGCCGGGCGGCGTACAGCGGCGGGCAAATCTGGAAATGCTGGTGGAAAAGGCGGTGGAGTTCGAGGCGACGAGTTACCGCGGCCTGTTCAACTTTATCCGTTATATCGAACAGCTTCAGAAGTATGAAGTGGATTTCGGCGAGGTGAATATTTATGGTGAGAGCGCAGATACCGTGCGTATTATGAGTATCCACAAGAGTAAGGGACTTGAGTTTCCGGTTGTGTTCCTCTCTGGTATGGGAAAATCGTTCAACCAGATGGACAGCCGCGCGGTACTCGTACTGCATTCCCGGATGGGTATCGGTGCGGATGCGATCGATCCGGAGCACCGCGTGCGCCAGGCGACATTGCCGCGGCAGATTATCCGGCAGAGCATGAAACTGGAAAATCTGGCGGAGGAACTGCGTGTGCTTTACGTTGCGATGACGCGGCCGAAGGAGAAGCTGATCATGACAGGGATGGCGTCGAAGCTGGAAAGCCGTGTGAAACAGTGCGCGGCACATGCGGGACGGCAGGAAGAACTGCTGTCGTATCAGACTTTGAGCAGTGCATCCGGTTATCTTGACTGGATTCTGCCAGTGTTTTCCCGAAACCGGTGTTTTGATGGGCTGTATGAGCAGTTTGGTCTTGCGGGTAATGCGGAAAATCCATTGTACGCGGAGAAAATTCCGGTTACGATCCGCCTGGTATCACCGGCGGGACTCGTCGAGGGCGAGGTTCTGCATCAGATGGAGCGCGCGGTCAATGAGCAGAAAATTATGGAAATTCCGAAACAGCCGCCGCGGGAAGAGGCGCTGAAGGAACTCGTGGAAGAGAGGTTTTCGTATCAGTATCCGTATGAAGACGAGAAGCAGATTCCGGTAAAGGTTACGGTTTCCCAGCTGAAAAAGGCAGGAATGGAGGAATCCGAAATTGGAAAAGAGCTGTTCGTTCAGGAAGAATTTGTTCCAATTGTGCCTGGATTTATGAAAAAGGATAACGCCGAGGCCCTGACCGGAGCTGACCGCGGAACCGCATACCACCGCCTGCTGGAATGCCTCGATTACCGCAGGGCGTACAGTATTAAGGAGCTGATGGCACAGGCGGAGGAACTTGTTGCGGAAGGAAAGATGACGAAAGAGGCGGCAGAATGCATCTACTTCAAATCCGTTCTGGCCTTTGCAAAAAGCCCGGTTGGAATGCGGATGCGGAATGCATTTCTGAATGGAACGCTGAAACGGGAGCAGCCATTTGTAATGTCCATCCCGGCAAGCGAGGCAGATCCGTCGTATCCCGCGGATGAAACCATTCTCGTGCAGGGAATCATTGATGCTTGGTTCAGCGAGGGTGAGAAACTAGTTCTCGTGGACTATAAAACAGATCGTGTGAAAGAAGCCGGAGAGCTGGAAAAGCGGTATGAAAAACAGCTCATGTATTACCAGCAGGCACTCGAGCGGACGACGGGGAAGAAAGTAAAAGAGAAAATTATTTATTCACTGGCGCTGGATGAGGAACTGGTGCTGTAGAAAATTAAAAATTATTTTAGGGTTCAGCAAGCGGGATACGTAATTTGGAGGCGGGAAAGTTGTGAAGAAAAAGGGCACGGCGTTCCTGCCTTTTTTGTATGGGATAGAAAGACAAGTCCTGCCGGTTGGTCCAGAAGGAAAAAACTACTAGAAAAAAGAACTGTCAAAGAAGGAATAAAGTATGGTATCATGGTTGAGAAACAAAAAGAAAAAGGAGATTCCATCATGATTCGAAAAATTGTTCAGATAGAGGAAGAAAAATGTACAGGATGCGGGCTTTGTGCGCATGCCTGTCATGAAAGTGCGATTGCAATGGTTGACGGGAAAGCAAAGCTGATCCGGGATGACTACTGCGACGGGTTCGGTGACTGCCTTCCGGTCTGTCCGGCAGATGCGATTTCGTTTGTGGAGCGGGAGGCGTTGCCGTATGATGAAGAGGCTGTAAAAGAAAACCAGCGGAAAGCAAAAGAGACGTTCGGACAGGATACTGCCGGAGCAGGAAAAGCAGATGAAAACAGTCGGGCGGTCGCCCATGAGGATCCGCAGGAGAATTCTGCAGCAGTTCCGTCCCGGCTCCGCCAGTGGCCGGTGCAGATCAAGCTTGTGCAGGAGCGGGCTTCGATGTTTGCAGGAGCAGACCTTCTCATTGCGGCAGATTGTACAGCGTATGCTTATGGAAACTTCCACCAGGATTTTATTCGGGATCATGTCGTTCTCGTAGGCTGTACAAAACTTGACGATGTCGATTATTCCGAGAAACTTGCGCGGATTTTCATGCAGAATGATATTAAGAGCATCACGGTTGCACGCATGGAAGTTCCGTGCTGTGCAGGAATGGAGCGTGCCGTGAAGATGGCACGGAAAGAGAGTGGAAAGAAGATTCCGGTGAAAACCGTGGTGATTTCTACGGAAGGGGAAATTTTGTAGAAAATCAGATATAGCGATTAGCGTGTGCCCTTAAAAGTATTTTTACAATTGGTACATTCTGCTTTGTGGAATATGTAAGACGAAAAAAATGAAAAGCTCGGTAAGAGGTATTAGAAAAATGAGTATGACGAAGATACAAAAGGAGCTTCTTGGTGCGCTGATCGGTCTGGCCCGGTCGGTAGATGGAAGAGGAGAAGCAGCAAAAGGTGAATCGCAGGAGTTTTCCAGCGGTGACAGCAATGGTCACCGCCCGGACAAAGCCACGCATGAGATTCTGCTTGGCGGAATTTGTGCGGCAAATCCGGAAAAAGCGCTGAGGGAAGAAGATGGGAAATCCTGGATTGTACGCGTGGAGGCAGAAAAGAATCGTCTGAATCCGGATTGCGCAGTGTGCAAGGGAAAATGCGGCAGAACAGATAACTATGATCTCGAAGAAATGGAGACAGATGAACCGTCGGATCGGGCACGAAAAGAGCAGATTCTTGCGGAATTGTTTCCGATGGCAGAAAAACTGCAGCAGCTTCGGAAAGAAACAAAAGAGCAAAACGAAGAACTGCAGGGGGCGGTTAATTTTTTGTATAAGGCATTGTTTGCGATTGGAAACTATGTCGGGGAAAAGAGTCTGCAGAGTGTGGTGCAGGAGATGAATAACCTTTTTTGTTAAATTGGAAAATGTATTGAAATAAGTAGAAAATAAGAAAAATCCTCTGTCCGGAGTGTATAAAAAACCCCGGAAACAGGGGATTTTTTGCGTTCTGCGCCAAGTGCATAAAACGTATTATCGCGTTTTCACAAAGTTTTGCAAAAGCAGACAAAATTGCAGACAGGCGCTTGCAACAGAAAAATGAATAGGTTATAACATTATAACAAGGCGGCAGGGAGAGCCAATACAAAGAAATGAGATTCTATTGGCATATAAACAGAAAAAATACAGGGGAAAAGATGAAAAGGGACGGAAGCGGGATGGAGCAGAAAAAATATATCCTTCTGGATGTTGGCGGAACGGAAATCAAAGGAAGTGTGTCGGACAGAAATGGAGTAAGAACGAAAATCCGGAAATTTCCAGCACAGGCGCAGAAGAGCACAGAGAAGATTCTGGACAATTTTGCAAAGATCTGCCGGGAACTGATGAGAGAAGCAGACGGAAGTGTTGTCGGAGTTGGGATGGCGATTCCGGGTCCGTTTGATTATGAAAATGGAATCAGCCGGATGCAGGGACTGAATAAGTACGATGCCATTTACGGAATTCCACTGGAAAGAGAAATCAAGGCGCGCGTGCCGGAACTTGGATCAGCACGATTTTTGTTTTTACATGACATTGAAGCATTTGCACTGGGAGAAAGCTGGTACGGAAACTGTCGTGATGCGGATAAAATTCTGTGCGTCTGCATCGGAACCGGCGCCGGATCTGCTTTTGTAGAAAACAGCAAAACAGTAAAAACGGGAAAAGGTGTGCCGGAAAATGGATGGATTTATCAACAGCCGTTTGGAGATTCCATTTTGGACGATTATCTTTCTGTGCGCGGGCTGGAGCAGATTAGCCTGGCTGTGACAGGAAAAGTGTGGAGTGGAAAAGAATTGTATGGTCTGGTAAAAGCGGGAAACATGGAGGCAGAAGAAGTCTGGAGAAGATTTGGAGCAGATGTGGCGGCTGGCCTTCTTCCTGTGCTGGAGGAATATCAGCCGGATCTGCTGCTTCTGGGCGGACAGATTGCAAAAAGTTTTTCCTGGTTTGGAAAAGAACTGGAAAGAGAGTGCGAGAAAAGAAAGATTCGGATTCAGATAGAAACGGAAACATCCGGCCGTGCCATGGAAGGCCTGTTGTCACAGTTTCCTGAAAAAACACAATAGAGCAAAAATATTTTCAGAAACAAAAATACAATGCTATGGAGAGAAAAGAAGAAGGAGAAACTGCAAAAATGGATAGAAATCCGGGAGCACCGCCGCTATATGCGCAGCTGGAACAGATTCTGAAACAGCAGATCGAATGCGGCACGTACAAAAAAGGAGATTTTCTGCCAACAGAAAAAGAGCTGATGGAAAAGTACGAGCTTTCGCGTGTGACAGTACGCCAGGCGATGACGAATCTGGTACAGAGCGGTTACGCCCGTGCACGGCGCGGCATCGGAACAGATGTTGTCTACGAGAAAGTCGAAGAGCAGATGGAAGGTGTCATCAGCTTCACGGAAGAAATGAAAAAGCATCATATCGAAATGCAGACAACATACTGCAAGATGGAACTGATAAGTCCCGGGGAAACGGTAGCAAGAAGTCTGCAGATTCCATTGACGGAGCCATGTTATTGCCTGAAACGTGTGAGGAATGCTGTGGGAAAACCCATGGTCTATACCATTACGTATCTGAAAAAAATCTGCGAACTGCCAACAGAGCCGGAGCCATACATGGAATCGCTGTATCAGTATCTGTGGGAGGAGCATGGAATCTATATTGAATCCGGCCGGGATACGCTTGAGGCGGCACTTCCATCGGAAGAGGTGCAGAAAGCACTGAAAATTGATGCGCAGATGCCTATTTTTATCCGGACACGGCAGACATTTCGGAAGGGCGGCGAGGTTTTTGAATATTCGATCTGCTATTATCCGGGAAATCGTTATAAGTACACGGTGGAACTGTAAACATATGACATGTAAAAAAACGAAACCGGACAGAAGTGCGAAATCCGCCAGATGCGAAAGCGTTGAAACAAAGATGATAGGTCTGATCGGCGCAGGAAACAACCCAATGGATGGAAGAAAAATTAAGAAAAGGAAAAGAATCCAAATGAATTTAAAAAAGAAATATGGAAACTACGAATTACATCCGCAAATGAAGATCACAGGATACGAAAATGAAATCTGGGATGAAAAAAAGGAGATCATCGAAGAATTAAAACGGGCGGTTCAGGAAAAACAGAAAGAAAAGAAAACCTGTATTCTTTCCTTTGATCTGTACCCGGGTGTACGAAAAGAAGAAATAATGGAACTGGCCAATGCGCTGCAGCCAGACCGGATTTTTGATATCGAAGACTGTGCCAAAGACGAAGAAACGCTGTTAAGAGAATTTAACGATTACATCACCGATGACCGTGTTTTCGGCATTATGTGTCATAAAACCATAGACACCTGGTTTGAGAGCGAAAAGCTGGAAACCATGAAAAAAGCAATTGAGACAGAACGTGCGGAAGAAAAAGATACAAACGGTGGTCTGATCGTGATCGTTGGTACAGCGGCAGAGCTTCTGACCGAGGCAGATCTACTTGTTTACTGCGATCTGACCCGCTGGGAAGTTCAGCTCCGCTATCGGAGCGGCATGCCAAACTGGCACAGTACCAATTATAATGATCCGATCCTGACGAAATATAAACGGGGATTTTTCATTGAATGGCGTCTGGCGGACCGCTATAAAAAAGAGCGGTATGAAAAATTCACGTATCTTCTGGATACGGAGAAAGAAAATGCACCGGTTCTTACAACGGGAAATGCCTTCCGAGGCGCACTGCAGCAGCTTGCCAGAAAGCCATTTCGTATGGAGCCGTATTTCGACCCTGGCGTATGGGGCGGTCAGTGGATGAAGGAAAACTTTGGTCTGGATGCATCGAAGGAAAATTTCGCGTGGAGCTTTGACGGAGTTCCGGAGGAAAACAGCCTGAATCTGGAAATCGGCGGAAAAGTCTTAAAAGTACCGGCACAGGATCTTGTCTTCTATGCGCCGCATGAACTGCTGGGTGAAAGAGTCCACGGCCGGTTCGGCGCAGAATTCCCGATCCGTTTTGACCTGCTGGATACGATGGGCGGTCAGAACCTTTCCATGCAGGTACATCCGCTGACCGAATATATCTATGAAAAATTCGGCATGCCATATACGCAGGATGAGAGCTACTATCTTCTGGATGCCGATGAAGACGAGGAAACGTATGTATACCTCGGCCTCAAAGAAGGCGTGGATAAAAAAGAGATGGGGCGGGAACTTCGTGCAGCAGAAAAAGGAGAAGAACTTTTCCCTGCGGAAAAATATGTCAACAAAATTCCGGTCAAAAAACACGATCATGTGCTGATCCCGGCAGGAACGGTGCACTGTTCCGGAAAAAACACGATGGTGCTGGAAATCAGTGCGACACCGTATATCTTTACCTTCAAACTCTGGGACTGGGGCCGCCTTGGCATGGATGGACTGCCGCGTCCGATCCACCTCGACCACGGTATGAAAAATATTCAGTGGAACCGTGATACCAAATGGGTGTACGACAATATTGTCGGCCAGACCAGAACGATGGAAAAAACAGAAAACTGTGAAGTAGAGCGCACCGGACTGCACAGCCGCGAATTTATCGACACAATCCGCTATACACTTTCCGGGCCGCACACCGTCTCGATGGATGACACGGTTCATGTGATGAATCTCGTGGAGGGACGAAGTGCCCGCATCGAGAGCATGGATGGCAGCTTTGCACCGTTCACGGTACATTACGCAGAAACCGCCATCGTTCCTGCAGCGGTCGGAACATACCGGATTGTACCGGAAGAGGGCGAAATGATTAAAATGCTGGTAGCATCTGTGGGGTAAAGAGAGATAAAAATTTTGAGCAACATAGAACAGGAAAAGGAGAAATTATCATGACACACAAAATCAGAGAAGTCTACATCGTACATCATTCCCACACTGACGTGGGATACACCGATCTGCAGGAGCAGGTGATCTACAATCAGGCAAACAACATCTGCCGGGCAGTCGAACTGATTGAAAATGGAATCAAAAACAACACAACCCAGAAAGATCTGAAATGGAACTGTGAGACATGGTACTGCGTGGAGCAGTTTTTCAAAATGGCAACGGAGGAAGAAAAAGAAAAGTTTTTCGATCTGGTAAAAAAAGGAAATATCGGTCTGTCTGCCAATTATCTGAACTTTAATGATCTTGCCGACTGCAAATATCTGAAAGAAAAAATCCATACGATGCAGGAAATCTGCGGCGAAAAAGGAATCCAGATCAAAACAGCCATGATTGCAGATATTAATGGTATCTCCATGGGACAGCGCGATGCCCTGATCGAAAACGGAGTAGAATTTTTGTATACCAATATCCATACCCATCACGGCATGTATCCGCTGTATCAGAACCAGAAACCGTATTTCTGGGAAAATGAGAACGGACAGCGTCTGCTGGTATGGAATGGTGAGCATTATAACCTGGGAAATGCCCTCGGCATCGTCCTGAATAAAAATGTTAACTTTATGACAGAAAATTACTTCGGCAAAAAGAATGGTGATGTGACAGGACTTCTGGAAAATCTGCACACGAATCTGGCTGCGAGCATAAAGGAATATGAAGAAAACGGTTATCCGTACGATTTCTATATCACCAGTGTTTCCGGCGTTTTTTCGGATAATGCGCCGATCAACCCGGCCATTGCAGATACGGTTGCGCTGTTTAATGAAAAATATGGCGAAGAAGTCACCATGCATATGGTGACGCTGCAGGAATTGTATGACAAGATCCGGGATAAAGTGCAGGATGCATCAGTGTATCGGGGTGCCATCAATGACTGGTGGGGCAATGGAGTTGGAAGTACACCATATGCGGTAAAACATTACAAAGAAGCAGTACGACTGAACCGTATCTGCGACTGCCTGGAAGAAAAAACAGGGGTACATAACGAAGAACTGATCCAGGCTTATGGCGACAATTCTCTTTTGTATGCAGAGCACACCTGGGGTCATTCTGCTACGGTAACCAATCCGTATGATACCATGGTAACAAATCTGGATATGCGAAAAAGCAGCTATGCTTCCAAGGCACATGAGGCCGCGGCAATGCGTAAAAATGAACAGTGCCATAAACTGGGTGATATCCTGCGGTATTACAATCTGTCCGGCAAAGTGAAAGCGGTCTCCACAAGCCATCAAAAGAGAGTATTTCCGGTAGAATTTTACGTAGAAACTTTAAGTCTTTCTGCAGTTAAAGTAACCGATGACAAAACAAAACAGGAGATGGAGGTGCAGCTGTCTGCTCATCCACGCGGAGTCCTGGTAAGTTTTCTGGCAGAATTTGAGCCAATGGAAGAGAAAACGTTCACGTACGAAGAGCAGCCGGCTCCGTCCCAGACCCTGTTCACCAGAACTGCCTGGGTAGGCGCAGAGCGGGTGCGCGATATTGTGAACACGTACGATCCGGAAAGTTACAAGCTGCCTTACGGTCTGGAAAACGATTTCTTTCAGATCAAATGGAAAGTCGGAGAGGGCATTACCTCCTTCTACAATAAAAAAGCAGAGGTTGAAATGTGCAAATCCGGTCTGGAAACGTTCTTCACGCCGGTTTATGAACGCACCGAAATACGGAAGGGTGTTTATGCGGAACGCAGTCTGATCGGAAGAAATATCCGCGGACTTCACGCAGAGCAGTATCAGGGTGACCTTACGGATGTGAAAATTCTGGATCACGGACCGGTATTTACCAAAGCAGAACTGATCTTTACCCTGGAGGGAACGTATCACAGCAGTGTTGTGATTAAAATGTACCGTCACCTTCCGAAAATTGAGTTTTCTTACCGGGTAGCCAAAACATTAAGCGAGGATATCGAAAGCCTGTACCTTCCGTTATCGTTAAATCTTCCGGATGCGGAAATGATGATCCGGAATGGAGGCGTAACGATGCGCCCTGGCATCGACCAGCTTCCGGGCACCAATATGGAATACTATATTGCGGATGAAGGTCTCGTTTACCGGACAAAAGATCAGACGATCCTGGTCAATACTTTTGACACACCGTTACTTTACATGGGAGAGATGGAATCCCACCCAATCCTTCTGTGCGATAACAAAGAGGAGAATAATAAACGGCCGGTTTACAGCTGGATTATGAATAACACATGGGAAACAAACTTCAAGATGGATCTGTCCGGATTCAGTGAGTTCCGTTATGGAGTGGAGATTGTGGAGCAGGAAACCGCAGAGAAAGATATGGAAAGTCTGTCGGACAATGACAAGGGTGTGGTTACTTTTATTTGCGGGTAATCATTGTTCCGTGGTTTTACGGCGGTGTCAGGCAATGAGGCCATGGCTGTCTGGCGGTAGTATGAAAAACAGCAGAAGATGAAAAAAGACAGCGGGGAGTATGACAATTAGACGAAAAAGTCAGACTTTCCGCTGCTTTTTCGTTAAAAATGAAAACAGGCGAAAAAGTATTGCGTTAATATTAAGATGTTATGTGACTTAACACAAAAACACAGATTTTCTGTCTAAAAAATCAAAAGAAACAGAAGAATACTCCTCGATCTATACAAATTAGGACTGGAAAATAAGAATTTTAATATACAAAATAACGAAAAGGCTATTGACAATCTTTCTAAAAGATGTTAACATCTAAACACAAGTTAAGAAACAAATAGAGGGGCTGTTGGTAACATGGCAGAGAGAAAATCAGTATCCATGCAGGACCTGGCAGATAAGCTGGGCATCAGTAAAGTAACAGTTTCCAAGGCGCTGAACGGAAAAGACGGCGTGGGAGAAGAACTGAAAGAAAAGATTTTTGCGCTTGCGAGAGAATCCGGTTATGTCCTTCCGGACTACGGAAAACGGAAGAGCAAAAAAGTCGGTATCATCATGAGTCCGCGGTTCAGCTCCGGAGACGAAGGAAAATTTTATATGGCAATGTACGAGCGGATCATCTACGAGCTGCAGAGAGCATCCTGCTCGAGTATCATGATTTCTCCGACAACAGCAACACTCCCGTCGGACATGAACACGATACAGACCAGAGGGCTGTTCGACGGCCTGATCTTTCTTGGTATTCTCGATAAGGGTGTCCGGGAGCAGATTGCACAGATTGATCTCCCGAAGGTGTATGTGGACATCTACGATCAAACCCACAAATCCGATTCCGTCATCACCGAGAATATTTACAGCTCCTATGAGCTGACCAATTACCTGATCCAGCAGGGTCACACAGACATCGGATTTGTCGGAACCGTAGGAAGTACAACCAGTATTTCCGACCGATATCTCGGATATCTGCGGAGAATGCTGGAGGAGGGAATTTCCCCGAAAAATGAGTGGAGAATCCCGGACCGAAGCGATGAAGGCATTGCCATTCCGCTTTTGCTGCCGGAGAAGCTGCCCACCGCATTCGTCTGTAACTGCGATGCCACCGCATTCAAATTAGTGCAGACATTAAAAGAGCGTGGAATCTGCGTACCGGAGGATGTTTCCGTGACCGGTTTTGATGATTCCATTTATGCACAGCTGTGCAGTCCGCCGCTCACCACGGTTGCGGTTGACACCGACGCGATTGCACGTCTTGCGGCAAAACGTATGATCAAACATATGAATGAACCGCAGAAAAAGAGCGGCGAGGTATACCGCATTCCCGGAAAGATTATTTACCGGGATTCCGTTTGTAAGATAAACGGATAAAGTGATAAGCCCGAGCAATCGGGAGAAGGAGGAAAAAATCTTGAGTAAACCAAGCAAAAAGAAAAAAGGACGCTGGACCAAGAATGACACGGAGCTGACCGTCATGGCGCTGCCGACCACCATCTGGTATATTCTGTTCTGCTTCCTGCCGATGTTCGGTCTGATCATTGCGTTCAAGAATTACAAAATCACCGGCGGAAAGAGTTTCATTTATAACCTGCTCCACAGTGACTGGGCCGGCTTCAAAAACTTTTCGTTCCTGATCAGATCCAACGACCTGTTCGTCATCCTGAGAAACACAATCCTGTATAACCTTGCATTTATCGTTCTTGGTATGGTATTTTCCGTAGGACTGGCTATCATGATCAGCCTGCTGCACAACAAAAGAGCGTCGAAGGTATATCAGACGATGATGTTCTTCCCATATTTCATGTCATGGGTTGTAGCTTCCTACTTCCTGGATGCATTCCTGAACCAGGACAACGGTCTAATCAACAGTATAATGAGAAATGCAGGCAAGGAACCGATTCAGTGGTACATGAGTGCCGGTGTATGGCCATTTATCCTGATCTTCATGTATCTGTGGAAATCTACCGGATACAACATGGTTATCTACCTGTCCAGCATTTCCGGTATTGATACCACACTGTACGAGGCAGCCGTTATGGACGGCGCCAACAAGAGACAGCAGGTATGGCACATTACCCTGCCTTGCTTAAAGAGTGTCATCATCATGATGTTCATTCTGAATGTCGGAAAGGTCTTCTACTCCGACTTCGGACTGTTCTTCCAGCTTTCTCAGGGAGCAAGCGGTTCGATCTTCAAAACGACAGCAACTATCGACACATATGTATACAACGCACTGCAGTCTTCCACTCCGATCGGAATGACTTCTGCGGCAACATTCTTCCAGTCTGTTGCATGCTGCATCACCATCCTTCTTGCCAATGCCATTGTGAAGAAGATTGATGAAGACAGCGCGATTATTTAAGGAGGTACGAAAATGGCAAAAAAGAAAAAAGATCTTGATCTGGCTTCCTCTTCACACTTAAATCAGATCCAGGGATCTACAAATGCAATTTTCAATGTTATTTTTGTGATCCTCGCCCTGGCCTGTATTATCCCGGTGGTATTCATCTTTATGATCTCGATTTCTTCCGAGCATTCGATCAAGATGAACGGCTACCAGTTTATTCCGAGTGCATACTCGCTGGATTCTTACAAATTCCTTCTTCGGGAAGGACAGATGATCCTGACAGCACTTGGCGTTTCCGTTGCGGTAACGGTTATCGGTACGGTAATCGGAGTTGCCCTTACGATGCTGATGGGTTACGTTCTTTCCAGAAGCACCTACAAACTGAACGGATTCTTTACCATGGTCGTTTTCATTCCAATGATCTTTAACGGTGGTATGATTTCTTCTTATGTAGTCAACACACAGTTTCTGAATCTGAAAAACAGTATCTGGGCGCTGATTCTTCCGCTTTGTGTTTCTTCGTTCAACGTTGTCATCTGTAAAACGTTCTTCAAGACCAACATTCCGGAATCTATCATTGAGTCAGCACAGATCGACGGAGCAACTCAATTCCAGATTTTCGGAAAGATCGCCCTGCCGTTGTCGAAACCGCTGATGGCAACGATCGCCCTGTTCCTCACCTTTGGTTACTGGAACGACTGGTTCCAGTCTTCCCTGTACATCAGCGATACCAAGCTGTATTCTCTGCAGGCGCTGCTGGATCACGTACAGAGAAACATTGAGATGATGGCAAATAACCCGTCCCTTGGCGTTACCACGGCACAGTACATGAACTCGATGCCAAAAGAGGGTGCCCGTATGGCGATGGCAATCATCATCATCATCCCGATCGCATGCTGCTATCCGTTCTTCCAGAAATACTTCATTTCCGGTCTGACGGTCGGTGCGGTAAAAGGCTGATCGACCATTTACCTTTATGGATCTCATACTGAAGCAAAAGGCTTCGGTTAAGGATAATTTCAACATTCTATATTTTATATCAGGAGGATGCTACAATGAAAAAGAAACAGTTTTTAGCTCTTGCACTTTCTGCTGTTATGGCCGGTGGCATGCTGGCAGGCTGCGGAAGCAGCAACGGAAGCAGCAGCTCTTCAAAGAGTGATGCAAAAGATGAAGTTGTTACACTGAAATGGATTCAGGTTGGTAACGGAATGCCGAAGGATTATGATGAGTGGCTTGCACAGATCAACCCATATCTGGAGGAGAAAATCGGCGTTAATGTAGACATGGAAATCGTTCCGTGGGGCGACTGGGATAACAGAAGAAGCGTTATCACAAACTCCGGCGAGTACTTCGATATCCTGTTCACAGACCAGAACCGTTACTCTTCCGAGGTTAACACCGGCGCACTGATGGACATTACAGATCTGCTCAAAGACAACGCTTCCGAGCTGTATGACATGATTCCGGAAGATTACTGGAAAGCAGTAGAAGTAAATGGAAAAATCTACGGCGTACCGACCTACAAAGACAGCTCCCTTTCCGAGTACTTTGTATGGGATCAGGATATTGCAGACAAATATAACATTGATGTAAATTCTGTAACAGATTTCAATACTCTGTACGATGCTCTGAAGACAGTAAAAGAGGGCGAAGGCGGATCTCCGTACTTCATGTCCAAAAATGGTGCAAACTTCCTGCTGAACCTGAACTACGATGATTTAAGCTCCGGACTTCCGGCAATCGGCGTTAAATACGGCGATGACAGCAAGACCGTTGTCAATCCGCTGGATGACGAAGAAATCCTTTCCAACCTGGATATCGTTCGTAAAATGTATCAGGAGGGCATCATCAACGGAGACGCTCCGACAGCAGATGATTCCAGCAAATACGCAATGTTCTTTGCTGCACAGGGATGGAGCGGCGCTGCAAAAACAACATGGGGTCCGAACAATGGTATCGCCAATTGTTCAGCAGTACAGTATGGCAACACAGTAGTTTCCAACACAACTGTACGTGGTTCCATCAATGGTATTTACTCCGGATGCAAGCACCCGGACAAAGCACTTCAGCTTCTGAACCTGGTAAATACGGATTCCAAAGTACGTGACTGGTTCTACTATGGAGCAGAAGGAAAAGACTTCGAGTACACCGATGACAATAAGGTACACCGCCTGACCACTGACTGGGGTATGGCCGGATATACCCAGGGTACTTTCTTCAACGTAACTCAGACAGACGATGTTGACTTCAACCAGTGGGATGAAGTAGAAGAGCTGAACGAGAAAGCAACTCCGTCTGAGATGCTTGGATTCAACCTGGATACCTCCAACATCGAAACAGAGCTTGCAAACTGCCGTGCCGTATATGAAAAATACTATTCTGAGTTATTCACCGGCGCACAGGATCCAAGAGAGCTTGTAAAAACCATCGATGCTGAGCTTGAGACAGCAGGCTGGGAGACCATCCGCGAGGAAGCTCAGAAACAGATTGACGCACAGAAATAAGTTTGATACATTAACTTTATAAGAACTACAACAGGGCATTTTCGATTACGGAGATGCCCTGTTGCAGGATAACGGGAAATGAAAAAATTGAGCGAAAGGATGAAAAAAGAATGAAAGAGACATTACCAAAGTCCGTTCAGGAGCTGATTTTAAGCCTGAGAGAAAAACTGAAAGACGAGCCGGAAATCGTTGATATGTTTGAGCGATGCTACTCCAACACCCTCGATACGACCGTGAAGAAAATGGAGGACGGCAGCACCTACGTCATCACCGGAGATATCCCGGCCATGTGGCTGCGTGACTCGGTAGCACAGCTGCGCCCTTACCTGGTGCCAGCACAGAATGACCCGGAGCTGGCTGACCTGATCGCGGGCCTGATCCGCCGCCAGTTTATGTGCATCAACATCGATCCATACGCAAACGCCTTCAACGAAGGACCGAACGGCAACTGCTGGGAGAAGGACGAGACCGATATGGGACCGTGGATCTGGGAGAGAAAGTATGAGATCGATTCTCTCTGCTATCCGCTGCAGTTCTCCTATCTGTTCTGGAAGAACACCGGAAGAACGGATCAGTTTGACGAGGTTTTCTGGGAAGGTGTTGACAAAATCCTGACTGTATTTGAGACTGAAATGAATCACGAGGAGAAATCCCCGTACAGCTTCATCCGTAAAAACTGCTCCTACACCGATACGCTTTCCCGCGACGGAAAAGGTGCGCAGGTAAAATCCGGCATCGGCCTGATCTGGTCCGGCTTCCGTCCAAGCGATGATTCCTGCCGTTACGGTTACCTGATCCCGTCTAACATGTTTGCGGTTGTTGTTCTGAATTATCTGAAAGAGATCGCGGATTTCGTCGGCGGGAAAGAGGAAATTGCAAAGAAAGCAGAAGAGATGGCAAAGACCGTAAAACAGGCCATCGAGACTTACGGTACCACCCATATCTGGGGACTTGGCGATGTTTATGCTTACGAGGTAGACGGCTTTGGCCAGTATAATCTGATGGACGATGCCAATGTACCGAGTCTTCTGGCTATGAGCTATCTCGGCTACGAGCCGGAAAGCCAGGAAGTGGCTGACAACACAAGAAAGCTGATCTTAAGCGAGGCAAACCCGTTCTACTATTCCGGAACAAAGCTTTCCGGAATTGGAAGTCCGCACACACCGGTCCGCTACGTATGGCACATCTCCAAAGCCATTGAGGGACTGACCGCACCGACAAAAGAGGAGAAACATCAGATGATTCAGGAACTGATGGCAACCGATGGCGGCACAGGCCTCATGCACGAAGGTGTCTTCGTAGATGACCCGACCGTTTACACCAGAGAGTGGTTCTCCTGGGCGAACGCAATGTTCTGCGAGCTTGTGATGCAGTATTGCGGATATGAGATTAAGAAATAAGAGTTTTCAAATAAAATAGAAACGTTGGAAAAGCGGCTTTTCGGAAGATTCCGGAGAGCCGCTTTTTACGCTGTGCGGATTTTTCCGGCGGCATTAAGAAAAACTTAGGAAATCCGTTGGGATTTCTTTGGAAAAGAGAAGAGGAATCCTAAGAATGTTCTGATAGAATCAGACGTATACAAAATCTGATTCAGAAGGGGAAAACCAATATGGGATTTCTGGCAAATAAGAAAAAATCAAAAGCATTTCTGGTGGTATTCGGCGTTTATCTGGCGCTGCTTGTCTGGTGCATTTTATTCAAATTCTCCCTGCGCCCGGAAGAAATTCCGCACCTGCGGGGGATTAATCTGATTCCGTATGCGGCGTCGGTTGTGGTGAACGGGAAAGTGCAGATTAGTGAAATTATCGAAAATATGCTGGTCTTTCTGCCGTTCGGCCTCTGCATCTCAGCCTTCTATCCGGACAGCGAAATCCAGAACCGCATTCTCCTTGCATCGGGACTGAGCCTGTTTTTTGAGGTGACGCAGTATATTTTTGTGATCGGCGCGAGTGATGTTACGGATGTGATCGATAATACGCTTGGCGCGGTGATCGGAATTCTATTGTATCTGGGGATGAAAAAAATCTGGAAAGAGAAGACGGGAAAGATCATTACCATTCTGGGAGCGGTGCTGGAAGTGCTGTTTCTGGCGTTGTTGTTTTTTATGTTTGCGGCGAATGGGATGTTTTAAGATTGGAATTCAGGAAAGGATAGTGTATAATCGAGAAAAGGACAAATTCCGAAAGCAGGTGTGATGGATGGAAAAAGTAATCAGTATAGGAAAACAGAATTTTGCATCCTTAAGGGAAAACCATTATTTCTTTGTGGATAAATCTCACTTCATCAAGGACTGGTGGGAAAACGGAGATGAAATCACCTTGATCACCCGCCCCCGCCGCTTTGGCAAGACACTGAATATGAGCATGCTGGACTGCTTTTTCTCTAATAAATATGCCGCCCGGGGCGATCTGTTTGAAGGACTTGGCGTTTGGAAAGAAGAAAAATATCGGGAACTGCAGGGAAAGTATCCGGTGATCTTTTTGAGTTTTGCAGCCGTGAAAGCAGATCAGCTTTCGGAAGCAAAAATTCAGATCAAACAGCAGATTGCGAGAGTGTATGAAGAAAACCGTTATCTTCTGGATGGGGATCTGCTGAGCGGAAATGAGAAGAAAGCATACAACGAGGTCAACCTGCATATGGGTGATGCGGAGGCCGCAGCGGCACTCAATAATATGAGTATGTATCTGGCGCGGTATTACGGCAGAAGAGTGATTATTCTGCTGGATGAGTACGACACGCCGATGCAGGAAGCGTATGTCCATGGCTACTGGGCGGAATTTACAACGTTTGTGCGGAGTCTGTTTAATGCGACGTTTAAAACGAATCCTTATCTGGAACGTGCGATGATGACCGGAATCACGAGGGTTTCGAAAGAAAGTATTTTTTCTGACTTAAATAATCTGCGTGTGGTGACGACGACATCGGATCTGTATGCGGACTGTTTTGGATTTACCGAAAAGGAAGTTTTTGCATCTCTGGACGAGTTCGGAATGGGAGACAAAAAGGACGTTGTGAAGCAGTGGTATGATGGATTTATCTTTGGCGGACACCGCGATATCTACAATCCATGGTCGATTACCAATTATTTAAAAGAAAAGAAACTGCGCCCGTACTGGGCAGATACGAGTTCGAACGGTCTGGCAGGAAAGCTGATCCGCACCGCCTCGCCGGAAATCAAAGAGTATATGGAAGATCTACTGAACGGACAGGCAGTCACGGTGAACTTTGATGAGCAGATGGTGTTTGAACAGCTGGATTACAATGAAAATGCAATCTGGAGTCTGCTGCTCGCGAGCGGTTATCTGAAAGCGGAAGAGGTGGAGTATCGCGGAATTACTTTGAAGCCGTGGTATCAGCTCCGTATCACCAATCTGGAAACGGTGAGCATGTTTGATGATATGTTCCGCGGATGGTTTGAAGCATCGGAAGCTGGGTACAGCAGCTTTGTGAAAGCACTGATGCAGGGCGATCTGGAAGCGATGAATTATTATATGAATAAAGTGTCACTTGCAACATTCAGCCATTTTGACGTTGGCGGAGAGAACAGTGAAAGTCTGGAGCCGGAACGATTCTATCATGGCTTCGTCCTGGGATTGATGGCAGAGCGTGCGGAGTGTTATCAGATCCGGTCGAATCGGGAAAGTGGATTTGGACGGTATGATGTGATGATGATTCCGAAGAATAGAGAAAAAGATCCGGCGATTATTATTGAATTTAAAGTCTGCAGCCGGGTAAAAAAGGAGACACTGGAAGATGCGGTGCAGGAGGCTTTAAAACAGATCGTGGATAAAAAATACGACGCAGAACTGGTGGCCCTCGGCGTGCCGCAGGAAAGGATTCGGCATTATGGGTTTGCATTTGCGGGGAAGAATGTGTTGATTGGAGCAGAATGAGAGAAACGGGTGATGAAGGTCATCCGTTTCTTTTGGCGTAAAATGGTATTCCTATTGACTCACTATGATATAGATAGTATGATAAATTTAATTTTTAAAATTTATTTTTACGTGAGGATATTTTATCTATGAAACGATTTTCTTCCACTACCTTAAAAACTGCTTTCGTAAAATCCATCCCGATTTTCTGCAGCTACGTTTTCGTCAGCATGGCCTACGGCATGATGATGGCATCCGCCGGCTTTCCCTGGTATGATTCACTGCTGGTAAGTCTGACGGTCTATACGGGCGCGTTCCAGTTCGTTCTGATTACGTTTCTTTCTAGCGGCGCTTCCCTCATCACCATTGCGCTCACTGCACTTCTGATGAACAGCCGCCAGAGTTTTTACAGCATTACCTTCCTGAAGGAATTCAAACAGATGGGGCGCCGCAAGCTGTACATGATTCACACGATGACCGATGAGACATACGCCGTAAACTGTACCTTAGATCTTCCGAAAAAAGAAAAAGAGGACACCATGTTCCTCGTCGCTCTGTTCAGCCGCTGCTATTGGATAGTTGGTTCGGTTCTTGGCGGCATTTTAGGCCAGATCATTCCATTTGACCTGACGGGCCTTGATTTCTGCATGACAGCCCTGTTTCTCATTATCTTCATTGACCAATGGGAAAAAGCAGAGAAGCACACGCCGGCGCTCACCGGTCTTGGTATCGGTGTGATCTGCCTGCTGATCTTCGGTGAAAACCGCTTCATGCTCCCGGCGCTGCTGATTGTATCCGCCCTTTTACTTCTGTTCCAGAGAAAGGAGAACCTCGCATGACAACTTCATACTTTATAACCGCTGTCGCTGTCTCCGCTCTGATCACCTTCGGACTCCGTGCACTCCCGTTTCTTGCATTTTCCGGCAGCCGTAAAATGCCCGCATCACTCGAACGACTCGGCCAGGCACTGCCGTCTGCCATCATGGCGGTACTGATCATTTACTGTATGAAAGATATTCCCACCGGCGGTATCTCTGCCGCAGTACCGAAACTGCTCGCAGCAGCGGTCGTTTTTATCACCTACAAATGGAAACACCAGACCCTCGTCTCCATCCTTCTTGGAACCATTTCGTATATGATGCTTCTGCGTCTCTTTTAAAAAGAAACGGTGCAGTTCTGAATTCATGGCAGAAATTCAGAACTGCACCGTTTTTCTATTCTCTATATGCATTAGAAGGATTGGCAATTATTCGATGACTTCGTACTCTCCGTCGCCCGTCTTTTTGAATAACGGAAGTTTCTGCAGAAATACAATATCTTTTCGATCAGCAGCATCGCCCTCAGCAAGGATCGCTGTTTTTTTTACAACCTCTGCACTGGCATTCGCCATCAGGCATTCCAGTGCGTGCAGGGACTCGCCGGTGGAAATGACATCATCCAGCAGGCAGACACGTTTGCCGCGGATTTTATCTGCGTCTTTTCCATCCAGATAAAGATGCTGCTCACCCGCTGTTGTAATCGAATGAACGGATGCGGAAACCACATCTTTCATGTAGGATTTTGTGCTTTTTCGTGCAACGATAAATTCTTTATGGCCCAGCTCTTTGCTTACTTCATACGCTAGGGCAATACCTTTCGCTTCTGCGGTGACAATGGCATCGACTTCTCCGATTTTTGCGGCCAGCTCCGGCGCACATGCACTTACCAGCTCGGTGTCACCAAGGACAACAAAGCTTGCAAACGCCATCTCCTCACTGATCGGGATAAATGGAAGTGTTCTTTTCACTCCGCAGAGCTCCATGCTGTATTCTTTCATACGATTTTCCTCTTATGTTACTGAATTTATAATCCAAGCAGTTTTGCAGCAACACCGGCCAGCATTCCGAGGAACGGGTTTGTTACTGCAGTGACAACCATTGTGGTTCCGCCGACGGCTGCATTGACAGCGAAGGCAGATGGCGCATCCAGTACAACGGTTTTGAAGATACCGAGTACAAACAGGAAACCTGCGATCGAAGAAGACGGAACAAATTTTCCGATTTTCGGAAGCAGTTTCAGAAGCAGAATTACACCGATCACAACCATCATGATGACACCAGCCCATACAGCGTGCGGTGCATTGGCAGTTGCGGAAATGATTGCCTCAACCGGGGCTCCTCCGAAAAAGGAAGAAAACATATCGGCCAGGGAAGAAATCACGGTCAGGTTATCGACGTTGTAATTTCCGCCGGTTGCCATTCCTGCGGTAATTCCGCCGAAGGAAATGTTGGAACCAATGTTCAGGCAGACCATACCGAGTGCGCCGAGAATTACGTTGGCATTGATTGTAAATTTCTGGCGGACAAATTTATCATCCTCTACGACAATGCTGGATTTCTCTTTGTTGAAAAATGCATTGGCAATGCAGGATGCTACAACGGAAATGACGATGGTATAAACCAGGGTATTGGCACTGTCTTTGGTAAAGTAATAGGTGATCAGTGCTGCGGCCAGGGAAACACCGCCGGAAATGGCATCACTCTTGATCATATCAATCGCGGCCTTTACCAGAATGATACCGACACCGGCCATCATTCCATAGGCAACATCCTCACCTACAAAGTTTACGATTTTTGTCAGCAGTCCAAACGCTCCGATCAGAGCCATAATCACACCGCCGATAAAAATCATCGTACAGCGTTCCGAACGGTCTTTTCCAGCCGTTCCGGCGTAAGTGATCGTCTCCGCCTGGAAGGAAATTGGTGCGACACTCTGCGTAATCGTATTGCCCACCGCACCAACAAAGAATGCCAGCGCCGTCGGAACCGATGCAAATCCAAACGTCAGAGCAAGAAGACCCTGCGGCAGACCATTCAGCACAACGCCGGTGATTGCCAGAAGATCTGTTAAAATGGCTTTCATACTAAATACTCCTCCTCACTATGAAATATGTCGTTTTGAAGCAAAGAAAAGTGTAGCACCAAAACCGGTCAAAGTAAACCAGATCAGTCATGAAAGGTTTTTGTCAGTGATAATAAGTCAATCTTATATACAAAATATTATTATTTCTGTGTGCTAATAAATCAAGAGGATTTTTAAATGTCTGCATAACCAATAATCAATAGTTACAAAACTGGGTGCCATTATTTGGAATTGTGCATATAGAAGCGAAGAAAAAGATTTGCTATACTGAAGCTGTATGAGGGTTTTTATCACAGTTATAAGAAACGGAAAGGGGATTTTTACTTATGGCAATTACAGAGACAAAAACAAAATATGGACAGATTCATGGTGTGCAAAAAGACGGTTACACGGTATTCCGCGGCGTTCCGTACGCAAAGCCGCCGGTAGGCGAAAAACGATTCTGCCCGCCGGAAGAGCCGGCGTGCTGGGAGGGCGTTTATAAGGCGGATCATTTCGGATGCGTCTGCCCGCAGACCGAGCATGAGCCGGACTCCTTCTATGGAAAAGAATTTTATCTCGACCCGGAATTCGGCATGAAGCAGAGTGAGGACTGTCTGTACTTAAACATCTGGACACCGGCAAATACAGTGGATGAAAAACTGCCGGTTGCTTTCTGGATTCACGGCGGCGCGTTTATGCACGGCTTCAGCCACGAATCCGAATTTGATGGAGCTGCTTACTGCGAACGCGGAGTGATTCTCGTTGCGATCAATTACCGTCTCGGTGCTTTCGGATTTCTGGCACATCCGTGGCTGTCCGAGGAGAGCGGTGTCGGAAGAAGCGGAAACTACGCGATTCTCGACCAGATCGCAGCACTGAAATGGGTAAAAGAAAATATCGCAGCATTCGGCGGCGACCCGGAAAATATCACCGTATTCGGCCAGTCCGCGGGATGCATGAGCGTACAGACACTCGTCAGTTCTCCGCTGACTGAAAACTGGATCAGCAAAGCCATTTTCCAGAGCGCCGGCGGCTACGACACCGGACTGAACCGTGATATGCCGCTTTCTGAGGCGGAAACGATCGGCCAGGAATTTGTGGAGCTTAGCGGAGCAAAAACACTCGAAGAACTGCGTGCGATTCCGGCGGAAAGAATTGTGGAGATTCAGGAGGAGTACGGCAGATTAAATCCGTCACGAATGCTGAGTTTCGTGCCGAACATCGACAATCACCTGCTGACCTGCGGCTATAACGAGGCAGTAACCGAAGGAAAAATCAAGGACATCCCATACATGCTCGGATCAACCGCAGACGACATCGGCGTGTTCCCGGAGATGAAAGAAAAAGGCGAGCACGGCGGCATCTATAAGGGATGCATCAACTGGAGCCTTGCGCTGGAAAAACTCGGAAGAAAACCGGCTTACGTTTACTACTTCACCCGTGCCCTGTTAGGTGACGACGCCGGAGCGTTCCATTCCTCCGAACTCTGGTACATGTTCGGAACCCTGGGCCGAAGCTGGCGCCCGAAAACCGAAGGCGACTATGCCCTCAGCAAAGAAATGATGGACGACTGGACCAATTTCATGAAAACTGGAAACCCGAACGGGGAGGGAAAAGACGACTGGAAACCATGCACAAAGGACGACACGTATGTGCAGGTGCTGGATGTGAGAAAATAAGCAGAAGGAAATAAAAATGGCAATCGAATATCAAATACTTATCCCAGAGGAACTTGATGCAGTATAAACTGTAGATAGCAACTGGAAAGTCAGGAACACAAACAGAGCAGCATTTTACCGCCGTGTGTGGTAAAAATGCTGCTCTGTTTGCGTGGCAGAATCAGTCATCCAGATCGTTGCGTTCGCGGAAGATCTGGTAAATGGTGTCGATCAGCTCGTCGTCATCGAGACCTTCGAACTCGGCTTCGTTGACATCGAGATTCTCGGAAATGATGCGCAGAATGTGTACCGGTTCGTCATCGCCGCCGTCGGCCGGATAGAGAACTGCGTACTCATCCTCCTTGTATTCTACGATATCCAGAAGCTCAAAACGGACAGAATTTCCGTCCTGATCGGTAAGGACAATAAGATTGGAATCCATAATTGCAATATACTCCTTTGTGTGTTATTTTTGCCGCTCAAAAACATGCAAATATAAATTTATTATACTATGAGCAATTGGATTTGAAAAGAAAAAAGTGTCTGGTGCGATACGCTTGATATTTTGCGCCGATACGGTATAATGACAACAGAGTAAAAACTGGCGGCTGTGGCCGTACCCGGAAAAATTGGGGGAAAGGAAGAACTTATGAATTATCAGGTATTAGATGTCAAAGTAAAAGATACAGAAGAAACTGCAAAATTATATACGTATTTTCTGGACAACTCGCGTGAGATTGCTCCGGAACGCGTGCGTCCGGTCATCGTGATCTGCCCGGGCGGCGGTTATGAATGGGTGTCCGAGCGTGAGGCAGAGCCGATTGCACTGAAGTTTGTCGGAGCTGGTTACCACGCTGTTGTTCTGCATTACAGTGTTGCTCCGGCAGCTCACTATCCGACGGCACTCCGCCAGCTTGCCTGGACCGTTGCACATCTGCGGGAGCATGCGGCAGAATATCATATTGATCCGAACAAAGTAGTAGTAGCGGGATTTTCCGCAGGCGGCCATCTGGCAGCATCGTACGGTGTGTTCTGGAAAAAGAAAACATTCCTTGCAGAAGAACTTGGCGTAGACGCAGAGCAGCTTCGTCCGAACGGTCTGCTGTTATCCTACCCGGTTATCACATCCGGTCCGAAAGCGCACCGCGGATCCTTCACCAATCTGCTGGGAGACCGGTACGATGAGCTGGTAGACGAGATGTCTCTCGAGAATCAGGTCAGCCTCGATACGCCGAAGACCTTCCTGTGGCATACCGCGCCGGACGACTGCGTGCCGGTAGAAAACGCCATTCTGTTCTTTACAGCACTGCATGCACTGGAGATTCCGGTAGAAATGCATATTTATCCGGTCGGCGGCCACGGCCTTGGCCTTGCAAGCGAGGAGACACAGAGCTATGAATACCAGAACGCAGTACGCGAAGAGTGCCAGAGCTGGATTTCACTGGCACTGAGCTGGATGCAGCATTTATAAAAAAATGTCCCAGGTAGTGTAAAACGGATTATGAAAAAATCGAACCCCTTTCCTTGATGCTGGTCGATTATATTTTACTTACGGAAACCCCGTCAAGGCTGAATTTAACGGGCTTTCAGCCCGGTCTTGACTGGGTTCCCGACGTAAAATTTGGGTCGCCCAAGCCAAAGAAAGGGGAGGTAAAGGCTCATAGCCCCTGAAACCCTTGATTTTACTGGGGTTGAGCCGATTTTGGACGTATAAAGTTGACACTACCATGTCCCAGAAGGGAGAACAAAGATGAAAGTATTAATTGTAGTAGATATGCAGAATGATTTTATCGACGGAAGTCTCGGCACGAAAGAGGCGGTCGGGATTGTTGACCGCGTTGCAGAGGTGATGGATTCGTTTGACGGAGCTGTTATCTGCACCAGAGATACCCATTTTGTGGATTATCTGGAAACGTCCGAGGGCAGAAAACTTCCGGTAGAGCATTGTATCGAAGGAACGAAGGGTCATGCACTGCAGGATACAATTCAGAAAATGGCGGAGAAAAAACAGGCCGTGGTGATGAATAAAATCACCTTCGGTGCAAAAAATCTGCCGGAGGAGATCGAAAAACTGGCAGGCGGCGTGCCGGAATTCATTGAACTCGTGGGACTCTGCACCGACATCTGCGTGATTTCCAATGCCATGCTGCTGAAAGCATTTTATCCGGAAGTGCCGATTTCGGTCGATGCATCCGCGTGCGCGGGCGTAACGCCGCAGAGTCATAAAAATGCATTGGAAGCTATGAAAATGTGCCAGATTGACATTGTAAACGAATAGACGGAAAAGAGGAAAAATTATGAGCACAACAAGATTATTTGATCAGGATGCGTACCTGGGTGAATTTGAGGCAACCGTAGAACGGAGCGTCTGCGAGGGCGGCATGTACCGCGTGCTGCTGGATCAGACCGCATTTTTCCCGGAGGGCGGCGGCCAGCCAGCAGATGAGGGAACACTGGATGGAATTTTTGTAACGGATGTACAGGAAATCGACGGCGAAATCTGGCATACCGTGGAAGCACCGCTCGAGCCGGGCAAAACGGTAGTTGGAAAACTTGACTTTGAAAAACGTTTTTCCAATATGCAGAATCACTGCGGAGAGCATATCGTGTCAGGTATCGTGCATCGGATTTACGGTTTCAACAACGTTGGATTCCATATGGGAAGTGATGTCATTACCGTTGATTTTGACGGCGTTCTGACCGAGGAGCAGCTCTACGATGTGGAGCAGGAGGCAAACGAAGCCGTGCTTCGAAATGTTCCTGTTACGATCAGTTATCCGTCAAAGGAAGAGCTGGAAACCATGGATTACCGGAGCAAAAAAGAGATCGAGGGCCAGGTGCGGATTGTGACGATCGAAGGCTACGACAGCTGTGCGTGCTGCGGAACCCACGTTGCAAAAACAGGGGAAATCCGTCTGATCAAAATCTTAAGTGCCCAGAAATACAAAGGCGGCGTCCGCGTGACCATGCTTTCCGGTGAAAAAGCGTATGCGGATTACTGCTTAAAACACATCAATACCCTCGGCATTGCACGTTTACTTTCTGTAAAACCGGAAGAAGCCGGGGATGCTGTCGTACGGCTGAAACAGAAAAATATTGAGATGAAAAAAGAAATCAAACAGCTCAAAAAAGAACTGTATGCACTGCAGGGAGCACCGGAGAGAAAATAATGGCAAAAGAAAAAGAAATCAAAACAAATGCAATGCGGATTCTGGACCGCCAGAAAATCAAATACGAAGTTCTTCAATATGAATGCGATGAATTTATCGACGGGCTTCACACAGCAGAGAAAACCGGCGCGCCGGTCGAGCAGTCGTTTAAAACGCTTGTGGCACAGGGAAAAAGCAAGCAGTATTATGTGCTGGTGCTTCCGATCGCAGAGGAAGTGGATCTGAAAAAAGCGGCGAAAGCGGTGGGGGAGAAATCCATCGAGATGATCCATGTCAAAGATATCACTGCAGTCAGCGGATACGTCCGCGGCGGATGCAGCCCGATCGGAATGAAAAAACAGTATCCGACCGTGATTCAGGAATGTGCGGCGAATTTTGACAAGGTTTACGTGAGCGGGGGAAGAATCGGAACCACGCTGTGCATGGCGCCGGAGGATCTGAAGAAGGTCAGCAGAGCGGAGTATGCGGATTTTATTCAGTAAAAACAGAAAAAACTGTATGGAAGCAGACCAGAACGAAGAAAAAAGTTCTGGTCTGTTTCTTTTTGCTGTGATGCGGCTGGAAAATTTCTTGCAAAAAAGGATCATAAAATAATAGCCAAAAAGCAGCGGCGAAATTGCGATACGATTCTACGAATCCGCGAAAAACGGAAAACCTTTCACATGATTTTTCTTTTTGGTGTGAGAAATTTTCATCCCGTTTTTGGAGGCAATTCACAAACCGGAAAAAGTTGCCGAAAACCGCTGGACAAATCGAAAAGAGGCAACTATAATGACCTCACAATCAAGTTGACCCAAACGAAACGGGAGGTGAGAGACAAAATGTCTTTGCAGCACTGTCTGGTACTGACAGTTGCGACAGGGGCGGTATGGATGGATTTAAGAACACGCAGAATTGCAAATGAATGGATTATCACCGCATGGATCGCCGGGCTGGTTACACAGCTCATCCGCTATGGCGCCGCGGGAGCGGGTATTTTTCTTTTTGGGATGCTTTTCCCGATACTCGCACTTTACATTCTGTTCTATTTTCATATGCTGGGCGCGGGAGATATCAAACTCCTATCCGCTGTTGGAGGCTTTCTCGGTGTGCCAGCGATCCTGAAATGTATGATTGTGTCGTTCCTGTCTGGAGCGGTCTTATCTATCGGAATTATTCTCGTCTGCGGAAATTTACCGCAGCGTCTTACCAAATTTTTCAATTATTTCCAAACCTATTTTACCAAAAGAAAATACCAGAAAAAAACAGAGCCGGTTCCCTATTACGATGGGAAGTGGGGCATGGAGTGCATCCATTTTTCCGTTCCCGTGCTGATGGGAGTGCTGCTCTGGATTGGGGGATTTTATTGAATACTGCAAAGAAAAAGAGTGTTTTTGCAGTCTGTGACACGGAAATGGAATATGCACGCAATTTTATGGAATATCTGAACCAGAAGAGAAATATTCCGTTCGAAGTGCATGCGTTTTCCAGTGCGGAGATGTTCCTGGAGTTCGCAAAGAATAACGAAACAGAGATTCTTCTGATTTCGGATAAAGCGATGAAAGAAGAGATCCGCCGGTATCCGATCCGTCAGATTATCATTCTGTCTGAGGGCGTACACAGTCCGGTGCTGGATCAGTATCCGGCGGTCTACAAATACCAGTCGTCGGAAAAGGTGATCCGCGAGGTTATGGCGTGCTACGGCGTAGAAAATGGTGTCGATACATCGCCTGCACTGCTGCCGAAAAAGGAAATGCGTATTATCGGCATTTATTCGCCGGTCGGACGAACGCAGAAGACCTCGTTTGCCCTGACGATGGGGCAGATTCTGGCGAAGGAGCGGGCAGTTCTGTATCTCAATATGGAGAGCTATTCCGGATTTGAACGGCTGCTGGAATGCAGTTACGACAGGGGGATGAGCGATATTCTGTATTATGCGAGACAGGAAAATCAGGGCATCATCTACAAACTGGGCGGAATGGTCCAGTCGATGCAGAACCTGGATTATCTGCCGCCCGCCGCATCGCCGATGGACATTCAGACTGCAAAATATGAAGAATGGAAATGGCTGTTTCAGGAGATTGAGAAGAACAGCAGCTATGAAGTGCTGATTCTCGACCTCGGGGATGGCGTGGCGGATCTGTATCAGATCCTGGATTTTTGCAATGAAATTTACGTTCCGATAAGGAATGATGTGATTTCTGCGGCAAAAATGGAGCAGTTTGAAAATTTGCTGCGCCGGTGGGACTGCCAGTCGGTGCTGGACAAGATGCGGAAAATCCACGTTCCGTTCCACACGGCAAACCGGACGGGAAAAGCCTACTTTGAGGAGCTTGTCTGGAGTGAGCTGGGCGACTATGTGCGTCAGATTCTGCGGGACGGCAGAAGAGGAGAAGAAACATGACAATGCCGGAAATTCTGCGGAGAAAACTGATGGAGCGGATCGATATCGCATCCGAACCGGATGACGGAGAGGTTCTCGAAGAGATTGACCGTCTGATTTTAGGGGAAGAAGAAACACGGTATCTTCCGGTGGCACAGAAGGCGGAGCTGCGCAGACAGCTGTTCTACAGTGTGCGGAGGCTCGATGTCCTGCAGGAGCTGCTGGAAGATGCGGGAATTACCGAAATTATGGTAAACGGTTATCAGCATATCTTCGTGGAACGGAACGGCAGAATCGAGAGATACGGCAAAAGCTTTACCTCCGCAGAAAAGCTGGAGGATGTGATTCAGCAGATTGTAGGCCGGTGCAACCGCGTGGTGAATGAACAGAATCCGATTGTGGATGCACGGCTGGAAAATGGAGACCGCGTCAACGTTGTCATGAAACCGGTCGCATTAAACGGACCGATTCTGACCATCCGCCGCTTTCCGGAGCAGGCGGTGACGATGGAATTTCTGGTCTCCATCGGGAGTATTACAAAAGAGGCGGCAGAGTTTCTGCAGGCCCTCGTCCGGACCCGCTACAGCATGATGATCGGCGGGGCGACCGGATCTGGCAAAACAACATTTCTGAATGCGCTTTCCGCCTACATTCCAAAGGGCGAGCGCATCATAACCATCGAAGACAATGCAGAGCTGCAGATCCAGGGTGTGGAGAATCTGGTGCGGCTGGAAGCAAAAGAGGCAAATCTGGAATCAGGAACAGAAATTACGATCCGCGATCTGATCCGCGCAGCTTTGCGTATGCGGCCGAACCGCGTAATTATCGGCGAAGTGCGCGGAGCGGAAACGTTTGAATTATTATCCGCACTCAATACCGGGCATGCGGGATCTTTGAGCACGGCACATGCAAACAGCGTGAAAGATATGATCTCCCGTCTGGAAACGATGGTGCTGATGGGAGTGCAGCTCCCGTTGGAAGCAATCCGCCGCCAGATTGCATCGGGAATCGAAATTCTCGTGCATTTAGGACGCGGGGAGGATGGAAGCCGTCGGGTGGAGGAGATCGCAGAGATCACAGGGATGGAGGAGGACGAAATCAAAACGGTTTCTTTGTTTCGAAGAGAATATGGGAGAGGCCTGCAAAAGACAGGCGAACTGGTACACAGAGAAAAACTGGAGGGGAAAACAGGATGAGAATACGTGCGGGAAGCCAGGCAAAGACGGGCATGGCAGAGGAGAAGGAGACGAAGGGGATCGACTATCAGACCTGGGAATTTACCGGTCGGGAATATCTCGAAATAGCGGGAATCAGTCTTGGGATTGCCGCCGCTGTGAACCTGCTCTGTTACCGGGCGTGGTGGGCATGCATTGCTGTGGTTCCGGTTGGAATCGTATGTTTTCACACGTATCGGAAAAACCGGATTCAGAGACGGAAAGAGGAGCTGTACGACAGCTTCCGGGATCTGATTGCGTGGATGCACACGGCACTGCGTTCCGGCTATTCCATGGAAAATGCAGTGCTGGAGGCGGCAGGACAGCTGGAACAGTCGCTGGGAAAAGAAAACATTCTGGTACAGGAACTGCGCCGGATGCGTCATAAAATGATGATTTCCGTGCCGGTGGAACAACTGTTTCAGGATCTTGCGGTGCGAAGCCGCATTGACGATATTGCGACGTTTGCAAGTGTACTGGTGATTGCGAAGCGGACAGGAGGAAATGTCTGCGAGATCTTTCAGAATACGTGGGATATTTTCTGTACGAGAATTGACACGATGCGGGAAATCCGTGCGGGCGTTTCTTCTCGGCGGTTCGAGCAGAATATTATGAGTGTTGTGCCGTTTGGAATTCTGGGATATGTACAGCTTTCCTTTCCGGAATTCTTAAGTGTGATGTATGGGAATGTAATCGGAGTTTTCTTCATGAGCGGATGCCTTGCCGTGTATCTGGCAGCATGGGTGCTTGGAAAGAAGATTCTGGACATTGAATTTTAAGAAGCAATTGAAGTTTAAAAAGTAAGACTGCGAATCATAACGATTCGTCCGCAAAAAAGGGGAGGAATCAAATGTTGTGGATTTGTCTGACCGCATGGGCGGGGCTGTTCATCTGGTATTTCCGGATGAGAAAAAAGGCGGAAGATCACAAATTGGTGAGACGGATTTTCTGCCTTGCAGCGACAGGGTTTATAGCGGGCACTGCACTCTGCCTTCCGATCGGAGTGCGAAAAGTTTCAGGAGATGAAAAAGCGGAACTTCAACTGGAACGGGGTGCCTTAGGCAGCCAACCGACAGAGGAAAAACTTGAGGTTTCTGTTGGAAATCAGAAACCGGAAAGAATTACACTGTCTGTACCTGCAAGAGCTTACAGCGCAGAAGAGATAGAAGAGGCGTTCAGTGCGGCGATAGAGGCGCTGGATGAAATCATCTTAGGTGAGAATCTGTCTTTTCATACGGTAAACAGAAACATGGATCTGGTTACGGAAATACCGGGAAGCCCGGTGGCGCTTAGCTGGGAAACAGACAGGCCGTTGTTGATTGACAGCCGGGGTTTGCTGTCAGACGAGATTCCCGAAGAAGGAGTGGAGGTTACGCTGAAAGCGGAACTGGAACTTCAGGGGGAAACAACAGAATATATACGGAAGGTTCAGGTCTATCCACCGGAGATAAAAGGGCGGGATGCGGTTCTTAGGGCACTGAAAAAAGCAGTGGAAAAAGAAAACGAAGCGCATCCCGAAGAAACAGCCTATTATCTGCCGGAGACACTGAACGGAGAAACTGTAACATGGTCAAAAGTGCCGGATCTGACAGGTCTGGAACTTATGGCACTTGCCGCGGCGGCAGGAGCAGTCTGCTGGGCGGCAAAAGGAAGGGAACAAGAAAAAGCAAGGCAGAAAAGAGAAGAACAGATGCTGCGGGATTATCCCGAAATTGTCAGCAAAATGGTTCTTCTTCTGGGTGCCGGGCTTGGGATGCGGAAAGTACTCGAGCGGATTGCAGTGGATTACCGGAAAAATCTGGCGCTTGGCGGGCAGAAACGTTTTGCCTATGAAGAGATTGTATTTACCTGCCAGGAGATGGAAAACGGTGTTTCCGAGCAGGAAGCGTACCAGCGCATGGGAATGCGTATGGGAACCGGAGCGTATCGTTCCCTTGCTGTTCTGCTGACGCAGAATCTGAAAAAAGGCAGTAAAGGACTGCTGGAATTATTGAAACAGGAATCGCAGGAGGCCTTTGAGGAGAGAAGAAGGCAGGCGAAAACAACAGGAGAAAAGGCATCGACAAAGCTTCTTCTTCCGATGGGCATGATGCTTGCGGTTGTATTGGTCATACTCACGGTTCCGGCATTTTTGTCCTTTTATGCATAGGGGATGTTTTTATCCCCACAACAGCTGGTAAAGAGAGGGAGGTGGGAATTATGAAGCTGATATCGGAGTTCTGGAAAGAGGAAGATGCGGTGGGTGTTGTGGAAGTGATTCTGATTCTCGTTGTGCTGATCGGACTCGTACTAATCTTTAAAAAGCAGCTTGTGAGTCTGGTCAACAGTCTGATGGAGAAGGTCACAAACCAGAGCAATACCGTATAAACGGGAAAATGTCCAATACGGAACTCCAAAGAAAAATTTAGAAGCCGGTACGGACCTATATGTCATTTGCATATCTGTGTCTCGGTATATCCTTTATCCGATCCACGGCATCTAAAGTTCGAAAAAGTAAAAGTAAAGTGGAAGGAGCTGTATCCCATGAGGGAAACAGAAAGACAGAAAAGATGGGCAGCCGGAAGCATAACAGCATATTTGTGTCTTGTTCTGATACTGATGCTTTCCCTGATTTCCGGGACAATTGCGTCGGTGCGAAATGCCCATGCACGGGTGATGACGGCCTGCGCAATGGAACAGGGACTGTATTCTCTGTTTGCCGGGTATGACAGAACACTGCTGGGACAGTACGAGCTGTTTTTTTATAACGGCGGGGATAAGAGCGGTGTCTGGAAACCTGAAACCATGAGCAGAAAAGTCGCAGAAACTGCGGGAGAAGTTCTGTCCCCCACTGCATCGGGGATGGGAATTCTATCAGGCAGTTTATCTGGCGGACAGGTTACAGAAGTTTATCTCGGCGGCTATCGTCTTGCGACAGACGAGGAGGGAAGTGCTTTCTCCCGTCAGATCTGTGAGGCAATGAAAGCCAGCCTTGGAACTTATGGAATACAGCAGCTTTCCCAGAAATTAAGAGGAGAACAGGAAACCGTGAAACGTCAGGAGGACGGACAGAGCGGTTACGAGGAAGAGGAGGTTTTAAAACAGTATGAAGAATCCAAACAGCCAGAAGAGGGAACAGAAAAAACAGAAGGTGAAGGAGAATCTGGAAACGGCACGCCTTCGGAACCGGATCAGAAGCAGCCGGTACCGGAAGATTTTGTGAATCCGATTGAGGTCATTCAAAAAGTAATGAAAATGGGAATTTTAGGACTGGTCCTCCCGGAAGGGCAGGCACTGTCGCAGGGGGAAACGGATGTATCGTTTCTTGCATCAAAACGGGAGCTGCAGAGCGGGTTTGGCATGGCAGAGTGTGGAAAAGAACTGAGCTTTGTGGATAAGATGCTTTCGTCCGAATATATTCTGTGGAAATTTCCGTGCTATACCAGCAAGGAGAAGAAGGAAGGGCTGCAGTGCCAGGTGGAATATGTGCTCTGCGGAAAAAACAGTGATCAGGATAATCTGGCGGGAACCGTGAACCGTCTGCTGGCGCTGCGGGAGGCGGCAAATCTGGTGTATCTGGCGAAAGATGCGCAGAAGCAGGGCGAGATGGAAGCAATGGCGGGGGTAATTGCCGCGTCGTTTGGAGTTCCGGCGGCGATGCCGGTTGTGAAAATGGCACTTGCCGTGTGCTGGGCATTTGCAGAAAGCATTCTGGATCTGCGGGAACTGCTGGATGGTGGAAAAGTAGCACTGTTCAAAACGGCAGAATCGTGGCAGCTTTCTCTGGAACAGCTTCCGAAACTGCTGGAAACAGGGGATCAGAGCAGAAAAAATGCACCGGGCGGCATGGAGTATTCCGATTATCTGCGGCTGCTTTTGATGCAGAAATCGGGAAAAGCGGTAACGTTTGGAGCGATGGATCTGGTGGAATACAATATGCGGACAGAACAGCAGCAGCCGGGTTTCCGACTGGATTGCTGTGTCGATGAACTGGAAGCCGGTTTTACGGCGGTAATTGGGAAACGAGAGTATGAGATTACGAGAAATTATGGATATGAGATGCAGGGAGCAGCCTGAAAAATGGGATGACTCCGGCAGGGATACAAAAGGGTGTTCTTCTGAACGGTACATTTATTTCTGGAACCTTATCAAAAAACTTATCCACTCTTCCGGGAATTTTTATAAATCCGGATCAGGAGAGCAGCCTTTTGTAAAACGAAAATGGAACAGGGCAAGCCTGACGGTGGAAGCTTCACTGGCACTTCCTGTTTTTCTGATCGCGGTTCTTGTGTTATTAAAAATCGTGGATCTTTACCGGCTGCATGGAATGCTGACGGTATCTCTGCAGGAGTCCGCGCGGTATCTTTCCGTCTGTGCCTACGCGGTGGATGAGACGGGAAAAGAAACGTATGAAATACCGGAAACGGCCGCGTGCATTGCTTATGCAGAAGCAAAGATTCCAAAAGAAATCCGCGAAAATGGAATGGTGACACTGGCAGGAAGCCGTGTGAAAAATGGATGGCTGGAACTGAAAGCGATTTACTGGCCGAAAATGGGAAACCGCCTCGTTCCGGTGCGGAACCGGGGAATTGCAGCGTGTGCGAAAGTGCATCTGTTCTGCGGAAAGACAGAAGAGGAGGCGGATGAAGAAGAGGGCGAAGCAAAACAGATGGTGTGGGTGACTGAGAACGGCAGTGTGTATCATACCGATTCGTCGTGCAGTCATATCAATCTTTCGATCCAGGTTTCCTCACCGGGTGCGCTTGCGTGGAAACGGAATCAGGATGGAGAAAAATATAAGGAATGCGAACAGTGCGTGGGAAATGGCGCTGCGGGTGCGGAAGTTTACTATACGAAATACGGAAACCGGTATCATAACAGTCTTTCCTGCAAAGGGCTGAAACGTAAAGTAAAACTTGTAGCACTGGAACAGACGGATGGACTGCCGCAGTGCTCGAAATGCGCGAAAAAGGCGGCGTAAGAAAGCCGGATATGAGCAGAGCAGGTGTCTTCTTTCCGGGTGAGACCGGAAAGAAGGACGGTAAACAGAAACTCGGGTTTGCGGAAAGGAGGCCGCGGCTGTGTATCAGGAAGAAGTAAAGAGTGCAATTATATTGCTGTATCTGGGGATTCTTGCCGGAATGGATGTGAGGAAACGGCAGATCAGCCTTGTCCTGACCGGTGTTTTATTCCTTGCAGGCATTGGATGGCAGATTCTGGTGGAACAGACATCGTGGCTGGAATGGCTGCTGTCCCTGCTGCCGGGAGCGGGATTTCTGACGCTCAGTTATATATCACGGGAACAGGTGGGATACGGGGACGGCCTTCTGCTTCTGACGGTTGGAATCTGGCTGGGATTTGGGCAGACATTCGGCGTTCTGACGCTGGGACTCATTCTCTGTTCGGTACTCTGCGGAGTCCTTCTGATGCGGAAGAAAATACGGAAACAGGATTCCATACCGCTGGTGCCGTTTCTGCTGCTTGGATTTGTGGGGAGGTGCGGAATGCTTTGAAAGTGAAAATGAGAAAAGCAAGTATTACGGTAGAGGCAGTTCTGGTCGTGCCGCTTGTTCTGATGGTGATTTTTCTTCTGCTGTCGCTGACATTTTTTGTGCACGCACGGAGCTGGTATACATTTGCGGCATATGAAAGCACAATGCTTGCCGCCAGTGAAGGCCGCCTGTCTGTGGAAAAAGGAGAGGCAGCCGCCCAAAGCCGGATGGAATGGTGGATTTCCCAGATACCGCTTCCGGCTGAACCGGTGACCGTACAGACGGTGTGCAGAGAAAAAGAGATTCAGATAAAAGCAGAAGGAAACATTCTGCCAATCTGGAGCCGGAACGCGTGGGAATATTCGGTTTTGAGTGAAAGCAGGAGAAACAATCCGGTGAAAACGATCCGGAAGATACGGGCAGTAAAACAGATCTGGAACCAGAAGTAAGGACGGAAGCGGAGAAATGCAGATTGATTATAAAAGAGATTTGAACCATACGTATGTTATTTTACAGGAGGAAAAAGAGCCGGACACGGCGTCGTATCAGATTCGTATGCTGCTGACAAACGCAATCCCAGGGCTTTTGGACTGCAAAATCGGGAAAATGGATGATAAAACACTGTTTTACTATGAGGTGACATCAAGGCAGTCGCTTCAGAGTGTGTTTGAACAGCGCTCGATTGGGGCGGAGGCGCTGCGGAAACTGTTTGAACAGCTGCTGGATCTTCTCGAAGAACTGGGGCAGTACCTGCTTGCACCGGATGGCCTCGTTCTGCAGCCGGAGCTGGTTTTTGCAGATGCAAATCTGGAGAACTTTTCCTTCTGTTATCTGCCGGGAAAGCAGGGACACACAGGCTGTTTTCAGAAGCAGATCCGGGAGCTGATGGAATATCTGCTGCCGAAGCTGGATCACCAGGAGCAGGATGCGGTGGTACTCGGGTATGGACTGTATCGGGAGATTTCGGCGGGGATCTTTTCAGTTGAGATGATTCAGGCACTCTTATATCAGACAGGGAAAGAGAAGAAAGAAACGACGGAGCAGGAGGGAAAAGAGCGTCCCAGGGAAGAAAATCCGCCTGTACAGATGGAGGAAACACTTTGGGAAGAACAAGAAGCGGAAGCGGCGGAAAATTTTTTTGTGGAAGCGGAGGAAGAAAAGGATGAGGGACGCTGGAAAAATATTGTGGAAGCAGTGATCTGCATCGGATTTCTGGGAGGTGTGCTGGCACTGCGGTGGACACAGGCCGAAACTGTTTGGTATCTGGTGCTGGGAGGAGCGGCGGCTGTTGTGGGAATTGTAAGTCTGGCATTGGAACTTGTCAGTCAATGGAAAAAGCGGCAGTCGGGAACAGAAACAGGAAGCTATGGGAAGGCCGCAGGAATCCGGAAACAAGGAGAAACAGGAGATGTATTTTCGGAATATCAGAATCGGAAGGGCTTAAAACAGAAAGATGGAACATGGAATCCGCAAAGCGATACAGAACAGCAGGGATGGAGAAGGGATTCCTCAGTCGAAAAAGAGAAAACATGGGAAAAGAACGAAGAACAGGAAAACAGAAAGATGCACAGCCTGATGGAATTGGAGGGGCATGAAGAGGATCTGTTTGGAAAAACGGAACTGCTGACCAGCCCGGAGGATGAGGGAAGGGCATATCTGATTCCGATAGATCCGATTGATCTTCCGCTGATCCCGATTGAACGCGGAAGCACATTGATTGGAAAACTGTCAGCGGCGGCAGATGTAATTCTGCCATACCGTACGGTAAGCCGCCTTCACGCAAAGCTGGTCAGTACAGAAGAGGGAGATTATCTGCTGGATCTGAATTCGCGGAACGGAACAACGGTGAATGGCGTTCCATTGATGGGCGAGACAAAAAAGAAGCTGGAGGATGGAGACGATATCTCATTTGCCGGGAAGAAATACCGGTATAAGGCGGGAGAGAAAAACAGAAATTAGAGAAAAATGACGCATTACACTTTTTCGATTTGGAGAAAGCGCTGGATGCGTTATTTTAATATGGCAGAATGATCGAAGAAAAAAGTTATGCGAATGAAACAAAAATATTATAGAAAAGAAAATTATGTATAAAACTAAAAAGAGAAATAATGTAAAAAAAAATAACGTCATAAAACGTCGAAAGCCGTTGTGAAGCGTCAATAATTGTCGAAAAACATTTATCAAAAAAGAAAAAAAATTGACGATTTCTTGCATTTACAAGTGAATTAAATTATAATAAAAAAATAGCACAAATAAGGAAATGATGTAATGGAAGAACAAAGGAAAAACAGTTACGATCCGAACGAAGATATCGTGGACCATATGTGGAAGAGATCAAAAAACAGCATCAATCTGGTCATCGTCGTATGCAATATTCTGGTATTCCTTGCAGTCACACTGACCGGAGGGACAGAGAGCTCCAGACATATGATGGACTGCGGTGCGGCGTATGCGCCGCTGATTGAGAGCGGAGAATACTATCGCCTGTTTACGAGTATGTTTCTTCACTTTGGCATCCAGCATCTGATCAACAACATACTGCTTCTTTTGTTCCTTGGGGATTACCTGGAACGTGCAGTTGGAAAGATCCGTTATCTGGTCATCTATCTGGGCGGCGGACTCGTCGGAAATCTGTGCTCGTATCTGCATGAACTGTCCCTGATGAAAACAGGGGAAGCACCGGCAGTTTCCGCCGGCGCTTCGGGAGCGATTTTTTCTGCTGTCGGAGCGATGCTTGTTCTTCTGGCATTTCGGAAAGGAAGGCTGGAGGATCTCACCTTCCGGCGGATGGCCGTCATGGCTGTCCTTTCGCTGCTGGTCGGATTCCAGTCTTCAAATGTGGACAACTTCGCACACATCGGCGGTTTTCTGGCAGGTGCAGTCCTGATGGCGGTTCTCTATCCGGGAATGGCAAGGATCAGGAAAAGGGGAAAACGACCGTAAAGGTGCTTCCTTCCCCGGGAACGGAAGAAACGGAAATCGTGCCGTCGTGTGCGGTTACAATTTCCTTGCAGATGGCAAGTCCAAGGCCGGTTCCGTTTTTCTTATGTGTGACAAAAAGGTCAAAGAGAGTCGGCAGATCCTCGGCGGGGATTCCGCAGCCAGTGTCCTGCACACGGATGGTCAGAAAGTCACCGTCGAAACAGAGAGAGATTTTGATCGTTCCGCCGGAAGGCATTGCTTCCGCCGCATTTCGGATCAGGTTCAGAAAAAGCTGACGAAATTGCGTGGTATCAAGGGCAAAGCGCGGAATGGCAGATTCCTTGACAAGTTCAATGGAAACCTGTTGTTTTTCGAGGAGAACGCCGGTATCGGCACAGAGATTCTGGAGCAGAAGATAAGGATTCACGTAAGCGCGTATCGCCCGATATGAATGATTATAGCAAGAGAACTCATCGAGCAGGGAGTTCAGAAAAGCCATATTTTCCTGGATTTTCTGAAAATAGAGATCGTTGGAAAGCTCCGGATGCGCTAAAAGAAGAAGCTGATGAAAGCTGTGGATAACCGCAACAGGATTTCGAACCTCATGTGAAATCCGGGAAATCATAGCGTGACATTCTTCCGATAAGCCCTGTGAATTGGTTGTTGGTTCTTTTGACATAGCCGTATCCTCCTTATGATGCGTAGATAATGATTTTTGATTAAGCAAAAGTTTAGCATTGAAAAGGGGGAGCGCGCAACAAAAAGCGTTCTGCATTATTTGACATTTTTCGACAAATAGTGAGAAAATAGAGTTGTTCGGAACCGTGCAGAACGGGATTCTGAACAACAGAAAAATTAAAAAAAGTAAAGGAGAAAAAGATCATGGATTGTATTTTTTGTAAATTAGCAAACGGAGAAATTCCAACCGCGACATTGTATGAGGACGATGAGTTCCGTGTCATTCTGGATCAGGGACCGGCAACGGAAGGACATGCGCTGATTCTTCCGAAACAGCATTTTGCAAACATTTATGAGATTCCGGATGAAACCGCAGCGAAAGCAATGATTCTTGGCAAAAAAATGGCGACGGCCATGACGAAAGCGCTTCATTCCGATGGCTTTAATCTGGTACAGAACAATGGTGAGGCAGCAGGACAGACGGTATTCCACTTCCATATGCATCTGATTCCAAGATATGAAGGTGACAATGCCGGTATTGCTGCATGGAAGCAGGGAACTCTCGAGGATGCGGTAAAAGAGCAGATCATTGAGAGCGTGACGGCAGAGCTGAAGGCCTGAGAAAAGGCTGGCAGCAGCCAGAAAAAGAATCAATGACAGACGAACAGGGGCGGAGAACAATGGACAAAAATAACTTTTCAGAAATATATAAAAAGTATGTAATGACAGCCTATTCAGCCGCAATGCAGGTGGTACACAATGAAGCCGATGCGGATGATATCGCACAGGAAACGATGGTGAAACTGTACCTGAATATTGATGCGCTGGATGAAGACAGAGTAGAAGGCTGGGTCCGTGTCGCTACAAAGAATCTGGGAATTGATTATCAAAGAAAAGCACAACGTTTTGACTGGAACGAACTGGATGAGGATCTTCGGGCGGAAGAGATGGAACTTCCGACGCTTGCAGAGGAAGAAAAGCAGGAGAGAAATCATTTTTTTCGGGAAGTGATGGATGCACTGAAAGATCATGATGAATCGGGTTATTATATTACGCGTGAAATCAAGGTGCATGAGCGTTCGGAAAAGGAAGTAGCATCCGAAATGGGTATCACCATCGGAAATCTGCGGGTGAAAATGACCCGGACGAAAAAATGGCTTTGCCAGCACTTTGCTGACAAAGCCAGAGAAATGGGATTTCTGTAGTTACTATTTGCGTTCGCATTCCTGAATCAGGGAAAGGATGCGGCCGATGGAATCGGTGTGGCTGCTCTTCTTCATCGCATTGATGTAGGTCTGACGATTTTCGTAAACCTCACGGATTGCGGACTGAAGGGTCTGCGCATTCACGGATTCTTCTTCCAGAACTTTACTGTAACCCTGACGCTCAAAGGAACGCGCATTTAAAATCTGGTCTCCGCGGCTGGCATTGGCAGAAAGCGGAATCAGAATGTTTGGTTTTGCCAGAGCACTGATTTCGCAGATCGCATTTGCGCCGGCGCGGGAGATGATCAGATCTGCTGCGGCGAAGAGATCCGGGAGCTCATCTTTGATGTACTCGAACTGAACGTAACCTTCGGTACCATTTAAGGATGCATCCAGTTTATCTTTACCGCAGAGATGAATCACCTGGAAATCTTTCAGAAGTTCTGGTAAAATAGAACGGACCGCATGATTGACAGCGACGGAACCGAGGCTTCCTCCGATGACGAGAATAACCGGTTTTGCGGCATTGAATCCGCAGAACTTCAGGCCTTCCCGCGCATCGCCGGACAGCAGTTCCTGACGGATTGGCGTTCCGGTCAGAACGGCTTTGTTTTCCGGGAGACATTTGACGGTTTCCGGGAAATTACAGCAGACCTTTGCAGCGGACGGAATACACAGTTTATTTGCCAGGCCAGGCGTCATATCTGATTCATGGATGAGCGCCGGGACTTTACATGCTTTGGCGGCAAGGACAACCGGTACCGAAACGAAGCCGCCTTTGGAGAAGACAACGTTTGGTTTCAGCTTTTTGAGCAGTTTTTTTGCTTCAAAGTAGCCTTTTACGACGCGGAATGGATCGGAAAAGTTTTTCGGATCGAAGTAGCGGCGCAGCTTTCCGGATGAAATTCCGTAATACGGAATGCCGAGATCTTCGATCAGCTTGCGCTCCATACCGTCGTAGGAACCGATATAAGAGATTTTATAACCTGCTTCCTTTAATTTTGGAATCAGGGCAATATTCGGGGTAACATGGCCGGCGGTACCTCCGCCTGTCAGAACAATATGCTTCATGAGAATTCCTCCCTGGAATTTGATAATATCATTTGGCTTTTATTATCCCCTCAAGAAGAAAAAAAGTCAAGAGCGGTTACAACATGGAAAATGCCGAGGAACGGAAGAAGATGAAAAAGATAGAAAAAGAAGAACAGCTGAAAAAGAAACTGGAGCAGACGATGGAAGAAAAAATGGCTGCGGATTTGAAAACGGTGGAAGGGGAATCGGCAGTTGTAAAGGCAGAGGAAGGAAACACAGCAACAGAACAGGAGCCGGAGGCTGCGCCTGCACTTTCAGAGGAAGAACTGAACGCAATGTACGAGCGCTTCCAGCAGCGACTCCAGAAGGAAGGACTCGCGGACGCGGAAGGCAACCCGACAGAAAAAACACTGGAGATCCGCCGCCAGATCGTGGAGAGAAAGGCAGAACGCGAAAAGCAGGCGGAGAGACAGAAGAAGATTGCGAAGAGAGCGAAAACAACAAAACACTGGGTACGGACGGCGAAAGCGGCTGGTGTTGTGTTGGTTGTGGGGGCGTGCGTTTTTGGAGCTAGTATGACGAGTGAGGCGAATCGGATTCGGTTGGTGGAGAGTGTACATGGAGTCTGGAATGGTGGAGATTCAACGGGAATAGACAATGGAGAAGATCGAGAATACTCAGATGGAAATTTAGATGCGGAAATTCAGAAAATAAAAGATGAGTTGCACATTGCAGTTCCGGAGTTTTTTTATATTCCGGCAGGTATGAAATATGATAAAACACAGATCTTAAAAGCATCACAAATGGCTATAATTAGATATCAATACAAAAACCAGTTTGTGTATTTTCATTTGACAGCAAATGAGAAAGAGTTATCGCAGGGAGAGTGGAAAGATAAAGAAAAAGTTCAAGTAGATACACTTGATGAAGTAATAGATGTTGAAATGGGAACATTGTTTGAAAATAATGAGAAAAACTATTATGCAAAATGGAAATATAAAGATGCATATTATCAATTGAGTGGTCAAATAGAAAAAGATGAAATAATAAAAATTTTAAATGAAATGCAGTACAATTTGTAATTAATTTGAGGATTATACGTATATATTATGTAGATGAAAACGGGGAGAAAGAGGAAGTATGAAAAAGCTTATCAGTTTAAAAAACTTACTCTTTTGTGCAATGCTTGTTGTAACTATGTCTTTAAATACTGTCAATGTACATGCAGGTGCGCTAGATTATTTGGGAAATACTATTGATGGATCTGAACTGACAAATGATGTAGAAGCGTTTGGAAATTATCAAAGCGTAGCAAGAAGTACATATTTGCATCAAGGGTTTGTGAGAATTACCAATAATGGAAATGGATATGTTGGAATAGGTGCTGGAACAGAATGCAATGTTGTTTGTGGCACTATAAAATTAAATGTTTATCTGGAACGTTCAAGTGGAGATGGCAATTTTTATAGTTATATGAAATGGGAAAATGTGGATTATAATGAAGCATCGCTGTATCTGGATAAAGAAGTAAAAGTAGAAAAAGGCTATTATTATCGTTTAAGAGGCTATCATTCCTGTACTAAAAATGGAGCAATTGAAAACGGTGCAAGTAGAACTAATGGTATCTATATTGGATAACTAGAGTGATATGAAAATTAAAAAATGACAACATCAAAACGAGCAACTAGATCATAGTTTATACAAACACAAGAGAGTAGCATAAATGAACGGAAATAATTTTTAAACCAGTAGTTTGCAACTCCCTCACCCCTTTAACCTTTCGGGGCCAGTCCCCTATAGAAACCTTATAACAATGAATATATTAAGACGAAAACGCAGATCTTTCAGGATTTTCAACGCGTCGAAATTCCTTTTTCCAACCACAACACAGATCTGAGTCATCATGTGTTACTATGTTCAGCGTGTGAGTGATCATACGGAACATCGGCTGGCCCCGATAAGTGAGGCATCGGTATTACTGCAGGAATACCGGTGCCTCTTTTCTGTACGCTTCTACAAGCCGATGCCCATAATTGAACAAAAATATCAAGATTGTTGTGCAATCTGCCTTAAAATTCCGTTGGAATCTGCCAGATATTATGCTATAATAATCAAAAAAGAGAGAATAAGCATAAAATACAAAAGGAATTTCAGATTATTTTCGCGGACAACGCGTCAAAGACCATGCTGGCATGGGAACTTGACGACTGCTGGCCGCGATAACGGGCCAAACGTATAACGCGTGTTTTGACCCGCAGTGACAACATTTTGTCCCCGAACAAAACGGGAGAACAGGAGGCATCTTATGCGTCTTACATTTTTTGGAGCAACACATGAAGTGACGGGCAGTTGTTATTATCTGGAGGCTGCCGGGAAGAAGTTTTTAGTGGACTGCGGTATGGAGCAGGGACCGAATATTTATGAAAACAAGCCGATTCCGGTCCCGGCATCCCAGCTTGATTTTGTATTGATCACGCACGCGCACATCGATCACACCGGAAATCTGCCGCTGCTGTATGCGCACGGCTTCCGCGGCCCAATCTATATGACTCCGGCGACGGTAGCACTTTCGGACATCATGCTCCGCGACAGCGCACACATTCAGCTTGCCGAGGCCGAGTGGCGGAACCGCAAGAACCGCCGGGCGGGAAAAGAAGATTACGTTACGCCATATACGATGGAGGACGCCCTCGGCGTGATCCGTCTGCTGGAAGGCATTCCGTATCATCAGCGTGTGACACTATCGGACGGCATCCAGATCTGTTTCCTCGATGCCGGTCATCTGCTCGGCTCCGCATCCATTGAGCTGTGGCTGACAGAGGACGGTGTGACGAAAAAACTGCTCTTCTCCGGCGATATCGGAAATATCCATCAGCCGCTGATCAACGACCCGGAGTACCCGGAGAGCGCCGATTACGTGATTATGGAATCCACCTACGGCGATCGCAGCCACGGACCGAAACCGGATTACGTACCGGAACTGGCAAAAATCATTCAGGAAACGCTCGACCGCGGCGGAAACCTCGTGATCCCGTCGTTTGCCGTCGGCAGAACACAGGAGATGCTGTACTTTATTCGTGAGATAAAAGCAGAACATCTGGTTCACGGCCACGGCGAATTCCCAGTTTACGTGGACAGTCCGCTTGCCGTTGAGGCAACCAATATTTTCCGCGATCACCAGAAAGAATGCTACGATTCCGATGCAGCTGCGCTTCTTGCGCAGGGCATTAATCCGATTCTGTTTCCGGGCTTAAAGCTCTCGATTACATCCGATGAATCGAAAGCCATCAACTTCAACGAAACCCCGAAGGTCATCATCTCCGCGAGCGGCATGTGCGATGCAGGACGAATCAAGCATCATCTGAAACACAACCTCTGGCGGCAGGAGAGCACGGTTCTTTTCGTCGGCTATCAGGCCGTCGGCACGCTGGGACGGGCGCTGATCGGAGGCGCGAAGGAAGTGAAGCTGTTCCAGGAAGAGGTTCATGTGAATGCGCACATCATCCAGTTCCCGGGCATGAGCGGCCACGCAGATCAGGAAGGACTGCTCAAATGGGCGGGCAGTCTGCAGGCAAAACCGGACCGCGTTTTCGTAACGCACGGTGAAGATAAAGTGACGGAAATTTTTGCAGAAAAACTGTGGGACGAATTCCGCTACCCGGCGATGGCTCCGTTCTCCGGCACGGTATTTGACCTGAAAGAAAATGAATTCATCGAAAAAACCGTTGGCATTCCGATCCAGAAGGAAACAACGGCAAACGCAGGAACACTGCGCACGAGAAGCAGCGGAAATGCCGTCTTCGATCGTCTCGTTGCGGCTGGTCAGCGGCTGCTCACCGTCATTACAAGAAACAAAGGCGGTGCTAACAAAGACCTTTCGAAATTTGCCGATCAGATCAACAGTCTCTGCGACAAATGGGACAGATAAAGCAGTCCGGTGGCTGGAAGAAAGACTGTGCTATTAATATAGAAGAAAAACCGGAAGAAAGCAGGCGGCAGGGAAGCTGTGCTGCATCAGAAAAGAAAAAATAGAAGTGGATAAATTACAAACTCCCCGGGGTGAGCATTCCCCGGGGAGTTATTATAATAAAAAAGAGCAAGCGTAAAAAAAGTTATTTCTGGATAGCCTGTTCCAGTGCTTTTGCAAGCTGGTCTGGACATGATGTTCCGCGTCCGTTGCAGTCGATGCCTTTCATGCGGGAGATGGCTTCGTTTACGTCCATGCCCTCAACGAGTCTTGCAACACCCTGTGTGTTTCCGTTGCATCCGCCTACGAACTGTACGTTGTGTACTTTACCGTCTTCTACCTCAAACAGAATTTTTCTGGAACAGGTACCTTTTGTTGTATATTCCATCGATAAGATCCTCCTTTGTGAATAAAAAATTAGAACATTATCGTGAACTTCAGCCACGATAATTCTTCGGTTCCTGCTATTATACCATAGATTACGAAAACAGCAAAGAAAAAAGATACCACAGATCCAAAATTTATTGTATACTGTAACAGGAATTACAAAGAAACCAGAAGGAAAAGAAAATGGACTCCCGGAGTTTTCCGTTCTTACTTTAGCGGCTGACCGCTGACAAAAATGATTTCATAAAAGCAAGAACAGAAAGAATCGGGGAGTACATGTAAAGTTATTGGAGGATATCATAAACATGAAGTTAATCGGAATCATCGGTGCAATGGAAGTTGAAGTTGCAAGCTTAAAGGAAATGATGACGGATGTTACAATCCGCACGAAGGCATCCATGGAGTTCAACCACGGTTACCTGAACGGAAAAGAAGTGGTTGTTGTGCGTAGCGGAATCGGCAAAGTAAATGCCGGTATCTGCACCCAGATTCTTGTAGATGATTACGGCGTGGACTGTGTCATCAACACCGGAATTGCAGGCTCCCTGCGGAATGAAATCAACATCGGCGATATCGTGATCTCGACCGATGCTGTTCAGCATGACATGGATGTGCGCATCTTCGGATACCCGCTCGGCGAGATTCCGCAGATGGGTGTTTTAAGCTTCCCGGCAGACGAGCACCTCGCAGAGGTGGCAGAGGAAGTCTGCAAGGAAGTCAATCCGGAAATCCAGGTATTCCGCGGACGCGTGGTCAGCGGTGACCAGTTTATTTCCAGCAAAGAAGTGAAAAACCGTCTGATCGAGGAATTCAACGGTTCCTGCGCCGAGATGGAGGGCGCTGCGATTGCGCAGGGCGCTTATCTGAACAAGATTCCATACGTCGTACTCCGCGCCATCTCCGACAAAGCAGACGACAGCGCAACAATGGACTACCCGACCTTTGAGAGCGAGGCAGCCCGCCACTGTGTCAACCTGCTGCAGGAAATGGTAAAACGCCTGTAATCTAAAAAAAGCAAGAAGAAAAAATCGACAAACGGGCAGGCGAAAACCAGCGAAACCACGCGAACCGGCACGAAAGCAGTCCCTTGAAAGAACGAAAAATAAAAATTCACGCGAAAAAGCACAGAATCACAAAGAATTTGACGAACGTTTTTTGTTTCCAAATTTTTCCGGCAGTGCTATACTGTGGCACATCGGAACAAGAAGATGCTCACTACGGATTGCTCAGCAGTAAAACACTTGCTGTTTTGCTGCGTAAGAAAGTGATTCAGGTGTGAACAGCCCTCCTTTTGCGAAGCAAAATTTTCAATGAGGGCTGCGAATGTTACAGTTCTCAGGTACCTGGGAACTGTAACACGTCTCCACTGCCGATATGCCAGCGGAAGAATCCTGTGCGCGCAAATTCTGCCGCGGCATCCGCCGATGCACCGCAACGGAAGCACCGGCATATGATCATGACAGGCAAATTCAAAAATCATCAGGGGGAATAAGAATGCTGGAGTTTTGTGTGAAACAAAATGTGTTCTTATACGCAATGATAGCAGCAGGAATCGCCGGTGTGTGGTGCCTGTTCTGGAATAACCGTTTCTACACCCGGGCCATCCGCGATCTCGGAAGGCTGAAGGAACCAAAGTCGAAATGGACCAGGTCGGTGCTGGAAACGTGTCAGAGAAAAGCGCATCCCTTTTCGAATGCCGGGGCGTTTATGCGCAGCCAGATTGCACAGGGCAGGTCAGCGGGAATGGCAGTCCCGACGCTTCTGCGCGGAAGCCAGAATATGATCCTCACGGTTCTGGCGCTGTCGATTCTTTCACTGTGGGCGATCTACCGATACCGTTATGGAGAGGCGGAGCTGATGCGCTACCTCGGAACGGGCACCGCGCTCGCCGGAGGTCTTGTCTTTTTCCGGCTCTGTCTGGATTTCGGCGGAAAAGAGGAAATTCTGCTGAACGGCTGGACAGACTATCTGGAAAATGAGTTTGCAGCGACGAAACAGAGTGCGGTGCTGGAAACCGTACAGCAGACCGAATGGCAGCCGGTGCAGGCGGAAACCATGGCACAGGCAGGAACCGGAGCGGCGAAAGCAAAACCGCAGACTGCGGGAAGCGAGTCCGCCAAAGAGCGGAATGAACTGTTCGCAGACCCGGAAAAAGAAGCGAGGATTTCGAAAGTCAGGGAGGGCATCCGCCAGACCGCCGCGGCCGAGAGCAGGTTTGCCGGAATGCTGACGCCCGAGGAAGAGAAGCTGATGAGGGAAATTATCAGCGAATACGTGTAAATACCAGGGGATCAGTCCGGGGAGCATGGCATATCGACATGACCATATTTCCGAATCGGCAGTCCGCAGGTATCTAAGATAAAAATATTTCAGGCAGTGCCGTCTTTCAAAACAGACAGGCGGCACTGCTTTCCCGGATAAAGCAGAATCATCATCTGCAAAAGGAGGAACCAACATGAGACTTGTAATTCTTGAGGCAGAGTCACTGGGAAAGGACATGGATCTGTCCGGCTTTTCCCGTTTTGGAGAAGTGACAGTATATGAAAAAACAACGGAGGAGGAATGCCCGGAGCGTGTGCGGGAGGCGGATATCGTCATCTGCAACAAGGTGCGCATGTGCAGCCGCACCCTGTCCGGTGCGGAGAACCTGAAACTGATCTGCGTCACCGCAACCGGCATCAACAACATCGATCTCGATTATGTGAAGCGCCACAACATCGCCGTGACGAACGTCGCCGGCTATTCCACCGTCAGCGTGGCCCAGCACACCTTTGCGATGTACTTCTATCTGGCAGAAAAACTCCGTTATTACGATGATTACGTAAAAAACGGCAGCTACGCCGCCAGCAGTCTTTTCACCTGCATGGACAGACCATTCACCGAGCTGGAGGGCAAGACGTGGGGCATCATCGGCCTTGGCGCGATCGGCAGAAAAGTGGCTTCGATTGCACAGGCATTCGGCTGCCGTGTGATCTATTACTCCACCTCCGGTGCACACGACGATCCGGACTACGAGCGGGTCGATCTCTATCGTCTGCTGAAGGATTCTGATGTGGTTTCCATCCACGCCCCGTTAAATGAGGCGACCGAGAACCTGATGAATATCGAAACGTTTGCCAACATGAAGCGGAACGCAATTCTGATCAACGTCGGCCGCGGCTCGATCGTGAATGAGCGTGACCTCTGCTGTGCCCTGCGCGAGGGCCTGATCGCCGGAGCAGCGCTCGATGTACTTTCCAGCGAGCCGATCCGCAGTGACAGTCCGTTGCTGAAAATGGCGGACGGCGACCGCCTGTACATCACGCCGCACATCGCCTGGGCATCGAAGGAAGCCCGCACGCGCCTGATCGGACTGGTGCAGAAAAATATTGCTTCGTACCTGGAAGGCGGCATGGAAAACCGCGTGGTATAAAAGGGATACAAATCCAGGGACAAAATACATAAAAAGAGCCGGACATCCGACGGAACCGCAGAGGGGACTGTAAGAACAGCCGCTCCCAAGTTCCGCCGGATGCCCGGCTTTTGCATTTGCTTTATTCGCTGCAAAAACGATAGAACATTATTCCTCTGTAATCTGAATTTCCAGATAATCAAACTCCAGCGATTCAATAAAATTATCCTGTGTGAACCGCGTTTTCGATCTCCGTTTAAACTCCGAAATATTCGTATCGAGCCAGATCGGCTTCGCCAGATTCCAGGCATCACAGATTTCATCGAGCGCACGGAAGACCTTGTGCGTTCTGGTATCCTCATCGTCGATACAGACGGTAAGATCCTGAAGAATATGATTGTTTTCCACTAATTTTCCCCACAGCTGAAACATATTAAAAATCCTCCTGAAAAGTACAAAGTGAACAGTGCATTTGGAATGACCGTGTTAATCGCTGGTAACGGTATGCAGTTCTTTAAAATCCTTCGGCGAGATCCCGTACTCTTTTTTAAACGCGCGGTAAAAACTCGAATAGTCGTGAAATCCGAACAGCAGATACACCTTCGTGACCGGTACATCGCCGAGCAGCGCTTCACGGCACCTTGCCAGCCGCTTTTTGGAAATGTACTGGTGGATCGACATGCCGATTTCATCCTTGAAAACGTGTGCAATGTGATATTTGTTCACAAAAAGTTCCGCCGCCAGCCGTTCGAGCGACAGATCCTCGGACAGGTGCTCATCAATATAGAAACAGAGCTGTTCATACAGCGAAAGCTGCGCCTTTCTGGTGAGCGGGTGATGCTGCTCATACACCGTTCGGTTGATCTGCATCAGCAGGTCGCTGACGTAGAGAAAAATCTGCGTCTCTTTTCCAAAATGATCGGACCGCATTTCCTCAATCAGTCGGATGGTGCGGTACTGAATCGTGTTGAACTCGACGGAATCGAGCGGGAACAGATATTTCTGATTTTCGGCAGCGTATTCCATCAGGTAAACGTAGTCGGCGGAACGGGCGCGGAGCTGCTCTGCAAAAGCGGCGCTGACCCAGAACACAAAGCGGCGGTACGGCACAGACAGGTCGTGCATCACCAGATGATGCGGCACGCCGGGCGGAATCAGAAGAAGATCGCCGGGCGTCGGTGTGTAGAGCACTCCGTCGATTTCCAGTGAGATCGCCCCTTCGAGAAAGAGATAGAACTCATGATGGGTATGCGTATGTTCTTTTACGCCGGGTACATCGACGGTGCTGTAATAGTATAACTCAAACGTATCCGAAATCATGTACTGCCGGGTGGCAAATTTCGTCTGCAGTTTTTCTTTCATAATAAAAGCATCCTTGCAAAAAAATGATATTTTTGAACCATAACAACAATTCCCAGCATATCACAAAACAGCAAGTTTTACAATGTATTCGGCAATCCGCACAATAGAAAAAAACAACCTGTCCGGTTATGATACAAGGGAATAAAATAAAAACAGAATGCAGAATAAATTTCAGATAAAGATCAAAACGGAGGAACAGCTATCATGAATCAGATTCTCGAACAGCTTGGAACATACGGCATTGTGCCGGTTGTCGTTTTACAGGATGCAGCAAAAGCAGAGCCGCTTGCCGAAGCTCTCTGCAAGGGCGGACTTGCCTGCGCCGAAGTGACCTTCCGCACCGATGCGGCAGAAGAATCCATCCGCATTATGAGTGAAAAATTCCCGGAGATGCTGGTGGGAGCCGGAACTGTGCTCACAACCGAGCAGGCGGACCGCGCCGTGAAAGCCGGAGCAAAATTTATCGTCAGCCCGGGCCTCAACCCGGAGGTAGTAAAATGGTGCCAGGCACACGAAGTACCAGTGATCCCGGGCATCGTGACCCCGACTGAGATGGCGCAGGCAATCGGTCTTGGGCTCACCATGGTGAAATTCTTTCCGGCAGAACCGGCAGGCGGACTGAAATACATCCGTGCCATCGCAGCACCGTACACCATGATGAAATTCATGCCGACCGGCGGCATCAACCCGCAGAATGTAAGAGAATACCTGGCATACGACCGCATCGCAGCATGCGGCGGAAGCTGGATGGTAAAAAATACGATGATTGAAAACAACGAATTCGACCGCATCGAAGAGCTGGTGAAAGAGGCGGTTGAGATCGTAAAGGAAAGCCGGACGTGACGACATCCTTCCCGCAGCCGCTGGGCATGAGTGCCTCGTGGGATCCAGAGCTGATAAAACAGGCTGGTGAAGTGACAGGAACCGAAGCGTGCGTCATCTGGCACCGTCATCCGGACTATGGCCTCAGCCGCTGGGCACCGACCGTTGACCTCGAGCGTGATCCGAGATGGGGAAGAAACGAGGAGGGCTACGGCGAGGACCCTGTGCTGACCGGAAAAATGGCCGGCGCTTACATCGAGGGAATGCAGGGCGACGATCCAAAATATCTGCGCTGTGCATCAACCCTGAAACACTTCTATAGAAACAACACCGAGGTCGGCCGCGGCTGGAAGAACTCTTCGATTGACCCGCGGAATAAATATGAGCTGTATCTCGAGCCGTTCCGCAGATGTATTGAGGAGAGCGGCGCAGAGGGCATCATAACGGCGTACAACAGAATCAACGGCACCGTCGGCGGAATGGTCCGGGAAAACATGGAAATCTCGGAATCCGTCATCATGAAACAGGCGGACCAGAAGATGTATGAAAATAAAAAAAGTTCACGGTGAATCGCCGCAATGGATTGTCCCCGCGGGTCTTTTCGTGGTACAATGAAACATAACCGATAAAAAGAAAAACGAGGGCAGAACATGAACGAATTATATGAAATGATTGAAAAGAAAATCAAAGAATCCGGCTATCCGCGGCCGATTTCGGGAAGCGATGTTTACGATGACATCTGCGACCAGATCGAGGGAAAAGAGAACGGTTCCTATGTGGTATTATCGAAATTTGATGATGATGTGATTTTCGAGTACCACATCACGGTGATGGATGATGAATTCAACCTCGGCGTGCTGACGATGCGCACCCCGGAGGGCGTGTTTGAGACTGATTTTGACCAGTAAAAGAGAAAAGAAAGAGGTTGTTACTTATGCCGAATGTTGAAAAAATCACAAAACAGACGGAAAATCCGTTCGTAAATCTTTACCTGGTGGAAGGGACAAACAAAGTAAACCATCACTTCCGCTATTACGTGGCTTCCCGCGCAAAATCCATCGAGCAGATGAAGATTAAAACAAGGAAAAATACGCCGGACGGTGTGCTGATGTACAGTCTGTACGGGGAAAAACGCGACAAAATTGTCCTGGTGCGCCAGTACCGCGTTTCCATTGATGACTACATCTACGAATTCCCGGCAGGCCTGGTGGAACCGGGCGAGGAGTTCCATGAGGCTGCCGTGCGCGAGATGCATGAGGAGACCGGTCTTACGTTTCACCCGTTGAAAGTAGATCCCTGCTACGAGAAACCGTTCTTCACCACAATCGGCCTGACCGATGAAGCATGCTCTGCCGTTTACGGCTGGTGCGAGGGCAAGATCAGCCGCAAATACCTCGAAGAGAGCGAAGTGATCGAAGTTGTCCTTGCTGACCGCGAGGAGGCAAAGAGAATCTTAAAGGAAGAAAATGTAGCAATTATGTGTTCTTATCATCTGATGCATTTTATTCATGATGAGGAGCCGTTTGCATTCCTGAAATAAGTGGAGGGGAGCCAGAAAAACACAACCCCTGGAAGTTCTTAGCACGAACTGCCAGGGGTTGTGTTTTTCTGACTCCCATTTACGTTGTGGGGGACGGGATGGTGAGGACTCAGGTGTAGTATTGGGCTTGGGTTTCGTAAAGATTGGCGTAGATGCCGTGGTTTGCGAGGAGGGTGCCGTGGGTGCCGTCCTCTGCAATGCGGCCGTGGTCAAGGACGATAATACGGTCGCAGAATTTGCAGCTGCTCATGCGGTGGGAGATGTAGACGGCGGTTTTGCCGGCGGTCATCTGGCTGAACTGTTCGTAGATTTCAGCCTCAGCGATCGGGTCGAGGGCTGCGGTCGGCTCGTCGAGGATGACGAACGGGGCATCCTTGTAGAGGGCGCGGGCGATGGCGGTGCGCTGGGCCTCGCCGCCGGAAAGGTCGACACCGGAGCCGTTGTTGTTGTAAAGGCGGGTGCGGACGCCCTGCGGGAGTTGCTGTACACGGTCGGTGAGACCGACTTTTGCAAGAGAGGATTGCAAAGCAGCTTCATCAATCTCGGTTCCGGCGGCGATGTTTTCGTCGAGCGGGAGGGAAAACAGGTGGAAATCCTGGAAAACGACGGAGAATGCCTGCGTGTACTCTTTGTAGCTATATTTGCGGATGTCAATGCCATTCAGGGTGATGTAACCTGAAGTTGGCTCATACAGGCGGCAGAGCAGCTTGATGAGTGTTGTCTTTCCGGCTCCGTTACGGCCAACGAGGGCGGTTTTTTCGCCGACGGCAAAGGACAGTGTCACATGTTCGAGTACCGGAATATTCGTACCGGGATAAGAGAATGAGACATCGTGGAACGCAAATTCGTACTGGCCGTCGTCGCGTTTCTCAATCGGCAGTGTACCGTCGTAGGCCATAGACGGCTGCGCAATGAAATCCTCATAGGTCGAGAGATAGGAATTGATATAGTCGAACTCCGATCCGGTTGCGAGAAATGTCTGAAGATCACTCATGGCGCGTGTCACGGAACCGGCATACAGAAGAACATCCCCAATGGGGAGAACGCCGTACAGAGCCCTGGCGCCGATCACAAGGTACGCAGCGAAATTGGAAAGGAGCGAAAGCAGCGCGTTTTTTCCGTCTGTGATGGCGGAGAAGCGGGCGAAGTCGAGGTACATCGGCAGAAAGTGTTCCATGGCTTTTCCAAACTGTACGTCGAGAAAATGATCGAGATGACCGATGCGGATATCGTCCGCGCGCCGTTCTTCAAGCATCACATTAACGAGATAATTGGCAACCGAGTTGGAATGGTCGTTGCCCTGGTTCAGCTCTATCTTTTTCTGCGTACTCCTGCGGTTGATGCGGGAGGAAAGTGCAAGCTGCACACCACAGAGCAGGAGCAGTGCAAGCATCGAAAACGACGAGGTGAAAAAGTTATTCCTGCTGCTGTCGGACAGAAGAAACAGACGGAGCAGGAAAAACAGGGCATAGAGAACCGAGAGCAGGGAAGTGATCAGCGTATGAATGACAATGAGCTGGTCACCCACATTTCCCGATCCCATGGAGGAGACGTTGGTGCGCCGGATGGCATCCATCGTCTCTGTTTTTTCGAATTTCTCAAACTCCAGCTCCAGCGCCTTTGCGGTGATTTTCTGTTCCGTGCGTGCAAGACAGAGTTCTTTTTGGCCGTCGAGATACTGACGGCAGATTTTTTCAAACAATCCCAGCCCATACTGCGTAAGCAGAAAGACGACAACAGTATACAGACAGGCGCGGTACGACTTTGCAAGCAGTAAATTCAAAATTCGCGCCGAGAAAAACAAGGAGAGATACGGCAGCGTTGCAGCTGCAAAAGCGCTTCCGAGAAGCCAGAACAGCACGCGGTGATTGCCCTGGCTCACCATAGTTAAAAAGCGGCAGATGGCATGAAACCGTTCTTTCATTTTCATCAGATATCTTCCTCCGTTTCCTGATAATACTGGCTCTGCACCTCAAACATATGCGCATACGATCCGCCAAGGGCAATCAGCTCATCGTGGGTTCCGCATTCTTTGATCTTTCCGTTTTCGAGAAACAGGATCGTATCGCAGAAGCGTGTCGATGCAAGACGGTGCGAGATGAAAAGCGCAGTCTTATTTTTCAGCAGTGTGCTGTAGGTTTCGTACATTTTATTTTCCGAGATTGCATCGAGCGCAGCCGTCGGCTCATCGAGCAGGAGCAGATGGCAATTTTTATAGAGTGCCCGCGCCATCATCAGTTTTTGCATTTCACCGCCGGAAAGCGTAATGCCGTCGTCCGCCATATCCTTGCCAAGATAGGTTTCTTCTTTCTGCGGCAGACTTGCAATTTTTTCCCAGAGTCCGGCGCGGATGAGTGCTTCTCGGCAACGGTTACGATCGGTCTCTTCCAGTGGGGAGCAGCTCACATTTTCTGCAATCGAAAACGAGAGTGCAAACGGGTCCTGAAAGACCGCCGCGATTGCTTTGTAATACTGTGCCGGATTCAGACTGCCAAGGGGAATGCCGTTGATGGTGATATTCCCTTCCGTTGGCTGATATAGCCCGCAGATCAGCTTGACAATGGTGGATTTTCCGGCGCCGTTGATGCCGACAAGTGCCGTATGCTCGCCCGCATGGAGTGTAAAACTGACATCATCGAGGATCCTTTTATCGCCGCCCGGATGGGAAAACGAGACGTGGGAAAAGCAGATTTCCAGCGGTTTTTCTTCCGCAAGTTCCGGCCGGAACGGCAGCGTGTGGCCTGCAGGGAACGGGAGATCGAAGAATTCCCGCAGCCAGCGGATCTGCTCGAGACAGAGCACGGATTTGGAGAGCGCGGCGGTGATCTCGTTAAAATATGAAGAAAAACCGGAGACGGCACCGAGCGCAAGCACAAAGCCGGATACGGTCATCGTGCCGTGGGATAGACGGTAAATCAGAAAGCCATAGCAGATTCCGTCGCGCAGAAGCTGTAGTGTAAGTGTCAGCAGATCATTTGCAAAGTAGGCGCTGCGGATGCGGAACAGAATTTTCTGATACCGCTTGTTGAGCTGGCGATAAACACCATCGAGCCATCCGTTCAGCTGATACAGACGGATATCCTTTCCGGCGGATGTGTTGTACGACTGTTTCTGGAAATAGCGCTGCGATACTTCAATTTCAGACAGATCGTCTCTGCGGCGGACTTCGTAAGAAGCCGCGCGGCGGTAGCTGAGAAACTGCAGAACCGAGAGCACAAGCAGCAGAAGAATGATAGCCGGATGGACGGTTCCGATCAGTCCTGCGTAGAGAATCAGCCCAAGAAACGAAGAATAAATTGTGACATCGTATCGGAACATGCCTTCCACGCCGACCCAGTTGCTGCAGGTGGCTCCGACGGCTTTTTCGGCGAGCTGCAGCGTTTTTGGTTCTGTCAGAACCGCATAATCTATCTGCATGAAATGACAGAGAAGGCGGCGCGTAAAAAAGCCGGTCCGGAATTCGGTATACTGCCAGGCGTTCCGCGATTGCAGAAAGGTGTGGCTGACAAAAACAACGGCATAGCAAAGAAAGAGAACGAGCGTTCCAAGTGCAAATCCGGAAAAGCCGCTGCTCTGTTCCAGAAACAGGAGAATCCCGGCAGGAAGCAGAATCCCGAAAAAGCCGGTGAGCACCTGTGAGACGATTTCGAGTGCCTGAAAGAGAAACGGCTTTTTGCTGTAATGCCACAGCTCCCGATGAATATAAATGTAGTTAGACCATAATGAATACATAAAGACCTCCTCTGTCACATGTCTTTCGTGAACTGTAGTTATCCTACCATATTCATGCAAAACACGGGGGAAAAGTACGTAAATGGAACAAAAAAGAACGCGAACAGCAAAAAAAGTGTTCACGTTCTGCAAAATTTCTCTGTAGAATCATCGGACAAAATTAAAAAATCCTGGAAAGAACTTTTTACAGCGGCAGCATAATCTCCGTCACGAAAACGCCGGGCTCGTTCTGCCGGTTGATATATCCTTTGTACTTTTCCACAACAAGATTGATCCGTTTCAGCCCATGCCCGTGATTTCCGCGCTTCGTGGTGATATACTCGCTGTCCAGCTTCCGCACAGTATCCTTTGTTGCATTCGTAACGGAAATATACAGCTGGTTTTTCAGCACACCAATATAAAGCCGGATATAGGGATCCGCAAGGCCCTCGCATGCTTCCACCGCATTGTCAATCAGATTTCCGATCAGCGCGCAGAGATCAATATCACTCACGGTAAGATTGGCCGGGCAGGCTGCCTTGTAATCCACGCGGATGCCGTTCTTTTCGGCGAGTGAAATTTTGGAATTTAAAATCGCATCGAGATTCACATTCCCCGAGTCGCAGAGCTGGTTGACCTGATCGAGATCATTTTCGAGCAGCCCGAGATATTCCTGCAGCTTATCATACTGTCCCATCTCAACATATGCCTTCATTGACTGCAGATGATTGTGGTAATCATGGCGCCAGCCGCGCATTGTCAGATAGATATTCTGCACTTCCTCGACCTGGCGGGCGAGAAGCTGGTTCTGGTATTCGATATTTTTGCGTTCCAGATAATGGGATAAAAAAGGAATGTGCGCCATGAAACATCACCTCGGTTCGTTCGGAATTGGAAATTAAAAAATGCAAAACCTTTAAAACGCATTCGGCCGGTAAAACTGCAGGAATGCCTGGTTGAGTGATGCATAGCATCCGCGGCTGACCGGAATTTTTGTTCCGTCCGACAAGAGACATTCCGTCCGCGTGATCCGCTCCACATGAGCGAGATTCACAAGATAACTCCGGTGTGCGGCCGCAAAACATTCTCCTGTCCCACCAGAAGCCTGCCATGCGGCGGAAAGCTCTTCGCGGAACTCCGACAGATTTTTCTTAAACGTTTCCGTGCCGGCGGCCGTATGCAGCGTCAGATAATGATTATCGGACTCCACAAAAAGCAGGTCAGAGAGAAACAGCTTCTGCGTCTCTCCGCCAAGTGAAAGCAGCAGATGCGGTTTTTCCTGTCCGCGCATCGCCTGCAGCTCCTCGAGCAGCGGAAACAGTGTATCCTCTGTCACCGGCTTTAAGAGATACCGGAACGCCTGCACCTCATATCCTTCGAAAACATATTCTTTATGATTCGTCAGAAAGAGAATCGGCACCTCGCTGTCCGTTTCACGGATTTTCCGCGCCAGCGCCATGCCGTCCATTCCGCCGAGATCAATATCGAGAAAGATGAGATCAAACGGATACGAGCCGGGATACTGGAACAGAAAAGCGGCGGAGTCTGAAAAGGCTTCCACGGTCAGAGGAAGCCTTTTTCGCTCCGCAAAGGTGCGGAGCAGCATTTCCATCCGGGAACGCTGCGCCGGTTCATCTTCGCAGTAAGCAATTCTCATGTTATTCACCCAAACATTTTTTGAAGAAGTTATCGTAAACGGTAATCATTTCCTCGGTCCAGAATGCTGCACCGCCGTGGTCTGCGCCGCGAAGAAGATACAGCTGTACATCTTTTCCGGCATCCTTTAATGCGTGGTAGAGATCGACACTCTGCTGGCAGAACACCATCGTGTCCTTGGTGCCGTGTGCGATCAGCATCGGCGGGAAATCCTCGTTCACGTATGTTTTGGAGCAGGCTGCCTTAGCCTCCTCAAGATGCTCGGTAATGTCATAGCCCATCAGCATGCCCTCCGGGCTGTCCGGTTTCTGATGGTTCAGCGTTATCGGATAGCCGTATGGCAGTGTCACATCAACAGCTCCGTACAGATCGATAATACCGCATACCTCGCAGCTTTCCCCATTGATCGGCTCATCGAGCTTTCCACTCTTTGCGGTCATGCCGGCAACGGAGGAAACCTGTCCGCCGGAAGAATCTCCCATGAAGAACATCTGCGCCGGATTCAGCTTATACTCATCCGCATGCGCGCGAAGGAAACGGACGGCATTTTTTGCGTCGATGATCTGCGCTGGGAAATGTGCGATTCCGCTGTGACGGTATTCGACGATTGCAACAACGTAGCCGCGCTGCGCCAGACGGGCGATCATGCCGACCTTCTGGTAGACATACTGTTTCATCCAGGCGGATCCCTGAATAAATGTGATGCACGGCCAGGTGCGCTCCGGGTGCGCCATCTGGAATGGTGTGAAAATTTCCAGATGAAGATTGTGTGCCTCGTCGTAGACAACTTCATGGGCATAGCGGATCTCAATTTCCTCTCCGGTCACCGGAATCTCCACAGCACCGTCTACTGCGTCCTCGTAGTCCGGCATTGTCTCATACGTATAATTTGATGGTTCAATAATCATGTGTAAAAACCTCCTTTTTGGTAAACCCCTTCTGTCAGAAACAATAAGTATGGATGACTTATGATTTCTTCGACTCCTCATATGATTTTAACTCGGAAAGCGCCTCACCTGCAAGTGGATACAGCGCAATAATGTTGAAAATCGTCATCAGCCCGATGCCGACATCACCGAGATCCCATACAAACGTATAGGCTGCAATACCGCCGATAAACAGCATCACAAGCGCCAGCACCTTGTAAGCGGTCTGGAAACACCACTTGTCACCGAACAGGTAGGCAACGTTGCTTCTTGCATAGAACAAAATGCCGAGGAACGTGGAAAAGCTGAACAAAAACAGCGTAAGTGCAATGAAAATCACACCGAATTTTCCCAGATGATACTGCATGGCGGTCTGCAAAAGATCCATGCCGGAAAGGCCATTAATCAGATCCTTTGGTGCAAGCAGCATAATCATTGCGGTGCAGCTGCAGATGACGATTGTGTCAACAAAAACGCCGAGCGCCTGTACAAGGCCTGCTTTGGCCGGGCGGTCACATTCTGCGGCGGCAGCGGCGCATGGAGCGGAGCCGGAACCGGCCTCATTCGAAAACAGACCACGCTTTACACCGTTCATCAGAACAGCACCAAAACCGCCGGCTGCCATCTGACGAAGCCCGAAGGCTTCCTCAAAAATGCGCGCAAACACAGAAGGAATCTGACGGAGGTTGGCTGCGATGATAAACAGTGTGATAAAGAAATAGCAGACCGCCATGACAGGAACTACAAAATCCAGCACCTTTACGGTTGCATTTTTCCGCAGTACGATGATTGCAGAAAGAATCACCAGCATGATACTGGTGTAAAGCGGCGGAATGGAAAATGCATTTTTAAAAGAAGAAGCCACGGAATTGCTGATTACCTGACTGATGCCGCACCAGCAGATCAGACCGGCAATGGCAAACAGAACAGCCGGCAGAACGTATCGTTTTTTCTTCTTGAGGCGGTCTTCAACCAGATCGTGAATGTAGTAGGCAGGACCGCCGCGGTAGCCGCCGTACAGAGGATCTTCTTCTTTGTGAAGCTGTGCGAGCGTAGCTTCGATAAACGCGGTAGACGAGCCGATGATAGCCGTCACCCACATCCAGAACACAGCACCTGCGCCTCCGGCGGAGACTGCAGCGACAACGCCGACCAGATTTCCCATACCGACACGCGTTGCGGTGGAAACGATCAGTGTCTGAAAAGAAGAAAGGCTGCTTTTTTCATTTTTCTTCTCCGACAGGGCACGGATCATGTCCGGGAACAGACGGATAGGAAGAAAACGTGTCCGGATCGTAAAATAGATGCCGGTTGGGATCAGCAGAAGAATCAAAAGGGAGATTCCGAGACTGCCGCCGCCCGGGAGCGGAATCGTAAAAAGATCGCCCCAGAGAAAGTTGTAGACTGTGGTGATGAGATTGACAATCATGTTTTTAAAAACCCTCATTTCAAAATATTTGCGGCACTGTGAAACGTCAAAGCATAAAAGCACCGTTACCTGCTATTATATCGGTTTCTGTTTGGAATGTAAAGAAGGGAAGAGAAAAGATAAGAGGCAAATATCAGCTTTTTCCAAAACCAGAAAAAGTTGATATCTGCCTCTTAAAAGGGCATCTTTTGTTTTACGGTACAGATTACGCGGTCAGCCTGCCAGATGCAGCATCTCGATCAGGAACAGCCAGCTCAGGCCATAGAATGTAACGACAGCGACAAGGTCGTTGACCGTCGTGATGAGCGGACCGGAAGCAACCGCCGGATCGATGTGGATCTTTTTAAAGAACAGCGGAATGCAGGTGCCGACGGCACTGGAAATCAGCATGGCCAGCAGCAGCGCGATACCAATGCAGGCCGAAACGGAAAATGCAAACATCGGTGATTTGCCCTTGAATAAGAAAATGAAAAGTCCGATCACGGTAAAGGACAGAACGCCAAGCAGCAGACCATTGCAGAAACCGATGCGCATTTCCTTGAAGACAAGCTGCACCTTCTGTTTTCCGGTCAGGGATTCGTCCATCAGGACACGGATGGTAACAGCCAGGGACTGGGTACCAACGTTTCCGGCCATATCAAGAATCAGGGACTGGAAGGTCATGATAATAGGAAGCGTTGTGACAACCTGTTCAAAAATACCGACAACGGAAGAAACCAGCATGCCGAGACCCAGAAGGACGATCAGCCACGGAAGACGTTTTTTCATGCTTTCTTTTAAGGGCTCTTTTAAATCCTCCTCTGCGGTCAGACCTGCAAACATCGCGTAGTCCTCGCCCATCTCATCATCAACCAGGTCGATGATGCTGGATGAGGTGATGACACCGAGCAGGCGGTTGTCGTTGTCGAGGACAGGAATGGAATCCTCGGAATAATCCTTCAGTTCTTCGATACACTCGTCGATCGGCTCCTCTGCGTATACGTACGGGTAAGAGGTTACGGTCAGATCCTCGAGAGTTTCGTCGCGTCTTGCGATAATCAGGTTTTTCAGATCGATTGCGCCGTAGAATTTCTGCTGCGCATTGACAACAAAGATGGTAGAAATGTTGTCGTTTTTGGCTGCCTGGTCAATCAGGCTGCTCATTGCCTGCTTGACATTCAGATCCTCGCGGATAATGATACAGTTGGTGGTCATACGGCTTCCGATTTCATCCTCATCGAAGGACGCAATCATTTCGATATCGTGCCGTACATCCGGGTCGAGAAGATCGATCAGAAGTCTTTTCTTCGTCTTGTCAAGCTTCTGCAGAACCTCAGCGAGGGCATCAGTCTCCATTTTGGAAAGGATAGCAGCAGCTTTTTTGACATCCATCTCTTCAATGTACTCCGCAACACTGTCAGATTCGGCATATTCAAAAATATCGGACAGCATGTCCGTGTCCAGAATGCGGTACAGCTTGCAGCGCTCCGGGATGGTAAGAAGCGGCAGAACATCTGCCAGGTCGTTTTCGTGGTAATCTTCAAGGCGGCTGCCCATGACAGCCGGAGAAGAATTGCTTCGGATGGTATCCAGAATTTCCTGGGTATAATCCTGTACTCGTTTTTCCATTTTTTCGTTATCCTCCATTCTTTTTTTGACAACGCAAAAAAACATGCGTGTCTGTGTGAAAAAGCATGTTGGAACCCTCACAGGGCAGCAAAAGCACACAAAAAAGAAACCAGGGAATTAAAAATTACGTGTCCGATCTGGCTTAAGAGCGTGTTTTTGCTTTGGGTTTTCATAGGATAAGAAAGGGAAATATCAGATCAGAGGCGAACAAAAGGGATGGCCGTCATCCTGCATATTTTCCGGTTCCTGTCCTATGCTGGTACTTCGCCCATGAGAATCACAACTATCCATTCTGTTCACCTGCCTTTTTTAAGAAATTTTTTGATGAAACAGCCGTTTTTACCGGCGTGTTTTGACTGAAATAAGGGACATAAAATTTATCCCTCAAATATTCTAACTGCTTTCCGAAAAAAAATCAATTCCTATTTTTGAAAAATCTATTTTAACAAGATTGCGGGAGTGCAAAGCACGTAGCAATCTGGTATCAAAGGTTACTGTTCACTTCGCAGTGAAACACTTGTTGTTTCGCTGCGTAAGAAAGCGATTCAGGCGTGAGCAGCCCTCCTTTTGCGAAGCAAAACTTTAAATGAGGGCTGCGAATGTTACATGCGAAACTTTATAGAAACTTAAGATTTTCCTTTGCTGGGCTAAAGATTCGTCTGGTAGAGTAAAACCGAAAGCGAAAGAACATCTGGCAACTTAAAGTCATTTGCGGTACAATCATCCTTGAATCATGTGGTAGGTCCGGCACGAAGAGAAGCGCCGGGAAAAAGGAAAAGGAAAGGTGGAGAAGAGATGTACAACATTTTAGTGTGTGATGATGATAAAGAGATTGTAGACGCGATTGAGATTTACCTGACACAGGAGGGCTACCATGTGCTGAAGGCATACGACGGCATGCAGGCGATCCAGATGCTCGAGAGGGAGGAAATTCAGCTTCTGATTATTGATGTGATGATGCCGAAACTGGACGGCATTCGTGCGACGCTGAAAATCAGGGAAAAGAGCAGTATTCCGATCATTATTCTGTCTGCAAAATCAGAGGATGTGGACAAAATTCTGGGACTGAACATCGGTGCGGACGATTACGTGACCAAACCATTCAACCCGCTCGAGCTGGTGGCAAGAGTAAAATCTCAGTTGCGGCGCTATACGAAGCTTGGAAATCTTCCGGCAGACGATGGCGAAAATGTGTATCAGGTCGGCGGCCTTCTCGTGAACGATGACTTAAAAGAAGTGAGCGTCGAGGGAGAACCGGTCAAACTGACCCCGATCGAATACAACATTCTCCTGCTGCTGGTAAAAAATCCAGGCAAGGTATTTTCGATTGAGCAGATTTATGAGAGCATCTGGAACGAGGAAGCGATCGGTGCGGATAACACGGTTGCGGTTCATATCCGTCACATCCGTGAGAAAATCGAAATCAACCCGAAGGAGCCGCGCTATCTGAAGGTTGTGTGGGGAATTGGATATAAAATTGAAAAACAATAGCTGCGGAGCAATCCGGAGACATGAAGTGAACAAGGAGTGAAGATTGTGAAAGAAAAAAAACTGTACAGCCTGACGGGAAAGCTGGCGGTTTTTCTTCTGCTGATTATTTTTGCGGCTGGCACATCATTTGGAGTGATCCAAACATTGATGCTTTCCAATGTCGGCCTGACACCGAACGCGGCAGCAAAGAAATACAGCTTTGAAGAGACAACCGCATGCGGCACACTGGTGCAGCAGCAGCTTCATAATATCATGAGCTACTACAATGATATGGGAAAATTCGGTACAGACGGCCGTTACGACGGGAAAAAAGAGATCGATTACCGTGCTTTTGTGACCGATGGGGAGCAAAGCGGCGGTGACAGTACGACATACACCATTGAACAGCTCGCAAAAATGCACGATGACGGCAGCAGTGAAGCACTCAACGAAGTGGCAGCGTATACCGCAGACAATTATGCGACGAACGATGCCGGAATTGACAAAGAAGCTTATCTTGCATACGAAGATGGAACTGACGTGAGCCAGGAAACAGAAGAGACGGATGTAGCCGCAACCACCGAAGAAGTGAGCGCGGCAGATGCAGAGACGTTTGACAGCTTTTCCCCGGACGGCGAGGTTTATTTTCCTTCCGAGAATGCAGTCAAAAGCCTGAAAGAGAAAAAAATTGATCCTGCTGATGTTTCCTCCCAGTTCCTGTATCTCTACGATCAGGGAATGAGCCTGGAAACGCAGAAAACGAAAGCGGGAACATACCTTTACGAGTACGCGGCGGCAAATCTAAAGACGGTCTCCATCCGCGATTTATATATGACACTCTCTGGTATCGCAGAAGAGGTTGCGGACTTTAAAAACCAGGAGAGCGGTAGTGATATCGATTCGGACGATTCCAATCTCTGGTATTGCCTGGAAGATCAGGAAGGAAATGTCTATACGAATGTGGCCTCCTGGGAAAACGGTTACGCGACGGCGGTTGCACAGAAACGGTCCTATCCGTTCGCCTTTGGTGTCGACCGGACCGGCGGTGCAGATAAATTCTGTTCTCTTGCAGATAGAAAAAACAGTCCGGCTGTGGAGGTTGCAAGAAGCTATCTGCAGTATCTGCAGAGCAGCCAGGCTGCGGACAACTATCAGAAAGTGTTTGTTGCACTTGATCCGGATCTGAAAGCGAGTGATTATTTCTCACAATACAGTGAAATTTACAACCAGTGGCTGTCCAAAATGAAGCTTCTTCTTGTGATGATCGGAGCTGGCGTAATCGGAACTCTGGTCTGCCTGGTTCTGCTTACAATTCAGGCGGGACGGAATGGAAAAAATAAAGAAATCCACCTTTACTTTTTTGACCGGTGGTACACAGAAATCGCGGCAGCTGCAGCAATTCTGATTGTCATGGGAGCGATTGGTATCGTTGCTGTCTGCATGGAGCTTTCCTACAGCGGTGTCCATTCGTTCCGGGATTTCAACGGAAACTACATTTATAGTGGCTCGTATGGAAATGAAGCAGATACGTGGCGGAGCCTGGTGACAGCATCGGGTATTCTCGGCGGATTTCTTATCATGCTGATTCCGTATTGTTCTCTGGTACGCCGGATCAAAGCGCATAATGTCTGGAAACAGTCATTTGTGTATCTGGCCGGTCATCGTGTGGTATCCGTTGTAAGAACCTTTTATGAGGACAGAAAAAAGTCAGAGCGTACGGTTCTTATGTTCTGTGTTTTCTGCGGGGTACAGATTGTTCTCTGCTGCGGCTTCGGCAACTTCGGAGTTTTCCTGACGATGGTGATGGATGCAGCAGTTTTGTTTCTTCTTCTGCGTGAAGCCTCGGGAAGAAAACAGATTGAGCAGGGATTGAAAGAGATTGCGGCAGGTGACCTGGATTACAAAATCGATCCAACGAGTTTGCATGGGGACGAAAACCTTCAGCTTGCCGGAATTGTGAATTCGCTTGGAGAGGGAATGAAAGCGGCGGTGCAGGAGCAGATGAAGAGCGAACGATTAAAAGCAGATCTGATCACGAATGTATCGCATGACATCAAAACACCACTGACTTCTATTATTAATTATGTTGATCTGCTGAAACGTGAAAATATAGAAAATGAGAACGCAAAAGCTTACATTCGTGTGCTGGATGAAAAGTCACAGCGTTTAAAACAGCTGGCGGAGGATCTTGTTGAAGCATCGAAAATCAGTTCCGGAAACATTAAACTGGAATTTATGGACCTGAACCTGAACGAACTTGTACAGCAGGTGAACGGAGAGTTTGCCGAGCGGTTTGAAAGCCGTAATCTTGATCTGATCTGTATTCTTCAGCCGGAGCCGCTTCTGATCTGTGCGGACAGCCGCCGCATCTGGCGTGTGCTGGAAAACCTGTACGTGAACGTCTGCAAGTATGCGATGCCGGGGACGAGAGTTTATGTGGATGCGATCCGGAAAGATGGGAAAATACAGTTTTCCATCAAAAATATATCAGAAAATGCGCTGAACTGTGAGGCGGATGAGCTGACGGAGCGGTTTATCCGCGGTGATGTCAGCCGAAGTACGGAGGGCAGTGGTTTAGGGCTTTCCATTGCAAAGAACCTGACCGTTCTGCAGCATGGCACGTTTGATATTTATCTGGATGGCGATCTGTTCAAGGTGACGATTACGTTTGATGAGGTTGTAAAAGAGAAAAAGCCGGAGACTTCCGGGTACACAGCAAAGCCGGAAATGCCGGAAGAAGATCTGGAAAAGCCTTCTTCAGACACGATCTAGAAGAATAAAAATTTCATAACTGTTCAGAGCGATACAAAATGAAAGAAAAAACGCCCTGCCGGAAACCACATATTCTGTGTGTTTCCGGCAGGGCGTTTTGATTTACGCGAGCAACGAGCCAAAGTCCGTGCTTGCACGAGACCTTGGCGACTGCCGCGATAACTTGAGAAACTCGCGTAGCGTGTTTCTCATAGTTGAATTGCTTGTAATTGCTATTTTGACGAATTATCTGTCTCTTTATCAGATTTTTCTTCTGTGACCTCAGCGTGCTCAGTCAGAGGACTTGGTCTGTCCATGGCCTCCAGTGCCCGCAAGGATTCTTCTTCCGGTGTCAGAACCTCTTTTTCTTCCTCAGGCATATAGAATGGGAAGATTTTGTTTACAAAGAACCAGGAGCATCCAAGCGCTACCGTGGAAAAGCCCAGAAGGAACATCAGAAGAATCAGATAGCTGACAATCTTTGTCGTGGAGAATACATAGATCAGCAGTGGACAGAGATTGACGAGCAGGATCATGATGGTCCACGGCAGGTGGCGGATTGCCATCAGGATGGAGTTCTTGATTGTGTTTTTTACAGTATTGTCAAAGCGGCTCAGTACCGGAAATACATAGGAAAGTACCATGGCCTCGAAAAAGATCAGTACCAGGAAAACAAAACGCAGGTAGGTGATGGTACCCGGCATTCTCATGACCAGCAGAAGATCAAGAATCAGAACAATCAGAACCGCCAGCAGGATGAGCCAGATGGCAGTTGCCTGCTTGAAGTTTTCGCGGAAGGATTTCCAGTAGGTACGGAAGATATACGTCTCCTCATTTTTGATCATCTTCAGCGTGACGTAGTACATTGCTGTGAAATTGGCGCCGATTGTCACAATCGGGATACACATAATAAGGAAAATAATGTTCAGCATCATCAGGTCGAAGACACGGCCCATAATCTGCGAGAACTTACTGTCCAGGCTGAAAAAACTCATAATTTGTTCCTCTTTTCTGTTGAATTAAGTGTGCCGCCGATTAACGTTCCGGCTGGCAGACATCATAGAAAAGTATAGCGAATTTTTCAGAAAAATGCAATGAAGAGAATATAAACTTTTCGTTTCGTCATTTTGTATAAGAGTGAACATTTTGTTTGTGCAAAGTGGACAGAAGAGAACGGTTCGAGAAAATCCGAAAGCAGAATTGCCAATCTGCCGGAGGAAAGTTTGTGTAATTGTGGCATGGTCGAATGCGGGTAGAAAAGGTATACTAGTCCCATAAGCAAGAGAGATGCAAATGCAAAACTCATAATAAAACGCATGATGTTCATTTAGGGAGGATTCAAAAATGGCAAGTTTATCTTTACAGCACATTACAAAAAGATATCCGAACGGTTTTGAAGCAGTAAAAGACTTCAACCTGGAAATCGCTGACAAAGAGTTTATCATCTTCGTAGGACCATCTGGATGTGGTAAATCTACAACACTTCGTATGATCGCAGGTCTTGAGGAGATCTCCGATGGTACTCTGAAAATTGACGATAAAGTAGTAAACGATGTAGAGCCGAAAGACCGTGATATCGCAATGGTATTCCAGAACTACGCTCTGTATCCGCACATGACCGTATATGATAACATGGCATTCGGTCTGAAACTGAGAAAAGTTCCGAAAGATCAGATCGACAAACAGGTTAAAGAAGCAGCTAAAATCCTTGACCTGGAGAAACTGCTTGACCGTAAACCGAAAGCTCTTTCCGGTGGTCAGAGACAGCGTGTTGCTATGGGACGTGCAATCGTACGTGATCCTAAAGTATTCCTTATGGACGAGCCTCTGTCAAACCTGGATGCAAAACTTCGTGTACAGATGCGTACCGAGATTTCCAAACTGCATGAGAGACTGGGCGCTACCATCATCTACGTAACACATGACCAGACCGAGGCTATGACACTTGGTACCAGAATCGTTGTTATGAAAGACGGAGTTGTTCAGCAGGTAGATACCCCGCAGAACCTGTACAACGCACCGGGCAACCTGTTCGTTGCAGGATTCATCGGATCTCCGCAGATGAACTTCCTGGATGCAAAAGTAAAAGTTAACGGAAACGATGTAACTCTTACTGTTGGTAAATACAACATGAAACTGCCGGCTTCCAAAGCAAAAGCTGTTATTGACGGCGGATATGACGGAAAGACCGTTGTTATGGGTATCCGTCCTGAGAACGTACATGATTCTCAGATGTTCATCGAGACTTCCAAAGACAGCGTAGTTGAGTGCAAGATCAACGTATACGAGCTGTTAGGTGCAGAAGTTTACCTGTACTTCGATTGCGAAGGCTTCCCAATGACAGCCCGCGTAGATCCTCGTACAACTGCAAGAAGCGGAGATACCGTTAAATTTGCTCTGGATATGGAGAAAGTTCATCTGTTCGACAAAGAGACAGAGATCACCATTACCAACTAATCTATATGAACATCAGCGCGTAAGCGCATACATAGAGAAAGGACCGACATCTGTTATGGATGCCGGTTCTTTTTTTCCCCGTTTCACTTTATTTCGGTAAAGAAAATGGTTGCCAAGGGGGAAAAAATAAGCTATAGTTATAGATAAGATGCACCCTGGAGTAAAATACGCCAGGAGAAAGGAAGTGGCAGATTTGGTATCAAGTCAGGTATTACAGAAAACCCTTGATGAATTAAGAAATATTACGAGAATTGATTTATGTGTGACGAATACGGATGGTGTTCTGCTGGTGACCACATTCCCGGAAACCGCAATTGATGCAGAAAGCATCCGTTCTTTTGTATTATCCGCTGCAGACAGCCAGATTGTACAGGAATATCATTATTTTAAAGTATACGACAACCAGAATGTGGAGTATATTCTGATCTCCAAAGGCAGCAGCGATGACGCTTACATGATCGGAAAAGTTGCAGTATGCGAGATTCAGAACCTCATCATTGCATACAAAGAGCGTCTGGACAAAAACAACTTTATCCAGAATCTTCTCCTTGACAACCTCCTTCTGGTGGATGTCTACAACCGTGCGAAAAAGCTGCGCATCGACACCGACGTGCGCCGCGTTGTTTTCATGGTAGAAACGAAGATGGAAAAAGACATCAGCGCGCAGGAAACCGTAAAGAGCCTGTTCGCATCGAGACCGAAGGATTTTATCACCGCGGTCGATGAGAAGAGCATTATTATTGTAAAAGAACTGAAAGACACCGACACCTTCGAAGATATGAACCAGACCGCAAGAATGCTGGTGGATATGCTGAATGCAGAGGCCATGTCCCAGGTGCGCGTTTCCTACGGAAATCCGGTCAACGAGATCAAGAGTGTATCGCGTTCTTATAAAGAAGCAAAGATGGCACTCGAAGTAGGAAAGATCTTCTATGCTGACAAAAACGTGGTACCGTACAACAACCTCGGCATCGGCCGTCTGATTTATCAGCTCCCGATTCCGCTGTGCGAAATGTTTATGACCGAAGTATTCGGGGAGAATCTGCCGGATACTTTCGATGAAGAAACACTGACCACAATCAATAAATTCTTTGAAAACAACCTGAATGTATCGGAGACATCCCGCCAGCTCTATGTACACAGAAATACCCTGGTGTACCGTCTGGAGAAGCTCGAAAAGAGCACCGGTCTCGACATTCGTAAATTTGACGATGCGCTGACCTTTAAAATTGCCATGATGGTCGTAAGCTACATGACGTATATGAACAACAGCGAAAATCTGTAAAACCGTTCAGAGCCGTACAGGATTGCGGGAGTGCAAAGCACGGAGCAATCCGGGTATCGAAGGGGTCAAAAGACTTTTTGACCCTAACATTTTATCAACAACAAGAGGAGAGGAACGACATGATTGAATTACTGAACACAGGTGCATACCTTGTCAACGGAATCGATATCATCCCGGATACAGAAGAAGGCCGCGCGGAACTCAAAGCGCGTACTGGCGCTGTGCCGTGTCCGGCGGATGCTGCAAAAGAAACCATTGCCTATGGAATCTTAAAAGACCACAATGTTTCCGGCAACATGGAAAATCTGCAGATCAAATTTGACAAACTTACATCGCATGACATTACTTTTGTTGGAATCATTCAGACCGCGCGCGCGTCAGGACTGGAAAAATTCCCGGTACCGTACGTGCTGACCAACTGCCACAACTCCCTTTGCGCAGTCGGCGGAACCATCAACGAAGATGACCACATGTTTGGTCTTACCTGTGCGAAAAAGTACGGCGGCGTCTATGTACCGCCTCATCAGGCAGTAATTCATCAGTTTGCCCGCGAGATGCTTGCCGGCGGCGGAAAAATGATCCTCGGATCCGACTCCCACACCCGTTACGGTGCACTCGGAACCATGGCCATGGGCGAGGGCGGACCGGAGCTGGTAAAACAGCTTCTCTCCAAAACATATGATATCGCTATGCCGGGAGTGATCGCAATTTACATGACAGGCGCACCGCAGCCGGGCGTAGGACCGCAGGATATTGCACTTGCCATCATCGGTGCAGTCTTTGCAAATGGTTACGTAAAGAACAAAGTTATGGAGTTTGTAGGACCTGGCGTATCTTCCTTAAGCGCAGATTACCGGATCGGTGTGGACGTTATGACAACCGAGACAACGTGTCTGTCCTCCATCTGGAGAACCGATGAGAAGATCAGCGAGTTCTATCAGATCCACGGCAGAAGCGCAGATTACAAAGAGCTGAATCCTGGCGCGGTTGCTTACTATGACGGCGTTGTAAAAGTAGAACTCGACAAGATCAAACCGATGATCGCGATGCCGTTCCATCCGAGCAATGTTTATACCATTGAAGAGCTGAAAGCAAACCTCGATGACATCCTGAACGATGTAGAGAAGAAAGCAGCCATAAGCCTCGACGGAAAAGTTCCGTTCACTCTGAAAAATAAAGTACACGACGGAAAACTCCTGGTAGACCAGGGAATCATTGCAGGATGCGCCGGCGGCGGATTTGAGAACATCTGCGACGCAGCCGATATCCTGAAAGGCCACAGCATTGGCGACGATGCGTTCACCTTAAGTGTTTACCCGGCAAGTACCCCGATCTATATGGAGCTGGCAAGAAACGGAAAACTGGCAGACCTTTTGGAAACCGGTGCGATCGTAAAAACCGCATTCTGCGGACCGTGCTTCGGCGCAGGCGATACTCCGGCAAACAATGCGTTCTCAATCCGTCACTCCACCAGAAACTTCCCGAACCGCGAGGGATCCAAGATCCAGAACGGCCAGATTTCTTCCGTTGCCCTGATGGATGCACGTTCCATTGCAGCAACCGCAGCAAACAAGGGATTCCTGACCGCAGCAGACGAGTTCACCGGAACATACACGAAACCGGCATACCACTTCGACAAGAAGATTTACGAGAACCGTGTCTTCGACAGCAAGGGTGTGGCAGATCCGTCTGTAGAAATCCAGTTCGGACCGAACATCAAAGACTGGCCGGCTATGCCGCAGCTTGCCGAGAACCTGATTCTGAAGGTTGTTTCCGAGATCCACGATCCGGTTACGACAACCGATGAGCTGATTCCATCCGGCGAGACTTCTTCCTTCCGTTCCAACCCGCTCGGACTGGCAGAGTTCACCCTGTCAAGAAAAGATCCGGCTTACGTGGGACGTGCAAAAGAAGTACAGGTCGCAGAGAAAGCCATCCAGGAAGGAAACTGCCCGGCAGAGGCACTTCCGGAACTGAAACCGGTCTTCGCAGCCATCCATACCCAGTACCCGGATATCGACAAGACAAACGTCGGTGTCGGATCCACCATCTTCGCTGTAAAACCGGGCGACGGCTCTGCGCGTGAGCAGGCAGCTTCCTGCCAGAAGGTATTAGGCGGCTGGGCAAACATCGCCAACGAGTATGCAACGAAGCGCTACCGCTCCAACCTGATCAACTGGGGCATGCTTCCATTCCTGATCCCGGAGGGAGATCTGCCGTTTACAAACGGAGATTACATCTTTGTACCGGAGATCCGCAAGGCAGTGGAAGAGAAAGCCGATGTGATCAAAGCGTACGTTGTAAAAGACGGAGCACTTGTTCCGTTCGAGATGACGTTAGGCGCGCTGACCGATGATGAGAGAGAAATCATCCGCAAGGGATGCCTGATCAACTATTATAGAGGATAAGTATTTGAGAAAGAGCTGTGTGGCAGGAGAAAAGTCTGTTTCATAGCTCTTTTTCTGCGCACTTATTTGAAGCAAAATATCAGAAAACAATATAAAATTCAGAGAATAAACACAATAATTAAGAAAAAGAAAAGCGATATAAAAAAACAATAAAAATATTTTAAAAATGTGTTGACAAATACTGGCGGATCTGTTATATTAAAATCACAAAGAAACAAGAAAACAAAAACCTAACCAAGAGGTACAAAGAGAAAGACTTGGGACCCCCTTTTCAAGAGAACAAACCATTTTCATAGAAAGAGACGAGAAATCTTCTATAGAAGAATGGAAAAAAAGGGAAAAGGAAGATGTTCTTAAGATGAGAGACTTCCGAAAGGAAAGAAAACCTGAGATAAAGATCCATACAAAAGAAGTTCGAAAGAAAACCTTTTGATAAACATGAGATCAGAGCAGATCTTAGGAAATCCTAAGGAAAAGATTTTCGGAGTGGAAATTTTAACCGCAAAGGAAAAGCCTCTGAAAAAGAACATCTTCCCGAAAAAAAGAAAATCTACAACAGGGAAATGGAAGAGAAACGATCTTTGAAATATCAAACGAAAGCGAAAACAAAGATCACAGATCGGTAAAGAAAGAAAACCAGTGAAAATCCTTGAAAGTAGAGAAAAAACTGAATATGGAAAATAAAGAAAAAGCGGTCGCTGTATCAGAAAAAATGATTGGTATGGCGATCGCTTTCTGTGTTGTGTAATTCGTCCGCCGGGCATGTTTTTCTTGACAGATGCGGCGGAAATGGTGCATACTTCTTAAAGCATAACAGCGGAGAAATCCGTGTATCGAAAATGAGAAGTCAGGACAGGAGAAGAAAGTGGCTGGATTTTGCAGAGAAGATATTTTAATGGAAGATAACGATATTCTTGTTGTTCACAAGCACGCGGGCATGGCAGTGCAGAATGCGCGGATGGGACAGATGGATCTGGAGCATGCGCTGCTGAATTATTTGGCGAAGCAGGCAAGGGCGGAAACACCGGGTCAGGCGCGGACTCAGATTCCATATCTGGCGGTCGTTCACCGGCTCGATCAGCCGGTTGAGGGCGTGCTGGTGTTTGCGAAAAACAAAGACGCCGCAGGAAAACTGGGACGGCAGGTGAAGGACGGGACGATGAAGAAAGAGTATCTCGCCGTCTGTGAGGGAAAAATCGAAAAACAGGGCGTGCAGAAGTTTGAGGATTTCCTTGTAAAAGACGGACGGAGCAACACATCCCGCGTCGTACAGCCAGGCACCGCCGGAGCGAAAAAAGCGGTGCTGGAATATGAAGTGATAAGGACACAGGAGAACCGAACCCTGGTGCAGATCCACCTCGGAACGGGCCGCCACCACCAGATCCGCGTCCAGTTTTCCCATGCGGGATATCCGCTGGCGGGGGATGCAAAATATGGGGCGAAAGAGAAAGGATCTCTGGCGCTGTGCGCGCATCATCTCGAGCTGAAGCATCCGCGGACAGGCAAACGGCTTTTGTTTACCGTAAAACCAGAAGGTGAAATCTTCCACAGCTTTGTGTAACTATTCAGAGCTATGTGAAATTGCAAAAAAGTTCAGAAAATCATAAGAAAACAGGACTGGACTATTTTTACGGTTTGTGTATAATAGAGAAAGGTTATGTAACAAAACTGTAAAAAGTAATGGAAAATGATTCATCAGGCAAAGCAGAAAGGGAGAATTATGAAACGCAGAATGATTGCAGTACTGCTTTCCGGAATCCTGCTGTGCTCGGCAGCTGGATGCGGAAAAGAAGCAGTGACAGACAAGAGCACCGCAGCATCGTCGTCTCAGGAAGTGACAGAAACTCCGGCGGCAGAAGAAAGCCCGGAGGCCTCATCGTCCAGCGCAGATTCTACAGCAGAGTCAGCCAGTGCATCCACATCTTCTGAAAGCTCTGGAGATGAAGGAAAAGAAGCAGACAAAAAACGAATAGAAATCACCGTTCCGCACAAAGACGGCATGGAAGCATTGTACGACACCGTGGATGGACTTACCGTTGAAAAAGGCTCTTACATCGCCGTGGTTGCAAAAGACTTAAGTGCCGGTTTTTGGAAAGCCGTAAAAGCCGGTGCGCAGCAGGCACTTGACGATCTGAACGCCTCGCTTGGCTACACCGGAAACGACAAAGTTTATATGACATTTGAAGGCCCGGAAAATGAAAGTGACACCAACTCTCAGATCAATATCATCGACTCTGTCATTTCGGAAAATCCGGACGCGCTGATCCTCAGCATCATTGACCAGCAGTCGGGACAGGCACAGATGGAAGAGGCTTCCGACAGCCAGATTCCAGTCATCATCGCGGATTCCGGCATCGAGAGTGATCTGATCACCTCGACATGTGCGACTGATCACGCAGCGGCAGCAAAGCTTGCGGCAGATTATCTCTGCGAGGCCATCGGCAACAGCGGAGAGGTTGCGATTGTTGCACATCAGTACAACACCGAGAGCAGCGCAGAGCGCGTGGAAGCATTTAAAAAAGAGATCGAAGAAAAATATACCGACGTGAAAGTGGTTCAGGTGAATTACGGAGATGGAGAAGAATCCATCGCGGACATGCTGAAGAATACACTTGAAACCTACCCGGCTCTGAAGGGCATCTTTTGTACGAACGAAGACATGGCAGACCAGACGCTGGATGCGCTGGCGGATATGGAAAATACTGAGCAGATTCAGATTGTCGGTTTTGATTCCGGTGAAGAACAGCAGAAAGCGATCCAGGAGGGACGCGAGTACGGTACCGTAACGCAGAATCCGTACGGTCTTGGCTATGCGGCAATCGTGGCGGCCGTCCGCGCGATTCAGGGACTTTCGGTAGATCAGAAGATCGATACGGGATATCAGTGGCTCGACAAAGACACGATCGATCTGGAGACAAATCAGAAGTATCTTTATAACTGAAAATCAGGATAAAAAATGAACCCGGCAGACAAGGGAATGTTCCTTTGCCTGCCGGGTTTTCTGCGCTACAGTGCGGATTACGAGTTCTGATCGTCTTCGTAAATTCTCTGTACCTCTTCGGAAATCTGCTGCCGGATCGCGGAGAGATCGACATCCGGGATGCCGTCCTCGGTGATCTGCGGTTTGGAAGGAGAGGTATACGGCTTCGTGTCGCCCATGGAAGCTTTTGGGGATATTTCTTCTTCGTCAAACTCCTCCGGAGCGGCCGGTTTTGCGGATGGCCGGCGGCGGATGATTTTTGGAAGATCTTCCTCATCGTCGTCATCGTCAGGTTCTTCCGGAACAAAACGGAAATCGTACATGGTGTTCTGCGAAACACGGGTACGGTTCGACGGTTTCTGATAGCTGCGGTACGGATCTCTTGCGTTGCCGGAAGAAGAGGAAGAGGAGCCGCGGCGTTTCTTTTTCTTCTTTCTGGATGGAAGAGGATCGAAACCGGATCTGCGCTTCCGTCTGGCGCGCGCTTTTGCACGGTGTTCGCGTTCTTCTTCGTCGTCATCCTCCCAGTAGTCCGCCTCTTTCCACGGTTTAAACTGGAAGAGCATGCCTGCTGCGGCGAGAATGGCAGAGACAATCCAGAACATCATGTTCAGATCGAGGTCTTTGAAGAAATATGCCATGCGGATCGTCGTGAGGGCGCCGCAGATGGAGGTGACCAGGATTACGGAAATGCGTTCGAACGGAACGCAGATCAGGCCGATCACGAAAGCAACGAGGGCGACGAGCCCATAACCTGTGATATCGTTTGGATTGACGAGATGCCAGAGGCAAAAGCCGACGAGCCCGCAGATCAGAAGAAAAAGTCCGATCCGGTAGAGGACGAAGGCAATGATTGCGGTCAGAAGACCGGTGCCGACGGCAAGCGCCAGGGTGATCGTCGTGGTCTGATTCGTGTAGGTACCCGCTGCATAACCGGCGGCCGCGCCGAGAAAAAATCCGGGAATGACGCTCCAGAGCTTGCGGAGCGCATAGCCGAAGAAACAGTTCAGCAGGGCAAAAACAATCACAATCAGAAGAAGCTGCTGCTGGTAAACACCCATGACGTCCCGGACTTTATCGAGACCGCCAAACAGCGTGTTGATGTTGAAAGCTTGCATATTCAGATTCATGATATTCACTCCTATATGATGTATCGGAAAAATAGATACAGGTTGTATTTTAGTACGGAACGGCGGTTTTGGCAAGTGAAATTGTGTTTGAGATCTGGGAAACGGCAGAATGGCGGCGGTGTGCATATGGTATAAGGAAGAGCAAAAAGGAAATAAAACAGGCATGAATCAGGATAGAGTGTATGAAAATAGAAGAAATTCCTATCAGGGAAATCCGATGGAGCGGCCGGAGCCGTTTTTTGCGGCACAGCCCTTATGGGGAAGAAGTATGGAGGAGCAGCAGGAAGCGCGGGAACGGCAGCGGATGCAGTCGTATTATTCCCGGACGGCATCTGATCTGCAGCGGCTGGTGGAGGCAGAGTGTGACCGCATGGATTACCGCGGCAGCATGATGTACGACGAATTCCCGGACCGGCTCATGATGGAGCACACCTGCCGGAATATCGCACGTCAGTACGGCAGGGAAAACGGCGGGAAGGATGAGAAAACGGCAGAAGAGGAACTGCTCGATTTGATCGGCGTTCTTTTTTATAATGAAATGTTCCGGAGGCGGAGCAGGAGGAAACATTATTACAATCTGTGGCTTTAAACCGCGCCATAAAGTAATAAGAGGGTAACACATTTTTAATAATTTTTCTGTTGTGGTTTTGCGGAAAACAGATTACAATATTAGCGGGGTTGTAAGGGGCTTTATTACACATGTTTACAAACGATTCAGGAAGTTTGGAGAGTATAAATGGAATTACAGAAATTATTACAGGATGAAATCCGGGAAGGGCTGTACCGTATCACGATCAGCGGCCCAAGAGGGGACAGTGAAGTGTCCAAAGTGAGAATACGCCCGGTTGAAATAAAAGGAAAACTGCTCTTTCAGTGCCAGGAGACCGTCGGCACGAAGGAGTTTCATAAAAATATGACAAAAGACGATGTGATCACCCGGATCAGCGACTGGATGAACGGAACCTTCAAGCAGATGCAGCTCGAATCCGACACCTGCACAGCATCCGTTCTGGTCAGCAAAAAGGGAACGATGACGATCAAAAAGAAACCGCATATGAAAGGAACCGGCAAACCCGTCAATCTGGCGCACAACCGGAAGAAACGGTATATTCTGGAAGAAGGAATCCCGGTTCCTTTTTTACAGGATCTCGGTGTTATGACAAAAGAAGGCAAAATCGTGCGGACCCGCTACGACAAGTTCCGCCAGATCAACCGCTTTCTGGAGTTCATCGAAGATATCCTGCCGCAGCTCCCATCGGACCGCGAGATCACGATTCTCGATTTCGGCTGCGGAAAATCGTATCTGACGTTTGCGATGTATTATTACTTCCGCGAACTGAAAAAACTGGATGTCAATATCATCGGACTTGACTTGAAAGAGGATGTCATCGCAATCTGCAACGGACTGGCAGAGAAATATGGCTATGAAAAGCTGCATTTCTACCAGGGTGACATCGCTTCTTATACCGGCCGCGACGAGGTCGATATGGTGGTGACGCTGCACGCGTGCGACACGGCGACTGACTATGCGCTGGAAAAGGCCGTTAAATGGAATGCAAAAGTTATTCTTTCCGTTCCGTGCTGCCAGCATGAGCTGAACCGCCAGATTGCAAACAAAGAACTGTATCCGATCATGGATTACGGCATCTTAAAAGAGCGCATGGCGGCGCTTCTGACCGACGGAATCCGGGCAAAGCTTCTGGAGAATGCAGGCTATGAGACACAGATTCTCGAATTCATCGACATGGAGCACACGCCGAAGAACCTTCTGATCCGCGCGGTAAAACGCCAGGAAGGCTCGAAAAAACTGCCGGAAGAACTGAAAGCGTGCATGGAAGCGTACCATGTGAAGCCGACACTGGCAGACCTCCTCACAGAAAAGGAGGAGCCGTGATGAATAAAAGAGCAGCAAGGATTCTGATCCTTTTTCTTGTTTTTGCCGCATCAGTCGGTGTGTTCACACACCTGATGAGCCACGAGACGACGGAGAATGCGACCGATCTTGACGCAGCGAGTCTTCCGGTGCTGTACATGAAGACCGCGGACACGACAGTGAACCGCATGTACGGATACCGCCAGGAGATGAACGGCGTAACGACAAGAGAAAACCTGACACCGCTGCCGATGGACCGTTCGCTTACGCTGGAAATTGATGCGAAGGGACAGAAAATTAAAAACGTGACCTATACGGTGGAAAGCACAGACGGCGGAGCGCTGATTGAAAACTCGGTGCTGAAATCGTTTGACGAGGACGGAAGCTGTCTGAAAGCAGACTTCCAGTTAGAGACCGCGATTCTGATGAATCAGGAATATACGCTGAAGCTCGAGGTTGCCTACGGAAACGGCCAGTCTGCCTGGTATTACACCCGCATTGTACAGCGCAACGGCGTGGAGGTCGGCGATTATCTGGCCTACACGCAGATGTTTGCGCAGACATGCCTGGATAAAACGCAGGCGGAAGCGCTCGTTCCGCAGCTTGAGCCGGATGAGACGGGGGATAATTCTTCGTTCCTCAATGTCAACATTCATTCCAGCCTCGACCAGATTTCCTGGGGAAGCCTCGCACCGACGATCGTACAGCAGCCGGTGCAGCAGATCAAAGAAGCGAATGAGACGACGACCAGCATCACACAGGAGTACATGATCAGTGCGCAGGATGAGAACGGACAGACGGAGTATTATACCGTAAGCGAGTTCTATCGGATGCGAGAGTCCGACGGAGAGATTATTCTGCTGGACTTCGAGCGGAGCGCACAGCAGATCTTTGATCCGGAGCTTGGTGTTCTGACGAAATCTGGCATCAACCTCGGTGTGACCGGCGAGGATACCGAGTATGTGACGAATACGGCAGGTGATATTGTCGCATTTGTAGTAAACGGTGATCTCTGGTGCTACAACCGCAGCGCCAACAAGACGATCCGCGTTTTCAGCTTCCGTGAGAACGGCAGCATGGATGACCGGGAACAGCACGGAGAGCATGATGTTAACATTGTGCGTGTGGATGATGCGGGCGATGTGACGTTTGTTGCTTATGGCTATATGAACCGCGGAAACCACGAGGGTGAAGTGGGAGCAGCCGTTTACTATTATCGCGCCGAGCGGAATGTGGCAACCGAGGAGATTTTCGTTCCGGCGGATATTTCCTACGAGATGCTGAAAAAACAGCTCGACCGCCTCTCCTACGTCAACAAGCAGAGAGAGATGTATCTCTATCTGAATGAGAACCTGTGTAAGGTAGATATTGAAACCGGCACGACGACGGTGGTCCGGGAAAGTATCCCGGAGGACTGCTTTGTAGTATCGGAAAGTCAGGAGAGCATCGCGTGGATGGATGCGGACAATGCAAGCAGTGCGATGAACATCACCGTGATGAATCTGGAGAGCGGGGAAACGCAGCGCTTTGCGGCGGATGACGGACAGAAGATCCGGGCACTTGGCTTTATCAATGAAGACTTTGTCTATGGTATGGCAAACGACAGCGATATTTTAAAAGATATTTCCGGCAATGAAGTTTTCGCTATGCATACGGTGCGGATTGTCAGCATCGACGGAAACGTGAAAAAAGAGTATCACCAGGACGGCTATTATGTGACAGGTGTGTCGATTTCGGACGGCCTTCTGGAGCTGGACCGCGTGGTACGCCAGGAAAACGGCTATGCGGATGCGCCGGAGGATCACATTATGAACGGCGAGCAGCAGAGCCAGGAACTGGTGACGGGCCGCCTGGCAACGGTGGACGACAGAAGAGAGCAGCAGTTCCTTCTGGAATTCTCGACGAGCGGCAAAACACAGTCGCTTCTGACACTGACACCGAAATATATCTATTCAACCTTACGGACCGATCTTACGATGTCGTACGACACGGGCAGCGCAGATCTTTACTATGTATATGGAAAAGGAAAACTGATCGCCATTTTAAGCTCCCCGGCCGAGGCCGTACAGCTTGCCGATGAGAATGTCGGCGTTGTGCTGAACAGCAGCCAGTCCTATGTGTGGGAGCGCGGAAACCGCCAGCAGGGCATGCGCCTCGACGAGACAACGATGCCGTCGGGATTCCAGAGTGCATCTCTGGACGAAAACGTGCTGAAGGAGTCACTCGGTGATGATTACGAACTGCTGAACCTGACGGGCTGCACAAGAGAAGAAATTCTCTACATGATCAGCAGCGGCTACGGCGTTGTTGTAAAGACCGGCGCGAACGAGAGTCTGCTTCTGACCGGATACGATATTTTTGGAAATTCCTGGCTGTATAACCCGGCAACGGGCGAGACAACTGCACTTTCTGACGATGACAGCGATGCATTGTTCGCACAGAACGGCAATGTCTTCATCAGTTATATTAAAAAAGTAAAGATCGAGTGATTTGCGGGGTTTTCTAATGACGCAAAAAGTGCTAGAATAAAGAAAGCACTATGAATATTTAGGGAGAAAAAAGACAATGAAACTTACAACCATCCGAGAGATTTATAAAAACCGGGAAGCATACCTGGACAAAGAAGTAACCGTAGGCGGCTGGGTGCGCAGCGTACGTGATTCCAAAACCTTTGGTTTCATCGTTCTGCACGACGGAAGCTATTTCGAAACCCTGCAGATCGTATACCACGATGAGATGGAAAACTTCGCTGAGATTTCCAAAATGAACGTCGGCGCAGCCATCATCGTAAAAGGTACCCTCGTTGCTACCCCGCAGGCAAAACAGCCGTTTGAGATTCAGGCGACAGAAGTTACCGTAGAGGGCGTTTCTGCACCGGATTACCCGCTGCAGAAAAAACGCCACTCCATGGAATACCTTCGTACCATTTCCCATCTGCGTCCGAGAACCAACACCTTCCAGGCAGTATTCCGTGTTCGTTCCCTCTGCGCCTATGCGATCCATCAGTTCTTCCAGGAGAGAGACTTCGTTTATGTCAACACCCCGCTGATCACCGGAAGCGACTGCGAGGGAGCCGGCGAGATGTTCCAGGTAACCACCATGGATCTTGACAATATTCCGAAAACCGAGGACGGCGCTGTTGATTTCACACAGGACTTCTTCGGAAAGAAGACAAGCCTTACCGTAAGCGGACAGTTAAACGGCGAGACCTTTGCACAGGCATTCCGCAATATCTACACCTTCGGACCGACCTTCCGTGCAGAAAATTCCAACACCACCCGCCATGCAGCAGAGTTCTGGATGATCGAGCCGGAAATCGCTTTCGCTGATCTGGAGGACGATATGGAGCTTGCTGAGGCAATGCTGAAATATGTCATCCGCTACGTTATGGAGCATGCACCGGAAGAAATGCAGTTCTTCAACAGTTTCGTGGACAAGGGACTGATCGAGCGTCTGAACCATGTCGTAAATTCTGAGTTCGGCCGTGTAACCTACACCGAGGCTATCGAGCTTCTGGAGAAAAACAACGACAAATTCGATTACAAAGTATACTGGGGATGCGATCTGCAGACCGAGCATGAGCGTTATCTGACCGAGCAGATCTTCAAGAGACCGGTTTTCGTTACCGATTATCCGAAGGAGATCAAAGCGTTCTACATGAAGCTGAACGATGACAACAAGACCGTTGCCGCTATGGACTGTCTGGTTCCTGGCATCGGAGAGATCATCGGTGGAAGCCAGCGTGAGGACGACTACGAGAAACTGCTTGGCCGTATGAAAGAGCTGGGACTTGCTGAGGAAGATTACGGATTCTATCTGGACCTCAGAAAATATGGTTCTACCCACCATGCAGGATTCGGACTGGGATTTGAAAGATGCGTCATGTATCTGACCGGAATGGGCAATATCCGCGACGTCATCCCGTTCCCGAGAACAGTAAACAACTGCGAGCTGTAATTACGAAAAGTGATATAGAAATTTAAAAAATACGGATGCCGGGTGCAGTGGAATCTAATGTGGATTTGGTGCGCCTGACGTCCGTATTGTAGTAATAGAGAAAATGAATCCAGAAAGGGGTATGCGCCTATGCGGTTTATTCATATTGCGGACGTGCATCTCGGCATGCAGCCGGATGCGGGATTTCCCTGGAGCGAGGAGCGCGGGGAGGCCATCTGGGAGAGCTTCCGGCGGATCATCCGCCTGGCCGGTCGGGAAAAGACGGACTTTCTGCTGATCGCAGGAGATCTGTTCCAACGTCAGCCGCTTCTGCGGGAACTGAAAGAGGTCAACGATCTTTTTGCGTCCATCCCGGAGACGATCGTCGTGCTGATTGCCGGAAACCACGATTATGTGAAGCGGGAGAGCTTTTACCGCGGTTTCGACTGGGCAGACAACGTGGTAATGCTCCTGTCGCCGGAGCCGGAGTGTGTTGAAGTCCCGGAGAAGAAGACGGCGGTGTACGGATGCAGTTACGACAAAAAAGAGATCCTGGAAAACCGGCTGGACGGCGTGCGGCCGGAGGGAAAAATGAAATATCATCTGCTGCTCGCGCACGGCGGCGATGCCCGCCACATGCCGTGGAATCCGGGCCGCATGGCGCAGGCTGGGTTTGATTATATTGCGTGCGGGCACATTCATAAGCCGGGGATTCTTATTCCCGACAAAATGGCATACGCAGGCGCACTCGAACCGACGGATGAGACGCAGTTGGGGCCGCACGGCTACATCCGCGGAACGGTGGACGAGCACGGCACGCGGATTCAGTTTGTGCCGTTTGCCAGATATGAGTACGAAGATCTGGTGTTGAACGTGACGGAGGATCTGACACAGTATGCGCTGGAGACGAAGCTGAAACAGGAGCTGGCGCTGCGGGAGGATGGGAAGATCCGAAAAATCATCCGCCTGAAACTTGTGGGACACCGTGCCGCCGAGCTGGAATTTTCTCCGAAACGGCTGCTGGACTGCGGCAGAGTCATCTCCGTGGAGGATGAAACACGTCCGGCATACGATCTGGAACAGCTGAAGAAAACGTATGGCGCTAGTCTGATCAGCGCCTATATTGAAGCATTTGAAACAAAGATGGATGCGCAGTCACAGAAGGCGCTCGACTATGGTCTCGAGGCGCTGCTGGCGGCACGCAGGAACGGCTGAAAAAAAGATTGCGGGAGGCGTAGAAGATGAAAATAGAAAAACTGGAAATCCGCAATTTTGGAAAAATGCAGAACCGCACACTGGAATTTTCCGATGGGATTCAGCTCATCAGCGGGGAAAATGAGAGCGGAAAATCGACCGTCCATACCTTCATCCGCAGCATGCTGTTCGGCATGACACGCGGCCGGGGGCGGGCGGCAAAAAATGATGTCTACAGTCGTTATGAGCCATGGGAAAATCCGGCATACTATGCGGGAGAGATGGTGCTTGAAAGCGGCGGCAAACGGTTCCGCCTGACACGGAATTTCGGGCGGCAGAACGCCAATGCAAAGCTGGTGTGCCTGACGGACGGCGAGGTGCTCTCCGTGGAGGACGGCGATCTTTCCATGCTGCTCGGCGGTGTCAGTGAGATTGTGTATGATAATACGGCTTCGATCGGGCAGTTAAAAGGCAGAACCGAGGAAGGGCTTGCGGATGAGCTGCGGAACTATATGGCAAATTACCAGGGGAGCAGCGATGGAGAGCTCGATGTGGCGGCGGCGCTGGATCTGCTGAAGCAGAAGAGAAAGCGCCTGGAGCAGGAACAGAAAAAGACGCTGGCGGGACTGGAAAAACGGAAGGAAGAACTTGAGACGAAAATTTCCGTTTTTACGGAGGAGTGCCGTCAGAGCGAGGAGAATCTGCAGCAGGCGAAAGAGCAGATGAAGCGGGATATTTATCAGAAGGATGTGCCGATCGAACGGGTGCGGAAAATGAAAAAAGAATCTCGGAAGAGCCGCAAATGGGGTGCCGCGTGCGTGGCGCTGGCTGGATTTCTCTTGTTCTTATGCATTCTGCAGTTCTTCCATATTGATTCGCTGCTGACGAGAACGGGACTCGGGCTTGCGATTGCGGCGCTCTTGTATCTGGCGTACAGTCTGTTCCGTCACCGGAAAACGGAGGTCGAGCAGGTCGTGACGGAGCCGGAGGAGCAGGCGATCCGCCGCCAGCAGTGGAATGTGGACCGCCTGAAGCAGGAGCTGGGACAGAAACAGACGGTGCTGTCGAACTTGCAGAGTGAATACGAAGAGCTCTGCATTTCCATGACGGAAAAAGATCATCTGCAGGAAGAACTCGATGCGCTTTCCCTGGCGGGGGAGACGATCCAGAGTCTCTCCGTACAGATGCAGAGCCGGATCGGCGACCGCTTAAAACAGCAGATGTCAAAAACGCTGTCATCGCTGACGAATGGCCGCTATCTGCAGGTGAATATGGATGAGAATCTGCGGATCGGCCTTCACACCGCAGACGAATATGTGCCGCTTGAACAGGTCAGCCGCGGCACGATCGAGCAGGCGTACTTTGCGCTCCGCATGGCGGCGATGGATGTGCTCTGCGGCGAGGAGGAGCTGCCGGTGATTCTCGATGAATCGTTTGCGTTTTACGATGAAAACCGGCTGAAAGAAACTTTGAAATGGCTGGCGGAAAACCGGACGCAGGTGCTGCTCTTTACGTGTCAGAAGCGGGAGGAGGAAGCACTCTCGGAGATGGGAATTCCGTACCGGAAAATTGTGCTTTAAGTAATGCGGCTCGCAGAGAATCGGTGAGTTGTGGTTTGGAAATAAAGGAGAATAGAAGTTATGCTGACAATAGGATGTCATTTATCATCGTCCAAAGGATATCTTGCCATGGGAAAAGAGGCGGTGTCCATCGGGGCGAATACCTTTCAGTTTTTTACAAGAAACCCGAGAGGAAGCAAGGCGAAAGCCATCGACGAGGCGGATGTCGCAGCGTTTCTTTCTTACAGTAAGGAGCATGGAATCGAGCGCATTTTGGCACATGCGCCGTACACGCTGAATCCGTGCTCGAAGGATGCGCACACGAGAGAGTTTGCATGGATGACGATGGCGGATGATCTGAAACGGATGGAGTATACGCCGGGAAACTGCTACAATTTCCACCCGGGCAGCCATACCGGACAGGGGGCGGAAGAGGGAATCCGTCTGATTTCGGAGATGCTGAATGAAATTTTAAAACCGGAGCAGACGACTACGGTGCTGCTCGAGACGATGGCAGGAAAAGGAACCGAAGTCGGCCGCTCGTTTGAGGAGCTGGCGGCGATTCTGGAGCGCGTGGAATTAAAAGACCACATGGGTGTCTGCCTGGATACGTGCCATGTGTACGATGCGGGATACGATATTGTGGATCACCTCGATGATGTGCTTGAGGGGTTCGACCGCGTGGTAGGACTTTCGAAGCTGAAAGCGGTTCATCTGAACGACAGCAAGAATCCGTTTGAGAGCCATAAGGACCGCCACGAGAAGATCGGGGAAGGATCGCTTGGGCTTGCTGCGTTTGAGCGGATCGTGACGCATCCGGCACTTACAGGGCTGCCGTTCTATCTGGAAACGCCGAACGAGCTGGATGGATATGCAAGAGAGATCGCGCTGCTGCGCGGGTATGCGAAATAGAAGGAAGAGGGTAAGGAAACGTGGAAAACAAAAAAGAGAGGAACAGGCAAATGGCCGGAGAGAAAAAGACATTTTCCGGAAAGAAAAGAGAAGAGTTCCAGGGCGCGGGAAAGAAAAAAGAAACCGGTAAACAGGAAAAACCGGGACAGGACAGAAAAAAGAAAAACCGGAACAATGCAGCGTCGTCGAAATGTCCGTATCAGAAAAAATGCGGCGGCTGTACGTATTTGAAACTTTCCTACGAGGAACAGCTCGCGAAAAAAGAACAGTTTCTGAAGATAACGCTGAAAGGCATCGTTCCGGTCAAGGGGATGGTTGGCATGGAACATCCTTATCATTACCGGAATAAAGTAAACTCTGCTTTTGCGCGCAAAAAAGACGGAACGATAATATCCGGTATCTACGAAAAAGGAACACACAAAGTAGTCCCGGTTGATGAGTGCCTGCTCGAGGATCCGCGTGCCGATGCGATCATCCGCGATATCCGCAGCCTGCTGAAGAGCTTTAAAATCATGATTTACAATGAGGACAGCGGTTACGGTCTCCTGCGCCACGTCATGGTGCGCACCGGCTTTGCTTCCGGCGAGATCATGGTCGTCCTCGTCTGCGTATCACCAGTCTTCCCGTCAAAAAATAACTTCGTAAAGGCCCTGCGCAAACTCCACCCGGAGATCACCACGATCGTACTGAACGTCAACGACCGCACCGACAGCATGGTACTCGGAAAACGCGACATTGTCCTCTTCGGACGCGGTTACATCGAGGATGAACTCTGTGGCTGCACCTTCCGCATCTCCCCGCAGTCCTTCTACCAGGTCAATCCGGTACAGACGAAAAATCTGTACGAAAAAGCTATCTCCCTGGCCGGTCTCACCGGAAACGAACGCGTCATGGACGCCTACTGCGGAATCGGAACCATCGGCCTCATCGCATCCCGCGATGCCAGAGAAGTCATCAGCGTCGAACTGAACCCGGACGCCGTCCGCGATGCCGTAACAAACGCCAAACGAAACCAAATCAAAAACGTCTCCTTCTACCAGAACGACGCCGGCGCCTTCATGGTCTCCATGGCCGAAAAAGGCGAAAAAGCCGACGTCGTCTTTATGGACCCGCCAAGAGCCGGCAGTGATGAAGCCTTTCTGTCCTCTGTCGTAACCCTTTCACCGAAAAAAGTGGTCTACGTCTCCTGCAATCCGGAGACATTGGCGAGAGACCTGCGGTATCTGACGAAACACGGATATAAGGCAGAAGAGGCATGGGGGTATGATATGTTCGCGTGGTCGGAGCATGTGGAGACGGTAGTCTTGATGTCAAAGAAAGAGAAATAAATAGCGAAAAGTAGCGTATTTACGGGCTTTTTTTGAGATTAGGCAATAGCTCATGAAAGTCCGTATTTCTTATATTGAAACATATCTACTGAAAAAACGGTCAAAGGGTTTAGGCTGTGGATTAGATGTTATGAAAAAGCGTTAAGCATGAATCAGTAAATACAAGGAGGAATTAATATGGATTGGGCTATATTGATATTTGAAATTTTATTGACAGTTGCAGTGTTTTTAATTGGTTTGTTTGTCAAAAATTATCTTCCTTCATACATGGATGAAAAAGGTAAGAATTTAGCAACTAAAGAAGACATAGAAGAAATTACAAGAAAGACCGAGGAAGTCCAGCAAGAGTTCCGTGAAGGATTTGAACTTTTTTCAAATGATGTAAAGTTCAAATATGATTTCTTTTATAAACAGTACTCTGAGTTATACTGCAAATTGTATGCGATTATTATTCAGTCTGAGTATGTTAGGCATTTTATAGAACTGACAGATAAAAGAAATATACCTTTTGAAGAGGCTCCTTTTTTAGAAATTACGCCAACACACAAGGAAACTACTACTTTCAATATAAGCAAAGCAAATGGTTCATCTGTTACAAGAAAAACAGAAGAGATTGAAACACCGATATCGCAGTTTAACAAGAAAGAGTTGTGTGATTACATAATAAGCAATGGCAGTTTGGCTTCACAAAAACTGTTAAAGCTTGCGGTTGCATATAGATTTGCCGCAGACCATTATTCGGGAAATGGTTCAGGTGGAAGTATTGATGTTAAAGATATTGCTGATGAAGAAGAATTCAGAATGATAAAAGATATAGTCGTTGCAATTGTGCAGGACTATAATCTGTTAAGAAAAGAATTGAAATGATGTTGGGGTCAAAACCATAAATAAATTTAATCCTATTCCTTATAGTACCTTGAAAAATTCATATTTTGTAGTATATCGCCGAGGTTTGGG
>OAUU01000097.1_pt1 | contig 99192 bp, 73 predicted proteins | sample 1501381 | NCBI WGS metagenome assembly OAUU01 (sample SAMEA2580057, study PRJEB22360) | human gut metagenome | reverse complement strand
AGTAAGTAAGATTCGTGAGAACTTACATTATCTCGATGTGATAAGTATATTTAATCACATTTTGAGTGGCAGGGGAATGCATGATGAACGAGAAGAAAAATACAGCAAAACGCAGAAGCGCCCTCCGGATTATGGGAAGCCTGATCGGGCTGGTGAAGCCATTGCTTCATATTATAATGGCGGCAATTATTCTTGGAACAATGGGATATTTATGTGCGATCTTCCTGACGATTCTGGCAGGACAGGTCATCATGCACGGCTTACTGACGGGCGCGGCAGGGACGAGCCTTTCGGTGCAAAACATGTGGCTTGTACATACCCCGGTAAAAACGATACTCACGGTGATGATCGTGAACGCGGTGCTGCGCGGCATTCTGCATTATGCGGAGCAGTACTGCAACCACTTTATTGCTTTTAAACTGCTGGCGATCATCCGCCATAAAGTGTTTGCAGCTTTGCGGAAGCTCTGCCCGGCGAAGCTGGAAGGACGGGACAAAGGAAATCTGATTTCGATTATCACAACCGATATCGAACTTCTGGAAGTATTCTATGCGCATACGATTTCCCCGATTGCGATTGCAGCATTAACTTCTCTGATTATGGTATGCTTCATTGGAAGATACCATGTTCTGGCAGGGCTGCTTGCACTTGCGGCGTATCTGACGGTCGGCGTTGTGATCCCGATGTGGAACGGAAAGCGCGGAAGCCAGAAAGGAATGGAGTTCCGGACAAGCTTTGGCGAGCTGAACAGCTTCGTGCTGGATTCCCTGCGTGGCCTCGACGAGACGATTCAGTACGGACAGGGCGAAAAACGGAAAGAGCAGATGTCAGAGCGGTCGAAAGAACTGGCTTCTGTGCAGGAAAACTTAAGCCGCATGGAAGGCTCCCAGCGGTCTGTCACTAACATGGTGATTCTTCTGGCATCGTTCGGCATGCTGGCACTGACGATCTATCTTTACACGAAAGGCGGGATTGGATTTGAGGGAGTCCTGACCTGCACAATCGCGATGATGGGTTCCTTCGGCCCGGTCGTGGCGCTGTCCAGCCTGTCGAATAACCTGAATCAGACGCTGGCAAGCGGCGAGCGTGTGCTTTCCCTTCTCGAGGAAGCGCCGCTGGTGGAAGAAATTCCGGGAGATGCGGCATCCGGCGGTGACCACGCATTTGCAGGAGCCGAGGCGCAGAATGTAACGTTTGCCTACGAAGACGAGACGATTCTGGATCAGTATTCGCTGAAACTGGAACCGGGAAAAATCACCGGCATCCACGGCGCGAGCGGTTCCGGAAAATCGACGATCTTAAAACTTCTGATGCGCTTCTGGGATGTCCAGACGGGGCGCGTTTCCGTGGACGGAGCCGATGTCCGCGAAATCCCGACGAAGCATCTGCGCAATATGGAAAGCTATGTGACGCAGGAGACACATCTGTTCCACGATTCGATTGCGAACAACATCGCTATTGCAAAACCCGGCGCGACGCGGGAAGAAATTATGGAGGCGGCGAAGAAGGCGTCCATACATGATTTCATCATGACACTGCCAAACGGCTACGGCACCGAAGTCGGAGAACTCGGCGATACGCTGTCCGGCGGAGAAAAACAGCGGATCGGTATCGCGCGGGCATTCCTGCATGACGCATCCATGATCCTGCTGGACGAGCCGACATCGAATCTTGATTCCTTAAATGAAGGAATTATTCTGAAATCCCTGAAAGAATCGGCAGAAGAGAAAACCATTGTGCTCGTATCGCACAGAGTGTCCACGATGAACGTCGCGAATGTGGTATATGAAATGGAAAATGGCCGGATTTCCTGATTTTACGGCACTTGACAGAGAAAAGACGATGTGCTACACTAACAGTCGTTAAAGAAAAGACAATTAAATATCGATGTGTAAGGTGTCGGACATACGTGTCCGGTGAAAAGGGAAGCAGGTGTGAATCCTGCACGAACTCGTCACCGTATTTTGCAAGCAGGGGAATGATCCACTGGGAAACCGGGAAGGAGACCGATGCGCTGGAGTCAAATCCTGAAGCAATGAGCCGGGAGACCTGCCTTTCGCAGTACAGGAACGTTACGTTCGCGCCACGAGGAACTGGCAGTACAAAACAGGAAAGCGGACATTTGCCCCACAGCGGGTGAAATGGTTTTCTTTGTGATGAAAATACTGGAAGCCCCTCGTTGAAAAACGAAAGGGCTTCTTTCTATTTACGCGGGCAACGAGCCAAAGTCCGTGCTTGCACGAGACCTTAGCGACTGCCGCGATAACTTGAGAAACTCGCGGAGCGTGTTTCTCATAGTTTGAAATGTAAAACGTCCCCGATATTGGTTGTTGCAAAGATACCAGCAAATGGGAGGAAAACAAAAATGAAAAAGAAACTTGTAGTCGCTTTAATTTCAGCAGCTATGGTAACATCTATGCTCGGCGCATGCGGAAGCAGCAACACATCCAGCAGCAGCGCAAGCAGCACAGCAACAAGCAGCGTAAGTGCATCTTCCGCATCTGAGGAAGACACCACAGCAGCAAGCAGCAGCGTAAGCGCATCTTCTGCATCTGAAGAGGTATCCGCAGATGCAGACCAGGAGGCAGCAGATAAAGTGGCAGCTTTGATTGACGCAATTTATGTACAGGAAAGAAATGATAACACCGACGAGCAGTGCAAAGAAGCAAAAGAGGCATGGGATGCCCTGACAGACGCGCAGAAGGAACTTGTAGAAGGCGAGAACGCAGATCCGGATTACTTCGGAAGAGACACAGGTGATGCATCCAAGGATGATCCGTTAAACGGAGACGAGATCGGCGAGAATGAGCTTCTGGTTGTAAGCTTTGGTACTTCCTTCAACGACAGCCGTGCTGAGGATATCGGAGGCGTTGAGAAAGCTCTGCAGGCTGCATATCCGGACTGGTCCGTAAGACGTGCCTTCACCGCACAGATCATCATCAACCATGTACAGGCCCGCGATGACGAGAAGATCGACAACGTGGATCAGGCACTGGAAAGAGCCGTAAGCAATGGCGTGAAGAACCTGATTATCCAGCCGACTCACCTGATGCACGGAGCAGAGTACGATGAGCTGAAAGAAGCAGTAGATGGCTACAAGGATAAATTTGAGTCCGTAACCATCGCAGAGCCGCTGCTTGGCGAGGTTGGAAGTGACGCTACCGTAATCAACGAGGACAAACAGGTCGTTGCAGAAGCAATCACGGCACAGGCAGTAAAATCTGCAAATTATGACAGTCTGGATGCAGCAGCAGAGGACGGCACTGCTTTCGTATTTATGGGACATGGTACTTCCCACACTGCAAAAGTAACCTACAGCCAGATGCAGACACAGATGGATACTCTTGGATACAAAAACGTATTCATCGGAACCGTTGAGGGCAAGCCGGAAGAGACCGCTTGCGAGAACGTGATCGAGGCAGTAAAAGCAGCCGGATACAAGAAAGTAATTCTTCGTCCGCTGATGGTTGTTGCAGGTGACCACGCAAACAACGATATGGCAGGCGAGGATGAGGATTCCTGGAAGAGCCAGTTTGAGGCATCCGGTGCATTCGATGAGATCGACACTCAGATCGAAGGTCTTGGAAGAATTGATGCTGTTGAGCAGCTGTATGTACAGCACACCAAGGCAGCTATGGACGGCAACGGCGTTCAGGACGATGCTGAATAATTAGGGGTTGTATTCCGAACGTAAAATAGAGTAAAATAAGATCCGGCAGTACGGCTGAAGAGACTCAGTGTGCTGTCGGATTTTAAGTTGAGCGGATGAAAAAGATCCGCTTCAAGGTGATACAAGGAGGAATTTTATTATGAGAAAAAAATTGGCAGTTCTTTTTCTTGGAGCAGCACTGACTGTATCCATGCTCGGCGCATGTGGCGGAAAGGATGCAGCGTCATCTTCTGCAGTATCTGCGTCTTCTGCGGCAGACGCATCTTCCGCTTCTGTACAGGATGCATCTAAGGCAGAGAGCAGTACATCCACATCAGATGTTTCAGCAGAAAGCGCATCGGCAGCGGAGACTGCAGGAGAAAGCAGCGCATCAGAGCTGGAAGACGGTACGTATACGGCAGATTTCAATACAGACAGCAATATGTTCCATGTCAATGAAGCAAAAGAAGGAAAAGGTGTCCTGACGGTAAAAGACGGAAAAATGACCATCCACGTCAGCCTAGTATCCAAAAACATTGTCAATGTCTTTGTGGGAACAAAAGAAGAAGCACAGGCAGACGGCGCAGAGCTGATCGAGCCGACCACAGATGAGGTAACGTATTCTGACGGAACCACAGATGAAGTGTACGGCTTTGATATCCCGGTAGAAAAACTGGACGAGGATTTCAATGTTGCGATCATTGGTAAAAAAGGAACCTGGTATGATCATGTAGTCAGCGTATCCAATCCGGTACCACAGGAGTAATCCGGGAAAAAACAAAAAGATATCCACAGAAGGTGAACCATTTTGCACCGTCTGTCCACAGAAATTGTGGACAGAGAGGGGAAAAACGGTTCCCTTTGTGGATATCTTTTCTTATTTCTCCGGAAACAGTTTGCGGAACAGAAAACGGATGAAGGGTCCGCAGTATATGAGCTGCCAGAAGAAGGCAACCGGGAAATTTAAGAACGTGGTCTGGAGCCAGACAGCGACAAATTCTTTTCCGGCATTTTTAAACAGCAGTGTTGCAATAAAACTCATAATCGGACACATAATAGCAATAATCATAATGGAAATTGCCAGCGTGATTACGATCGGACGATCCTGCGGTGTTACCATGCAAAAAGCTAATTTGTGAGCCAGATGATCCACGAGGAAAAACTCGAGGATAAAAGCGGCCGGCCACATGATTATCATCTCATGAAACGCCATCAGAAAGACCTGATTTGTCATTCCGCCGATGTTCATGGAAATGTTGTAGCAGATCATGGCATAGACCATCAGAAAGGACATCATGAGGGTAAATACAACATTTTGAAATTTTGTTTTTGGCATCGATTGTTCTCCTTTTCTTTGCAATTTTGAAAAATGGGCGCAAAAAAGACACATGTGTTGTTCGTTAACCAAGCAATGCACTTGTGCCGTTTCCAATCTGATACCAATCTTTTCTGCAGTTTTTAATTTTGAACCGTCGATTATTATAACGTCTCCGGCGGCGTTTGGCAAGAGGAAATTGAGAAATTTTTTGAAAAGATAGATAAACAAGAAAATTCGATGCGTGCTGGAAGCACGGTTTGGCGAATAGTGCGGGGAACGGCACCGGCGGGAAAAAGAATGGATTGCGAAACGGGAGCGGGATTGCTACAATAGAACATAGTGAAAACAAAGAGAAAACGCAAAAGGAAATCAATATTATGTCAGAGATCAGAAAAATCGAAAACTTTGCGGCGTCGGAGCTCGACGTGTATGCGCGTCTTTCAGAACCGCAGTTATTGCACTATTATGAACCGCAGCCAGGCCTTTTTCTTGCGGAGAGTCCGCGTGTCATCGAGCGTGCGCTGGATGCCGGATATGAACCGGTTTCGTTCCTTGCCGGAAGCGCAGAGCTTGCCGCAAACGAAGCACTCTTTGCGCACTGCCCAGACGCGCCGGTCTATACAGCAGAGACGAAGGTGCTGGAACAGCTCACAGGCTTTGCCCTCACGCGCGGCATGCTCTGCGCGATGCACCGCCGCACGCTTCCTGCTATGGAGGAAATCTGCCGGAATGCCCGCCGCGTGGCGATTCTGGAAAATGTCGTGAACCCGACGAATGTCGGTGCGATTTTCCGTTCCGCCGCCGCGCTTGGCATCGATGCCGTGCTCCTCACATCAGGCTGCAGCAACCCGCTGTACCGCCGCGCCATCCGCGTGAGCATGGGAAATGTCTTCCAGGTCCCGTGGACCGTGCTGCCAGGCGGCAGTTACTGGCCGGAGCAGGGAATTGCTGCACTGCAGGAACTTGGATTTTATACCGTTGCGATGGCATTAAAAGAAGACTCCGTTCCGATGGATGATCCGTCGTTAAAAACGCATGAAAAGCTTGCCATTCTGCTCGGAACCGAGGGTGACGGACTGGTAAGTGATACGATCGCTGAAACAGATGCAACCGTGCTGATTCCGATGACACACGGTGTGGATTCACTGAACGTCGCTGCGGCGAGCGCTGTCGCATTCTGGGAGCTGGCGGGAAGAAGATAAAGATGTTCCGTCGGTACCGGAGATGAATTACGCAGAAGCATTGATCTGGAAAAAGGAGGAAAACGAATGAAAAAAGAACGAATCTATGCCGCCATCGATCTGAAGTCATTTTATGCCTCCGTGGAGGCGCAGGAGCGGTACATGGATCCCATGACGACGAATCTTGTCGTGGCGGATGCAGCGGAAAATCTGATGGACGGATCCAGAAAGTGCAGCATAACCGGAATGTTCGGGTAAAATCGGTGCCTGGATGCGGCGCCAGGCGGAGAAAAACGGCTGCAGAATTTCCGTGTAGCTGCGGTCGTCATACCCGCCGATCAGCATATTCTGGTGGAAAACAATCGTATCATAAAACATCGACTCCTGCTCGGCTGGCAGAATGGCATGTACGAGGTTCGGCTGAATCAGAAAAATATCACCGGCATGCATAAAATCATAGAATAGTATCAGGATGAAATAGGAAATTACTGGTAATTTGGCAGATACAGTAGTAATATATCATATAGAAACACTTGCTGCAACGACGAAAATACAGCAGAAATAAGAGCGAAAGAGGAAAAGAAAAAATGTCAAAATGGTTAGATAACGCAGTATTTTATGAGATTTACCCGCAGTCCTTCAACGACACCAACGCCGACGGAATCGGAGATTTCCAGGGTATCATTGAAAAATTAGACTATATCAAGGAGCTGGGCTGCAACGCCATCTGGATCAACCCGTGCTTCCTGTCCCCATTCGGTGATGCAGGATACGATGTCGCAGATTACTGCCGCGTTGCACCGCGCTACGGAACGAATGAGGATCTGAAGAGAGTTTTCGAAGAGGCACACAAACGTGACATGCACGTTCTGCTCGACCTGGTTCCGGGCCATACATCTGTTGAGCATCCATGGTTCAAAGAATCCATGAAAGCAGACCGCAATGAATTTACAGACCGCTACGTATGGACCAATAACGTATGGGAAGCACCGGAAGGAATGGGAAGCCTGCGCGGCATTTCCGAGCGCGACGGCGCCTGCGCCATCAACTTCTTCTCCAACCAGCCGGCCCTGAACTACGGCTTTTATCAGCCGGATCCGGAAAAACCGTGGCAGCAGTCCTTTGATGATGAGGGACCGCAGGCAACGCTGGCAGCGATGGAAGATGTTATGAGATTCTGGCTGAACATGGGCTGCGACGGCTTCCGTGTCGATATGGCGGGCTCCCTGGTAAAGAACGATCAGGAAGGCAAAGGAACCATCCGCCTGTGGCAGCAGGTACGGAAATTTCTTGACGCCGAGTTCCCGGATGCAGCCATGGTATCCGAGTGGGGCGAGCCGGACAAATCCTTACAGGGCGGCTTCCACATGGACTTCCTGCTTCACTTTGGACCGTCCCATTACAACGATCTGTTCCGCTGCGATGAGCCATTCTTCTCCAAACGCGGAAAAGGAGATATCTCTGAGTTTGTAGAGACCTACAAAACCAACTACAACAAGACCGCACAGAAAGGCCTGATCTGCATCCCGTCCGGAAACCATGATATGGACCGTCTGGCACGCCGTCTGCAGGGGGATGAGCTGAAAATTGCTTTCGCTTTCCTTCTTTCCATGCCAGGTGCGCCGTTCATCTACTACGGTGATGAAATCGGTATGCGCTACGTCGAAGGCCTGAAATCCGTTGAGGGCGGATACAACCGCACCGGTTCCCGTTCTCCGATGCAGTGGGATGACAGCACCAACGCAGGATTTTCCAGCGCACCGGCCAGCGACCTCTACATCACCATGGATCCGGGCAAAGACCGTCCGACCGCAAAAGCACAGATGGCCGATCCGGATTCCCTGTACCACGAAGTTAAAAAACTTATCCAGATCCGCCAGAGCAGCAAAGCACTCTTAAGCCGTGGGACCATCGAGTTCGTTTATGCAGAGAAAAACCAGTATCCGCTGGCATACGTCCGTGAGGCAGAGGGCGAAAAAGTCTTCGTCATCATCAACCCATCCGACAAAGAGCAGTCCTTCCCATACAGTGCAGAGCTGAAGGATGCCCTCTACACGATCGGAGGAAAAGCAGAATCCAAAGACGGAACCATCACCATCCCGGCACAGTCCGCAGGATTCTATCATATCTGATCGAAAATAAAAATGACAGGGAGATCCAATCGAATTTTTTCGGAGGATCTCCCTGTTTTTAAATATGATACACTCTCAGCTCATGCAATGCCCTGGTCGCTGCAATATACTGCGCCTGCATCATCATCTCCCGTTTCTCGTCCTTCGGGAAAATCGAGAACACCTGATCAAACTCCAGCCCTTTCGCCAGATAAAATGTGGTAACCGTCAGTCCTTTCTTAAAACTGGAGCTGTCACGGTTCAGCCAAGAAAGCCGCTTTTCACAGTCAAAATCTTTTTCCGCCAGAATCTCCCGCAAAATCAAATAAGCCCGTTCCGCCGTCTTCTCATCCGGTACAATCACCGCCGCCGTCTCATACGTTTTCTCCTCTGGAAACAGCGTATCCACTGCCTCCCGCAGAGCAGCCTCAAGATCCGTGACATCCCGTTCCAACACCGGCATTCCGTGCCGTTCAAACAGCTCCAGATCCGTCACGCCAATGAGATTTGCCGCATACGACGCAATTTCCACCGTATTCCGGTAACTCTTCCGCATCTCAATCCGCCGCAGATCCTTCCCGAAAATCCCCGGTAAAAACTGCAGTACATCCTGCTGCTGATCCGCCATCGTTTGCGCCCGGTCGCCGAGAATCGTCATCTTACAGGAAAACATCCGCCGGATAATAAGATACTGGAGCCGCGAATAATCCTGCATTTCATCAATCACCAGATGCTTAATATTCGACCGCTCCGCCTGCCGCGACAGGCGGTACTTCAGATACAGAACCGGATACACATCTTCATACCGCAGTTTCCGCTTCTCCAACGGCCGCCGCGGCAGCGTCTGATATCCCTCTTTCTTCAGAAAACGATTGTAGAGAACATAAAAATCCATCGTCTCATACATCTTCCGGAATTTTTCGATGAGCGGAATCCGCTCCTCCTCCGGCAGATCCCGGTTCAGCAGCGTCTCGATCTCGTCAATAAACGTCTCCGCCACCGCATCCATCCGCGAGAGCAGCGGAATATCCGCAAACTTGTCATAAAACAGCGTAATAATCTCCGATTCTGACTTCACAAACGACTTATACGAAACGTCTGAGAAATTCATCAGCTCGTCCTCAAGCTCCAGCGCAAATCCCTCCATCTGGTCCACAAACGCCTGCGACTGTTTTAAAGCAAACCGTTCTGCGGCTTTTGGATCCCGCATCTCCCGCTCAATCTGATCACAGCGATCCTCACAGTCCGCCGCCGTGTCCTGTAATTTGCGGTAAGCAAAGAGATCAAAACTCATCTCCTGAATATTCTCCTCACCGAGCTCCGGCAGAATATGTGAAATATAATCCGAAAATACCCCGTTCGGCGATAAAATCAGAATATTCGAAGACTTCAGATTCTGTCTGTCATGATACAAAAGGTAGGCAATCCGATGCAGCGCCACCGATGTCTTGCCGCTTCCCGCCGCTCCCTGAATTACCAGAATCCGGTCCTTTGTATTGCGGATGATCGCATTCTGTTCCTTCTGAATTGTGCGGATAATATTCTTAAGCTGTACCTCGCCGTTGCTGCCAAGCTCCGCCTTTAAAATATCATCATCAATTTTCACATCACTCTCAAATCCGTAAATCATCTTTCCATCCCGGATCTTATACTGCCACTTGGAACAGATTTCCCCTGTCATCTCGCCGCCCGGCGCCAGATAGGAAGCCGGCCCGCGGTCAAAATCGTAGAAAAGACCGCTGACCGGGCTTCTCCAGTCGTAAATCAGCGGCAGCTCGCCCGGCCGCTCCGCAAAATTGCCGATGCCGATATAGAAAATTTCCGGCTCATCATCCCCGTCATAGCGGAAATCCACACGCCCGAAGAACGGAGAATCCAGCATTTTCCGGAAGCGGCTCCGCAGAAGAAGCTGCTCCTGATTCGCATTCACCTGATGCAGCAGTGCCTGCTGATTGTCGTAATCCTCATATCCGTACTGGTCCATCTCGGTATAGTTCTGCCAGTAATAATCGTGCATATTTTCAATCTCTTTCTGTCCGTCCAGCAGAGACTGGCTGATCTCGGCAAGACGCGCCTGCAGCTTTTCCAGCACAAAAGAAAGATATTCCTGTCCGTTTTTCTGGTCTGTCATAAAAGGAAACCTCCTCTTAAAAATATAATGTCGAGTGCCGGAAAACCCGGCTGATCTTATCAGTATAGCAGACAGGCACGTTTCCTGCAATTCAAACATAAAATAAAGAAAAATCCCCTTTGAGGTGCCGCTTTTCTTGGAACCCTTTTTAAAACCACTGTCTGCACAGGAAGAAAAAAGCTGTCTGGATGCGTATCAGAGGGGCGATACAAAAGCCAGAGACATTCTGGTCGAGCGGAATCTGCGCCTGGTCGCGCACGTTGTGAAAAAGTATCAGGGCCTGCCCGATGATCTCGACGATCTGATTTCCATTGGAACGATCGGCCTCATCAAGGCGGTGATGACATATGATTCGAAAAAAGGAAACCGGCTGGCCGCATACGCCGCCCGCTGTATTGATAATGCTATCCTCTCACAGATGCGTTTATGGTTCAAAACCAATCTCCCCAGAGCAGAAAAGAACCAAAATGGCGTATTCTGGCACAGGTTTCCGAGAATATATACATCCTTTGTTCCACTTCGGACGGCTATGTGAGGTATGCACCAATGTATATCCATAGTTTCAGACTGATAGCCCCTCGAAAGCTCTTGGAAGCACAGCTGTTCAATCAGCAGTATCAAAATTATGAAGATATACCGAATGTGCAGGACAGGCTTCGTTGGTGCCGTCACCATATGGGACTGATGCAGAAAGAGGTTGCAGAACTGATTGGAATAACCAGAGGGCATTACATAGACTTTGAGGTTGGATATGTAGACCACTATCCGAAAGAAATCGTGGACAAGTTGGCAGAACTCTATCAGGTTCCTGTTGACGATTTGTTGGACGATTACAATCGCTTCTTATATAAAGGGCAAGGAAAACTGATACGAGAATATCGTGAAAGCCTCGGACTGAAGAAAAAGCAGTTTGCTCGGTTGATAAAACTTGATCCGAGTACACTCAGGAGCTGGGAGAATGACCAGAAACGAATGTTTAAGGATTCTTGGGAAAAATATTTCAAAGACCTCATAAAGGTATAGAAAAAAGCAGGTGTTCAAATCTTAGCGAATTTGTTCACCTGCTTTCTCTATGGATGCGGATTTGATAACCGCATCCAGTAACTGTACCTTCTGTTCGGAAGGACAATTCAGTTTTTTAATGTGCTGATTGACCAGGCTTGCGTGGACACTGGCAACACGATCTGCCAGTTCACGCTTGCCTTCTTCAGTTTTTGGATAATGGACAATTACATTGATTGGAGCACTCTTTCTTGCGATACCACGCACCTCCCTCGGTATTTCAGTCTATGAGAGAGAAGTTGTCCGCTATACCTAACTTATAACGCTTGCTTTCCTACTTCAAAAAATGGCGTTTTCTGCTATAATACTCGTAAGAGGGAAATGCTTGCTTGCAAGGGCATTTCCCTTACGGGCGATGAGTTGCGAAGCAATTCATCGAAAACTTGTTGGGGTACTGCGGAACTTCTTTCGTGGTATCATCTTATCAAGAATCTGTCAAAGATTCATTGAGCGTGAATTGAGCGCAAATTGACTACTTTTTGGAAGGAGGGCTGTCTATGGAATATTTAGATTTCAGTTCAGTCATCACCATTATTCGTAAATATATCAATGACGAACGCACCGTTGTTGACCGAAATCTTAATGAAGAAGTTAAGATTGACCAGATGCGTTTATTGGATCAGGTCTTTGCGTCGTTCTGTGATGACGCAGACTCATTAGACTTTGTTTTTGATAACGGACGGGTCTGCCGTTGGTTCAATGGGCAGGCAAGAATCAGCCCTCGAATCATTTCCTTTTATATGGATGAAGAAAACAGAGATCTTCTTTCTGCCGATATAGAATACAATGTGCTGCCATTGATGTATGATAGCGCTATGGCTACGGAAGATGCTCATACGTTGTTGATTCAGGATACTACCATTTCACATGAGCTCAAAAACAAATTGACTGCAAGTTATCCTTGTAAGGTGGACGGGGACAAAGCAGATTTTCTTGCTGCGGTTTTATTCTTTGGCATGGAGCGTGAGTTTAGAAAGCGTGATGTCAACAACAAGGCACTTTTAGCATCTGGTTCTTTCTCTCCACTGATGCGTGATTTTATCTTTGATGTGAAAGTTCCAAGACCTTGCCGTCATTTTTGTGGGCGTGATGAAGAGTTGGAGAAACTGCATGAGCTTCTTTGCGCAAAAGGAAAAGTATTTGTTCAGGGTATCGCCGGTATTGGGAAAAGCGAACTTGCAAAAGCCTATGCGAAGAAATACGATAAAGAATACACCAATGTCATGTACATCACCTATTCCGGTGATCTGAAGAACGATATTGCAAATCTGGACTTTGCTGATGATGTAGACGAAAACGAAACTGCCGATGCAAGATTCAGCAGACACCATCGCCATCTTCGCAAATTGAGAGCAGACAGTCTGCTGATTATTGACAACTTCAATACTGTAACAGCAAAGGACAGTGTTCTGGATGTAATCCTGAAATATCATTGCCGTATTCTGTTTACTACCCGAAGCAGATTTGAAAATTACACTTCCATGAATCTGTAAGAAATCGCTGACATAGAAGCGTTGGTTAAGTTAATGGGTTGCTTCTATTCTGAAGCGGAAAAGAACCGTCCTGTTTTGGAGCAAATCATCCAAACAGTACACAGTCATACCCTTGCAGTAGAAATGTCAGCCCGTTTGTTAGAAAGTGGAATTATGGAGCCATTGCTTCTGTTAAAGAAGCTAAAAGAAGAAAAAGCCGCCCTGGATGCCACTGATACCATCGGCATATCCAAAGATGGTAAAAGTCGCAAGGCTACCTATTATGACCACATCCATACCCTATTTTCTCTGTATCAGCTTTCCGAAGAAGAAACAGATGTTATGAGAAATCTTGCGTTGGCTCCGTTGTCGGGAGTTCAAAACAGATTGTTTGCGAACTGGCTGAAGTTGCGTGATATGAATACTGTCAACGGCCTGATTGAAAAAGGCTTCATCAAGGCAATGGAAGGTCGTATGATTGTCCTTCATCCAATGATGCAGGAAGTGACAATGGAAGAAACAAAACCTTCCGTACAGACTTGCCACACCTTACTGGACAGCTTGCAGCAGATCTGCCTGCGTCATGGAGAAGAAGTTTCTTATTATAAACAGTTGTTTCAGACTATCGAATCTGTGATCGTGCAGATTGAAAATGATGATATACCAGTGTATCTTCGTTTTTTGGAAGATGTGTTCCCGTATATGGAGAATTATCATTATTATCTGGGCATGGAACTGGTTCTTGATACACTTTCTGCGTTGATGAAAGATGTGGCTGTCGGTTCTGTATCTGATCGAGCATTGCTGCTCAGTTATCAGGCAGCCTATGAGAAGAAAGCAGATAAAGCAATCAAGATGCAGAAAGACGCTATTGCTATGATTCCGGAGGTCACAGCAGATAATGCACTTCTGGTTTCCAACCTTTATGCTAATCTTGGCGGTATGTACCGTGTAAATGGAAAACTGGAACTTGCTAAAGAGAGCATGGAACAGGCTATCAGAATTATAGATGAATATGGTCTGGCTTATTACCATGACAGTGTTGTACAGATTACAAACTATGCGGTATTGCTGACAGACATGGGACATCCTAATGTCGGCTTGTCTGCCTTGCGTAAGCTCTGCCGTGTGATTAGAGAATATAATTCTGATACGGGACTGGATTATGCCAACGTTCAAGAAGCAATGGGCGGTATCTGCTTGACTATGGGTGAAATTCAGCAGGCGACAGCTCACTTCCAGAAAGCCATGAAAATCTATGAAACAGTATTTGAGTTTGAACCGGATATGATTGAAGCAAAGAAACAGGCGCTGCTTGAGACTTATGCACAAGCGGGAATTTATCTTGGAAAGAAAATGCTTGGATAGAGCGAAATGAATATTTGTTGGGAGGAAGATTTAATGAAAATTGGATTTATATTTTTCTTGGTTTTCTGTGCTGTTGCAATTTTCGTGAGCAAGAAAAAGAAATAATAATTCCAGAATGCTACTTGAAGTTGCGGAATCGCAAAATGAGGTTGGTAGATTATTTGCACCTTTATATCTATAATTGATGGTGAAATGGAGGTGGCAAACAATATGAGTTTTGCAGATAACTTAAAACAATTACGAAAAGAACATCATTTGTCGCAGGAAGAACTTGCGGAATTATTGGATGTTAGCAGGCAGGCTGTTTCAAAATGGGAACAAGGCAATGGGTATCCAGAGGTAGAAAAACTTTTGTTGCTTTCAAGTAAGTTGAATATTTCTTTAGATAGTCTCATGTCAACCGAAATAGCGAAGCAAACAAGCAATAATGCTAATGTAACTGGAACCATCGTCATTACTTCTCCGCATGAAAATGTGATTGCAACCTGCTACAAGGTTAGTTCTTCTGGAAAAATGCTGGGTGGTAAATCATCACCGCAATATTCATTGTTTGGAGTGAGCAAAGGAATTGCATCTTTTTGGGGAGAACCTACTACCTTTTTAGGTTGGTATGCAGATAAAGAACAGATAACAAAGGAAATCGAAGAAATCCAAAGAGCAATAGCAAATGGAATCCCAACATACACACTAAAATACAGCGCAAAAACCGAACGACATTGGGCGAAAGTCAGAATCATTGAAGAATAAAGGTATTCTAATAGCAGTCATGCACTTCGGTGTGTGGCTGCTTCTTTTGCAAGAACACGATTAAAATGCAGTATAATAATCGCCACTAAAGCATATAATGAGATTGTAGAATAGAAAAATGCAACAAATGACAAAAATCTATTCTAAAGAGTATCTGATATATTGATTTTTGAAGTCTATCTGGATATAATAGAATAGAAAAGTGCAACATGTTGCAAAAATCTTTCGCAAGGAGGTTTTAAGATGGAGATTCGCAGAGATTTTTATTTGGATAAGTTGATAAAACGAATAAATAATGGACTGATTAAGGTAATTACGGGTATTCGTCGATGTGGCAAATCCTATTTATTGAATAATCTGTTCTATCATCACTTGTTGGAAAGCGGAGTTGATGCAGAACACATTATCCGTTTTGCCTTTGATTCAGCTGATGATCTATATCTGATTGGAGAAAGTCTGATTCAGATTGAGAAGGAAAAGCGTGGAGTTGATCCTGAAAAGTTTATGGCATATATCCGTTCCAAAGTTGTAGGTGAAGGAATGTATTATCTGCTTCTTGATGAAATTCAGATGTTGGATTGTTTTGAAGCTGTTCTGAATGGCTATCTTCGTAAAGATAATATGGATGTATTTGTGACTGGAAGTAACGCAAAACTCCTGTCCAAAGATATAGCCACCGAGTTTGCCGGTCGTGGTGACGAGGTTCATATGTACCCCCTGAGCTTTGCCGAGTTTATGACCATTTACAACGGTGATAAGTACATGGGATTATCTGAATATATGCTGTATGGCGGTATCCCTCTGGTTGTTCTTCGTGAGGGAGCAAACGATAAGGCAGTTGCATTGCAGAATCTGTTCAATGAGATTTATCTTCGAGATATTACAAAACGTAACCGAGTAAAGAACATCGGAGAATTGGAAGATCTGCTGAATATTCTTTCCTCTGCCATTGGTTCGCTGACCAATCCAGAAAAATTGAAGAACACTTTCAAGACCGTAAAGAAATCCAGAATCACTTCTGCTACAATTAAGAAATATCTGGATTATTTTGAGGATTCTTTCCTGATTGAATCAGCACAAAGATATGACATTAAAGGAAAAGCATATATTGAAACACCAAAGAAATATTACTTTTCCGATCTTGGACTTCGCAATGCCAGAATCAATTTCCGCCAGTTTGAGCAGACCCATTCTATGGAGAATGTAATTTATAATGAGCTTCGTATGCGTGGTTACAGCGTGGACGTGGGTGTAATACCGATTGCAGAAAGAGATCAGGAAGGTAAGGTTATCCGTAAACAGCTTGAAGTTGATTTTGTATGCAATCTTGGTTCTTCCAGATACTACATTCAGTCTGCATATTCACTGCCAGATGAAGCGAAGCGTGCTCAGGAAATCAGACCGTTTAGAAAGATTGATGATTCTTTCAAGAAAATCGTTGTTACCAAAGACATCGTTCAGCCACATTACGATGAGTATGGTATCTTGACTGTGAACATTTATGACTTTCTTCTTGATCCGCAAATTCTTGAAAAATAAACAATGTAACCGTTGCTGAAAGTGGAACTTCGGGGGTAGAGTTTACCCCGGTAGTCATCGCATACATCGTAGTATTCACTATAGCCAGTCTTGCACTTATTATGATGATCCACCACGCTTTTGCGGCGACTATGACAAATCGCATCCATCAGTTAGGAATTTTGCAAAGTATTGGTGCAACACCTCGACAAATCAAATCTACACTTGTTAATGAAGTGGTTGTTTTGTCTTTGCCTGCCATCATTATTGGTAATATCATCGGTATTGGCTTGTGCTGGGTACTTATGAGCATTATTATCGGCTCAACAGCTAATTTGCGTGATTATACATTGACCTTTGCCCGTATTGAGAGAAGAATTAACGCAGTATGCATTGACTCTTGTTATGTCTGAAAGCTATTACGCAACCCTCGGTTTTGATTTGAAACCTGACGAAACAATTTACACCATCAAAATGACAGACGAAAGTAAGAATGATGCGCTTGAGGAAAAATTGCAGGGAATTTTAGAAGCATATCCTGGTTACGCTTTTGAAGGTCGTGTGCAAGAACTTGCAGACGAGATGCAGATACAGCAAGGTTTACGAATGATTATTTATTTATTTATTTATTTATTCACCGGAATACTGACATGCATCGGCCTTGCCAATATCTTTGCCTCCACATTGGGACAGATACATCAACGCAAAGGGTATTATACAGCACCTTATGGTGTTCTTTCAGATGCAGCAGACGCATTCTGCCGTATTTGCCGTAATGCGGTTCTTCCTCCGGAAGTGCAAGATCCGGATAATACATTCCGTCTGTTCCCAATGTATATGTACCGCCTATTTCTTCAAACAATGATTTCATCGAAATACCTCCAATCTGTTTATTTTATTGCTACGTTATGTTATAATACTACAAGACACATCACATATCAAGATAAGGAGGATATGAAATGCGGAAAAATGAAGACATCATTGCTATCTATTCCCGTAAGTCTAAATTTACCGGAAAAGGCGAAAGTATCGGCAATCAGGTAGAACTATGTAAAGAATATGTTCGTGTGCATTTTGGCGATGCAGCTGTAGATAAAGTGGTCGTATTTGAAGATGAGGGCTTTTCTGGGGGTAATCTGAATCGTCCGGACTTTAAGAAGATGATGGATGCTGCCAAGAAACGAAAGTTCAAGGCGATCATCGTTTATCGTCTTGACCGTATCAGCCGCAATATCAGTGACTTCGCAAGTCTGATTGAAGAACTGGCCCGTTTGGATATTTCTTTTGTTTCTATCAAAGAGCAGTTCGATACAAGCACTCCTATGGGACGAGCTATGATGTATATCGCATCTGTTTTCTCTCAGCTGGAGCGTGAAACCATTGCAGAGCGTATTCGTGACAATATGCACGAACTGGCAAAGACAGGTCGTTGGCTTGGTGGTACAACACCTACAGGCTATGCTTCCGAAGCAGTCAAGAGTATTACCATTGATGGAAAGTCTAAGAAAGCCTGCAAGCTGAAACTGATTCCTGAAGAAGCTGATATTGTCAGAATGATTTATGACTTATATATAGAAACGGATTCTCTGACCTTAACCGAAGCTGCTTTGATTAAACAGGGTATCAAGACGAAGAACAACAATTACTTTACCCGTTTTTCCATCAAAGCCATTTTACAGAATCCGGTTTATATGATTGCGGATGAAGATGCTTATAATTTCTTCATTCAGAATGACACAGACCTGTTCTCGGAGAAAGATGCCTTTGACAACAAGCACGGTATTATGGCTTACAACCGCACCGATCAAGAGAAAGGCAGAGCTACAAAGTTCCTTCCTGCAAGTGAATGGATTGTATCCGTTGGCAAGCATCCGGGTCTGGTTCCAGGTAAAGTATGGGTACAAATTCAAGAGTCTTTGGAACGCAATAAATCAAAATCTTTCAGAAAGCCACGCAGTAACGAAGCGCTTTTGACCGGCTTGTTATTCTGTAGCTGCGGTGAGCGTATGTATCCGAAAATGAGCAAGCGTAAAACTGCGGATGGAAAGGCGATTTACACCTATGTTTGCAAAATGAAGGAGCGCAGCCAGCGTTCTGTGTGCAACAGTAAAAATGCAAACGGCAATACATTGGATATGGCTGTGATTGAGCAGATTAAAATGCTTGCAGAGGACAGAGATACTTTCATTGCACAGTTGGAACAGAGCCGCAGATTTTATACCGGCAATCGCATGGACTATGAACAGCGATTGGATGATATGCGAAAGGAAAAGGCAGATACAGAGAAGAAAATCAATTCTCTGGTAGACTCCCTTGTAGATATGGGTGACAGCCCTGCCAAGGCTCATGTAACCAAACGAATTGAACAGTTGAACCAAGAATACCAGTCACTTGAACAGCGTATCCAGGAACTGGAGGGGCTGACTTCACAGCACGCTCTTAGTGATATTGAATTTGATTTGTTGCGTCAGTTGCTTACGATCTTCAAGGATGGCATTGATGAAATGACTGTCGAACAGAAACGTACTGCCATTCGCACCATCGTCCGAAAAGTGGTATGGGATGGCGTAAATGCTCATGTGATTCTGTTTGGTGTAAAGGATGATGAAATCGAGTATCCGGAAATTGCTGCCGCACTTTCTGGTAATACCGAAGATGATGACGAAGCAGAGGAATTGGTAGACTTCTCCGACGTAGACTATGATGATGACGATATGGAGGATGACTGCCTGGGAAAAACGAATCCCCTCAGTGCATCAAAAACGCATTGGGGTGAGGATAGCAAATGAGCTGCTGATGTATCTTCGGAGCAAAAAGAAAACGGCACGGGAGATTTCCCTCTACGAGCCGATCGGAACCGACAAGGAGGGAAATGAGATCCATCTGCTCGACATCGTGGAGGGCGGCGGGGAGGATATCGCGGAACAGTACAACCGGAAAGAGGACGCGGTGCGGCTGTACTGTTATCTGGATTCGGAATTAAAAGAGCAGGAAAAACAGGTGCTTCTTCTCCGGTACGGCCTTGGCGGAAAAGCAGAATACACACAGAAACAGGTCGCTGCCCGGCTCGGCATCAGCCGTTCGTACGTGTCGCGGATCGAGAAGAATGCAATTGAAAAGTTGCGGTTACGGTTTGCCGCTTCGTAAATGCTTGACATTTCAAACGGACTGCTTCTATAATAAAGGGTAAGGAAATCAGGTGCAGAAAAGGTTTCCTTATCCTTACTTTTTCGAACAAAAATCAAAGATAATATCTTCCCGGTGTTCTTGCCGGACATTTTCCCAAAATGAAAAATAAATAGGAACTATACGACCTACTACTGAAAGAAAAGGAGGTTTTCTTTGTATTGCAGTGTATTATCAGCCACCGTCTCGGGCATGGAGATGATTCCGGTGCAGGTGGAGGCGGATGTCAGTGACGGCATGCCGCAGTTTACGATGGTCGGCTACGTGAGTGCCCAGGTAAAGGAGGCGCAGGACCGCGTGCGGACAGCCCTCAAAAACATGGGAATTTCCCTGCCGCCGAAACGAATTACGATTAATTTATCCCCGGCGGACGTCCGAAAAGAAGGATCGCGTTTCGACCTTCCGATTGCAGCAGGCGTTCTGATGACGCTCGGCCGGATTCCGCCCGGGTCACTCCGGAAAACGATGGTGCTCGGCGAACTCGGCCTTGACGGCCATGTGCAGGAGATCAGCGGTGTATTTCCGGCAGCGGCGAAGGCGCGGGAGCTTGGATGCACAACGCTTCTTGTTCCAGCCGGAAATGCCGCGGAAGGGGGTCTGGTCGGCGGGCTTCACGTCGTTGGAATCCAGAATTTACAGGAGCTTTTGAACTACTGCTGTGAAGGGAAAATGCCGTCGCTTCCGTCTATAGAAAATCAAAAGAAGGAGGACGGAAAAGAGCCGGACTTTTCCGAAGTGCAGGGCCAGACGGCGGCGCGGCGGGCGGCGCTCATCGCTGCGGCCGGATTTCACAATCTGCTGATGCTGGGGCCGCCGGGCAGCGGAAAATCCATGATCGCAAGGCGGATTCCGACGATCATGCCTCCGATGTCTGAGGAGGAGCAGATGGAAGTAACGCGGATCTACAGCATCGCCGGAATGCTTGCCAAAGGAGAGGGTGTCCGCCGGGAGCGGCCCTTCCGTGCTCCGCATCACACGATGTCGCCGCAGGCTCTTGCAGGCGGCGGAAAACAGCCGTCCCCGGGCGAAATTACGCTGGCACACCGCGGCGTTCTCTTCCTTGATGAACTCCCAGAGATGACGCGCACAACCATTGAGATCCTGCGCCAGCCGCTCGAGGAGCACCGGATTGTGATTTCCCGTGTCAGCGGAAACTATGTGTTCCCGGCGTCATTTCTGATGGTGGCGGCAATGAACCCCTGCCCCTGCGGCTTTTACCCCGACTTATCGCGCTGTACCTGCGCACCCGGCGACATCAGCCGGTATCTCTCGAGAGTCAGCCAGCCGTTCCTTGACCGCATGGATCTCTGCGTGCAGGTGGAAGCACTTTCCTACGAGGATCTGCACGGCGAGGAGCGGTGCGAATCCTCGGCCAAGATGCGGGAAAAAGCGATGGCAGCGGCGGAAATTCAGGCGGCGCGCTACCGGCAGGAGTCGATTCATTTCAATAGCGAACTGAAAGCAGGCCAGATCGAGAAATACTGTATCCTGGAAAAGGCAGCGGAAGAGCTTTTAGAGGATGCCTTCCGCCGCCTGCGCCTCAGCGCGCGTTCCTACCACGGGATTATCCGCACCGCGCGGACAATTGCGGATCTGGACGGGGCGGTCAAAATCGGCGTGCCGCATATCAGCGAGGCGATCTGCTTTCGGAGCGCCGACAAAAGTATATGGAGGATCTGACGTATGGCGATGGAAATCTTTACAGTCGGCCGCGGGCAGGAGGGCTATCCGGAGCGGCTTATGCCGTTCGCGGACATGCCGTCCCGCCTTTTCGTGCGGGGCGCGCTGCCGGCGGATGAGCAGAAAACAGCGGCGATTGTGGGCGCGCGGATGTGTACGGCGTACGGAAAGAGCCAGGCGGCCTTTTTCGCGCAGGTGCTGGCGGCAAACGGCGTGGCGGTGATCAGCGGACTGGCGTGCGGAATCGACGCGGCGGCGCACGAGGGGGCACTGCGCGGAAAGGGAAAGACGTTTGCCGTGCTTGGCTGCGGCGTGGATATCTGCTATCCGAAACAGAATTACCCGCTGATGCGGCGGATGCTAGAAAACGGAGGCGGTGTCTTAAGCGAATTTCCGCCGGGCGCAGAGCCGCTTCCGTGGCATTTCCCGATCCGCAACCGCGTGATCAGTGCGCTGGCAGATGTCGTTCTGGTAATCGAGGCAAAAGAGAAGAGCGGCTCGCTCATTACGGCGGACTACGCGCTGGAGCAGGGAAAAACGGTATTTGCCCTGCCCGGACGGACAACGGATGCGACAAGCCGCGGCTGCAACCGCCTGATCGCGCAGGGAGCGGAAATTGCGATTTCACCCGAAACGATTCTCGAGGAGCTGGGCGTGAAAAAGGCCGGAACAAAAAGAGCCGCACCGCGTCTGCGCTATGGAAAAGAGGCGGAAATGGTTCTGAAAACACTCGCGGCAGAACCGCAGAATCTTGCACGGCTTGCCGGCAGCACCGGAATCCCGCTGCAGGAGCTGACCGGCATTCTGCTGGCACTCGAAATTGACGGCGTTATTGCGGAAAATCCGCCGGGCGTGTACATGGCGTTATCGTAAAAGGGACGAGGAAAAGAAAGGTTTTGTGATATTCCGCCCGGTGCATAATTATAATAGAAGAAAAAGAAAAAAGGGGGCTCTTCTGCGCCGTGTGCATGTCTGAAAAAGGAAAAAGAAAAGAAAAAAATTAGGAAAAATCGTTAAAAAATAGAAAAAATCCTGTTATTTTGTCGGGAAACATCGAAAAATGGTACATTTTAAAAATGGAAAACACTTGCAAGAAAAAACTTTTTGGTGTATAGTCAGTGGAAGTTACGACTAATTTAAGAATTATTCTGGAATTTGTAATGATGCAGAACTATGCGATATGAAAAACGCAATATAGATCTGGGCAGTTATAAAAATATGTATTCAGGAGGCATCAGAGGTGGCAAAATATCTTGTAATAGTGGAATCACCGGCAAAAGTCAAGACGGTGAAAAAGTATCTCGGGGCAAATTACGAAGTTGCAGCATCTATGGGCCATGTGCGCGATCTGCCGAAAAGCCGGCTTGGAATTGATGTAGAACATGACTTTGAACCAAAATATATCACCATCCGCGGAAAAGGAGAGCTTCTGGCATCTCTTCGAAAAGCCGCAAAAAAAGCAGATAAAGTTTATCTCGCAACTGACCCTGACCGCGAGGGAGAGGCAATTTCCTGGCATCTGTCGATTGCGCTGAATCTCGATGAGAACAAGATGCGCCGCATCACCTTCAACGAGATCACAAAATCAGCAGTCAAAGCGTCGATCAAACAGGCACGCGACATCGATATGAACCTGGTGGACGAGCAGCAGGCGCGCCGCTGCCTCGACCGTATGGTAGGTTATGAAATCAGCCCATTGTTATGGAAGAAAATCAAACGCGGACTTTCCGCCGGCCGTGTGCAGTCCGTTGCACTGCGCATCATCGGCGACCGCGAGGATGAGATCAATGCGTTCATTCCGAAAGAATACTGGACACTGGAAGCAGATCTGAAAATTCCGGGCGAGAAGAAACCGCTCGTCGCAAAATTCCACGGTAAAGGCAGTGAAAAGATGGCGATCGAGACGAAAGAGCAGCTCGATGAAATCTTAAAGGGACTGGAAAATGAGACCTTTACCGTATCCGAAGTGAAAAAAGGAGAGCGTTCCAAGAAAGCGCCGCTTCCGTTCACCACGAGTACCCTGCAGCAGGAAGCATCGAAGGTGCTGAACTTCTCCACGCAGAAGACGATGCGTCTGGCGCAGCAGCTCTACGAGGGCGTGGAAGTAAAAGGAAAGGGAACAATCGCTCTGATTTCCTATCTGCGTACCGATTCTACACGAATCAGCGAGGAGGCCGATGCGGCAGCACGTTCCTTTATCCAGGAGCAGTACGGAACAAAATATACCGCAAGCGGGGACACGACGGAGAATAAAAACAGCAAGGCACAGGATGCGCACGAGGCCATCCGTCCGACCGATGTGACGAATACACCGGTAATGGTAAAAGAATCCCTGCCAAGAGATCTGTTCCGCCTGTATCAGCTGATCTGGAAACGCTTTGTGGCAAGCCGCATGCAGCCGGCCGTCTATGAGACAATTTCCGCACGGATCAATGCAGGAGAGTATCTCTTTACAGCAGCTTCCTCCCGTCTGGCATTTGATGGTTTCATGTCCGTTTACACCGATCCGGATGAGGAAAAGAAAGAGAACAACGCCGCCGTCCGGAGCCTGGAGGCAGGAACGGAGCTGACACTGGAAAAGATGGATCCGCAGCAGCACTTCACACAGCCGCCGGCACACTACACCGAGGCATCCCTTGTCAAAACGCTTGAGGAACTCGGCATCGGCCGTCCAAGTACGTATGCGCCGACCATCACAACGATCATCAACCGCCGTTACGTGGCAAAGGAGAACAAGAACCTTTACATGACAGAGCTCGGCGAGGTGGTCAACAACATGATGAAAGAGGCATTCCCGAGCATCGTGGATGTCAACTTTACGGCAACGATGGAAGCTCTGCTCGACAAGGTTGGAGATGGAAGTGTTCCGTGGAAGACAGTAGTCGAGAACTTCTGGCCGGATCTCTATGAGGCGGTCACAGAGGCAGAAAAGAACCTCGAAGAAGTTAAGGTAGAGGATGAGGTGACGGATGTCATCTGCGAGAACTGCGGCCGCAACATGGTGGTCAAATACGGCCCGCACGGAAAATTCCTCGCCTGCCCGGGATTCCCGGACTGCAAGAACACGAAGCCGTATCTGGAAAAGATCGGTGTTCCGTGTCCGAAGTGCGGAAAAGAAGTGATCCTGCGCAAGACGAAAAAAGGACGGAAATATTATGGATGCGAAAACAATCCGGAATGCGATTTCATGTCCTGGCAGAAACCGTCTGCCAAGAAATGCCCGCAGTGCGGCGGCTATATGCTGGAAAAAGGCAATAAGCTGGTCTGCGCGGACGAGCAGTGCGGCTATGTAGAAGCACGCGAAAAGAAAGACGAAGACTGAGAATGACAAAGCGGTCTGTACTGGTGAAAAACTGGTGCAGGCCGTTTTTTTGCTTATCGTGGCGGAAAAATAGGAAGATCCGAAAAAATTTAGCATGAATTTTTATAAAATTTATAGTTTTCTGAAAAATATATTGATTTCCGGAAAACTACATGATAGAATGAGCTTAGTTTTAAGGGTTGTCTGAAAAAGGTATCAGTGTGCATTTTTTTCGGCGGATACGCCAAAAAAATGCAGAAAATAAAGAAAGGAGAAGAACATGAGCGTACAATTGCTGGATAAAACCAGAAAAATCAACAAACTGCTTCATAACAACCACTCCACAAAGGTCGTGTTCAACGATATCTGTGAAGTCCTGATGGAAACGTTAAGTTCCAATATCCTGGTGATCAGTAAAAAAGGAAAAGTGCTGGGCATCAGCCTTTGCCCGGGCGTGGAAGAAATTACGGAGCTGATCGAGGATAAGGTGGGCGGTTATGTCGATGCCGCATTAAACGAGCGTCTCCTCGGCGTACTCTCCACAAAAGAGAACGTCAATTTGCAGACCCTCGGCTTTGAGCGGCCTGGTGTAGAGCGTTACACCGCAATTATCTGCCCGATCGAGATCGCCGGAGAACGCCTTGGTACCGTATTTATGTACCGCTGCACCCCGCAGTACGATATCGACGATATCATCGTCAGTGAGTACGGCACAACCGTTGTCGGACTGGAAATGATGCGTTCCGTCAACGAGGAAAATGTGGAGGAAAACCGCAAGGTTCAGGTGGTTAAATCCGCATTCAACACGCTGTCCTTCTCCGAACTGGAAGCCATCATCCATATCTTTGATGAACTGAACGGGGATGAGGGCATTCTGGTTGCAAGCAAAATTGCAGACCGCGTCGGCATCACAAGATCCGTCATCGTAAATGCCCTCCGCAAATTCGAGAGCGCAGGCGTCATCGAGTCCCGTTCCAGCGGTATGAAGGGAACGTATATCAAGGTATTAAATGATTATATCTTTGATGAACTCGACGAGATCAAAGCAAGAAAGAACCTGAAAGGAAAGGGCGATGCCCATCCGGACGAGGCGAAAAAATAAAAAAGTGGAATGTAGAAAAGAAGCGGAGCCGTTTAAGAATGGCGCCGTTTCTTTTTGTGCAAAAAAGCATTCGTGGAGCGGAAAAAAATGGTATCATTCCCGTTTTTAGGAATAAACTATAATTAGATTCTAAAGAGAGTATAAAATATGAAAAAGTTGCCAAAATAAGAAAAAACGAGGAAATAAGAGAAATTAAGAGTTATCATGAGAAAAAAAAAGAGAATTACAAAATTCATGCATTTGCGAAATGAGGTGGAAAACACTATAGTAAGAACCATCAAGTAGCACTCGAATGAACTGAGTGCTAATAAATAAAACTGAATGAAATCTTGAAGGAGGAAACATAAATGAAGTTAGTACCTTTAGGTGACAGAGTTGTATTAAAAGAGTTAAAAGCAGAGGAAACCACAAAATCCGGTATCGTACTTCCGGGACAAGCACAGGAGAAACCGCAGCAGGCTGAGGTTATCGCAGTAGGACCTGGAAAAGTAGAAGACGGCAAAGAAGTAAAAATGGAAGTTGCAGTCGGAGATCAGGTAATCTATTCCAAATATGCAGGAACCAACGTCAAACTGGAAGACGAAGAGTACATCATCGTAAAACAGGATGACATTCTGGCAGTTGTAAAATAAAGAATAATCAAGTAAAAATCAGGAGGCATGACAATCATGGCAAAAGAGATTAAATATGGAGCAGAGGCAAGAAACGCTCTTCAGAATGGTGTAAACCAGCTTGCAGATACCGTACGTGTAACCCTTGGACCGAAAGGAAGAAACGTTGTTCTGGACAAACAGTACGGCGCTCCGCTCATCACAAATGATGGTGTTACGATTGCAAAAGAGATCGAGCTGGCAGACGGCTTTGAAAACATGGGTGCACAGCTCATCAAAGAAGTTGCTGCAAAGACCAACGACGTAGCAGGTGATGGTACCACAACCGCAACCGTTCTGGCACAGGCTATGGTAAACGAAGGAATGAAAAACCTGGCAGCAGGTGCGAACCCGATCGTTCTTCGTAAGGGAATGAAGAAAGCAACCGATAAAGCTGTTCAGATCCTTGCAGAGATGAGCCAGCCGGTAGCAGGCAAAGAGCAGATTGCAAAAGTTGCAGCTGTTTCTTCCGGAAGCGAAGAAGTAGGCCAGATGGTAGCTGACGCTATGGAAAAAGTTTCCAAAGACGGCGTTATCACCATCGAGGAGTCCAAGACCATGCAGAACGAGCTGGAGCTGGTAGAAGGTATGCAGTTCGACCGTGGATACATCTCCGCTTACATGTGCACCGACATGGAGAAAATGGAAGCCGTTCTCGACAATCCATATATCCTGATTACCGATAAAAAACTCTCCAACATTCAGGAAGTTCTTCCGCTGCTGGAGCAGATCGTACAGAGCGGCGCAAGACTGCTGATTATCGCTGAGGATGTAGAGGGAGAAGCTCTTCAGACTCTGGTGATCAACAAACTGCGTGGAACCTTCAACGTAGTAGCTGTCAAAGCACCGGGCTACGGCGACAGAAGAAAAGCAATGCTCGAGGATATCGCAATCCTGACCGGCGGCCAGGTGATTTCCGAGGAAGTTGGTCTGGAATTAAAAGACGCTACACTGGAAATGCTCGGACGTGCAAAATCTGTTAAAGTTCAGAAAGAGAACACCGTTATCGTTGACGGTGCCGGCGCAAAAGATGCCATCGCTGCAAGAATCGGCCAGATCAGATCCCAGATCGAGGAGACCACTTCTGAGTTCGATAAAGAGAAACTGCAGGAGAGACTGGCAAAAATGGCAGGCGGCGTAGCTGTGATCCGTGTAGGTGCAGCAACCGAGACCGAGATGAAAGAAGAGAAACTCCGTATGGAGGATGCTTTAAATGCAACGAGAGCAGCCGTAGAAGAGGGTATCATCGCAGGCGGCGGTTCTGCTTACATCCATGTAACAACACAGCTTGCAGAGCTGATTGACAGCCTGGACGGCGACGAGAAGATCGGTGCAAGAATCGTACAGAAAGCACTCGAGGCTCCTCTGTTCCACATCGTAACAAACGCAGGTCTGGAAGGCGCTGTTGTTATCAACAAAGTAAAAGAGTCCAAAGTAGGTGTTGGATTTGACGCATACAACGAAGAGTATGTAGACATGATCCAGGCTGGTATCCTTGACCCGGTTAAGGTTACAAGAAGCGCACTGCAGAACGCAACCAGCGTTTCCGCAACGCTGCTGACCACGGAGTCTGTTGTTTCCACCATCAAAGAGCCGGCTCCGGCTATGCCGGCAGGCGCAGACGGCGGAATGGGAATGATGTAATTCCAGGGACAAAAACGTCTGACAAAATAAAATAAGAAAACCGGCTGGCAAAGACCGTAGCGGGAGATGCTTCTTCCGAAGTCCTGTCTTTGCCGGCCGGTTCTTTTTGTTTCCATGCATACGACAAAAAGGTTCCGTGGATTTTTTTTGTTTTACCTGGTACGAAAGCGTGAAAAGTTTAAAAAGTTTTCATTTTTTCGCCGTGCGGTGGATATGGACGCTTATGATCTTTTATGCTATACTAAAAGTTAAGATGCTGGGGGAAATACAACAAAGGAGAAGAAATACACATGGCAAGTCGTTATGAATCCGACATGACAAGGAAGGAGAAGATGCAGCTTGAAAAAGAAAAGCTGTCGAAAATGAATTTCAAAGAAAAAATGGCCTACATCTGGGAATATTATAAGGCTGTTATTTTCGGCATTATCGCTGTCATCTTCATCATCGGCACGATTGTGAATATCCATGAAAACGCGAAGTATTACGACCTCGTGAGCATCGCCGTGGTGGATTACGCAGGACTGCAGGATGTAAGTCCGATCGAGGAGGACATAAAAGAAGCCCTCGGAACCGGAGACAAGTACGAAAAGGTAAGTATCGATACGAGCTACAGTTTCGGTGAAAACATGGAGAATGCGGATTACAACACGCTGATGAAATTCACCGCTGTCATCGCCGCACAGAGCATGGATGTGCTGATCTGTTCAAAGGCTGTATACGACAACTACAGCAAAGACGATTATTTTCTGGATCTGTCCACGCTGTTTGATGAGGCAACCTGCGAGAAATACGGTATCCAGGCGGGAGATACCTGCCTTGATATTTCGAAGCTGAAAAAGTATCAGGATATGGGCCTTACGTACTATGAGCCGTGCTATCTGACCGTCGTAGTCAACGCGAAGAACACGGATAATGCAGCAAAACTGATCGAATATCTTGAGGAGGATGGAGTAAATGAGTGATTTGTACACAGAAGTGCTGGTGAAAAAACAGCAGACAGGAAAAGACAAGGCGATCAAAGGAGTTCTGATCTTCTTTACCGTTCTTTTTGCAGCCGCAGGAATTATGATGAATCCGCTGATTCTGCTTCTTGCGCTGGTTCTTGGAATTGTAGACTATATTTTTATTCCGAAACTTTCGGTAGAGTTTGAGTATTTGTACGTCAACGGCGAGCTGGACATCGACCGCATCTATTCGCAGTCCAGAAGAAAAAGAGCCGCAAGCTATGAGCTTTCCAACATGGAAATCCTGGCGCCGTACCAGTCCCATCAGCTCGATTCCTACAAAAACAACCAGAGCATCAAACGTTTCAACTATTCCTCCGGCATCGAAGGACAGGGCCACAAACCGTACGCATTCGTCATCTCCAAGGACAATGCCATGCAGATGGTTATCTTCGAGCCGGACGAAGTGATGTTAAAAGATATCCGCAACCGTGCACCAAGAAAAGTATTTATGGATTGACAGCTTTTTTGTTTTGTGTTAAATTAGGTGATAAATCAAAAAGACTTAAGAAGAAAGGAAGAAATGAAAATGGGTACAATTATTGGTGATGGTATTACCTTCGATGATGTGCTTCTGGTTCCGCAGTATTCTGAAGTAACCCCAAACATGGTAGATCTGACTACGCATCTGACCAAGAAGATCAAGCTGAACATTCCGATGATGAGTGCCGGCATGGATACGGTTACTGAACACCGTATGGCAATTGCCATGGCACGTCAGGGAGGAATCGGTATTATTCACAAGAATATGTCGATTGAGCAGCAGGCAGAAGAAGTAGATAAAGTAAAACGTTCTGAGAACGGTGTTATCACCGATCCGTTTTATCTGTCTCCGGAGCACACCCTGGAAGATGCCAATAATCTGATGGCAAAATTCCGTATTTCCGGTGTCCCGATTACCGAGAACGGAAAACTGGTTGGTATTATTACAAACCGTGATCTGAAGTTTGAAACTGATTTCACCAAGAAAATCAAAGAGTCCATGACCAGCGAAAACCTGATTACTGCAAAAGTAGGCGTTACGCTGGATGAGGCGAAAGCAATCCTTGCAAAATCCAGAAAAGAGAAACTTCCGATTGTCGATGATGATTTCAACCTCAAAGGTCTGATTACGATCAAAGACATCGAAAAAACCATCAAGTACCCATTGTCCGCAAAGGATGAGCAGGGACGTCTGCTCTGCGGTGCCGCAGTCGGCATCACAGCAAACGTACTTGAGCGTGTGGATGCGCTGGTAAAAGCGCATGTTGACGTGATCGTCATCGACTCTGCTCACGGACATTCCGCAAACATCTTCAAAACACTTCGTCTTATCAAAGAGCATTATCCGGATCTGCAGGTTATTGCCGGAAACGTAGCAACGGCAGAGGCAACAAGAGATCTGATCGCAGCCGGAGCAGATGCGGTAAAAGTTGGTATCGGTCCTGGTTCCATCTGTACGACCCGTGTCGTTGCAGGTATCGGTGTACCGCAGATCACAGCTGTTATGAACTGCTATGAGGAGGCAAAGAAGACCGGAACTCCGATCATCGCCGATGGAGGTATCAAGTACTCCGGAGATATGACAAAAGCAATCGCAGCCGGTGCCAATGTCTGCATGATGGGAAGCATCTTTGCAGGATGCGATGAGAGTCCGGGAGATTTCGAACTGTTCCAGGGAAGAAAATACAAAGTATACCGTGGAATGGGATCCATTGCAGCGATGGAGAACGGAAGCAAAGACCGTTACTTCCAGACCGGCGCCAAGAAACTGGTTCCGGAAGGCGTGGAAGGCCGTGTGGCATACAAGGGTCTAGTAGAGGATACCGTATTCCAGCTGATCGGCGGACTTCGTTCCGGCATGGGCTACTGTGGAGCAAAAGATGTTGAGACCTTAAAGGAGACTGGAAAATTCGTGAAGATTTCTGCAGCATCCTTAAAAGAGTCCCATCCGCATGATATCCACATCACCAAAGAGGCTCCGAACTACAGCGTAGACGATAAATAAGAATAAAAAGTTGCAAAGGCAGGAGAGGAAAGGGCAGAAGCTTTTCAACTTCTGCCTTTTATCATGAGGGGCGCTTATTTGCGGCGGGGAGAGAAGACATGGCACAGAAGAGACGGGGAAAAATGACAAGAAAGCAGAGACAGCGCCAGCTTCACCGCAGAATGCTTCTGACAGGGGTTCTGGTGGTGCTGATCTGCGTCGGAATTTACAGCGGCATCCGCCATCTGGCAAAGACGGAACCGGCCATGAGCGATGCACTGGCAGACGGCAGCAGCACCCAAGGCGGTCTACTGGCAGATGACTATGAGGACAATGATATCACCGACTGGACCGGTGCTCCGCCGATCGATGTGGAGCTTCTGACGCCGAACAGCTGGTCCAGACCGCAGACCCGGCTGAAAAAAGTGAATGGCATTGTCATTCACTACACGGCAAATCCGGGAAGCACAGCGATGCAGAACCGTGATTATTTCGAGAATCTGCCGGAGACGCAGGAGGCACAGGCCAGCAGCCATTTTGTGATCGGCATCGAGGGAGAAGTCGTTCAGTGTATTCCGACGAGCGAATGGTCATATGCATCGAACCAGCGCAATTTCGACACGATCTCGATTGAATGCTGCCACCCGGATGAAAGCGGTGAATTTACAGACGAGACATACAATTCTGTTGTACAGCTCGCAGGCTTTTTGTGCAAGCGGTTCAATCTGACTTCAGATGATGTGATCCGTCACTACGATGTGACCGAAAAACTCTGCCCGCTGTACTACGTGGAGCACGAGGATGCCTGGATTCAGATGAAGGCGGACATTCAGGCATACGCGGATTCACTCTCTTAGAAGATAAGAAAAATCCCCGTTGGGAAATCAGTTTCAGAAGAAACGATTTTTCAACGGGGATTTTTGATTATTCCATCTGATTAACGGTGTCGTCTGCGCCGTTTTCTCTTTTTCGTGTTTCCGCCCAGCGCGATCCAGCAGAACAGCCGTACAAAGGTGATGCCGAACAGAACGCCGATGCTGTCAATGCCGATATCCTTTACGGACGGACCGCGGTTTGCCACCATGGTCTGGTGGAATTCATCGCTCGCGGCAAAGGCGACACAGAGGATTCCGGCAAGGAACGTAAGACCAAAGCCGCGCAGACCGTAGACGTACAGCGGCAGCGAAACACAGATCGCGAGCAGAGCGTATTCCGTCATATGGGCTAATTTTCGCACGGGATACTGGTACTGGTCCGCCAGCTCCTGGATTTTTTCGTCGTCCCAGCCGCGGTCCGTCAGGTGGTCGATTGTGATGAAAATGCCGCGGGCCACTTTTTCACTGAGCTGTGAAGATTCCGTTCCGTTCTGTGATGAGAAGGAGAAAATCATCATCATCATCAGAACAGCAGGAACGAAAGAAAATGGTTTTAACAGTGCAATTACAATTCGATTCATAAAGATACCTCCACTAAGGCAAAGCAGGTCAGATGGAAACCATCACGCCGTATGTTCGCGGATTCTGGCGATCGCACAAAAAATCAGAAATGCCAGCAGATTTACGATAACAACGGTCGCACCGGCAGGGGAGGACAGGAAAAACGAGAGGGACATGCCAAGAAGGAAGCATACCACGGAAAGAACCGCGGAGCAGATCACCACGCCCTGGAATGTATGGCAGAGACGCATTGAAGTCAGTGCCGGGAAAATCAGCAGGCTGGAGATCAGAAGTGCGCCCATCATGCGCATGCCGAGCACGGTTGTGATAGCGGTTAAGAACGCAAGCAGCATGTTGTAAAGCTCTGCGCGGACACCGGTTGCTCTGGCAAATGTTTCATCGAAGGTGACAGCAAAAATGCGGTTGTAGTACAGAACGAACAGGATCAGCACCACGATGGAGAGTACCACAGAGAGAACGACGTCCTCATCGCTCATCGCAAGGATACTTCCGAACATGTAGTTATTGACATCTGTATTCATGCCGCTGGACCAAGAAACCGTAATGACGCCGATGGCAAGCGCAGAACTCGAAATCAGACCGATCGCGGCATCTCCCTTGATCTTGCTGGATTCATTCATGCGAAGCAGCAAAAAGGCGGCAAGCACGACAACAGGGATCGTAAAGGCAAGCGGGGCGAAGCCGAGCGCAGTTGCAATGGCAAGAGAGCCGAATCCCACATGGGAGAGGCCGTCGCCAATCATGGAGTAACGCTTTAAAACGAGGCTGACGCCAAGAAGCGCGGCGCACAACGAGACGAGAATACCGACCACAAGTGCACGCTGCATAAACGGATAAGAAAGCATTTTCAGCAGATTGGAAATCATAAAGCAGCACCTCCTAAAAACTGTTTTCCTGCCTCGGTTTTCAGATATTCCTCCGTCGGACCGAAAAAGACCTGTTTCTGGTCGAGCTGGAGAATGTGTGTGGCATCCGGCAGAATGTTGCGAATATCGTGGGAAACCATGATGATGGTAACATGCTGCTCGCGGTTGATCCGGCGGATGAGCTGGTACATTTCCGTTGTCATCACCGGGTCAAGGCCGGTGACCGGCTCATCGAGGAGAAGCAGCTTTTTTGTGGCACAGAGAGCCCGTGCGAGAAGCACACGCTGCTGCTGGCCGCCGGAAAGATCACGGTAACACCGTTTCTTTAACGGAATCAGATCGAGAAGCTCCATATTGCGGAGTGCGTCTTCTTTGTCCGCCTTTGTATAGAACGGCGGAAAATGTGGATGGTTCTGCCGGCCGGACAGTACGACTTCCCAGACACTTGCCGGGAAATCCTTCTGCGCTGCGGTCTGCTGCGGCAGATAGCTGATTTCGCTTGGATAAAGTCCGTCACCGGTTGTGATAGAGCCGGTGGACGGATTTTTTAAGTGAAGCAGTCCCTTTACCAGGGTACTTTTTCCGGAACCGTTTTCGCCCACAATACACAGGTAAGAGCCGGCTTCCAGAGAAAAGTTCACGTCGGTCAGGACCGGGACACCCTCGTAGGAGAAGGTGACATCGCTGCAGGTAAGTAGAGCCATTTAGTTTAAAGCCTCCTTTAATGCGGAAACGTTCTGTTCCATGAGGGAGAGATACGTAGCACCGCTTTCGAAATCATCTTTGGATACATTGTGACAGGAATGAAGCAGCAGCTTTTTCGCGCCGGTCGCTTCACAGATGGAGTCCGTCATTTGTTCGTTGGACAGCTCGGTGTGGAAAACGACGGGAATCTGTTCTTCCTTGATTTTATCAATTAAAAAAGAAAGTGTTTTGGCACTTGCCTCGGATTCCGAGGAGCAGCCGGAAAACGCCGCGTAGTAGTCGAGGCCGTAGGCGTCCGCAAAGTAGCGGAACGGGAAACGGTCGCCGAAAACAATGGTATGGCGGCTTGCATTTGCGGTGACATCGGCAAATTCTTCATCGAGGGAGGCAAGCGAAGCAAGATACGAGGCGGTGTTTGCCTGGTACTCATCCGCATGCTCCGGGTCGAGGCGGCAGAGGGAATCACAGAGCTTCTGGACAATCCGCATTGCATTTTTCGGCGAGGTCCAGACGTGCTCGTCCTGTTCGCCGTGGGATTCGTGCGCATGATCATGGGAAGATTCGTCGTGTGTATCCTCGTCCTCATGGTCGTGTACATCCTCGTGATCTGCATCTTCGTCCTCATGGTCGTGTGCGTGGCCGTGGGTCTCCATTCCCTCGACGGTTTCCTCGGCAACGGTGTCAACGCAGTCCATCAGCGTCACTACCTCTTTGTTCGAGGTATCGACAGAATCAAGGATTGTCTCGACCCAGGCATCGGAATCGCCGCCGACGTAGACGAAGAGATCACATTCGGAAACCGTAATCATATCGCCCGGTGTCGGTTCAAACGAGTGACTTTCCGCACCCGGGGAAAGCAGCATGTGGAGATCGAGATGATCGCCGCCGATGGCGCGCAGAAAATCATACTGCGGAAAAATCGTAGCCACGGCGGAGAGTTTCGTGTTCTCCTGGGAATCCGCCGTCTCTTTTGAGGATCCCGCACAGCCCGTCAGAAGAAGGAGGGCAGGAAGGAGGAGAAGGCGTAACGTTTTTTTTGAAAAAAATGTCATGATACTCCTTTCTGAAAGAAAACACGGAGGCATTCGAAAAAGCTCCGTATCAGACTGTTTCGTGACAAATGCCGCAGGAGTGGGAAGCGGCAGACGGGAACCAGGGTCCCCGAAAAAAGATCAGTTATCATCATATAGCAGGGAGGATTCATTTGTCAAGGAAAGGAAAAACAGTTATAGAAAAGAGGTAAAAAAACTGCCTTTCCCTGTAAAAAAGAAAGGCAGTTTTGAGAAAATTTCTTGATTTTAAGATACCCTGCGGAACTGTGCCTGGTAGAGCTGGTAGTACGCGCCCTGTTTTGCCATCAGTTCGTCGTGGGTTCCCTGCTCGAAAATCTTTCCGTGGTCGATCACAAAAATCCGGTCCGCATTTTTAATAGTAGAAAGACGGTGCGCAATGATGAACGAGGTACGGCCCTTCAACAGGCTTTCGATTCCCTGCTGCACCTGAATTTCTGTCTGTGTGTCGATGCTGGACGTCGCCTCGTCGAGAATCAGAATCCGCGGATCGGACACCATGGTTCTTGCAAACGCGAGAAGCTGGCGCTGGCCGTTGGAAAGACGGGCACCGCGCTCGCTGATCTCGGTGTCATAGCCGTCCGGCAGCTCTATGATAAAGTCATGGGCATGCACGGCCTTTGCGGCGGCAATGATTTCTTCCTCCGTGGCATCGAGCTTTCCATACGCAATGTTGTCGCGGATCGTGCCGGAGAAGAGAAAGTTGTCTTGTGTCATCACGCCCATCTGGGCACGCAGGCTGTTGATGGAGACATCCGTCAGGCTGTGGCCGTCGACGCGGACCGTTCCCGAAGTAATATTGTAGAAACGGCTGATCAGATTGACAATGGTCGTCTTTCCAGCGCCGGTCGGGCCGACGAGTGCGATCGTCTCACCGGGAGCCGCTGTAAAGCTGACATCTTTTAAAACCAGCGTGTCCGGATCATCGGAGTAGGCAAAGCTGACGTGGTCGAATGTTACTTCTCCTTTGATCGGCGGCAGTTCTGTGACGCCAGGCTTGTCGGCAACCTCCGCCGGTGTGTCGAGGATCTCAAAGATTCTCTCCGCAGCGGAAAGGTTCGTGATCAGCTTGTTGTAAAAACCGGCCAGGTTCTGGATCGGATCCCAGAACATCGTCAGATACATCGCAAACGCCGTGAACGTACCGATCGGAACGGCATCCACGCCGAGCACGGAAATACCGATAAAATACAGAAGAAACGTTCCGATGCCCCAGGTCACCTCGATCACAGCGGAAAAACCATCCGCGAGGCGGACCGCATGGATGAAGGAGTTCTGATGCTCAAGAAGAAGCCGGTCAAACTCGCCCTGCGATTCCTGCTCTGCGGTAAAGCTCTTGATGATGCGGATACCGGAGAAGTCCTCGTGGATATACGCCGTAACATTGGAAGATTTTTTCCGGAACGTCTGCCATCTCTTGTGTGCGACGATCTGAATAAAATACATGCCGACAGCGATCAGCGGCAGCACGAGAATCGCACTTAAGGAGAGCCAGATGTTTTTGATCATCATGATCACCAGAATGGCGATGATCGTGAGAATGTTCGGAATCAGCTTTGTGACACCGTCGTTCAGCACATCCTTTAACGAGTTGACATCGCCGATGATGCGCGCCAGAATTTTTCCGGCCGGGCGGGTATCGAAAAAGCTGAAGCTTAAGGTCTGGATATGCGTGTAGAGCTCGTCACGGATTTCCAGAAGAATGTTGTTGGTAATACGCGCCATCAGAAGCATCCGCAGGCGGACACCGGCCGCGTAAACCAGGTTGATCACAACCATGAATACGCAGAGGGCAACAAGCCCGCGCCAGTCTTTCTGCGCAATATTGACGTCGATGGCGTACTCCAGGAGCAGCGGGTTCACAGTGGAAATCGCGATGGTAACGGCGAGAACCACGAGAACGACGGCAACCTGGCGTTTATAATTTTTTAAGTAGGAGAAGAGGCGGCGGATGGTCGCGCTCTTTAAGACCTCTTTCTGCTCTTCATCTACTTTACTGGAATTGATAGCCATAATCGTATTGTTCCTCTCTTAACGGGTAAGTAAATACAGAAGTTGTCGGGTAACAAATTAAATTGAATTAAGCATTGGCAGGAAGTGCCTGCTCGAGGGCTGCCTTTGCTTTATGGTAATCACCGTACTGAGCCTCCCAGGTGGAGTAGTACAGGCCTTTCTGTGCCATCAGACTCTCATGCGTGCCGCGCTCGGCGATGCGTCCGTGATCGAGATACAGGATCTCATCGGCACTCTGCACCGAAGAAATGCGGTGGGCAATGATGATCTTGGAAACATCTTTTTTCTCGGCGAGATGGCTCTGGATTTCGTATTCGGTCTCCATATCGAGCGCCGAGGTGGAATCGTCAAGTACCAGAATCGGAGCCTGCTTTGCCAGGGCACGTGCGATGGAAAGACGCTGCTTCTGGCCGCCGGAAAGTCCCATGCCGCGTTCGCCGATGACGGTTTCGTACTGATCCGAAAGATGGTCGACGAACTCGGAAGCACATGCAGCGGAGACAGCGTTATGTACCTCCTCGGATTTCATCGTGCTGCGGCTGCCGAGGCGGACATTCTCAGAAATGGTATCTGAGAACAGGAAGACGTCCTGCATGACGACGGAAGAAGTATCGCGCACGGTGCGCAGCGGCAGGGTGCGGATATCGTGGCCGTCGAGACAGATGTAACCGTTGGTGACATCGTAAAAACGCTCGAGCAGATTGACGATGGTTGTTTTTCCGGATCCCGTCATACCCATGATGCCGAGTGTGTGGCCCTGCTTTAAGGTAAAGTCGATATCCTGCAGAATCGGTGTGTCATGCAGGGAGAAATCGACGTGATGGAATTCCAGGTCACCCGGAAGTTTTGAAAGCTCCACCGGATTTTCCGGTTCTGCGATCTGCGGCTCCTCTGCGAGAATTTTGTTCAGCTTCTTGTTGGAAGCAATCGCAGAAGCGAAGCAGTTGCCGAGCCAGCCGACGTTTTCGATCGGCCAGGTGATCTTGGAGGTGTACTCCATAAAAGCCGTTAAAACACCGAGCGTAATGCGTCCGTGGATGACACCGTAGCCGCCCGCGAGAAGGACGAGCACGCGCATCAGCTTCGTAAGAAACGAGATGGCGGGATCGTATTTCATCAGGACGCGCGCCTGATCCATGTTGAGATCGCAGTATTTCTGATTGTGTTTCCGGAATTTTTTGATCTCATACGGTTCCCGTGCAAAGGATTTGACGGTGCGGACACCGGCGAGATTTTCCTGTGCAACGGTATTCATGACGGCGTTTTCCTCACTGATCGCATCGTAGACACGGTCGAGTTCTTTTTCGAGGCGGATTGCGATGCCTGCGACGAAAGGAAGGATCGCCACGGAGACGAGTGTCAGCGGCAGATCCAGTTTGACCATACTGACCATTGCCATCATGATACAGATCAGGCCTTCTAAGATCAGCATGCCGGCAAAGCCGAGGATATCCCAGATCCGGTCGACGTCATCGCGCACGCGGGCGAGGAGTTCGCCGGTACTGTTTTTGTCAAAGTATTCCACCGAAAGCCGCTGGACGTGGCGGAACAGGTTGCCCCTCATCTGGCTGGCGACGCGGACGCTGCTGACATCGAATAAAAATTCTTTGATGTACTGAAACAGGGCTTTTGCGGCACCGATCAGAAGAAAGGCGGCAAGGTATTTCCAGAGCAGTTCCATTTTGTGACTGACCAGCACGTCATCCACGATGTGCAGCGTGACAAGCGGCGCGAGCATATCGAGAAAGACACTTAAGGCCATGGAACCAAAAGCGAAAACGTAGTAGTACCAGTTCTGGAGCAGGTACTTACCGATTGGATTTTTCTTCATGAATGTTAAAACCTCCTCATTGATGTCGTTTGGGTGTCTGGCAGAACATAGGCTTTCAAAAGCTCCGTAAGTGTGGGAACGGAACAACGGGAAACGAAAGCGAAGGCTGCGTTTGTATATAAAAGAAGGGAATCGATGCGGTAAGAAGACCGCGGAATCTGCCTGCCGGAAACGGAGCGAAGCCGGAAAGAACGGTTTCGTACTGTTTATAGCAATAAAAAAAGCCGCAGTATCGACGTACCGCGCCTTCTGTGCGAAATAGCAGGCATAAAGAATGCATAGAGATTTGTTATGCAGAGTTAATGCTTACAAAGAATTTCGAAAGAAGGGCAGCCACCTGGTTTGATCGCCATACGAAGTTTATTCTGTTTTACGCTGGATGCATAAATAAGATTGATCATAAGTGGTGTTCTCCTTTCATGATTTTTTCTGCCGCATCTGATCGAACACGACAGCTTATGGTTCTAAGCTACTCCTGTTTTCTGGATTTGTCAATTGTTATTTTCAAAAATTAAAAAATAAAAGCTGCAAAAGGTATGAAAATTGCGAATTTGGGTAGCTGTTTTGGGGAATATGAGATATAATATTACTGTTCAATCAGCAGTGAAACACTTGCTGTTTCGCTGCGTAAGAAAGTGATTCAGGTGTGAGCAGCCCTCCTTTTGCGTAGCAAAACTTTCAATGAGGGCTGCGAATGTTACAGTTCGCAGGTATCTGTGAACTGTAACGATATAATAAACGAGAGTATAAGCGGAAAAATCACAAGATAACATGTGAAACGAGGGGACAAAAAGATGGAAAAAATAATTGCAGGCCTGGTGCAGATGGATTCTGGGCCGGATATGAATGAAAATATGCGTATGGCCGAGCAGTATGTGCGGGAGGCGGCGGAACAGGGAGCGAAGCTGATTCTTTTCCCGGAGACCGCAGAATACACGGGAGCAGACATGCCGGGCCACGCAAGTGCAGTGCCGGGCTACGTCAGCCGCCGGTTTTCCAGCCTTGCCAAACGGTACGGTGTCTATCTGCACTGCGGCAGCATGACGGTACGGCGCTATCCGGGGCGTCCGTCCAACACGTCGTTTCTGTTCGGACCAGATGGAGAAACGATTGCAGAATACAGCAAAATACATATGTTTGACGTAAATATTCCGGGCAGTGTCTCCTACGAAGAATCACGCGAGATCTGCCCGGGAAATGAAATTGTTCTTGCGGACACGGCGCTTGGCCTGTTCGGCATGAGCATCTGCTACGATATTCGCTTTCCGGAACAGTACCGGCTGATGGCATCCTCTGGAGCAGATGCATTTCTGATAGCGGCGGATTTTACGAAAGCAACGGGAGAGCGCCACTGGGAAGTACTGCTGCGCACGCGCGCCATTGAAAACGGATGCTACGTGCTCGCCGCCAACCAGTGCGGCCAGAAAGCGCGGTTTGAGGCGTACGGCCATTCCATGATCATTGCGCCGGACGGCGAAATTCTTGCGGAGGCAGATGATACCCCGCAGGTACTCATCGCAGAGCTGGATCCGGAAGTGCTGGAGCGGACAAGAAATGAAATCCCGTCTCTGGAAAACAGGAGAGACGATCTTTACCGTGTAAGCTCGGGAAACGTACGGATTTATGAAGAATAAAAATGCAGGGAGGAAATAAGAAGATGGATCAGTTTATACAGTATACCCCGACGGAAGTCGTGTTCGGAAAAGAGACCGAAAACCAGGCAGGCGCTGAGGTAAAGAAATGGGGCGGCACAAAGGTGCTCGTCGTTTACGGAGGCGGAAGTGCGAAACGGAGCGGTCTTCTGGACCGAGTGGAAGCATCTCTTGCAAAAGAAGGCCTTGCCTTTGAAGAGCTTGGCGGCGTAAAACCAAACCCGAGACTTGCCCTTGCCGAGGAGGGTGTGAAAAAAGCAGTGGAAATGCAGGCAGACTTTATTCTTGCCGTCGGCGGCGGAAGCTCGATTGACACCGCAAAAGCCGTTGCACACGGAGCTGCAAATCCGGAGGAGACACTCTGGGATATCTGGACGAAAAAAGTACCGCTGACAAAATCTCTCCCGGTAGGAGCGGTTCTGACGATACCGGCAGCCGGAAGCGAGATGAGCGATTCCGCCGTTCTGACAAACGAGGCAATCGGCAAAAAGGCCGGCATCAACACGCCGTTCAACCGCTGCAAATTTGCCATCATGAATCCGGAGCTGGCAGCAACCCTGCCGAAATACCAGATTGCCTGCGGCGTAACCGACATCATGATGCACACGATGGAGCGTTATTTCATTCCGGAGAGCCAGTGCGAGATGACGGACGAGATCGCAGAGGGACTCCTCCGTACCGTAATCAAAAACGGACCGAAGGTTCTGGAAAACCCATCCGATTACAATGCGATGGCGGAAATCATGTGGTGCGGAAGCCTGTCACACAATGGACTGACGGAGTGCGGACGCGGCAAAGATTTTTCGGTACATAAATTCGGCCATGCGTTAAGTGCAAAATACGATGTAGCACACGGCGCATCCCTGGCGGCAGTCTGGGGTGCCTGGGCGAAATACCAGTACGATGAGGAGACGGTTCTCTGGCGGTTTGCACGGTTTGCAGAAAAAGTCTGGGGCATTACAGAGGGAAGCGATCACAAACGGGCAACGGAAGGCATTGAGCGCACAGTAGCGTTCTTCCATTCACTCGGCATGCCGACCTCCCTGCATGAGCTTGATATCCCGAACCCGTCGGATGAGGATCTGCGTGCCCTTTCCATGGATGCAACACAGCAGGACACTGTAAAACTGTCCCGCATCCGCAAGCTGGGCGCACAGGAAGTATATGAGATTTACCAGATGGCGCGATAAAAGGAGGAAAACCAGATGGCAAAAAAGAAAATCGCAGCACTGCTGATCGCAGCGGCCGTTGCGGCAGGAGGCTGGGCGCTTCCGGCAAGGGTAAGCGCAGCAGAAAATGACGGCACGGCCGTAACCTGGCAGCAGGATGAGACGGAAAGTTCCGAGCAGAATTCGGATGAGGAAGCGGCAGTGCAGGAGCAGAGCGGTACTTCGGAAAACGAGACGCCGGCTGTTACGATTCCAGGTGAGGACAACGAACAGGAGCCGGAAGAGAAACTTCCTGCCGGCTGGGTGAAACAGGAGGACGGAAGCTGGAAATACAGAAAAGAGGACGGCACGATGGCCGCCAGCGAGTGGATCACCCATCTGAACCGGAGATATTATCTGAATGCAGACGAAATCATGTGCACGGGTCTTTCGATGGTCAACGGAAAGCTCTATTATTTTGAGAGCTGGGGCGGAGCCGGATTCCAGGGCTGGAAAAAAGTCGGCGGGGCATGGTACTATCTGAACGAGGACGGAAGCGTCAAAACGAATGAATGGTTCGTTCACGACAAGAGAACATACCATGTAGATGAAAACGGTGTGATGAGCACCGGACTGCAGAAGATTGACGGAACGCTCTACTACTTCGAGAGCTGGGGCGGAGCCGGATTCCAGGGCTGGAAAAAAGTCGGCGGAACATGGTACTATCTGAATGAGGACGGAAGCCTCAGAACGAATCAGTGGTTTGTGCATGATAAGAGAACGTACCATGTAGACGCAGACGGTGTGATGAGTACCGGCTGGCAGACGATTGACGGCGTTGATTATTACTTTGAAAGCTGGGGCGGCATGCGCGTGAACGCCTGGGCGGCCAAGGGCAGTGACTGGTATTACATGGACAGCAACGGAACCCCAAAAGGGGAAGGCTGGCTGCTGTATGACAAGAACTGGTATTATCTGAGGCAGGACGGCAAAATGATGCACAGTGAATGGCTGTGGTATGATAATAACTGGTATTACCTGCGGAGCTGGGGCGGCATGTATAAGAGCCAGTGGGTAACGATCAAAGGCGCAACGTATTACTTCAGGAGCTGGGGCGGTATTTACAAGAACGGCTGGCAGGAAGTGGACGGAAAAACGTATTACTTCCGAAGCTGGGGAGGCATCTATAAGGATACCTACATCGACGGCTATTACGTTGATAAAAACGGTGTCCGCCGGAACAGCAAAAATATCTGCGTGGCAATCGACGCAGGACACCAGAGAAGAGGAAACAGCGAGAAAGAGCCGATCGGACCGGGATCATCGACCTATAAGGCGAAGGTTGCTTCCGGAACATGCGGTGTGGCAACCGGCATCAATGAGTATGAGCTGAACCTTGCGGTATCCTTAAAGGTACGCGATATCCTTGAGGAGCGCGGCTACGATGTTTACATGATCCGCGAGACGCACGACGTCAATATCAGCAATTCCGAGCGTGCAAAACTTGCCGCGCAGAACGGAGCAGACATTCTCGTGCGTGTACACGCGAACGGCGATTCGAACCAGTCGGTTTACGGAGCACTCACGATGGCACCGAGCAGCAGAAATACGTATCTTTCCGGTGATGTGATCAGCAAGAGCCAGAAGCTCTCCCAGAAGATGATCGCAGCATTCTGCAAAGACACCGGTGCGAAGAACCGCGATGTGATTTACACCGATTCCATGAGCGGCATCAACTGGAGTACCATTCCGGTCACGATCATTGAGCTTGGCTTCATGAGCAATCCTTCCGAGGACCGTTTGATGGCAACCGAGGATTACCGAAACAAGATGGCACAGGGAATTGCGGACGGAATCGACGCATATTACGAATAAACAAAGGGACCTGCCTGAAATGGGCGGGTCCTTTTTGCATGCAAAAAAAGAAAGCGGAGCGAGTCCGCTTTCTTTTGGGAATCCATAGGATCAGATCTTATTTGTTGTTGTTTTTCTCCAGCTCCTGCATTTTCATCGCACGAACCTTCAGCGGCAGACCGAACAGTGTGATGAATCCGTCTGCATCGTGGTGATCGTAGAGATCGCCGGTGGTGAAGGAAGCAAGAGACTCATTATACAGGCTGTACGGAGAAGACTCGCCGGCTTTGATGATGTTGCCTTTGAACAGTTTGAATTTTACTTCGCCGGTTACGTACTGCTGTGTTACGTCAACGAATGCCTGGATTGCCTCGCGAAGAGGGGTGTACCATTTTCCTTCGTAAACGATTTCAGCAAGCAGGTTTCCGAGATCTTTCTTTGTTTTCAGGGTCTCACGGTCGAGAATCAGCTCCTCTAACTGCTCATGTGCAGCCATCAGGATGGTTCCGCCAGGAGTCTCATAAACACCGCGGGATTTCATGCCGACAACACGGTTCTCAACGATATCAACAATACCGATGCCGTGTTTTCCGCCCAGCTTGTTCAGCTCGGTGATGATTTCAGAAACTTTCATTTCTTTTCCATTTAAGGTCTTCGGAACGCCGGCCTCAAAGGTCATGGTTACGTACTCGCCTTCGTCCGGAGCTTTTTCCGGAGGAGTGGTCAGTACGAGAAGATCGTCGTAGTTCGGCTCGTTGGACGGATCCTCAAGCTCAAGTCCCTCATGGCTGATGTGCCACAGGTTACGGTCACGGCTGTAGCTGTGGTTTGCATCAAACGGAAGGTCGATGCCGTGTGCTTTACAGTAAGCCAGCTCGTCTTCACGGGACTGCATGGTCCATACATCGGTCATTCTCCAAGGAGCGATTACTTTGATATCCGGAGCAAGGGCTTTGATGCCGAGCTCGAAACGGATCTGGTCATTTCCTTTACCGGTAGCGCCGTGGCAGATGGCAACAGCACCTTCTTTTCTTGCGATCTCAACGAGTTTTTTTGCGATAACCGGACGTGCCATGGAAGTACCGAGCAGGTATTTGTTCTCATAAACAGCACCTGCTTTTACGCACGGCATGATGAAGTCTTCACTGAACTCGTCGATAACGTTTTCAATATATAATTTGGAAGCGCCGGAAAGTTTTGCTCTCTCATCGAGGCCAACCAGCTCGTTTCCCTGACCGCAGTCGATGCAGCAGCAGATTACTTCGTAGTCAAAGGTCTCTTTCAGCCACGGAATAATGGCAGTAGTATCAAGTCCGCCGGAATAGGCAAGTACAACTTTTTCTTTCATAATGTAAGATCCTCCTTGGATTTCTCGTGCACCTATATGCACGGTGCATCGTCAATGACTAAAATATACATCATACGACAGGATTATGCAAGCTTTTTTTCAGAAATTCAAAAAAAACTTGCATAATATACATTTGAGGTGTATACTTATGCAATCGAAGGTATATGACAGCAGAAAACAAAGATTTTTCATTGAAAAAAGAAAATAATTGAGCTATCATAAAGAGAAAAGAAAAAATGTCCGGCAAGACAAGAAAACGGGCGAAAGAAAAAAGGAGAAAAAGGTATGATCAGAGCAGGAATTATCGGTTCTACAGGATATGCAGGAGGCGAGCTGGTGCGTATTCTCCTGGGACACAAAGATGTGGAGATTAAATGGTATGGTTCCAGAAGCTATATCGATAAGAAATATGCGTCGGTTTACCAGAATATGTTTCAGTTAGTAGACGATGTCTGCAAGGACGACAACATGGAGCAGCTTGCAAAGGAAGTAGACGTCATTTTTACAGCAACTCCGCAGGGACTCTGTGCTTCCCTGGTAAATGATGAAATTCTTTCGAAAGTAAAGGTCATCGACCTGAGCGCTGATTTCCGTATTAAAGATGTAAAAACGTATGAAGGGTGGTACAAGATCGAGCACAAATCCCCGCAGTATATCGACGAGGCGGTTTACGGACTGTGCGAGATCAACCGTGAGAAAGTAAAACAGGCGCGTATCGTGGCAAACCCGGGATGCTATCCGACCTGCTCGACTCTTTCGATTTATCCTTTATTAAAGGAAGATCTGATTGATGGAAACACCATCATCATCGATGCAAAATCAGGAACTTCCGGAGCAGGAAGAGGAGCGAAAGTGGACAACCTCTACTGTGAGGTCAATGAAAACATCAAGGCATACGGCGTTGCCGGCCACCGCCACACACCGGAGATCGAGGAGCAGCTTTCCTATGCAGCTGGCTACCCGATCACCCTGAACTTCACCCCGCATCTTGTTCCGATGAACCGCGGCATTCTCGTAACGGCATATGCATCCCTGAAAAAAGATGTGACTTACGAAGAGGTTAAAGCCGTTTACGATAAGTATTATGCCAACGAGCAGTTTGTACGTGTTCTCGATAAGGATGTCTGCCCGCAGACGAAATGGGTCGAGGGAAGCAACTATGTGGATGTCAACTTCAAGATCGATCCGAGAACGAAACGAATCATCATGATGGGTGCGATGGACAACCTGGTCAAAGGTGCAGCAGGACAGGCGGTACAGAATATGAACCTGATGTTCGGCCTGCCGGAAAACGAAGGCCTGTGCATGCCGCCGATGTTCCCGTAAAAAAGACAGAAGCAGACAACAGACGGAATTTACGAAAAGTGAGGATAAAAGAATGAAAAAGATTGAAGGAGGCATCACTGCTGCGAAAGGTTTTCAGGCAGCAGGCGGCGCAGCAGGAATTAAAAAACAGGGCGTAAAGGATATGGCACTTGTCTACAGCGAGGTACCGTGCGTAGCAGCAGGAACCTTTACTACAAACATCGTAAAAGCAGCTCCGGTCAAATGGGACCAGGAGATTGTATACAACCATCCAACCGCACAGGCAATCGTCTGCAACAGCGGAATCGCCAATGCATGCACCGGCGAGGAGGGCTATGGCTACTGCAGAAAAACCGCAGAGGCAGCATCAGCTGCACTTTCCATTCCAGAGGACTCCGTTCTCGTTGCATCGACCGGTGTTATCGGAAAACAGATCCCGATCGATAAGATCGCAGCCGGCGTGGAAATGCTGAAACCGCAGCTTACAGCTACAAGAGAAGCCGCAGCTACAGCAGCACAGGCGATCATGACAACCGACACCGAGCCGAAGGAAGTTGCTGTTCAGATCGAAATCGGCGGAAAAACCGTAACGATCGGCAGCATGTGCAAGGGCTCCGGCATGATCCATCCGAATATGTGCACCATGCTGAGCTTTGTGGCAACCGATGCCAATATTTCGAAAGAGATGCTGCAGAAAGCACTGAGCGAAGTCGTACCGGACACCTACAACATGGTTTCCGTAGACGGTGATACTTCCACAAACGATACCGTTCTCCTTCTGGCAAACGGTCTTGCCGGAAACCCGGAAATTACGGAAGAAAACGAGGATTACAAGATTTTCAAAGAAGCACTCTTTGAAGTCAATAAAACACAGGCGATGCACATCGCAGGCGACGGCGAGGGCGCAACCGCACTGTTCGAAGTGACGATTCAGGGAGCCGAGAGCAAAGAGCAGGCCGTGACACTGGCAAAATCCGTCATCACATCGAGTCTGACGAAAGCGGCAATCTTCGGCCATGACGCCAACTGGGGAAGAATCCTCTGCGCGATGGGTTACTCCGGAGCAAAATTCGATCCGGAAAATGTAGATCTCTACTTTGAGAGTGCAGCCGGAAAACTGCAGATTATCACGAAAGGTGTTGCCGTTGACTACAGCGAGGAGGAGGCAACGAAGATCCTCTCCGAGCCGAAAGTAACTGCGACCGCCGACATCCACATGGGAGAGGCGACAGCAACGGCATGGGGCTGCGACCTGACCTACGATTACGTAAAAATCAACGCAGATTATCGTTCCTGATCGGATCCGGAACAGGCACGGGAAAAGAGCATAAGAGGAGAAAAAATCATGGTAAATCAGATGTATCTGGACAAAGCAAATGTGCTGATCGAGGCACTTCCTTATATTCAGCGGTTCAACCGCAAAATCATTGTCATCAAATACGGCGGAAGCGCAATGGTGGATGAAGAGTTAAAGAGAAACGTCATCCAGGACGTAGTTCTTCTGAAACTGGTCGGCTTCAAACCGATCATCGTACACGGCGGCGGAAAGGAAATCAGCCGCTGGGTCGGAAAAGTCGGCATGGAACCGAAATTCGTCAACGGTCTTCGTGTAACGGATGCCGATACGATGGAAGTGGCAGAGATGGTGCTGAATAAGGTCAACAAAGAGCTTGTCACCATGATTCAGTCACTCGGAGTCAACGCGGTCGGTATCAGCGGAAAAGACGGCGGACTCTTAAATGTAGAGAAGAAGCTGTCCAAGGGCGAGGATATCGGCTTCGTTGGAAATATCAAGAACGTAAACCCGAAGGTGCTGTACGATCTTCTGGAGAACGACTTCCTTCCAGTTGTCTGCCCGGTAGGCATGGATGATGATTTCAATACTTACAATATCAACGCAGACGACGCGGCATGCGCCATCGCTGAGGCGTTAAATGCAGAAAAACTGGCATTCCTGACCGATATCGAGGGTGTCTACAAAGATCCGAAGGATCCGGAGAGCCTGATTTCCGAGCTCCACGTACAGGAAGCAAGAGATCTCATCACAAACGGAAATGTCGGCGGCGGTATGATTCCAAAACTGCAGGGCTGCATCGATGCGATCGAGAACGGCGTATCGAGAGTCCACATCATGGACGGAAGAATCCCGCACTGTCTGCTGCTTGAGATCTTTACGAACAAAGGAATTGGTACGGCTATTTTAGGGGAAAACAAGGAGAAATTCAATCATGAAGACGAATGAGTATATGGAACAGACCGAGCAGTACGTGCTCCACACCTATAACCGGTTCCCGCTCGTGATCGACCACGGCGAGGGCGTTCATCTGTATGACACCGACGGAAAAGCATATCTGGACTTTGCGGCAGGTATCGCGGTATATGCGCTCGGCTACAGCAATGACGATTATAAAAAAGCAGTGAAAGACCAAGTGGACAAAGTCATCCATGTTTCCAACCTGTTCTACAATGTTCCGATGGGCTCCGCGGCAGAAAAGCTGGCGAAGGTATCCGGCATGGATAAAGTATTCTTTACGAACAGCGGTACGGAGTCGATCGAGGGAGCCATCAAAGTAGCGAGAAAATACGCTTACTTAAAAGACGGCAGCAACGATCACGAGATCATCGCGATGAACCATTCCTTCCATGGAAGAAGCCTTGGAGCGCTTTCTGTAACAGGAAATACGCATTATCAGGATCCGTTCAAACCGCTGATCGGCGGCATTAAATTTGCGTATTTTAATGATCTGGAGAGCGTAAAGGCACAGATTACCGACAAGACATGTGCGATCATCATGGAGACTGTACAGGGCGAGGGCGGTATCTATCCGGCAACGAAAGAATTTTTACAGGGCGTGCGCGATCTGTGTGACGAGCACGACATTCTGCTGATCCTCGATGAGATCCAGTGCGGCATGGGAAGAACAGGAAAGCTGTTCGCATGGCAGGATTACGGCGTACAGCCGGATGTCATGACGTGTGCAAAAGCACTTGGCTGCGGCGTTCCGGTCGGCGCCTTCGTGCTGAATAAAAAGACGGCAGAGCATTCGCTCGTTCCGGGAGACCACGGAACGACATACGGCGGAAACCCGCTGGCCTGCGCGGCTGTCAATGCTGTATTTGAATGCTATGAGAAACAGCATGTCGTAGAGCATGTAGCAGAGACGGCTCCGTATCTGGAGAAAAAGCTGGACGAACTGGTGGAAAAATATGACTGCCTCGCAGCACGTCGTGGAAAAGGCTTTATGCAGGGCCTTGTCGTAACGGGCCGTCCGGTCGGAGAAGTCATTAACCGCGCGATTGAGAACGGACTTCTTGTGATTTCCGCCGGAAGCGACGTTCTTCGTATGGTACCGCCGCTTGTGATTACGAAAGATGACATCGATGAGATGATTGAAAAACTGGAGAAAGCATTACAGTAATGTGGAATAGACAGCCGTCTGGTTTCCTATGCAGGAGACCGGGCGGCTGTTTTCCTGCTGTTCCTGAGTTCTGTATAAAAACGGGGAAAAAAGGAATAGTATAAGAAAAACAGCAGGAGGAAGAATCAATGGCGGGAATTTTAACAGCGCTGCTTTCCGGCGCACTGATGAGTATTCAGGGCGTTTTCAACACAGAGGTGACGAAACAGACGAGTACATGGCTGGCGGCCGGCTGGGTGCAGATTAGTGCGTTTGCCGTCTGCCTTGCGGCATGGTGCATCACCGGGAGGGAGCCGATCGGGGATCTGTTCCGCGTAAAGCCGTGGTATCTGCTGCTCGGCGGGGCAATTGGCGCGTTTATCACGATCACGGTTATCTGGAGTATGGCAGGGCTCGGCCCGGCGAAGGCGGCGATGCTGATCGTCATTTCCCAGCTCGCAGCGGCGTGGCTGATTGAACTGTTCGGCCTTTTCGGTATGGAAAAAACGGATTTCACCGTGCGCAAGCTGCTCGGCATGGCAGTGGCAGTTGTGGGAATTGTAGTGTTTCAGTGGGAATAACGATTAAGATTTCTACTTGTATTTTTATGATTTCTTCGATACAATAGAAACGTAGTTATGCGTACACAAGGGACCCTTGCGCGTCAGATGCGAAGCGGAAGGGAGTACACAGCATGAAATTGAAAAAACAGCAGAACAGAGGCAGAAAACATGCAAAAATACTGGCGGCGATGCTGGTTTTTTTGCTCTGCGGATGCAACCACAGGGATACAGAATACAAACTGTCAGATAGCACAGGCGGGAGCACGGCGGAAACCGTTTTCGGGAATCAGAAGGAAGTGGATGAGGAGCAGACGGTTTCCGAAAAAAGCGCCGGAGAAACCACAGGCATTCCGGAAAAACGTGAGGCACAGGAGGCAGCAACGGAAGAAACGGTGCAGGTTTATATCTGCGGTGCGGTCGCTTCCCCCGGTGTCTACACGCTGCCGGGCGGAAGCCGCGTAGTGCAGGCTGTGGAAGCGGCAGGCGGATTTCTGCCGGATGCTGAAGAAAAAATCCTCAATCTTGCACGGAAAATCGAAGACGGAGAGCAGATCACCGTCTGGACGCGCGAGGAGGCAGAAAACATGGAAATCACGGAAACGCCGCAGCAGAATACGGGCGGCACGGAGCAGGCTTCCGGTTCCGGCAAAGTCAACCTGAACACGGCCGGAAAAGAAGAACTGATGACACTCTCCGGCATCGGAGAGAGCCGTGCGGATGCCATCATCGCCTACCGCGAAGCAAACGGCCCGTTTGGTTCGATTGAGGAGATTATGAACATTGAGGGCATCAAGGAAAAGATGTTTGAAAAGATAAGGGGTTCTATCGAGGTTTAGAACAAGAAGGAGAAGAAATGGCAAAGAAAGTTCTTGTAGTTGATGATGAAAAACTGATCGTAAAAGGAATCCGCTTCAGCCTGGAGCAGGACGGCATGGAAGTTGACTGCGCATACGACGGCGAGGAAGCACTCTCCATGGCAAAAGAAAAAGAATACGATATGATCCTTCTGGATCTGATGCTGCCAAAGCTGGACGGATTGTCCGTCTGCCAGCAGATCCGTGAATTTTCCAACGTTCCGATCGTCATGCTGACCGCAAAGGGCGAGGACATGGACAAAATCCTGGGACTGGAATACGGCGCAGATGATTACATCACAAAGCCGTTCAACATTCTGGAAGTAAAAGCACGCATCAAGGCCATCATGCGTCGTGCGGCCCGCCAGGAGCCAAAAGAAGAGAAAGCAAAAGTCGTACAGGTGAAAGACCTGCGGATCGACTGCGAGGGCAGAAGAGTCTTCATCGGAGACCGCGAGATCAATCTGACTGCGAAGGAGTTCGATGTGCTCGAGCTTCTCGTATTCAATCCGAACAAGGTGTACAGCAGAGAGAACCTGCTGAACATTGTCTGGGGCTATGAGTACCCGGGCGACGTGCGCACCGTAGATGTACATATCCGCCGTCTGCGCGAAAAGATTGAGAAAAATCCAAGTGAACCGAAGTACGTTCACACAAAGTGGGGAGTTGGTTACTATTTCCAGGCTTAAAAACAAAGAAAAATGGAAGTTTCTGCGGAGTCTGCGCTTCCGCATCACGGTGATTCTTGTGATCATCGGCATTGTACCGTGTGTGATCCTTGAGAAGAGCATCGTAAACAGCTATGAGGACCGTGCGGTATCGGTGCGCAGCATTACCGTAAAAAATCAGTGCGATATTATCTGCAACCAGCTCATCCAGCAGAATTACATGGAAGATCCTGGATCGGATGTCATCAACGGACAGCTCAGTATGCTGACGAATATCTACGGCGGCAGAATCCTGATTATTGACCAGGATTTCCGCGTCATCAAAGATACGTACGATATGGACCGCGGAAAGACGATTATCTCGCAGGAGGTCATCCAGAGCTTTCAGGGCAAGGAGACGAGCCAGTACGACCGGAAAAACAACTATCTGGAAATGACGGTGCGGATTCAGAATACCGAGACGAAGGAGACGCTCGGCGTTATGCTCGTCAGCATTTCGACGGATGAGATCCGTGCGAATATGAAAATTCTGGAGACGAAGGGAATGACGATTCTTTCGATCATTGCGCTTCTCGTGCTGGTCTTTGGCTATCTGCTCGCGGGCATTCTGATGAAGCCGTTCCAGAAGGTCACCCGTTCCATCGAGGACATCACCGACGGCTATCTCGACGAAAGCATTTCTGTTCCGGATTACCTCGAGACAGAGCTGATCACGGACGCATTCAACAAGATGCTGACCCGCGTCCGCACGCTCGACGATTCCCGCCAGGAATTTGTTTCGAACGTCTCGCATGAGTTAAAGACGCCGCTTGCGTCCATGAAGGTTCTGGCGGATTCGCTGAACGGGCAGGAGGGCGTTCCGGTGGAACTTTATCAGGAGTTCATGCAGGATATTACCTCGGAGATCGACCGCGAAAACCAGATTATTACCGACCTTTTGTCGCTGGTCAAGATGGATAAAAAGGTGGCAGACCTCAATATCACCCAGGTCAATATCAACGAGCTGTTAGAGCAGCTGCTGAAGCGGCTTCATCCGATTGCCGCACAGAAAAATGTGGAGCTCATTCTCGACAGCTTCCGCCCGGTCAATGCGGAGGTGGATGCGACGAAGCTCTCGCTGGCGTTCTCGAACCTGATCGAAAACGGCATCAAGTACAACAACGAGAATGGATGGGTGCGTGTATCCTTAAATGCGGATCACAAATATTTCTACGTGACGGTGGCAGACTCCGGCATCGGTATCCCGGAGGAGTCGATTGCGCATATCTTCGAGCGTTTCTACCGCGTGGACAAGTCCCACTCGCGGGAAATCGGCGGAACCGGCCTTGGCCTTGCGATTGCGCGGAGCGCGATTGTCATGCACCGGGGAGCGATCCGTGTATACAGCAAAGAAAACGAGGGAACGACATTTTCCGTGCGGATTCCTCTGAATTACGTGATGTAGGAGGTGGCGCACATGAAACGGATACTTGGCGTACTGCTGGCCGGCGTGCTGCTTCTTAGCGGCTGCGGGCAGTGGCAGAAGAGCCAGAAGGAGTCGGCGTATCACCTGTACTGCCTGGACAAAACCGGCACAACACTGGTGCAGGAGCCGTATGAACCAAAAGAAGGAACGGATCAGAAACTGATCAAGGAGCTGGTTGACGCGCTGCAGGAGAAACCTGCCAAGGACGGAAACCAGGCACTTCTTTCCAATGGGATTTCCATCAAGACGTATACGCTGGAGAACGGGCTCCTTACGCTGAACTTAAGTGGAGAGTACGAAGAGCTTGCGCGGCCGCAGGAGGTTTTGGTGCGTGCAGGACTGGTGCGTACCTTTGTGCAGGTTCCGGAGGTGGAGCGCGTGACGTTTCTGATTGACGGGGATCCGTTAAAGGATTCCAAAGGACGCGAGATCGGAACGATGACGGCGGACAGCTTTCTGGAAAATTCCGGAAGGGAAATTTATCAGTATCAGTATGCGACGCTGACACTGTATTTTGCAAATGAAGCAGGCGATCATCTTGTGAAGGAGACGCGGCGGGTGCCGTACAGCACGAACATTCCGCTGGAGCGTGTCGTGGTGGAGCAGCTGATGAAGGGACCGAAAGAAGACGGCCACTATGCAGTGCTGCCGGATACGATGAATGTCTTAAGTGTCACGACATCCGATCGGATTGCCTATGTGAATTTTGACAAATCTTTTAAGGATTCTGCGCTTTCGAGTGTGGCGGAGCAGATTCCGATTTACGCGGTGGTGGATTCCATCACGGCGAACTGTAAGGTGGATAAGGTGCAGTTTTCCATCAACGGAGAGAGCGATGTAACCTTCCGTGAAACGATGAAACTCAATCAGTTCTACGAGGAAGACCTGTCTTATCTGGAGGAAAAAGATATATGAGAAAACGGCCCATGTGCCTGGCGTGTCTTGGATTCATGCTGGTGCTTGTGCTGCTGAGGATTGCGGGCGTGCCTCTTGGCACGCCTTTTTCTGACCCCAAATACGAAAACAAAGCGCAGCAGGGCAGGAAGGTGTGGATTGCAGGGACAATTGAAACGTATGAGAAAAAGAGCAGCAACAACGGGTATGTGCTGCGCGGGGAGGGAAGCAAAGGGAAAATTTATCTGCTCGCAAAGCGGGGAGATCTGCCGGTCGGAGCCGCTGTGCGGGTGTACGGAACTGTAAAAAAGCCGGAAAGCCCGCGCAATCCGGGGATGTTTGATGAGAAAACATATTATGAGGGAAAAGGCTGTGCGTTCTACGTGATTTCGGAGCAGGAGGAAGTTGTGGATGTCGGGCGGTGGAATCTCGGCGAAGCGCTCCGGCTGGAGCGGGAGCGGTGCTGTGCCGTTTTAAAAGAAATGATGCCGGAGGAGGAGGCAGGTGTGCTTTCTGCAATGCTGCTCGGGGAATGGTCGGAACTTACGGAGGAGACGTATCTGGCGTATCAGCAGAGCGGTCTGCTGCACCTGATTTCCGTTTCCGGCATGCATCTGATGCTGCTCGGCATGGCACTCCGACGGCTGCTGATGGCGCTGCATCTGCCGAAAACTCCCGCGTCTCTGGCAGCGGCCGCCGGTATGGTGCTGTATGGCATGTTTACCGGCAGCGGAACGGCGACCGTGCGTGCAGTGGTGATGTTTGCGGTGCGGATGGGAGCTGTCGCAGTGGGAAGGACGTATGATTCCTTAAGTGCGCTTTCTCTTGCGGCAATTCTGATGCTGGCAGAAAACCCCTCGTATCTGGGGCAGAGCGGGTTCTGGCTTTCGTTTGGAGCAGTAACAGCCATTTCCGGGGTTTATCCGGTTCTGGCGAGGGAGAAGGCGGAACGGAAGAGGCGCGGGGAAAAAACGGGGCTGGAAAAGCTTGCGGCGAAAGGAAAAGAGGCTGCGATGGTGTACCTTTCCCTGCAGCTTGTCATGATCCCGCTGCAGGCGTGGTATTTTTATGAAATTCCGCTCTTTGCGTTTCTGCCGAATCTGTTTGCAGGAGCTGTCATGACGGCGGTGCTGCTGACGGGTGCTGCGGGGCTTCTGGCGGGACTGGCAAGCGTGAAAGCGGGAAGTGTTGTTCTGCTTCCGGCGCGGTTCCTGCTCACACTTCTGCGACAGATGACAGCGGCGGTCGCACAGATTCCGGGAAATGTGTGGATCTGCGGTCAGCCGGAAAAATGGCAGATGGCAGGATATGGAATCATTCTGACCGGTCTGCTGGTGATACTGTATGTGCGAAAACGAAAACGGGAGATGAATCCGGATGGGGCAAAACGAACAGGTGCGCAGGCACGAAGGCGGGAGCGGATGCTCTTTGGTATTACCATGTTTTTTGCCTGTGTTCTGCTTTTTTACCGTCCCCGGGAAACGTTTTCCATTACAGCGCTGGACGTCGGCCAGGGCGATTCGCTGGTGGTGGAGAGCGGCCGTTTTGTGATGCTGAATGACGGCGGGAGCAGCAGTGCGTCTGCGATCGGGGAAAAAAGGATTCTCCCATATCTGAAACAGCGCGGCATTGCCGCTCTTGATGCCGTTGTTATCACGCACCCGGACGCAGATCACACGAACGGAATCCTCGAACTGCTGGAGCTGATCGGGGAGCAGAAAACGGCGCTTCGCATCCGCCATCTGTTCCTGCCTGTGTGGATGAAAGAAAGCGAAAAAGAAAATCCTTTTATTTTAGCCGCACAAAAAGCGGGAATTATGGTAGAATATCTAAAAAAGGGAGACGAGATCCGTGCAGGAGAACTCACCGTATCGGTACTTCATCCGGGAGCGGGCGAAGACTATACGGGAGAGGAAAACGCCGGAAGTGTTGTATTACAGCTTTCCTGCGGTGCCTGCCGCGCACTTCTGACGGGAGATCTGGAGGGAAGCGGAGAAGAGGAGGTCCTGGGGGCGGCAGAGCGGTGCCAGATTTTAAAGGTGGCGCACCACGGTTCGAAAAATTCAACGAGCGAGGCATTTCTGAACCGCATACAGCCGCAGATCAGCCTGATTTCCTGCGCGTGGCCGGGACGGTACGGCCATCCGCACCGGGAGCTGCTGGAGCGGCTTCGTGCCTGCAAAAGCCATATCTACGGAACACCGGTGGATGGAGCCGTGACAGTACAGCTGAAGCGTGACCGCCTGGCGGTTCACGGATACCGGGCGGATGTGGAATTTCCCGTCTCCTGAATGGTCAAAAGCTCCGGCTGCTGCGGCACTGCGCAAACGTGTTTCTGCCGGAACGAAAGAAAGAGGATGGAATGAAAAGCATTTTAGAAGATATCAAAACGCAGAATTTTAAGCAGGCCTACCTGCTCTACGGAGAAGAAGCCTATCTGAAGCATCAGTATAAAAACAAGCTGAAAAACGCACTGCTGCCGGAGGACGACACGATGAATTTCTCCCGCTTTGAGGGAAAAGGAACCGAGATTCCCAAAGTGATTGACCTTGCGGAGACGATGCCGTTTTTTGCGGACCGCCGTGTGATTCTGCTGGAAAATACAGGATTTTTCAAAAACAAAGCCGACGCGCTGGCAGACTACATGGGATCCCTGCCGGACTATCTGGTGCTGATCTTCGTGGAGGAGGAAGTCGATAAGCGGAACCGTATGTACAAGGCGGTGCAGAAGCAGGGAAGAGCAGTGGAATTTGTTCGTCAGGACGAAAAGACGCTGATGACCTGGGTACTCGGCATGATGAAAAAAGAGGGAAAAAAGATCACGCGCCAGGATATGGAAGATTTTCTGGAAAAGACGGGCACGGATATGGGAAATATCTCGCAGGAGCTGGAAAAACTGCTCAGCTATACGATGGGAAGAGATGTGATCACGCGGGCGGATATCGAGGCAGTCTGCACAACGCAGATTACGAACCGGATTTTCGAGATGATCCGCGCGGTAACGGAGAAAAAGCAGCGGAAAGCGCTCGATCTGTATCAGGATCTGCTGGCTTTAAAGGAGCCGCCGATGCGGATTCTCTTTCTGCTGGCACGCCAGTTCAATCTGCTGCTGCAGGTCAAAGAGCTGCTGGCAGAGCACTGCGATCAGGCAACGATCGCAAAACGGACGGGACTGCAGAGCTTCGTTGTGCGGAACTATATTCCCATGTCGCGCCAGTATGCGGCGGAGGAATTAAAAGCGGCGGTCAATGACTGCGTGCAGATGGAAGAGGACGTGAAGACGGGAAAAATTTCCGATCTGCTGAGCGTGGAGCTGCTGATTACGAAATACAGCAGGGCGGCGTAAGAGCAGAGTTTTCTAAAAAGAACAAGGCGTACCGGTACAGGAAAACTGGCCGATACGCCTTGTTCTGTGTTTATCAAAAGATCTGTCGCGGCGCACTCTTTTGGTAAGCATAAAAAAAGAACCCAGCCACATGACGGTATGACTAAGTTCTCTTTGTTTTATATCTTTATTATGCGATTGAGTTTACAGCTTTGCTCAGATTGGATACTTTTCTGGCAGCGTTATTTTTATGATAAACGCCTTTAGAAGCAGCCTTGTCGATGGTAGAGATCGCATTTACTAATGCAGCAGCAGCAGCCTCTTTATCGTTTGCAGCAACAGCAGCATCTACTTTTTTCATAGAAGTCTTAACTGCAGAACGGATTGCTTTGTTGCGGTCTGCCTTTGTCTGATTTACCAGGATTCTTTTCTTTGCGGATTTAATGTTAGCCAAACTGTACACCTCCAATATTTTTAAAATTAATGTGATTTAAGGGATGTTATTCAATGGAACAGACACGGGCGCTCCACTGAAACATGCTTTGTTATCTTATAATATTTCGCATGGTTTGTCAATACATATTTTTGAAAAAATTGCAAAAACTACAACAAAAATACAGGAGAAGGAGAAAAGTATGATAGGAAAGTATAGGATGCGGACAGACCTGGCGATGGAGAATCAGGAAAAATTTGAGAGGGACCATGTGGAGATCTCCGGGGTCGAGATTGAGAAGAAGAAAAGAAAGGCGGAAATTCAGACAACCATTGTGAAAATCACATCGGAGCAGGGTGCAAAAATGATGGGAAAGCCGAAAGGGACGTATGTGACGATCGAAGCGCCGCTGCTTTTGACGGCAGACGAGGAGGAGAGCCGGAAAGCGGCGGAGGAGTTTTCCCACTGTCTGATGGAAATGGTGCCGGAAGCGTGCGGATCCGTTCTTGTGGCCGGCCTCGGCAACCGCGGCATCACGCCGGATGCGCTCGGGCCGGAGACGGTGGAGCAGCTTAACGTTACGCGCCATCTGGTGCGCACCTACGGAAAGAAGGGCTGGGAAGTGAGTGCCCTTGCTCCCGGCGTTATGGCACAGACGGGCATGGAGGCAGTGGAAATCCTGCGCGGAACGGCAGAACAGACCCATCCAGATGTGATTCTCGCCGTGGATGCCCTTGCCGCATGCAGTATTCACCGGCTGAACTGTACGATCCAGCTTGCCGACACCGGAATCTGGCCGGGCTCGGGCGTCGGAAACCACCGCAATGCTTTAAATCAGGAGACGCTCGGCGTGCCGGTCATCGGAATCGGTGTGCCGACCGTTGTAGGGGCAGGAACGATCGTCCACGATGCCGTCGCAGGCGTTCTGGAATCGCTGGAGGAGTCCGAGATGGATGAATTTCTGGGAGAAGTCATTTCACCGGCGCTCGAAAGCCTTTACGTGACGACAAAAGAGATCGACGAGATGGTCCGCCGCCTGGCCGGGGTTCTTGCGGCAGGTATGAATCAGGCATTTTCCGGGGAACTGTAACATATCATGAATATGGTGATAATATGTGGAATGCCAAGCGAAATGGACGATGGTTCGGATGGGGATGTCTTTTCCTGTCCTGCAGTATACTGCTGTTCCGCAGTGCAGCGGTTCTCCGGAAAAATCATTTCTTAGAGGGGAAAGTTCTGCTGCAGCGGGCGGCAGCACAGGCGGAGCAGTTATCCGTGGATGTGATGATGCCGCTTCTTTTTTATGACGGAAAAGAGGACGGAAGGGGATGGATGGAAAATCTCCTCGCGGCAGTGCGGGATCAGATACCGGCGCTTCGGGAGGGAAGCACGGCAGAAAATACGCTGTCTGCCGGGACAGAAGCAGCGGAAACGGATACGGCGAAGCAGGATTCGAATCCGGGACCGGGAGCAGAAAGAGGGCAGACAGAATCGAAGGAGCAGGGAACTGAGGAAGATCAAAAGGATGGAACTCAAAAAGATGAAACTCAAAAAGATGGAATGGAAATCACGGAGCCGGAGCAGACGGAAACAGGAATCACAGAACCGGCAGCCGGAGAGTCGGCATCAACGGCAGAACCCGAAGCGCCGCAGTCTGTCCCGGAGGAGACCATCGAAACCGGCGGCGCACCGCGTGAGATTCTCTACCCGGAGGCCGACACGATTCAGGAGACAATTTCCCCTGACCTTCTTGCTGACCCGCAGGCGCTCCTGAACCGCTTCTTCGTTGTCGATCCCAACACTTCGGTCCTGCCGGGCGAGATCGACGGCAGCACCCTGCTCGGAAAAGACCTGACCCTGCCTGAAAATGCCGAAGGCCCGCAGATTCTGATCTATCATACCCATTCGCAGGAAACCTTCGCCGATTCCCGTCCGGGAGAAAGAGCGGACACGGTAATCGGCCTCGGTGATGATCTGCAGGAGCTTCTGGAAAAGCAGTACGGATACGAAGTGCTTCATATTACAGAGGCATTTGACATGAAAGAAGGCTGTCTCGAGCGGAGCCGCGCCTACAACTACGCGGAGCCGGTCATCGCAGCGGCGCTGGAAGAACACCCGTCCATTCAGGTCGTGATCGACCTGCACCGGGACGGGGTCAATGGTTCAAAACGTCTTGTGACAGAAATCAACGGAAAGCCGACCGCGCAGATCATGTTTTTCAACGGCCTTTCCCGCACGAAAGAAAGCGGCGAACTGACAAGCCTGCCCAATCCGTATCAGGCGGAAAACCTTGCATTTTCCTTTCAGATGGAGTATGAGGCAAAACAGTATTATCCCGGCTTTTCGCGCTGTATCTATTTAAAAGGCTACCGCTACAACCTCCATCTCCGCCCGAGATCTGTTCTTCTCGAGGTTGGTGCGCAGACGAATACGGTCGAGGAGGTGAAAAATGCAATGGGGCCGTTTGCGGATATCCTGCATAAGGTTCTGTCGGGCAAAAGTCCGGCATCAGGCGGATAAATTTATCTTGCTTTTTTGAGTGGAATTTCGTATCATACAAAATAGACAGATTGCGGGAGTACGAAATATGGAGCAATCTGGTATCGTAGGGAAAAAGCAGGAGGAAAAAACTTGTCAGGAATAGATCAGAGTAAAATTCGTAATTTTTGTATTATTGCCCATATCGACCATGGAAAATCAACCCTTGCGGACCGTATTATTCAGAAAACAGGCCTTTTGACCGAGCGTGAGATGCAGGATCAGGTGCTGGACAATATGGATCTGGAGCGTGAGCGCGGCATCACGATCAAGGCACAGGCAGTCCGTACCGTATACAAAGCGGCCGACGGCGAGGAGTACATTTTAAACATGATTGACACCCCGGGCCATGTTGACTTCAACTATGAGGTTTCCCGAAGCCTTGCCGCATGCGACGGCGCGCTGCTCGTTGTCGATGCATCGCAGGGTATCGAGGCGCAGACCCTTGCCAACGTCTATCTCGCCCTTGACCATGACCTGGATGTGTTCCCGGTCATCAACAAAGTAGACCTTCCAAGCGCCGAGCCGGACCGTGTAATTGCAGAGATCGAGGATGTCATCGGACTGGAAGCGCAGGATGCTCCGCGGATTTCCGCAAAAACCGGCCTGAACGTGGACGAGGTGCTCGAGCAGATCGTACAGAAAATTCCGGCACCGGAAGGTGATCCGACGGAACCGTTAAAAGCACTGATTTTCGACTCCGTCTACGATGCATACCGCGGCGTCATCATTTCCTGCCGTGTGATGGAAGGAAGCGTGAAAAAAGGAACGAGAATCCGCATGATGGCGACAGGCGCTGTCGAGGAAGTTGTCGAGGTCGGCTACTTCGGCGCAGGCCGTCTGATCCCGTGCGACGAGCTCTCCGCCGGAATGGTAGGCTATATCACCGCCAGCATCAAAAACGTGCGCGACACCCGCGTGGGTGATACCGTGACCGATGCCGACCGTCCGTGTGCAGAAGCACTGCCGGGTTACAAAAAAGTCAACCCGATGGTATACTGCGGCATGTACCCGGCCGACGGCGCACAGTACGGCGATCTGCGCGACGCGCTGGAAAAACTGCAGTTAAACGATGCCTCCCTCTTCTACGAGCCGGAGACATCGGCAGCACTCGGCTTTGGCTTCCGCTGCGGTTTCCTTGGACTGCTTCACCTGGAAATTATTCAGGAGCGCCTGGAGCGTGAGTACAATCTGGATCTCGTGACGACCGCACCGAGCGTTATCTATAAGGTTCACAAAACCGACGGAACCGTCATTGACCTGACCAACCCGTCGAATCTGCCGGATCCGTCCGAGATTGATTATATGGAAGAGCCGCTGGTAAAAGCAGAGATTATGGTGACGACCGACTACATCGGACCGATCATGGAGCTCTGCCAGCAGAGACGAGGCCAGTATCAGGGAATGGAATACATGGAGACGACGCGTGCGATGCTTCATTACCATCTCCCGCTGAATGAGATTATCTACGATTTCTTTGATGCCTTAAAGTCCCGCTCCAAAGGTTATGCGTCATTCGACTACGAGCTGCTCGGCTATGAGAGAAGCGAGCTTGTAAAACTCGATATCCTCGTCAATAAAGAAGAAGTGGATGCACTGTCCTTCATCGTATTCGAGGGATCTGCGTACGAGCGCGGAAGAAAGATGTGCGAGAAGCTCAAAGAAGAGATTCCGCGGCAGCTCTTCGAAATCCCGATCCAGGCGGCTGTCGGATCGAAGATTATCGCCAGAGAAACCGTCCGCGCGATGCGCAAAGACGTCCTCGCCAAGTGCTACGGCGGCGATATTTCCCGAAAGAAGAAGCTGCTGGAGAAGCAGAAGGAAGGTAAGAAGCGGATGCGCCAGGTAGGAAACGTGGAGATTCCGCAGAAAGCCTTTATGAGCGTACTGAAACTGGATGAAAATTAAGAAATAAAAATGAGACCGGCCTGTCGGCGCCGCCTGCTGTTGCGGGAGCGCAGGGGCCGGTCTTTCGATCGTACGGAGGAAAAGCAGAATGAATAAAAAAAGAAAACCACTGGAACTCTATGTGCATATCCCGTTCTGCATCCGGAAATGCGCCTACTGTGATTTTGTCTCGGGACCGGGCACGAAAGCAATGCAGAAGGAGTATGAAGAGGCTCTGCTGACAGAAATCGATGCAGCGGAAGAGACGGCAGAAAGTGAAGTGATTTCCGCCTTTTTCGGCGGCGGAACACCATCCGCAGTGGATGCCGGAATGCTCGCCCGTGTGATGGAAAAACTGCGGAGCAAGTACATTTTTTCAGAGGATGCTGAGATTACGCTGGAGGCCAATCCGGGAACGCTGGATGCGGAAAAACTGAAATGTTACAGGAAGAGCGGCTTCAACCGGATCAGTATTGGCTGTCAGTCGGTTCACGATGAGGAGCTGAAACGGCTGGGAAGAATCCACACGTTTGCGGAATTTCAGGAGAGTTTTGCACTGGCACGGGATGCCGGGTTTGCGAATATCAACGTGGATCTGATGTCAGGTCTGCCGGAGCAGAGTGAAGAGAAATGGGAAGAGAGTCTTCGGACGATCGCGGAGCTTTCTCCGGAGCACATTTCCGCCTACAGCCTGATCGTGGAGCCGGGAACCCCGTTTGCGGAGCAGAAACTGGATCTGCCGGATGAGGACACAGAACGCGAAATGTATGCCAGAACGGCGGAAATCCTCGCAGAATACGGCTTTTTCCAGTATGAGATTTCCAATTATGCAAAGCCGGGCTTCGCATGCTGCCACAATATCGGCTACTGGAAAAGGACGGATTATCTGGGGTTCGGGCCTTCCGCGGCATCGTTATTCGGAAACCGCCGGTGGACGAACACGGCAGATCGATCTTTGTATCTGAAAGCGTGCGGAGCACTGGAAAAGATCCGTGAGGATGAGGAAATTCTTTCCCGGCAGGATGCCATGGAAGAATTTATGTTTCTCGGCCTTCGAATGACACAAGGGATCTCGACGGCGGAGTTTGAGGAGAAGTTTGGAAAGGAGATCCATGCCGTATACGGCGGGGTTCTGAAGAAATACGAAGCGATGCATCTTTTACAGGAACACAGCGGGCGCCTGGCTCTGACACGCGATGGGATTTCCGTCAGCAATGTGATTCTGGCAGATTTTCTGCTGTAAAAAGATGATAAAGAAATAGAACAAATGTTTGCATAACGCACGGCGGTGTGCTATAATGGGAGAAAACGAGACAAGATTCCTGTCCCTGTCCGGACAGGGATTCCAATTAATAAGAGGAACAGTTATGGCAGAGAAAAAAGAGTTTATCAGAATACGGGGAGCCAGGGAGAACAACCTGAAAGCACTGAATGTCGATATCCCCAGAAACCAGTTTGTTGTATTTACGGGCCTCAGCGGTTCAGGAAAGAGTTCGCTTGCGTTTGACACGATCTATGCGGAGGGCCAGCGGCGGTACATGGAGAGCCTTTCCTCCTACGCGCGCCAGTTCTTAGGACAGATGGAAAAACCGAATGTGGACAGCATCGAAGGCCTGCCGCCTGCTATTTCGATCGATCAGAAATCGACGAACCGGAACCCGCGTTCCACCGTCGGAACCGTGACGGAGATTTACGATTACTTCCGTCTTCTGTACGCGAGAATCGGTATTCCGCACTGCCCGAAGTGCGGAAAAGTCATCAGCCGCCAGTCGGTGGACCAGATGGTCGATCAGATCATGGCACTCCCGGAGCGGACGAAAATCCAGCTTCTCGCGCCGGTTGTGCGCGGCCGCAAGGGAAGACACGAAAAGGTGCTCGAACAGGCAAAACGCAGCGGCTATGTCCGCGTGATGATCGACGGCAGCCAGTATGAGCTGTCCGAGGAGATTACGCTGGATAAGAACCTGAAACACAACATTTCCATTATTGTGGACCGTCTTGTAGTCAAACCGGACATTGAGAAACGTCTGACGGATTCCGTCGAGAATGTACTGGATCTGGCGGACGGCCTTCTGGTGGTCGACACGATGGACGGAAATCAGCTCAACTTCAGCCAGAGCTTTTCCTGCCCGGACTGCGGCATCAGCATGGAGGAGATTGAGCCGAGAAGCTTTTCCTTCAACAACCCGTTCGGCGCCTGCCCGAGCTGTGCCGGCCTTGGCTACAAGATGGAGTTCGACGAGGATCTGATGATTCCGGACAAGACCGTATCCATCGCAGACGGAGCCATCACCGTGCTCGGCTGGCAGTCCTGCACGGACAAATCGAGCTATACGAGAGCCGTTCTCGATGCGCTCGCAGAGGAGTACGATTTTTCCCTTTCCACTCCGTTCTGTGAATATCCGAAAAAAATCCACGATATCCTGATTTACGGAACGAACGGAAAATCCGTCAAGGTGCATTACCGCGGTCAGCGCGGCGTCGGTGTGTACGATGTGGCTTTTGAGGGGCTGATCAAAAATGTAGAGCGCCGCTACCGTGAGACCGGATCGGATTCTACAAAACAGGAATACGAAACCTTCATGCGTGTGACCCCGTGCCAGGCGTGCCATGGCCAGCGTCTGAAACCGACGTCGCTTGGTGTGACGGTCGGAGATAAAAATATTTTTGAAGTAACATCCCTTTCCATCGACAATCTGCAGAAGTTTATGCAGAACCTCGAACTCTCCGAACAGCAGCTGCTGATCGGAAAGCAGATTTTAAAAGAGATCCGTGCGCGTGTGAGCTTCCTTGCGGATGTCGGATTAAACTATCTGACCCTGGCGCGCGGAACGGCATCGCTGTCCGGCGGTGAGGCGCAGAGAATCCGTCTGGCAACGCAGATCGGCTCCGGCCTTGTCGGTGTCGCCTATATTCTCGACGAGCCGAGCATCGGTCTTCACCAGAGAGACAACGACAAACTTCTCGCGACGCTGAAACATCTGCGTGACCTCGGAAACAGCCTGATCGTCGTGGAGCACGACGAGGATACGATGCGCGCCGCTGACTGTGTTGTCGATATCGGCCCGGGAGCCGGTGAGCACGGCGGAGAGCTGGTGGCGATCGGAACAGCGGAAGATCTGATGAAAAATCCGAATTCCATCACCGGAAAATACTTAAGCGGAGAGCTGAAAATTCCGGTTCCGTCCGAGCGCAGAAAGCCGACGGGCTGGCTGAAGGTAGTCGGAGCAAAAGAGCACAATCTGAAAAATATCAACGTGAATTTCCCGCTCGGTGTCATGACCTGCGTGACCGGAGTCTCCGGATCGGGAAAGAGTTCCCTTGTCAATGAAATTCTGTACAAACGGCTGGCAAGAGATCTGAACCGTGCGCGGACGATTCCGGGTGCACACAAAGACATCATCGGTATGGAACAGCTCGATAAGGTCATCGACATCGACCAGTCCCCGATCGGAAGAACACCGCGTTCCAATCCGGCAACGTACACAGGTCTGTTCGATCAGATCCGCGATCTGTTTGCGGCAACGCAGGATGCCAAGGCGCGCGGCTACAAGAAGGGAAGATTCAGCTTTAATGTGAAGGGCGGCCGATGCGAGGCCTGCGGCGGCGACGGTATCCTGAAGATCGAAATGCACTTCCTGCCGGATGTCTATGTGCCATGTGAGGTCTGCCATGGAAAACGGTACAATCGTGAGACACTGGAAGTCAAATACAAAGGAAAGAGCATCTACGATGTGCTGAATATGACGGTCGAGGAGGCACTGGAATTCTTCAGGCCGGTACCGTCGATTTTCCGGAAATTACAGACCCTGTACGATGTCGGCCTTTCCTACATCCGCCTCGGCCAGCCGTCCACCACGCTGTCCGGCGGAGAAGCGCAGCGTATCAAGCTCGCAGCAGAGCTGAGCCGCCGCGGCACGGGAAAAACGATCTACATTCTCGACGAGCCGACGACGGGACTTCATTTTGCGGATGTCCACAAACTGGTGGAGATTCTGCACCGCCTGTCCGAGGGCGGAAATACCGTCGTTGTCATCGAACACAATCTGGATGTCATCAAGACGGCGGACTATATTATTGATATCGGACCGGAGGGCGGAGACGGCGGCGGAACCGTGATTGCGTGCGGAACGCCGGAGGAAGTGGCCAAGAGCCCGGTATCCTACACCGGAAAATATGTCGAAAAATATCTCTAAAAAATCCTTTCCATTTTAAAAGGGATTGTATATAATAAGAAGCGGGTTGGGTTCAGAACACATTCGATCCTTTTGTGTTTCGGGTGTTTTGAACCCGAACTTATTCTATACAAATTTCAAACAGATTAAAATAAAGAAAAAAAAAAGAGAACAGGAAAGGGGATTACTATGGCTGCAACGACCGATATCGGAATTGATCTGGGGACGTCCAGCATCCTGGTCTATGCCAAGGGAAAAGGCATTGTATTAAAGGAGCCGTCCGTAGTTGCGTATGATAAAGATGCAGATAAAGTACGGGCAATTGGAGAAGAAGCGCGTCAGATGATTGGACGGACACCGGGCAATATTATGGCGGTCCGGCCCATGCGGCAGGGCGTGATCACGGACTTTCTGATCACCGAGCGCATGCTGCGCTACTTTATCCAGAAGGCAATGGGAAGAAGAGCATTCCGGAAACCGAGAATCAGCATCTGTGTGCCGTCCGGTGTGACGGAAGTAGAGCGGAAGGCTGTGGAGGAGGCAACGTACCAGGCGGGAGCCCGGGAAGTGCTGATCGTGCCGGAGCCGGTGGCAGCGGCAATCGGATCCGGAATTGACATTACGAAACCATGCGGAAATATGATCGTGGACATCGGCGGAGGCACGACGGATATCGCTGTGATCTCGCTTGCGGGAACCGTTGTTTCCAATTCGGTCAAGATTTCCGGTGAGACATTTGACCAGGATATCATCCGCTATGTACGGAAAACATACAACGTATTTATCGGAGAACAGACCGCAGAGGCAGTGAAAATCCGGATTGGTTCCGCTTATCCGCGGGCCGAGGAGAAAACGATGGAGATCAAGGGAAGAAACGTCATCACCGGACTTCCGGCGACGATTACGGTTTCCTCCGACGAAATCCGAGGTGCCCTTGCCCAGACGACAAACCAGATTGCGGACGCGATCTGTGCCGTGCTGGAAAAAACGCCGCCGGAACTGGCATCCGATGTTTCCGACCGCGGCATTATCCTGACCGGAGGAGGCAGTCTCCTTTCCGGAATGGACGAGCTGATCCAGGAGCGGACCGGCATCAATACCGTGACAGCAGAAAATCCGGCGAGCGTCGTTGCGCTTGGAACCGGCCAGTACCGCGAAGTGATGAATGAATTTGAAAGTCAGTTTTGATAAAAGATGAGTGAAAAAGAAAAAGTAGAAGGCTACGTAGAACACATTATTTTCCGAAATGAGGAGAACGGCTATACCGTCCTGAATCTGAGCATGAAGGGGCGCGAGCTGACATGCGTCGGCACGCTTCCGATGATCGGAGAGGGCGAGCTGATCGAGGCTTCAGGAGATTATATTGAACATGCTGCCTATGGAAAGCAGTTCCGCATTGAATCCTATGAGACGAAAGTTCCACAGGATTCTGTTGCATTGGAGCGGTATCTCGGTTCCGGTGCGATCAAAGGAGTCGGTGCGGCGCTGGCGGCAAGAATTGTGCGCCGCTTCGGTGACGATACGCTTCGGATCATCGAGGAAGAGCCGGAGCGCCTCGCGGAGGTAAAGGGAATCAGCGAGCGGAAAGCGCGTGAAATTGCACAGCAGGTGGCAGAAAAAGCCGAAATGCAGAATGCGATGATTTTCCTCTCGGGATATGGCATTGCGCTGAATCTCGGTGCAAAGATTTATCAGCAGTACGGGGACAATGTGTACCGGATTTTAAAGGAAAACCCGTATAAAATGGCGGAAGATATCGCAGGCGTGGGATTTCGGACGGCGGATGAGATTGCCGGAAAAATCGGGATTGCCGTGGACAGCGAATTCCGCATCAAGAGCGGTCTTTCGTATGTGCTGAATCAGGCGACGGCAGAAGGCCATGTCTATCTGCCGGAACCGGTGCTGCTTCGGAGAGGGCAGGAACTTCTCGGCGTAGAACCGGAGCGGATGCAGAAATCTCTGCAGGATATGGCAATCGACAAAAAAGCGGTCATCCGCGAGCTCCCGGCCGAACGGGAAGGGGATGAGCCGCTGCGGATTGTGTACGCCAGCCAGTATTATTATCTGGAACTGAGTACGGCGCGCATGCTGCATGAGCTGAATATTACATGCGAGGAAGACCGTGAGGCAATCGAAAAGCGGATCGGAAAGATCGAGAAAAAATATCAGATCGAGCTGGATGAGATGCAGAAGACGGCAGTCGTTGAGGCGGCATACAGCGGTCTTATGATCCTGACCGGAGGTCCCGGAACCGGAAAAACGACGACCATCAATGCGATGATCCATTATTTTGAGGCAGAAGGCCTCGACATTTTCCTGGCAGCGCCGACCGGAAGAGCGGCGAAACGAATGACAGAGGCAACTGGCTGTGAGGCATGCACGATCCATCGTCTTCTGGAACTGACGGGAAATGTGGATGACTCCTCGGCAAATGTGCATTTTGAGCGGAACGCAGATAATCCGCTCGACGCGGATGTCATCATCATTGATGAGATGTCGATGGTTGATATCCACCTGATGCATGCCCTTCTTTCCGCGATTGTGCCGGGAACAAGGCTGATCCTGGTGGGAGACCAGAACCAGCTTCCAAGTGTCGGCCCGGGCAGTGTCCTCCGGGATCTGATCCGTTCGGAATGCTTTCCGATTGTCTGCCTGACGCACATTTTCCGGCAGGCATCCCAGAGCGATATTGTTGTCAATGCACATAAGATCCATAATGGGGAAGAGGTTATACTGGACAATAAGAGCAAAGATTTCTTCTTTCTGAAACGGTACGATGTCAACGTGATCTGGAAAGTGCTGGTGACGCTGGTGTCCCAGAAACTGCCGCGTTATGTGGATGCCCGCCCGCAGGATATCCAGATTCTGACTCCGATGCGGAAAGGTGCACTCGGCGTGGAAAATCTGAATCAGATTCTGCAGAAATACCTGAACCCGCCCGCACCGGACAAAGCCGAGCGGGAAAATGGAGGTAATATCCTCCGCGAGGGCGACAAGGTCATGCAGATCCGCAACAATTACCAGATGGAGTGGGAAATCCGCGGCATCAACGGAATCGTGGCGGAGCGCGGTATGGGTGTATTCAACGGAGACCTCGGCATGATCCGGAGCATCAACCCGTATACCGAGGTGATCACTGTGGAGTTTGAGGAAGGAAAATTCGCAGACTATACGTTCAAACAGGCGGACGAGCTGGAGCTCGCCTACGCCACAACGATACATAAAGCGCAGGGAAGCGAGTACCCGGCGGTTGTGATTCCGCTGCTCGGCGGCCCGCGCATGCTGATGACGCGGAATCTTCTGTATACGGCCGTGACGAGAGCCAGAAAGTGCGTCACCATCGTCGGAAGTGATGTGACATTCCAGGCAATGATCGGAAATCATATCGAGGCGAACCGGTATACAACGCTCGCCAGAAGAATCCGGGAAATGCAGGAAGAAAACGCGTAAACACGTTTTTCCGGGGCATGGATGCGGCTGCATCCGGCAGAGTGGATAAGGGAAAGCGCAGGTTACATGAAAGAAAAAAATAAAACAGGAAACTGGCTTTTAAACGCAGTTTATCCGAGACGATGTCCCATCTGTGACGGACTGCTGTCACGTGAGGAGCTGTATCTATGCCGGAATTGTGTGGAAAAGATCCATCCGATTCTGGGCGCGCGGTGCAAAAAATGCGGGAAACCCGTGGGCAGTGAGGAAGAGTTCTGCCGGGACTGCAGCAGAACGAGGCACAGCTTCGACCGCGGTTTTGCGCCGTACGGTTACCACGGGGAACTTGAGGCTTCCCTGATGCGGTTCAAATATCATGAACGGCAGGAATACGCCGGATTTTATGCTCACGCGGCGTTTTTCTATGTGGGAAAGCAGATCCAGAGAAGAAATCCGGAGGTGCTCGTTCCGGTGCCGCTTCATCCGGCGAGACAGCGGCAGCGCGGCTACAATCAGGCGGAGATATTTGCAGAAAAGCTGGCAGAAGAAATGGAACTTCCCATGAATGCCCGCCTGATCCGCCGTGTGAAAAAAACAAAACGCCAGAAAGAGCTTGGTCCCGCCGAGCGGCGGAAAAACCTGGAGGGAGCTTTTGCATTGGCAAAGCCGGGACAGATGAAATACTGTCGGATTCTTCTGGTAGATGACATTTACACAACGGGAAGCACGGTTGATGCCATTGCGTCACTGTTGAAAGTGAATGGAGCAGAACAGGTGGATTTTGTTTGTGCGGCAATTGTAAAATAGTGTGTGAATATTTTGAGAATAGCTTTCCAATATCGGAAACATATGGTAAAATAAACATAATTTAGAACGGGAAGAGGAGACCAAGAGGCATGTTGGACGAAAAAAGGATTCGTCAGATGACAAAACTGGCTTTTTTCGAAAAAAAAGAAGAAAAAAATGCCTTACGAATCGGCCGCTATTTTCGGAGTGATTACATCGGAAAAGAGCTTCTGAAAAATTTTTTTCTGGCTTCCATCGGATACATTCTGGTACTTGCGGTTGCAGTCTTATATCATATTGAATGGTTGGTGGACGAGATAGACACAATCGACCTGCAGTTTGCAGCAGGGTGTCTGATCGCGTCCTATCTGTGTTTTCTGGCAGTCTATTCCATTGCCGTGTATGTGATCAGCACGATCCGTTACCAGGGAGCACAGAAAAAGCTGAAATGGTATGGAAAAGAGCTGGATGACCTGCAGAACATATATGAGGAACAGGAAAAAAGCGGGAAGAAATCCGGGCGCAGGAGGAAGGAAACATGACAGTATTGATCGAACTGAAAGAAAAATTAAAAGAGTTTTACGGCTCCTGCAGCGGAATCGTACTTCCGATTGTGAAATTTCTGCTCGCTCTTGCTGTATTTCGTGGTATTAATTCCAATCTCGGCTATCTGAAGATGCTGAACAGCATGTATGTGGTATTGATTCTGTCACTGATCTGCGCTATCCTGCCATTGAATGGAATGGTTTTCCTTGCAATGCTGGTGATCATCGGCCACTGCTTTGCACTTCACATGGTAATCGCGGGTCTTGCGGCGCTGGTTCTGCTGGTGCTCTGGTTTCTATATCTTCGCTTTGTGCCGAAGGATGCGCCGGCACTCCTTTTGACACCGCTCGCATTCTGGCTTCACGTGCCATCTGCCGTTCCGGTTGCCTATGGTCTTGCCGGCACGCCGCTCTCTGCATTTTCAGCAGCCTGCGGTGTCGTTGTCTACTATATGTGCGACATGATTCACGGAAAAATGGAGCCGCTGCTTCATGCGGCGGAAGCACCGGAGATCACGGCAGTCGTACAGGAATTTTTCAACGGCATCTTCCGCAATGAGGAAATGCTGCTGGTCCTGATCGCCTGCGCACTGACCGTACTTCTTGTCAATGCAATCCGCCACAGCAGTGCGGACTATGCATGGGAGATTTCCATTGTGGCAGGTTCGGTTGCCTATGCGGTTATTATGATTGCCGGAAGCCTGGCACTGGATGTACAGATTGCACTCCCGATGGTTCTGATCGGGGCGGCGGCCGGCTGTCTGGTTGGATTTGTTCTGGAGCTTTTCCTGTTCGGTGCAGACTACACCCGGACAGAATACCTGGAATATGATGACGACGATTATTATTACTACGTAAAAGCCGTTCCAAAATTCAATGTGACAAAGGCACAGCGCCGTGTGACTTATATTCGGAATGAAAAGAAAAAAGAACCGGATCTGACAGACGAGGAACTCGATGCTCTGGCAAATCTTGGACATACAGAAGAATCCGGGAACAGCAGGGATCTTGATGAGATCGAGGAAAAAGAAGAAATAGAAGAAATAGAAGAAATAAACGAAACAGAAGAAATAAACGAAACAGAAGAAATTCAGGAAGAAGAAATTCCGCCGCTGGACGAGGGCGATTATCAGGATGTGGATTATAAGAGCATGCTGGAGGACACCTTAAAGGATCTTTAAAAGAATTTTGAAAATCAGAAGAAAACCGGCCGGGGGAAAAGAAAGGAAGTGACAGTGTGCGTGGCGTGTGGAACTGGATTGTCACAAGAACGGCAGACTACGGGCTGCCAAAACAAATTGAACTGATTGATATTGTGCAGATTCTGCTCATTGCATTTTTCGTCTATCACCTGATCCGCTGGCTGCAGAATACAAAGGCCTATACGCTGATGAAAGGTATTTTTCTGATTGGTGTCTTTGTCATCATTGCAAACGTGCTGAAAATGCAGACGATTCTGTGGCTGTTCGGAAACATCGGCGGGGCGGCGATCACAGCGGTTGTAATTATCTTTCAGCCGGAGCTTCGAAGAGTGGTCGAGCAGATTGGAGAAAAGAATCCGCTGTCTGCCATTTCTTTTGCGAGCGGCCAGGAGGAAAATGAACGGTTCAGTGACAAAACCATCAATGAACTGGTAAGGGCCAGTTTTGAAATGGGAGAAGTAAAGACCGGAGCGCTGATCGTCATCGAAAAGACCATCACCCTGGAGGAATATGAAAAGACCGGAATCCCGATTGACGGCGTTCTGACCAGCCAGCTGCTGATCAATATTTTCGAACACAATACGCCGCTGCACGACGGAGCCGTGATTGTACGGAACAACCGTGTCACGGCAGCAACATGTTACCTGCCGCTGTCCGACAACATGGATCTGAACAAGAATCTTGGAACACGCCACCGTGCAGGTGTCGGCATCAGTGAGGTGACGGATTCCTTTACGATTATTGTCTCCGAGGAAACCGGAAATGTGTCGTATGCTTCCGGCGGAGAACTCCACACGGCAGTAACACCGAGCGACCTTCGGGACCAGCTTCACAAAATCCAGAAGCTCGCGAAAAAACCGGAAGAGAAGAAAGGATGGCATATCCGCGGAATGCGTCAGAAAGTGGAGGGAGAGAAGAAATGAAAAAGAAAATTCTGAAAAAGCTTCTGAACAATCTCCCTTTGAAAATTCTTTCTATCCTGATTGCCATTGTAATCTGGTACGTTGTGGTCAGTGTGAATGACCCGATTGTGAAAGAGCGCTTTGATGTCCCCGTGCAGGTGACCAATGAAGCCTACATCGCAGCCGGAAAGAAAACATACCAGATTGCGGAGGAGTACCAGACGGTCACGGTTACTGTCACGGACAACAACTCGGTTGTCAGCCGGCTGAAAGCATCGGATATCACTGTCACGGCCGATCTGACCCAGATTGTGACGATGGATACAAACCCGGTTTATGTGCCGATCAAGGCAACGTGCTCCATGGTAAAACAGGAAAAACTGAGCACAGTGACAGCAACGATCCCTGTGGAAATCGAGGATGTGGACAGCGAAAAATTCCCGATCACAATTGACGCAGGAAATACGAAACCGGCAAAAGATTACGAAGTGGGAACGACGACTTCCGATCCGGAGAGCATCACCATTTCCGGCCCGACGTCCCTGATCAATAAGATCAGCAGTGTGGTGGCAAAAGTAGATGTAACCAATATGCGGAACTCCGGAACCGTCACGGCGGATCTGATGATTATTGATAAAAACCAGGATGAGATGCCGGAATCCCAGATGGAATTTTTGAATTTCGACAGCGGCTCCCCGCAGGTGGATGTGGATATTGAACTGTGGCGCCGTGTATCCGGTATTAAGCTGAGTGCACTGTACAGCGGAACTCCGGCAGACGGCTATCAGATTAAAAATATCTATACCACACCGGAGGAAATCACCGTTGCCGGATCCGAGGAGGCACTTGCAAAGCTGGCGGATGAAGGCAATACGATTGAAATTCCGGAAGACTATACCTCCGTTGCAGGACAACGCTCCGATGTGGAGACGACGGTTGACTTAAGCGATGTTCTCGCCGATGTGACAGATCTGGAAGTATCCTCCAGTTCGTCTACATCCGTTACCGTTCACGTAACGGTTATGCCGAATGAGAGCAGGGAATTTGAACTTGATGTCGATCAGATCGAGACGAGCAATCTTCAGTCCACTTATACCGTTCTGTATGATCAGACACAGCTTGCAATCCGCATTAAAGCATCGGACAAAAATCTGGCCAAATTAGATACTTCCCAGATCAACGCATCCATAGATCTGAATGGAATGGGTGTCGGGGATTACGAGGTACCGGTAAAAATCACACTGCCGGATGGCTATGAGCTCGTAGACAGTGTCAAGACAACGATTCATATCAAAGAAAAAGCAGTAGCAAATAAAACGACAGGAACAAATTAGGAGGGAAACCAATGGTAAGCGGAAAAGTGACCGTGAAAAATCCAACCGGCCTTCATCTTCGCCCGGCCGGAACCCTGTGCAAACAGGCAATGCAGTTTAAATCATCTATTACATTCCACTACGGAGATGGAAATACAGCAAATGCAAAGAGCGTCTTAAGCGTCCTTGGCGCATGCGTCAAATGCGGAGACGAAATTGAGCTGTTCTGCGAGGGAGAGGACGAGGAGGAAGCTCTGCAGTTCCTTGTCAATTCCATCCGGACGGGACTTGGGGAAGAACTGTAAGGAGAAAGAACAATGAAGAAATATGATTATGTTCTGGTTGGCACCGGTCTGTATTCCGGAGTGATTGCTTATCTTGCCGGTCAGGCAGGGAAAAGCTGTCTTGTACTGGAACGAAGAGATCATACAGGCGGAAATATTTACTGCGAAGAAATCGAGGGAATTCATGTACACAAGTATGGAGCGCATATTTTCCATACTTCGAATAAAGAGGTGTGGCAGTTTGTCAATTCGCTGGCAGAATTCAACCGTTATACAAACTCGCCGATTGCCAACTACAAAGGCGAAATTTATAATATGCCGTTCAATATGAATACCTTCAGTAAAATGTGGGGAATCCGCACACCGGAAGAGGCGAAAACAATCATCGAAGAGCAGAGAAAAGCTGTTCCGGGAGAGCCGAAAAACCTGGAAGAGCAGGCGATCAAACTGGTTGGAAAAGATATTTATGAAAAGCTGGTTAAGGGTTATACAGAAAAGCAGTGGGGAAGAGACTGCAGTGAGCTGCCGAGCTTTATCATCAAACGGCTTCCGGTGCGCTTTACGTATGACAACAACTATTTCAATGACCTTTATCAGGGAATTCCAATTGGAGGCTATAACGTTCTGACAGAGCGGCTTTTTGAAAAAGCGGATGTACAGACAGGTGTTGATTTTCTGGAAAATAAAGAAAAGTACCTGGCGATGGGTGAGACTGTGATTTACACCGGAGCGATTGATGCGTTTTACGATTATGCACTTGGCAAGCTGGAATACCGTACGGTGCGCTTTGAAACAGAAGTGCTGGATACCGACAATTATCAGGGCGTGGCTGTAGTAAACTACACCGATCGGGAGACACCGTATACGCGTGTGATCGAACACAAGCATTTCGAATTCGGAACCCAGAAAAAGACCGTCATTTCCAGAGAGTATTCCACCGACTGGAAAGAGGGGATGGAGCCGTACTACCCGGTGAATGATGCCAGAAACCAGGAACTTTATCAGAAATATGCCGCACTTGCGGAAAAAGAAGAGAAGGTTATCTTTGGCGGAAGACTTGGAGAATACAAGTATTACGATATGGACAAAGTCATTGAGGCTGCACTGAACCAGTGGGAGAAAATGCAGCGGTAGGAAAAAGAACTGCAAACGGAAATCAATCAAAACGGACTGCACACTTGACAGCAGTCCGTTTTTTTACTATATTATAAACGATATCCGGCTGGAAAATACCGGAAAATAAGAAAATGAAAGAGGTCGTTATGAGAAAAGAATATGATGACGAGGATGAAATCCCGGAAAGACGCCATTCCTCAGGAAAGAAAAAGAAGAAATTCGGCTGGGTTAATGTGCTCACCATCCTTCTCGTAGTTGTACTGGTTGTGCTCGTCGGTGTCTATGCTGTAATCAATCACTATTACAGCAAGAGTAACTACGTAAGCGATGATAAAATCACGATCAATAAATCCACAGAGGTTGAGACCGAAAGTACCGGGTTGACTGATGAGGAGACGGATGCCCTGCAGTCTGAGATTTTAAATGAGACACAGGACATTGAACTTCCAAACAACAATAACGTGTACAACATTCTGCTGATCGGTGTTGACCGTCGTGACAAAACGTGGTATGGAAACTCCGATTCCATGATTCTGATGTCCATCAATAAAGATACAAAACAGATCCACATGACATCCTTTATGCGTGACCTGTATGCAAATATCCCGGATGTCGGTGTGAAAAAACTGAATGCAGCCTGCGCATATGGCGGCGGTCCGCTGGTTGTACGAACCATCGAGGACAACTATAAACTGCCGATTGACAATTATGCAAGTGTTGACTTCGATTCCATGATTGACATTATCGATGCCATCGGCGGAATCGAGCTTTCGCCGAGCGATGATGAAATCCGTGTAGCGAACCGCTATGTTGATGAAATGTGCAGACTCCGTAATGTGGATGCTTCCGCCCATCAGTATACAGCAGGCGGAGAGCAGCATGTGGATGGCTATCAGGCAGTTGCATATGCAAGAATCCGTTACGTTGGAAATTCTGATTATCAGAGAACGGAGCGTCAGCGAGAGGTTTTAAGCAAGATGATGCAGAAAATGAAATCGTCAAGCGTAACAGAACTGAGTGCACTGGCGGATACCATTCTTCCAAGTGTTACCCATAACATTGATCAGTCTACATTGATGACATTGATCGGAGAGCTGCCGACAATTCTGTCCTACGAGATTGTACAGAGCCGTGTACCGTACGACGACTTGTACTCCAGCAAGGGTGAGATGCTTGTTCCGGACTTCGCAGCAACCATCTCGAGACTTCAGACAGAGATCTATGGATCTACCACGGTAAACGAATAAAAGAACAGTAAAAAGCCTTCTGTTTCCGGTCAGAAAACCGGGGTCAGGAGGTTTTTTCTGCCCGAAAAACAGGAAAAAATCATAAGAAATTTGTAAAGTATTTTACTGGCGGATAACTTGAAATAGATGGAAAAATGTAGTAAGCTATAAATTGTATAAGAGTAAAAAAATGGGAGGATAAATAAGAATGAAAAGAAAGTTTCTGGCCGCAGCCGTACTTGGCGTCATGGTAAGTGTTACACCAGCCGGTGCATATGCAGCTTCTACAGAAACCAGTCCATTACCGGTAAATTCGGAAAGTGATACTGTAGCTCAGGCCGAAGACGAAGAAACGACTCCGACTCCGGCGCCAACTGAGACCCCAGAGGTTACACCGAGTGAGACTCCGGCTCCAACCGAAGCACCGACCGCAACACCAACCGTAACACCAACTGAGACCCCTTCCGAGACACCGACGCCGAGCGCAACTCCGGCTCCGGAAGTAAGTAATCTGAAGGAAGGCTGGAACAGCGTTGAAAAAGATGGAAAGAAACAGTTTCAGTACGGAGTTCTGGATGAGAATAATAAGGTGGTAGCTGCTACCGGACCAATAGAAATCGACGGTGTCGGTTATGTGTTTGATGAAAACGGCTACATGCTGACCGGTGAAGTAGAACTTACGGATAAAGATGGAAAAACCGGAACCTACTACTTGGATACAGAAGGGGAAGATCCTGCAAAAGACGGACTTGGTTCGATGCAGCAGGGTATCTGTGAAGGAAAAGTATTTGCACCGGAACTGAAAAGAAATGAACTTGTTACACTCGAATTTAATGATGGAAGCGTAGACGATTACTATGCGGATGAAAACGGCTATGCCATCTGGAGTAAGACCCAGAAGGTAGGAGATAAAACATATCTGTTTGGCGATGACGGCACCCGCGTAAAAGAGGCAGGTTTCCAGACTGTTGTCGATGAAAAAGGGGTAACGCATACCTACTATCTGAATGCAGACAGCACCGTATCTCTTGGAAACCACACCGTATATCAGCAGGAAGACCGTACCGTAAGCTGGCTGACAGTAGGTTCTACCTGGTATCTGGTAGATGCAGAAACTGGAGAACTCCTTTCCGGCTGGCAAAAGGTAGATACAGCAACCTACTATATGAAACCAGGTTCCTTTGATGCGAACGGAGACATGAAAGACGGAAGCTTCGAGATGGAGACCGGCAATCAGAAAAATAAATCCGGCTGGGCTGAAATTGATGGAAAATGGTACAGCTTCCGAAGCTGGGGCGGCGTACGAACCGGCTGGTTCAATTACGATGGAAATAAATATTATCTCCACGAAGACGGCCATATGGAAGACAATGCACTGAATCTGAATGGAACCTTGTACTTCTTCCGAAGCTGGGGCGGTATGCGCGTCAATGATGTTGCTGAATATGAAGGCAATTATTACTATGTCGGAGCTGACGGAACCGTTTCGACCACAACTGGCTGGAAAAAAATTAAAACCGCAACTCAGACGATCTGGTACTGGGCAACTGCAGACGGCGGAAAACTGCTGACGAATTCCTGGCTGGATTACAATGGAAACAGCTATTATCTGAAAGCCGATGGAAAAATGGCTTTTAATGAGTGGCTGGATAACACCTATTATTTCCGCAGCTGGGGTGCGGCCTACAAAAACGCATGGGCAAAAGTCAACAATGTATGGTATTATTTTGACGGAAACGGAAAGAAATATACCAGCGGCTGGCTGACCTACAAAGGAAATGAGTATTATCTGAAATCCGATGGAACTATGCTTGCCAATGAATGGCTCGATGGAAAATACTACTTCAAGAGCTGGGGTGGTATGTATAAAAACGAATGGGGCAAGTCCGGCAATACCTGGTACTGGTTTAATGCAGATGGAACCAAACGGACGCAAAAAGGCTGGTTCCTCTATGATAAAAATTATTATTATCTGGATAAAGATGGGAAAATGCTGACCGGCTGGGTTTACCATGACGGTAACTATTATTACATGAAGAGCTGGGGCGGCATGGCACATGACGAGTGGATTCTTCATGATAAGAACTGGTACTACTTCAAGAGCTGGGGCGGCATGTACCATGATCAGTGGCTGACACTGAACGGTTCTCAGTATTATTTCCGCAGCTGGGGCGGAAGATATCAGAACTGCACCGCTACGATCAATGGAAAACAGTACAAATTCGATGCTTCCGGACGCAGAATCACGGAAGGATGGGAGTACATCGGAAAATACCGCCGTTACCGCAAAGCAGACGGTTCTCTGATGGAGGATGTGACAAGCATCTTCAATCCGTCATCCAAATACATCACAGTAGACAGAACCCGCGGACGTGTCACCATTTACGGCTATAACAGTGCAACCGGTTCTTACGATACCCCGATCAAATCCATGATCTGTTCCGTAGGAAACCCGATCAGCAACACAGCGGCGGGAACGTATAAAATCGGATGGCAGCTGAAGAAGAAGGAAATGAACGGTGAAGATTACAGATGCTGGGCACCATACGTATCGCAGATTTACGGTTCGGTTTATTTCCACGGTGTAGCGAGCAGCACACCGGATCTGAATATGATCTCTGCCGTAGACTTCAATTCCCTGGGATCACCGATGTCACATGGTTGTGTCAGACTGACTGCAATCGATGCAAAATGGATTTATGATAACGTCAGCAGCGGAACAACGGTCCGCATTGGCGACAATCTGGATTATCCGCTGACAAACCCGACCCGTTATACCTGGACAGGCGGTGCTTTCGGAAGCGATCCGACATATCGATAAAAAATAGAACAGGAATACCTGTATGAGAAAATCCATCGGGGCAGCAGTGCCGCCGATGGATTTTCTGATAAGAAGACATCGGCCATTTTACAGGAAAGGAAGACAGATACGATGGAATTACAGGAAAAGAAAAAGAACCGGACAGAACAGAAAACAGATATGCAGAATAAGGAAAAAGCATTGCTTACCCAACTTGACGAGATTGCAAAACAGGATCTCTGTCTGGCATTCTCCGGCGGTGTGGACAGCAGTCTGCTGCTGAAGCTTGTCATGGATGCATCTGCAAAATATGGAACAAAGGTTTATGCAGTAACCTTTCAGACACGGCTGCATCCGCCCTGCGACCTGGAGACAGCGACAAGAGTAGCAAAGGAGGTTGGCGCTGTTCATGAGGTCCTTTTTGTTGATGAGCTGGAGCAGGAGGCAATCCGTTACAATCCGGAAAACCGCTGCTATCTCTGTAAGCACTATCTATTTGGGAAACTTCTGGAATTTGCCCGCGATCACGGTGTCACCCAGGTACTCGACGGAACAAATGAGGATGACCTTCATGTCTACCGGCCGGGGCGAAAAGCGCTGAGAGAATATGGTGTCATGAGCCCGCTTGCAGCGTGTCATGTGACAAAAACAGAGGTAAAAGCACTTGCTGCAAAGTACGGCGTTTCCGTAGCACACCGTCCATCCACTCCATGTATGGCGACACGCCTTCCCTACGGGGCAGAAATCAACTATGACGTTCTGGATCGGATTGCGGACGGCGAAGCATGGCTTCATACGCTGTTCGGTGCGGAAGAGAATCTCCGCCTGCGTGTACATGGCGATGTGGTGCGTCTTGAAATCGCACCGGAGCGTATGGGGGAAGTGCTTGAGAAGAGAGAAGAAATGATTGCATATCTGAAAAAGCTCGGCTTTTCTTACCTGACGATGGATCTGGAAGGGCTCCGTTCCGGCAGTATGGATGAGAAAATAACACAGAAAGAGGAAACAAAATGAAAGCAATTTTAAGTGCGGACCGCAAATGGGGTCTGGGATATCAGGGACGGCTGCTGGTAAGTATTCCGTCTGATCTGCGATTCTTCCGTGAAACTACGATGGGACACGTTGTCGTGATGGGAAGAAAGACACTTGCTACACTCCCGGCAGGGCAGCCCTTAAAAGGCAGAACGAATATTATTTTAAGCCGTGATCCGGAATGGACTGTCCGCGGCGCAACCGTTGTCCACAGTATTAAAGAGCTGATGGAAGTGTTAAAGCCGTATGAGGACGACGATATTTATGTTGCGGGCGGCGGAGAAATTTACCGTCAGCTTCTCTCATACTGTGATACGGCATACGTCACACGAATTGACATGACGTATCAGGCGGATACCTTCTTTGAGGATCTTGACGAATCACCGGATTGGGAGATGGTAGAAGAGGGCGATGAGCAGACCTGCTTTGATATTGAATTTTATTTCACGGAATACCGAAGAAAGAATGAAAAGGCAGAACGCCCGAGATAAGGGTAAGACAGGACGTAAAAAACGGAGAAACCACAGAAAAAGCGGCTTCTCCGTTTTTTTATATAGGATACAAAAAGTATCAGTGCTGTCCGCCTGCAGAAAGCTCCAGCATTTTTTTCTTAATATCATTTTCGAGCTGTACCAGCTCAACTTCAGCGGCGGCACGTTTCTGGCGGCCGTCCTCCTGAATCTTCATCACTTCATCGAGGGTAGAGATCAGGCTCTGGTTCGTCTGTTTTAAGGTTTCCATATCGACGATACCGCGCTCAGATTCTTTTGCAGTCTCGATTGTTGCCATCTTCAGACTCTCCGCATTCTTTTTCAGAAGCTCATTTGTCATATCCGAAACCTGGCGCTGTGCTTTGGCAGCCTCAGTCGAGTGATGAACGCCGAGTGCAATGATCATCTGGTTTTTCCAGAGCGGAATGGTGTTGACGAGTGTGGATTGGATCTTTTCGGCCATTACAGAATCGCTGTTCTGAATCATGCGGATCTGCGGCGCTGTCTGGATCGAAACCATACGGGTCAGTTCCAGATCATACAGTTTCTTCTCAAATCGGTTGCAGAGATCTTCGAGATCCTTGGCAGCCTGTGCATCTTCGGCCTTTCCGGTCATCTGCGCTTTATTCTGCAGATCACGGAGTTCTGTGGAACGTACCAGCTCCAGCTTTTTCTTTCCAGCGAGAATGTACATGGTCAGCTCTTTAAAATAATTCAGGTTCTGTGCATACATCTGATCCAGAATGGCAATGTCTTTCAGAAGCTGCCGCTGGTGGCCGTCGAGCACGTCACAGATTTTATTGACATTCACCTCTGCCTTGTCATACTTCGCTTTCATTGCATTGATTTTGTTCGTGCTTTTCTTAAAGAAAGAGAATGGTCCCTTTTCTTCTTCTGCGTCAAACGTTTTCAGCTCTGTCACAACAGAGGTGAGCAGATCGCCGATTTCCCCGAGATCTTTGCTTCTGACGTTCTCCAGCGTTTTCTCGGAAAAGTCTGCCATTTTCTTCTGTGCACCGGCACCGTACTGCAGAATGCCGTTTGTATTGGCAAGATCAATCTGGGAAACAAAGGCATCCACCATGGCTTTCTGTTCGTCGGACAGAACAGAATCATCCATGACCTCTTTCTTTTCTTCCGGCTGCTGTACCGGAAGTTCCGGTTCCGGCTCTGGAGTGCCGAAACTTAAGCTTGGAATTTCAGTGGTGTCCTTTACAAAATCATTCATGTTTTCTATTCTCCTTTTCTTCGGTACGGAAACGTAACCGGTGATTTGATTTCAATTGTATAGCTTTGAATAGTTACATGTGAAGCGGCTCAATATCCTGCTTTGACGGACCTGCCTGATTTGTCAGTCCCTCCTGCGCCAGCATCGTCTGCAGAACAGAGATATCAGAAGAAATATCCCATGCCGTTGTCTGGAACAGATCATCAAGCAGCTTTTCGAATGCGGCATTGATGGTATCCAGTGTGTCCTCGATTTCCTTCTTGGTTCGGAGGATATTGTCGCTTTGAATTGGTTCGTTCTCAAAGGAACGGTAAGCGTCGAGCAGCTTCCAGGTTGTCGGCATATAGTAATCCATAAATTTCCGCAGGGCGGCGGCTTCTTTTGGGCGCTTTTTTGCCTCCTCGAGAATCCGGGTAACAACCGTTTCGAGACGGCTCAGCTTGGCTGTGATGACTTCACCCGGCAGATCCAGGTTGCACTGATGGATCTTCTGAATATAAGATTCACATTCTTCCAGCATCTGCTGGTATTCCGGCGTTACACCGGAGGCCTCCAGCTGTTCACGTGCTTTCTGCTCAGCAATCTGCTGTTCCTTCTGGCTGGCGAGCATTGCGCGGTACTGGTCGTAGCAGTCATTTGTCACCATCAGACAGGTACCATTCTCGTCGAGGTGGCCCTGGCGCAGCATGGATTTATCAATCATGGTCGTAATATCGGTCAGAAGCTCACCTTTCTCACAGTGCATACTGTCGCAGAGTTCTTTCGTGGAAATATATTCCTTTGTGCCGATCAGCGTACAGATCTGGCGGAAATGGCGGACCAGACGCCGGTTTTTACTTCCCTTTTTCAGAAGAATGCCGCCGCCGATGGTAAATGCGGCAAAAATAAGAGAAGGAATCAGCGCGCTGTTGTCTGGACCTGCAAATAAGGAATAGAGACTAAGCGCTGTGCAGCAGCCGAACAGTCCGGTGACACCCCAGCCGGCAGCCGTCTGAAATCCGCCGACAAGTGCAAGATCGGTGGAGGGCATAAAGCGTTCGCGCAGTACACGACGTTCCTGTATGCGGCTGTTCCATTCCGTATTCTGGGGGGTCTGCCAGGTATGGGAAGGTTTGGGAACCGGGTTCGCGCTCTTACCCGGCATCGTGCCTCCCGGCCCGTAGGAATAGTGATGCGGTCCGGTCTGCTGCGCTGTATTATTATGGGAAGAATGCTGGCTGCTGTAGGAAGTATCTGCGGAATAGCCGCGGGACGGCTCCTGTGTGCCATTTGCACGGAATGGTCCCTTCCGGTTTGGGTAGACAAACTGGTTGATGGTGTCTGAAATCTTCCGGTTTAATTCCTGAAAATCCTGAGAATTTACAGCGTTATCCACAAGCTTTCCAATACTGTCGCCGACATCCTTTAAATCATCTTCAAAACTCATGACAGTTCCTTTCTGATGAGGTACTTTTTCTGTGTACCGTTTTCCATTTATTATACAATGCGATTGGAAATCTTACAAGCATACAGTGCTTAATTTTCTATGAAGCTGGAGATGATGGGAATGGTTACAGTTCACAGGAAATGATTTTGTTTTTGGATGAGTTGAAAGAAAGCAGTAACTATTATATACTAAAAAATATCGAATGTCAGAAAAAATCAAATCAGAATAAAGGGGCCGCAATACTAAATGAATAAAAACGAAATTATCCAGATACAGGGAATGGAATATAAAGAAATGACAAAACAGCTTTTGAACGAATGTGCCTTAGCTACGCTCATTCCTTCGAGGGTCAGTCTCATCGGTATTAAGCCAAATCTGGTAGCACCTGTCCCGGCGGAGTTTGGAGGGACGACACATCCGGAGGTGGTTGCGGGGATCATCGAATATCTTCAGGAAAACGGATTTACCAACCTTCAAATCATGGAAGGTTCCTGGGTCGGGGATAAGACAGAGGAATCGTTTGAGGTCTGTGGATACCGTATGCTTTCGGAACAGTACGGCGTTCCGCTTATCGATGCGCAGAAAGAAAAAAGCATGCCGGTGCAGTGTGGTGATATGGAACTTCAGATTTGCGAATGTGCGAAAAAGGTGGATTTTATGATCAATGTCCCGGTCATGAAAGGCCATTGCCAGACTAAAATTACCTGCGCACTGAAAAACATGAAAGGTCTCTTGCCGAATAAAGAAAAACGTCATTTTCATGCCATGGGACTTCATCGGCCAATTGCGCATCTGGGGCTTGGGATTCATCAGGATTTTATTTTGGTGGATAATATCTGCGGAGACCTTGACTTTGAGGATGGCGGTAATCCGTTTATCATGAATCGCCTTTTCGCTGGGTTAGATCCGGTGTTGATCGATGCATATGTCTGCGCGGAACTGCATTATAAGCCAGAAGATGTCCCGTATGTCAAAATGGCAGAAGAGTTGGGCGTGGGCAGCGCTGATCTCACACGGCTTTCAATCCGCCAAATTGGCGAAATTGGTGAAAAAAGAGTGATTCCGGAAAAACGGAAGATCGTGGAACTGCAGGATGCCGTAGAGGAAGTTGAGTCCTGCAGTGCCTGCTACGGCTATCTGATCCCGGCGCTCGACCGGCTGAAGGAGGAAGGACTGCTGCAGGAACTCCACGAAAAAATCTGCATCGGGCAGGGATACCGGGGAAAGAGCGGGGCGCTTGGTGTGGGAAGTTGTACTTCAGGGTTTAAATACAATCTGAAAGGCTGCCCACCGACCGATGAGCAGATGTATGAATTTTTGAAGCAGTACATTGCAACTAGACGAAAAACAGAAGCAGAAAAATAGCAACAGAGGAGAGAGCGAATGAAAAAAGCAGTCAAAGCCATTTTAAATGTATTGTCCTACGGCGGAATTGAAGTAGAATCCGCCCGTCGGCTTGCCGATATCAAGAAGCTGGATCCGATCCGTATTTTTCTGCGAAAATTGGATATGGAAATATATAATGGGGACTACAAGGTTCCGATTCGGCTGTTCTTCCCGGATGAAAAAATGGAGGAGCATGGTGCAAAAGAAGCGATTCTGTTCTTCCATGGCGGCGGCTGGACAACCGAGAGTGTGGAGACATACGACCGTGTCTGCGCGCGCATGGCGCAGTCGACAGGGCAGATTGTTGTATCGGTAGAATACCGTCTTGCACCGGAGCATCGTTTCCCGACAGGCTTAGAAGACTGCTACGCCGCCGCCCAGGCAATGCTGCGCGGGGAGATTCTGCCGGAGGTAACGCCGGAAAATGTCACGATCATGGGCGACAGCGCAGGAGGAAATCTTGCGGCTGCGGTCTGCCTGATGGCGAGGGACAAAAAAGAACTGCTGCCGGGGAAACAGATTTTGATTTATCCGGCGGTGAATTCCTGTTACACAGAGAAATCACCGTACAAATCCGTGAAAACCAATGGAACCGGATACCTTCTGACCAGTGTCAAAATGGAAGATTATGTAATTCTGTATCAGCGGACCGAAGAAGACCGCAAAAATCCGTACTTTGCACCGGTACTGGCAGAAAATCTGCAGGGACTGCCGGACACGCTGGTACTGACGGCGCAGTACGATCCGCTGCGCGATGAGGGCGAGGATTATGCGAAAAAGCTGAAAAGGGCTGGCAATCTGGTTGAACATCATCGGATCAAGGGCGCATTGCACGGCTATTTTGCGCTTGGCATTGAACACCTATATGTGCAGGAAAGTTTTCAGTATATGAATGCATTTTTAAGGAAAGAAAAACAGCAGAAAAATGCAGACGAAGAACTGGAAAACATAGCAGCAGTGAAGAAACAATTGACACACGGGAAGGCGTAAGGAGGCATAGAAAATGAAGAAAGAACATTCTTCGCGCTGGAGAAAGCTGGACAACGCGGCACAGGCATTTCCGGCGGCCACCGGAAAAAAGGATACGAGAGTCTTCCGGTTTTACTGCCAGCTGAAAGAGGACATCCAGGCGGATCTGCTGCAGAAAGCGCTGGAGCAGACAATGGAGCATTACCCGGTGTTTTCCATGGTACTGCGGAAAGGTCTTTTCTGGTTTTATCTGGAGCAGCGCGATCTGCCAGCAAAAGTAGAAGAGGAAAAGCGTCCGCCGTGCAGTGAGATTTACGTACCCGACCACAAAACGCTTCTTTTCCAGGTTTCTTACTATAAAACCCGAATCAATTTCGAAGTATTCCATGCCCTGACAGACGGCACCGGTGCGATGCTGTTTCTGAAAGAACTGGTGAGCAATTATCTGATCTTGTGTCATCCCGAGGAAATCTTTTCAAAGGTCAGCGAAGACATGCTGACAGAGACAGATTTCGAGGAGGACAGCTTTTCCCAGTATTACACCGGAAAGAAAAATGAAAAAGAAAAAAGCCGCCCGGCATACCAGATCAAAGGCGAGTATCTGGAGCAGGAGGAGATGGAAATTACTGAGATTCTGCTTTCCGCGGAAGCAGTTCATAAGTGCGCAAAAGCACATGGCGTGTCGGTGACGGCGTACCTTGCGGCGGCGCTGGTATATGCGGTATATGAAGAAATCCCGAAAAGCAGGCTGAAAAAGCCGGTTTCTCTGATGGTTCCAGCCAATCTCCGCAACTTTTTCCCATCCGCATCGATGACGAATTTCTGGAGCTGGATCGAGATTGCCTGTGATCTTGGGCCGGAGGCATCGTTTGAGGATGCCCTGCAGATCACGGGAGCCGCGATGCAGAAAGAGGCGCTGAAGCAGGAGATTTCCACACGTATGAACGATCTGGTGCGGATTGAGCGGAATCCGGTGCTGCGCGCCGTGCCGCTGGAAATCAAAAATCTGGCGCTGATGGCGGGCACGACGCTCGGCGGACGAAGCATTACGACCGTCTATTCCAATATCGGCCGGATTCAGATGCCGCCGGAGTATGAAACATATATTGAGCGGTTCGGATTTTTCACCAGCACCGACAAAGTACAGATGTGTTCCTGTTCCTACGGTGACAGCATGGTGCTTGGAATCACATCTAAAATCGCTGATTCCAATATTGAACGGAACCTGATGCATCTGCTGCAGAAAGAGGGCATCGCCTGTGAACAGGAGGAAAATGATTTTCCGGGACAGAAAGAACAGCCGCACGGGACGGCCAAACTGGGATTGAAAATTTTTTCTTTCACCTGCATCGCGGCTGTCGTACTCTGCTGGATGATGAATTTCCTTGCAACGCCGCAGATGTGGTGGGCAGGTTATGCGACAGCGGGTGTGTTCTGCGCCTGGCTTCTGATCCGGGTGGGATATCAGAAACGGAAAAATCCACTCAAAAACAGTATGTGGCAATTGATCTTTATTATGATCGGTGCGATTCTGTGGGATTATGCGACGGGCTGGATCGGCTGGTCTGTCGATTTCGCAATTCCGCTCGCCGTTCTTATGAATGGCGCGACGATGCAGATTCTGGCAAGAGCGTACAAAATGGAGGTCAGTGAATATCTTTTTTATCTGATGCAGTCCGGAGCAGCAGGAATCGTTCCGGTGATTTTGTGGCTGACGGGAACTGTCCGCATTACCTGGCCGTCCGTGATCTGCGTGGGCTTTAGTGTGCTGTATCTGATCGGGCTGTTTTTTTTCCGCGGAAAAGATTTTATGCGGGAAATGCAGAAAAAATTCCGGGTATGAAGGGAAAAGGTGATAGAAAAAATAAGAAGAGCAGGTAAGAAAAGTGGATGTTGGTCCCTTTTCTTACCTGCTCTTTTGAAACTTGTGTGTGTCTGCGGAGGAAAAGCCTGGAGAGATATCTACTGCGCCTTCTCCTCACAGCCGCAGGAATCCCACGACGGCATTTCATCCCCATTCTTAATCGCATCGCGAACCGCACTGTAATACCGCACTTTCTGTTGAATATGCTCGAGATCAGATTCCATGCGCTCGATTTTCTCGCGTGTATTCTGCTCATGTTCCTTGAGAATGGCAACCATCTGGTCAATATTTCCCGGGATATCGTTCTCAAGCCGGAAAAACTCCTGAATCCCCGCAATCGGAAGCCCGGTGCGTTTGAAGCAGAGAATTGCGGTCATGCAGTCAATGTGCTGCTGGGTGTAAATTCGTTTCTTACTTTCGGTATGAATGACATCCGTCAAAAGCCCGATCTCCTCATAATAACGAAGCGTAGAGGCCGGAAGTCCAAAACGCTCGGACATTTCACGAATGGTGTAGGTCTGCTGTTCCATGGAAAAACCTCCTTGAACGATAGAGTTTGAATAGTAGAATAACTTCTTAAAGTATACTTTAAGAAAGTGAAATTGTAAAGAGAGAATCTTCGTTACGTTTCACTTGGCAGTGCAGCACTTGCTGTTTTGATGCGTAGGAAAGGAATATTTATCAGAAAGTGAGAAGAAAAAGTACATTGCTTATTTGCACTGGAATGGAATATAATAGAAAGCAGAAAAAACGTGAAAAATGTGAGGAATAATCGTGAAACAGGAAATTATAGCAGACCTGTCCCGGATTACGGAGGAGGAACAGGCGATTCTGGACGGCAAGACGGAAGTGGAAAAGGAGCGGTATTCGAGCGGGCAGAAGTTTGTGATGGATGCGGGAAAGCTGCTGGAGAGGGGAAAATTGATTGATATTCGGCCGCACACGCGGTTTATTCGTTTTCCGGCGCACAGCCACAATTATGTCGAGATGATCTACATGTGCCAGGGAAGCACCGTGCACACCATCAACGGGGACCGGATCGAGCTGAAAACGGGTGAGCTGCTGATTCTGAATCAGAATGCAGTGCAGGAAATTGAACCGGCAGGGCGTGACGATATCGCGGTCAACTTTCTGATTCTGCCGGAGTTTTTTGACCAGACGCTGCGAATGATCGGGGCAGAGGAGAATCAGTTAAAGGATTTTATCGTCGGCTGTCTGAAAAGCGGGGAGGTACCGCTCTGTTATCTGCATTACAGAATTGCGGATGTCCTTCCGGTGCAGAATCTGATCGAAAATCTCGTCTGGACGCTCTTACATCACCAGAGCAATAAGCGGAGCATCAATCAGATTACGATGGGCCTTTTATTCCTGCAGCTCATGAACTACACCGACCGCGTGCAGGTGGGAGAGCAGTATTTTGAACAGGAGATGCTGCTCGGCGTATACCGCTATATCGAGGAACATTACCGGGAGGGCAGTCTTTCGGAACTGGCGGAAGAACTGCACTACGATTTTTACACCTTAAGCCGCATGATCCGCCGCCTGACCGGGAAAAACTACACTGAACTTGTCCAGAACAAACGCCTCACCCAGGCCGCGTATCTGCTGGAAACGACAGGACTTTCCGTGGCAGACATCGGCGAGCGGGTCGGGTATGAGAACATGAGTTATTTTCATCGGATTTTTAAAGAGCGCTACGGAATATCGCCGAAGAAGTACCGGGTGGAGAAGAAAATACAATAGGACAAGAAAAACGGATCGAGAATCTGAACTTAAAACCAGATTTTCGATCCGTTTTTGTTTGTAAATTACTTACTGTTCATTTTCATCCTTCGGCAGCCGCACGATCCGTACCTTGTCGACTCTCCGGTCTGCCATTTTCAGTACGGTTACGTCGAGGCCATCCGAGACGAAATGATCGCCTTTCTTTGGCACGCGCTCGAGGATCCCCATGATCCATCCGCTGACCGTAAAGACGTCAAATTCTTTGTCAATATCGAGCTCTTCATACACCTTGTCGATGCTTGCCGTTCCGGTCACGAGGTATTCGTTTTCGGAAACTTTCTGGATTTCCTGTACAACCGCATCATGCTCATCCCAGATTTCGCCGACGAGCTCTTCGAGGATATCTTCCATGGTGATGATACCGTCGGTGCCGCCGAATTCATCAATGATAATGGCAATATGCGATTTCTTCGCCTGCATTTTTTTCAGCAGCGGGCCGACCTTCGTATTCTCGGTTACAAAGAGCGCCGGGCGGATGATGCTGCTTAGCGGTTTGTTGGTGTGGTAAATGTGGTTGTGGAAATCCTTCTGATACACAATTCCCACAATGTGGTCGATATCATCATCATACACCGGCAGCCGGGAAAATCCGGTGTCGGAGAAAGTCTTAGCGATCTCGGATTTCGTCGCATCGAGCGGAATGCCGATGACGTTGACACGCGGAGTAAAGATCTCTGCGGCCTCCATCTCCATGAAGCCGATTGCATTCTGAATCAGATCGCCTTCCTGGTCGTCGATGTCGCCCTCCTGGGTCGCCTCCTCGACGATGGTCATCAGTTCCTCATCGGTGATGCCGTGGTTTTCCGAGGATTTGAAGATGCGGGAGAGCAGCTTCTTCCACTGGGAAAAGAGAAACGTCACCGGGGTCAGCATGATCATCAGAATGTGGAGAAACGGTGCGGAAAATTTGGCGATCGTCTCCGGAGATTCTTTTGCAATGCTTTTCGGGGAAACTTCGCCGAAGATCAGGACCACGATAGTGGTTACGATCGTGGAAACCGTCGCACCGGAGTCGCCGCCGAGAAGCTTGATAAAAAGCACCGTGGCAAGGGAGCTGAGTCCGATGTTGACGATGTTGTTGCCGACGAGAATCGTGGAGAGCAGCTTGTCAAAGTTCTCCAGCAACTTTAACACCAGTTCCGCCCGCTTGTCGCCTTTTTCTGCCATATTTTTCATGCGGATGCGGTTCAGCGAGGTGAAGGAAGTCTCCGTCGCCGAAAAGTAGGCTGAGAGCATGACGCAGATAAGAATGATGATGAGTGACACAATGTCGCTGTTCATTTGTTTTTCCTTTCTTAGGAAACCGGGACACGATGCAAAAAATGTACAAAAAGACATAACCTATCTTGAATCTGGCGGAATCAAAGATAGATTATGTCTCCGTTTATCAAATGATGAAAATAAAGCATCGTCGAGGCATACTGCCTGAGTCGTCCATGTTTCTGTAATCCTTTCGTTGATCAGTAATCCCTTTTATTGTACGGTATGTGGGAATAATTGTCAATAAGGCATGCGAAAATCACAGGAAATACGAAACAGCATTGTTGTAGCTGATATTTTCCACCATCTCTTTCAGAAACTCCAGGTTCGCCGGGTACTCCCCGTTTTCCACCCAGTTTCCGATTTGATTGCAGAGAATCCGGCGGAAATATTCGTGGCGTGGGAAAGAGAGGAAGCTGCGGGAGTCGGTCAGCATGCCGATGAAGGTGGAGAGCATGCCGATGCTGGAAAGCGTCGCAAGCTGGGATTCCATGCCGTATTTGTGATCGTTGAACCACCATGCGGTACCGAACTGCACTTTTGAGCGGATGCCAGGCGCAGCAAAGTTTCCGGCCATGCTTGCAAGCATCGGGTTGTCGCCCGGGTTCAGGGAGTAGAGCACGGTTTTCGGCAGTGCGTCATCCTCGTCCATATCGTTTAAGAAAGCACCGAGCATCGGGGCAAAGGCGAAATCGTTCATGCTGTCAAAGCCGGTATCGGCACCGAGCGCACGGAACATCCGCTTCGAGTTGTTGCGGAGTGCTTTGATATGAAGCTGCATGGCGATATTGTGCTTATGATACAGCCGTCCGAGGTTCGTCAGAAGGAAGCCCTTGTACATGCCGAGCTCTTTTTCAGTGAGAGCACCGCCGTTCATGCGATTTTCAAATACGGCATTCGCCTCAGCAGCCGTGCATGGCACATAGAAGCAGCCCTCAAGGCTGTGGTCGCTGACAACGCAGCCGGCGGAGAGGAAGAAGTCGAGGCGGCAGGAGAGGGCACGCACCATATCCTCCGCGGATGCAATCGTCCTGCCGGCGGCAGCGGCAAGCTTTTCCACGTATTCCGGGAAATCCGGTTTCTCGAGATGAACGGCGCGGTCCGGGCGGAAGGACGGCAGAACGCGGCAGGCAAAGTCTTCCTTCTGTAATGCCAGATGGCAGTGCAGATCATCTGCAGGATCGTCGGTGGTGCACAGATGCGACACATGCTGGTCCAGAATCAGATTGCGCACGGTAAACTCCTTCGTCTGCAGTTTTGCATTCGCCTCATCCCAGAGCTCCTTCGCTGTTGCGCGGGAGAGCGGTGTCGTGATGCCGAAGTACCGCTGCAGCTCCAGATGTGTCCAGTGGTATAAAGGATTGCCGATCGCGTTCTCAATCGTCTCGGCAAACGCCAGATATTTGTCGTAATCATCGGCGTTTCCGGTGATCAGATCCTCCGAAAAGCCCATCGCACGCATGGCACGCCATTTATAATGATCCCCGCCGAGCCAGACGTGTGTCAGATTCTCCATCTGGCGGTCTTCGAGAATCTCCTGCGGATTCAGATGGTTGTGATAGTCAAAAATGGGCATTTTTTCAGCTGCCTCGTGGTACAGCGTTTTCGCCGTATCGGTCTGCAGCAGAAAGTCAGCGTCCATAAAAGGTTTCATATGGAAATACCTCCCTTTTAGAATTGAGCAGTCAGCGCAGCAAGCGTATCTGCCACAGCGCCAGGTCCCTGAAGCATCGAGACAAAAGCATTCAGCACACGGTCAGAAAGTCCGGCGAAAATCAGATCCACACCGAAAATCGAAGCATCGGAGAGCAGCGGAGCCAGAGTTTTGGAAAGGGTCTCGCGGTCAGCCGGTGCGCCGAGTTTCAGATCCTGCACATACGGGCGGACCGTGGCAAGCAGCGGATCCGGGCTCAGATCAAATGCATCGCCGTTGTCATCCACGCCCATCAGATACCGCAGCCATCCCGCAAATACAGCCGGAATTGCCTGAAGATCCGAGAGTGACAGCTCCGGGGAAGCAAGATACGATTTGATCGTCTCACCGAACCGGATCGACAGCTTCTGTGACGTATCGGTTGCAATTCGCTGCGGCGTATCCGGCATAAACGGATTCGGGATGCGGATGTTCAGCACTTCATCGATAAACTGCTTCGGAGAGAGAATACCAGGATCGGTGACAACCGGAAGTCCTTCGATATATCCGATGCGCTCCACGAGCTTTTTCAGTACCGGATTTTTCATCTCCTCACTGATCAGTTCATAGTCCAGCAGGCAGCCGAACACAGCGAGTGCGGTGTGCAGCGGGTTCAGGCAGGTGCAGACCTTCATGCGCTCTGTTTTGTTGACAGTTTCCCGGTCGGTAAAGATCCATCCGCTCTTTTCCATCGGCGGCCGTCCGTTCGGGAAATGATCTTCGACTACGAGGTACTGGCATTCCTCTGCATTGACGAACGGAGCAACGTAGGTGTGGCGGGAGGTGACGATCGGCTGTGCATCGGCGAGGCCGTTCTCCTCGAGGATCTTTTCGATGGAACCATCCGGCCGCGGGGTGATCTTGTCGATCATGGTCCACGGGAAGCTGACTTTTTCCGGGTTCTGCAGATAGGAGAGGAAGCCTGGCTGTACCAGCTTGTTTTCTTCCCATGCAGAAGCGTAGGCTGTCAGGGCAAGGGAAAGTTTTTCGCCATTGTGGGAGCAGTTGTCGGTGCTGACCATCGCAACCGGTTTTTCGCCTGCAAGAAATCTTTCATATAAAAGAGAAGCAACTTTTCCCATATAGCTGGTAACGGAAGAAGGTCCGGCAGCAAAATCGGCAGCAACAGACGGCAGCAGTTCGCCCGCACCGTTTTTCAGGGAATATCCCTTTTCGGTGATCGTAAACGTTGCCATCTGCAGGGAATCCTTGGTAAAGATTTCTTTTAACCGGGCAAAATCCGGAGAATCCGCCGTATCGGCAGCCAGCGATTCTGCGATGCTCCCAACAACGGTTTTCTCGACAGAACCATCGGCTTTTAAGGTCACCAGAATGCTTAAATTATCGTGCGGCTGGTACATATCACGGATGATTTCTGTATCGAAGCCCTCTGCGACGATGACACCGCGGTCAAAGGTACCGTTGTTCAGCAGTTCCTGTGCTGTATTTGCCTGGAAGGCACGGAAAATATTTCCGGCTCCGAAATGCACCCAGCACGGAGATTCTTTCGTGCGGGTGATCATTGCTTCGCGGTCATAGGATGGAAGCGCATAGCCTGCGGCTTCCCACGCTTTTTGATCTGCCAGTTCGGCAGCTGTTAAGTTAAGAGACATCAGTAAAAACCTCCTTTAAATTCCACGTTTGTGACTCTTGTCAATAGCTTCCCAGAGTCCGTTTAAATAAGTCGCGCCGAGTGCGCGGTCATACAGTCCATAGCCCGGCATTGCCTTCTCGCCCCAGATCATACGTCCGTGGTCCGGGCGGATCGGGCCGTCAAAGCCGATGTCGTACAGCGCTTTCATGATCTCATACATATCGAAGCTGCCGTCAGAGGAAAGGTGTGCGGCCTCTTCGAAATCCTGCTGGCTGTGGAATTTCAGATTGCGGACGTGAGCGAAGTGGATGCGGCCCTTTAAGGAACGGATCATATCCGGCAGATCGTTCTCCAGGTTTGTTCCGTAGGAACCCGAGCAGAAGGTCACGCCGTTGTGCGGGTCATCGACCATCTTCATCATGCGCAGAATGTTTTCTTTATTAATGATGATTCTCGGAAGACCGAAGACACTCCATGCCGGGTCGTCCGGGTGAATGGCCATTCTAATGTCGTACTCGTTGCAGACCGGCATGATGCGTTCGAGGAAGTATTTGAGGTTGGCAAACAGTTTCTCATCATCCACATCGCGGTAAGCGTCAAAGAGCTCTTTCACTTTTGCCATGCGCTCCGGCTCCCAGCCAGGAAGAATTGCGCCGTTTGCATCACCTGCGATAGATTCAAACATTTTTTCCGGAACAAGTGCGTCTACGGCGGACTGTTTGTAGGCAAGTACGGTCGAGCCGTCCGGACGGACGCGTGCGAGTTCTGTTCTGGTCCAGTCGAAGACCGGCATGAAGTTATAGCAGACAAGGTGAATGTCTTCCTTGCCGAGGTGCTTTAACGTTTCAATATAATTATCGATGTACTGCTCACGGTCCGGGCTGCCGATTTTGATGGCGTCGTGGATGTTGACGCTCTCGATGCCGGAGATGTGAAGTCCAGAGGCCTCAACCTCTTCTTTTAACGCGTGAATCGCTTCGCGTGTCCACACCTCGCCCGGGGTAGTGTCGTACAGGGTTGTGATGACTCCGGTTACGCCCGGAATCTGGCGGATCTGCTCTAAGGTAACGGTATCAAATTTGGAACCATACCAGCGAAATGTCATTTCCATAAGAAAAACTCTCCTTTATTTTGTAATGTACTCTCGGAATCTTTCTGCACTTGCCTTTGCGGCTGATTTTCCGCCAGCTGCACCCGAATTTCATCAACGTACGCACCGCGTACGCCTCAGAAATTTGGGCACAACTGACAAAAAATCATCTCACAAAAACAAGCACAGAAAGATGCCGAGAGTACATTGTATTTTGCAAGTGGTGTTCTTTGCTTTTTATTGTATCGTTTCTTAAGAAAAAAGCCATGGCAAGAATTGTTGAGCACATTGCAAAAGTTGCGGCGGTTGGCCGGGAAAAAGCAAAATCAGCCTACAGGTGTGATAAGTAATATCTTTCTGGTATGACTAACCAATAGGAAAAACCTATAAGCGATTCATCGAAATGACAATTACCAAAAGGCGTTTTAGGGGTTGCACATAGAAAAAATATGCATTATAATATGCCATGTAATCGAGAAACATATTAAACATATCGACTTAGTAGGAAAGGAGAACAGCAAATGAAAAAAACAGACAACAGACGAATGCAGAAGAACAGAATGATGGAGATGTGTTGTTGCTGTTGCTGCAGCTCCAATCAGAATAAAGAAAAATAAGAAACATTCGCAGGCAGAAAAAGCATAGCAGAAATTGCATGTGCGGGCAGGCCGGAACGAATGCCTGCTATTTTTTTAACCTTTTTTAAAAGAAATGCGAATGAACAACATAAGAATAGATAATAAACAGACATAGAAAACGGAGGACAAAAACATGAGCGGATGCGGATGCAGCTTCACCCCAGTTGAAAATAAAGAAACCGAAGAAATCAAATACACCGATGCACTGGCAGAACAGTTTGCAGCAGAAGTCGGAGTAGACCCAAGACCAAATGAAACCCTTGTAGAGATCGATGAGCGCGGCGCTTTCATCCGTCAGCCAAATGCATTTATCCAGCCATTCGGCGATAAAGAAGGCGACCTGAAAGCAGAAGCAAACCGCTTCGGGATCTACTGGACAACCGGATGCAACTGGTCCAACCGTCCGATCATCGTGCGGGAGCTTTTAGGACTGCAGGATGTGATCTCGGAGACGAGAGTTTCTCCATCCGGCGAGACAAACCGTTACGGACATGCATTCGGACAGTATCTGGATTTCAAGGATCCGGCGACAGGCGCTTACTTCTTAAGTGAGTTCTATAAAAGAGCAAACCCGGACTTCAAAGGAAGAGCAACGACACCGACCCTGGTGGATGTCAAAGAGAAAAAGGCTGTGAACAACGATTATCACCGCCTGACGAACTACCTCGAAGTGCAGTTCCGTCCATTCCAGCCAAAAGATGCGCCGGACCTGTACCCGAAAAAATTCCGGAAAGAGATCGATGATTTTAACGACTGGCTCTTCCCGCATGTCAACAACGGCCATTACCGCATGGCATTCTGCCAGTCACCGGAAGCATACGATGAGGCATACGAAGATTTCTATGAATCCCTCGATAAGCTGGACAAACGGCTGGAGACGAACCGTTTCCTGTTCGGCGACTACATCACCGACAGCGATGTCCGCGCTTACGTCACTCTGATCCGTTGGGATGTCAGCTACTTCCACAACGTAGGACCGGTGAAGAAACCGATTCGTGATTACAAAAATATCTGGGGCTACTTAAAAGAGCTGTATGCGATTCCGGCCTTCCGTCACGGAAGCGATCCGCAGGTGCTGGCACTTTCGAGACCTGGAAAGAAATTAGGCGAGGTTCTCTTCCGCGGATACAACGAACGAATCCTTGCAAAAGTAGATTTCGAGAAGCTGATGGCAGACGATGGATCGAGAAGAACACTCAGCAAAACACCGGATGAAGTATTCCTTCGCCATCCGGAGGGAGAGACCTACGAGGATTACGCAGGAGAAATCTCAAAAACCATCTGGAACAGCCCGAAATGGGAAGACAGAAACCCGAAGAACGGCGTACTTTCCGTGGATGCATCGATTAATCCGCTGAAAGGACTTTTATAAAGAGATAAGACAGAAGAATCCGGAGCGCTCTGGTGGAACACTCTCAGGCAGCCGGGGTGCGGCCGGAACTGAAAAGAACGAGGAAATGAGGAGGATTTTATTATGAAAAAGACAAAGAAATTCTGGGCAGTATTGGCAGCGGCGGGCCTTTTGGCAGCAAGCTTTGCAGGATGCGGAAGCAATGCATCAGCAAATGCAGGAAGCAGCAGCGGTTCCGCAGCATCATCTTCCGCAGAAGGCAGCTCCGCATCGGATTCCGGTGAGAAAAAAGTGATCAAAGCTGTAACAAGCGGCATACTGGCACCGTACTTTTACGTAAATGATGACAACGAGCTGACCGGTGTCGATATCGATATCGTAAAAGAAGTGTTCAACCGCCTTCCGCAGTATGAACTGAAAATTGAGCAGGCAGATGCACTGCAGGGTGTGCTGAGCGGTCAGTACGACATCGCAGTCAACAACTATGGATATACCGACGAGAGAGCAGAATCCTACTACTTCTCTTTACCATATAAAACCAGCTTCAACGAATACATTCAGAGAACCGGCGATGAGCCGCTGACTTCTCTTACCGATCTGGCAGACCGCGGATACAAAATTGAGCTGAGTGCAGGAAGCCTTACCGCAAATGCACTGGAAAAATGGAATACAGACAACCCGGATCACCAGATCAATATCGTATATTCCAATGCAAACTTCCAGGTCCGCTGCCAGCACATCGTAGATGGAACCGCTGATGTGGCAATCGACGACGGACCGATCATCGACAACCTGCTTCCGCAGTTCGGACTGGAAGGCCAGCTGGAAGCAAACGAGATCGACGAGGAGACCGAAGATTTCCTGTTCCCGCAGAACAATACCTACTTCCTGTTTGGAAAGAACGAAGAGGGCGCAGCACTCCGCGAGGATGTTGACAAAGCCTTAAAAGAGATGAAAGAAGACGGAACTCTTTCCAAGATCACAACCGAGTATCTCGGCGTGGACACCAGCCCGGACGAGAAATACTTTGATGAGATACCAAACTAGAATATCGTTTTCGAAATAAAAAACAGAAGAGATTACAAAACAGACGGGAAGCGGATCGAGAACATCCGTTTCCCGATTCTAAAAGGAGCGAAAAACATGGCAGAAATTTACCGGGTAGAAAAGGGAAGCGAAGAGTGGAAATGATTTTGTCAAGATTAGTTGACACATTTTCCTCAAGGATTTTGTACCCTATGCT